>Ga0209257_1004388_pt1 | contig 10970 bp, 8 predicted proteins | sample AraplaCvi_mCL_r2_FD_184277 | JGI IMG/M metagenome (GOLD analysis project Ga0209257, IMG submission 184277) | Arabidopsis root microbial communities from North Carolina, USA - plate scrape MF_Cvi_mCL_r2 (SPAdes) (version 2) | ecosystem: Host-associated > Plants > Roots > Endosphere | place: USA...
TTTATCGTGCTGATTTTTGTGCTCACGCTGCGGCCGTCCGGCCTGCTGGGTGAGCGTGTGGCGGACCGGGCTTAAGGCCCCTCCATCCGGTACACAAGGAGAACTTTGATGAATTCCACACAATCGAAAAAACTGGTGATCTTCCTGGCTGTCGCGGCGGCGCTGCTGGTGCTGCCGCTCCTCTTGCAGCAGGGCGGCAACGCCTGGGTGCGCATTGTCGACATGGCGCTGCTCTACGTACTGCTTGCGCTGGGCCTGAACATCGTGGTCGGCTATGCCGGCCTGCTGGATTTGGGCTATGTCGCCTTCTTCGCTGTCGGCGCTTATTTGTTCGCGCTGCTGGGCTCGCCGCACCTGGCCGATGCCTTTCCCTGGATCGCAGCGCAGTTTCCCAACGGCCTGCATTTGCCGATCTGGGCCATCATCCCAATGGCCGCGGCGCTCGCCGGCTTCTTCGGCGTGGTGCTGGGTGCCCCGACGCTCAAGCTGCGCGGCGACTACCTGGCCATCGTGACGCTGGGCTTTGGTGAAATCATCCGCGTGTTCCTGAACAACCTGGACCGCCCCATCAACCTGACCAACGGCCCCAAGGGCATCAACCAGATCGACTCGATGAAGTTCTTCGGTTTCGACCTGGGCAAACCGCATGAGTTCTTCGGCATCGAGGTCAACTCGGTGTCGATGTACTACTACCTGTTCCTGGTGCTGGTGATCGTCTCGGTCGTCATCTGCCACCGCCTGGAAAACTCCCGCATAGGCCGCGCCTGGATGGCGATTCGCGAAGACGAGATCGCCGCCAAGGCCATGGGCATCAACACCCGCAACATGAAACTGCTGGCATTCGGCATGGGTGCCACCTTCGGCGGCGTGTCCGGCTCGATGTTCGCGGCCTTCCAGGGCTTTGTATCGCCCGAATCCTTCAGCCTGATGGAGTCCGTCATGATCGTCGCCATGGTGGTGCTGGGCGGCATAGGCCACCTGCCCGGCGTCATCCTGGGCGCCTTGCTGCTGGCCGCCCTGCCCGAGGTACTGCGCCATGTGGCCGGCCCGCTGCAGGCCATGACCGACGGCCGCCTCGACTCCGCCATCCTGCGCCAGTTGCTGATCGCGCTGGCCATGATCACCATCATGCTGATGCGTCCGCGCGGCCTCTGGCCTTCCGCCGAGCACGGCAAGTCGCTGAATAAGGTCGTCGGCAAAGACCCCATCCAGTCAATTAACCCTTAAGGAGAATGGACATGAGCGAAACCATTCTTAAAGTCTCCGGTGTCTCCAAGCGCTTCGGCGGTTTGCAGGCCTTGAGCGACGTCGGCATCCACATCGAGCGCGGCCAGGTTTACGGCCTGATCGGCCCCAACGGCGCCGGCAAGACCACTTTTTTCAACGTGCTGACCGGCCTTTACACGCCCGACAGCGGCACTTTTGAACTTGCCGGCAAGGCCTACAAGCCCACGGCCGTGCATGAAGTCGCCAAGGCCGGCATCGCCCGCACCTTCCAGAACATCCGGCTCTTCGCCGACATGACGGCGCTGGAGAACGTGATGGTCGGCCGCCATATCCGCACGCAGTCCGGCCTCCTGGGGGCAGTGTTCCGCACGCCCGGCTTCAAGCACGAAGAAGCCGCCATCGCCAAGCGCTCGCAGGAGCTGCTCGACTACGTGGGCATCGGCAAATACGCCGACTTCAAGGCGCGTACCCTGAGCTACGGCGATCAGCGCCGCCTGGAAATCGCCCGCGCGCTGGCCACCGACCCGCAGCTGATCGCGCTCGACGAGCCGGCCGCCGGCATGAACGCCACCGAGAAAGTGCAGCTGCGTGAACTGATAGACCGCATCCGCAAGGACAACCGCACCATCCTGCTGATCGAGCACGACGTCAAGCTGGTCATGGGTCTGTGCGACCGCGTCACGGTGCTCGACTACGGCAAGCAGATCGCCGAAGGCGCGCCCGCCGATGTGCAAAAAGACGAAAAAGTGATCACCGCCTACCTCGGCACAGGTCATTGAAGGAAAGCAAGAACATGGCAGCAAACACACTTCTTAAAGTGACCGGCCTGAAGGTCGCCTACGGCGGCATCCAGGCGGTCAAGGGCGTGGACTTCGAAGTCCACGACGGCGAACTCGTCACGCTGATCGGCTCCAACGGCGCCGGCAAGACCACCACCATGAAGGCCATCACCGGTACCTTGCCGATGCTGGACGGCGACATCGAATACCTGGGCAAGAGCATCAAGGGCCGCGGCGCCTGGGACCTGGTCAAGGAAGGCCTGGCCATGGTGCCGGAAGGCCGCGGCGTGTTCACCCGCATGACCATCAGCGAGAACCTGCAGATGGGCGCCTACATCCGCAGCGACAAGGCCGGCATTGCCGAAGACATCGAGAAGATGTTCGTGCTGTTCCCGCGCCTGCGCGAGCGCAAGGACCAGCTGGCCGGCACCATGTCCGGCGGCGAGCAGCAGATGCTGGCCATGGGCCGCGCGCTGATGAGCCGGCCCAAGGTGCTGCTGCTCGACGAGCCCTCCATGGGCTTGTCGCCCATCATGGTCGACAAGATCTTCGAGGTCGTGAAGGACGTTTCTTCGCGCGGCGTAACGGTGCTGCTGGTCGAGCAGAATGCCAGCCGCGCGCTGGGTATTGCCAACCGCGGCTACGTCATGGAGTCCGGCAACGTCACCATGAACGGCGACGCCAAGCAACTGCTCAGCGACCCGCGCGTGCGCGCCGCCTACCTGGGCGAGTAAGCCGCCGCGCAGCCGGCCCGCGCGCGCCCATGGCGCCGCGGGATGCGTATTACAGCCGTAACACCGGCGGCCCGGCTCAGGGCCGCAAATGCCTTGCGGCGCCAAATCTTTGCGCATAAAGTTCAGAAGGTGCGCGGCATGCGCATCTTTACTGAATCCGGGAACTCAACAATGATGAAACCAAACCTTGCCCGCGCCGCCGCTGTAATCCTGGCCTTCCTGGCCTCGTCCGCGTTCACCGGCGCCTCCGCCCAGTCACTGCGCTGCAAGGGCGACCTCGCGCAGATCGGCAACTCCAAAGGCACCATCCTGCAAAAATGCGGTGAGCCGGTCATGAAAGACAGCTTCTGCAAGCCCGTGCAGGAAACCGTGTCCAGCAGCGTACCCGTCACCACACCGACGGTGCCCACTACCTCCGGCAGCACAACGGCCAGCGCCACCACCAACGTCACGGTCAACACCTGCCAGCAGGTAGAGGAATGGACTTACAACCCCGGTTACGGGCAGTTCATGACCATGCTGCTGTTTGAGGGTGGTTCGCTAAAAAGCATTCGCTATGGCGACCGCGTGACTCGATAACGTGGCCCCCACGGTCGCTCACTGCGTGTAGCTTCCTGCCCCCCGAGGGGGCCGCTGCGCCTGCGGCCCGGCAAAGCCGGTTCCGCGGCCCCTGCTGGGTTTAAAAGCCTACAACGGTCAGCAATAAAAAAAGGCCGGCTCCCAAAAGGTGCCGGCCTTTTTTGATGCGCGTCGGGTCAGTCCACCTTGGCGCCGGAGGCCTTCACCACTTTTTCATACTTGGCGAGTTCGCTTTTCATGAAGGCACCGAACTGCTCGGGCGTGCTGCCTACCGGTTCGGCCATCAGTGTGGCGAATCGGGTCTTGGCTTCGGGGGAGTTCAGCGCGGCGACAAAGGCGTGGTTGAGTTTGGTCACCACGTCTTTGGGTGTGCCCGCCGGCGCCACCAGGCCCCACCAGGTGTCGATCTCAAAGCCCTTGAGTGTTTCAGAGACCGCCGGCACCTCAGGCAGCATGGCGCTGCGCTTGGCCGTGGTTACCGCCAGGGCCTTGAGCTTGCCGGCCTTGATGTTGGCCGAGGCGGTGGCGAGGTTGTCGAAGTTGTAGTCAACCTGGCCGCTGAGCAGCGCCAGCTGGGCCGGGTTGCCGCCGTTGTAGGGAATGTGCAGCGCAAAAATGCCGGCCTGGGCCTTGAACATCTCGCCGGCCAGGTGGCCCGCGCTGCCGTTACCACCGCTGGCATAGTTGAGTTTGGCCGGGTTGGCCTTGGCGTACTTGATGAGATCGGCCAGCGTGTTGATATTGAGGCGCCGCGCGGTATCAGCATTCATCACCAGCACATTGGGCACACGCACCATCTGCGTGATGGGAGCGAAATCGGTCGCTGCGTTGTACGGCATCTTGCTGTAAAGCCAGGGGTTGATGGCATGCGTGGCGACCGCCGAAATACCGACGGTGAGCCCGTCGGGTGGGGCCTTGGCGATCATGTCGACGCCGATGTTGCCGCCGCCGCCCGGCTTGTTTTCAATGATCACGGTGCCCAGCGAGTCCTTCACGCGCTCGGCCATCAGGCGGGCGGTTGCGTCGATGGGGCCGCCGGCCGCATAGGGCACGATGATGCGCATGATCTTGGCCTGGGCCAGTGCCGGGGCGGGCGACAGGGCCGCACCGGCCATGAAAACGACGGCCAGGCTTTTGGCCATCAGGAAGGGGAGGGTGAGGGGTCGAATATTCATTGCCCTATTGTTGCAAAAAGTTGGGCGCAACCCTGGCACTTCCCTGGCTTGCCGGTGCTCCGCTGGGCGTCCGGCTTGGCGCACATCGTTACAGCATCTTTACCTGCCGGACATGGCCGCCCGGCAGCCGCGCCGCGTTGCAGCTTGATGAGGCAGCCGCTTCATGTTCTTCAACCTCCAATTCAAACCCAAAGGACATCCTATGAAGATCCACGCCCTTGCCGCCGCTCTCACCCTGCTTGCCGGTGGCACAGCCTTCGCCCAGGCGCCCGCCGCTCCCGCTGCGCCCAAGGATCCGCTGGCCACGCCCCGCATCGACCAGCGCCAGGCCAACCAGGAAAAGCGCATAGACCAGGGCGTCAGCTCCGGCGCGCTGACCGCCAAAGAGACGGCCAAGCTCGACAAGCGCGAGACAAAAATTGAATCCGACAAGCTGGCGGCCAAGTCCGACGGCAAGGTCACGCAGGCCGAGCGCCGTAAACTCAAGCGCGAGGAAAACCGCGCCAGCGCCGCCATCCGCCGCCAGAAGCACGACCGGCAGGTCGCGCCCGCCAAGGCCGGCTGAGCCTGGCGCCGCCGCAGCCGCGCATAAAAAAGCCCCGGTCGAATCAACAACCGGGGCGTTTCTTTTTCTTCTTCTTTATTCTTCTTGTTTGTCAGGTTTCCGCAGGAATGGTGGCCTGGGCCTTTTCTTTTTCGGTCACAAAAGAGTCGGCATAAAACTCGTCTTGCGGCAGGCCGGCCGCGGTGTAGGCGGCCTGGGCCGAATCGACCACGATAGGCGCGCCGCAGGCATACACCTGGTGGCCCGACAGGTCGCTGAAGTCCTCCAGCACGGCCTTGTGCACAAAGCCGGTTCGGCCGCTCCAGTTGTCTTCGGGCAGCGCATCGGAAATCACCGGCACGTAGCGCAGGTTCGGCATTTCCGCGGTCTTGGCCTTGACCCATTCGTCCATGTACAGGTCGGCCGGTCGGCGGCCGCCCCAGTAGAGCACCGCCGGGCGCGTGATGCCTTTGAACTGCAAGTGCTCGATCAACGCCTTGATAGGAGCAAAGCCCGTGCCCGAAGCCAGCAGCACCATGGGCTTGTCGCTGTCTTCACGCAGGTAGAAGCTGCCGAAGGGCCCTTCGATGCGCAGGATTTCCTTTTCCTTCATCGGGCCGAACACGTGCTCCGTGAACTTGCCGCCCGGCATGTGGCGGATGTGCAGTTCAACGCCCGGGTTTTCGGCCTGGGTGTGCGGCGCGTTGCCCATGGAGTAGGCGCGGCGGTCGCCGTCGCGCAGCAAAAACTCCACATACTGGCCGGCGTGGTACTTGAACACGTCGCTGGCCGGCAGTTGCAGGCGCACCACCATCACGTCGTGCGAAGCCTTGGCCAGGCTGTTGACGCGCACCGGCATTTTCTTGATCGGGAAGGCGCTTTCGTCGGTCACATGGCGCGATTCGATGACGACGTCGGAATGGGCTGTGGCGCAGCAGGTGAGGATGAAGCCGGCGGCTTCCTCCTCGGGCGACAGGGCCTTGGCCTGGTGCGCGCCGTGGGTTACCGTGCCTTCGAGCTTTTTGGATTTGCAGGAACCGCAGGCGCCGTCCTTGCAGCCGTAGGGCAGGCCTATGCCCTGGCGTATGGCGGCGGCCAGCAGGGCTTCGTCCACCTGGGCAATGAAAGTCCGGCCGCTGGGCTGCACGGTCACGTTAAAGCTCATATTCGGTATCCTTGCGGTAACTGTTCTCGACTCGGCCGGTTTCCCCGGCAACCCCCAATTTTGCCTTCAAACTTAACCTCCCTGGGTGCACTGCCTTTCCGTTTTCGCCGCGAGCGGATTTTGATCGTCGGCTGTGGTGATGTGGGGCTGCGCGCGGCTCGCCAGTTGCCACGGAATGCCAGGCTTATGGCGCTCACGTCCTCGGCCACGCGCGTGCCTGAGCTGCGGGCCAGTCGCATCACACCGCTGCAGGGCAATCTGGACGACGGCGCATCGTTGCGCCGCCTGGCGGGCCTTGCCACCCGGGTGCTGCACCTGGCGCCGCCCCCGAATGACCAACCCACTCTGAGCAGCGACCCACGCACGCTGGCCCTGCTGCGCGCGCTGCGGCTGCGCGGCCTGCCGCGCTCCATGGTTTATGCCTCCACCAGCGGGGTGTACGGCGATTGCGGCGGCGAATGGGTGAATGAAACCCGGCCGCTGAACCCGCATACGTCGCGCGCCCAGCGCCGCGTGCATGCCGAGGCGCATATGCGCCTGTTCGGCCGGGCTACCGGCGCCCGGGTGCACCTGTTGCGCATCCCGGGCATTTATGCGCCGGACCGCGAAGGCGGCACGCCGCGCGGCCGGCTGCTCAAAGGCACGCCGGTGCTGCGTGCGCAGGACGACGTCTATACCAACCACATCCACGCCGACGACCTGGCCCGCGCCTGCCTGGCTGCGCTGTGGCGCGGCAAGCCGCAGCGCGCCAGCAATGCCAGCGACGACACCCAGCTCAAGATGGGCGATTACTTCGACCTGGCAGCTGATCTTTACGGCCTGCCGCGGCCGCCGCGCCTGGCGCGGGACGGCGCCCACGAAGCGTTGCCCCCGGTGCTGCTGAGTTTCATGAGCGAATCACGCCGCCTGGACAACACCCGCCTGAAGCAGGAGTTGCGGATTCGCCTGCACTATCCGACGGTGGAAACCGGCCTCCGCGAGCACCCCAAAAGTCCCTGAAAACCTCTGGAAAAAACATCCGAGCGGGTGCGCGATCGCTTTGGGCGGGATTTTGACGTGTAACTATGTGTGTTTTTTGCAACACCCGTGTAATCCGATGTTGCAACCAAAGGAGTAACTAATTGCAACTTTTGGAGTTCTCCGGAGGCCGTTGTTATTACCCGCTAAAAGATCTTTTTTTGGGCTGATCTGCCGGAATTCCTTTGTGAATACCATCACTTCGAATGGCTCTCTCTTTCAATGGGCTGACAAAGAGAGTTTGAGGAGTGTGAAAAATGCACAAGAAAAATCCGAGGGGCGGCATAAAAGTCGCAGGAGTTGTAACAAATGTTGGCCGGCAAGCCTTTACGGCTCCGCCATTTCTTGACGCGCTGAGCCGGGCTGCCGGCCGAGCGGCGAACAGATGGACCTTGCGCAAACCCGCAACCGCTGTTTTGCTCCTTGGGGCGGCGACGGTCCAGGCGGGGCCGGTGGACGGCCAGGTCACCTCGGGTGCGGCCAGCATCTCCCAGAGCGGGGCCAATACCACCATCACGCAATCCAGCCAGAACGCCTCCCTGAACTGGAAGAGTTTTAACGTTGGCGCGCAGGAAAGCGTCAAGTTTGTGCAGCCCTCGGCCAGCGCGATCGCGGTCAACCGCATCCTGGACACCCAGGGCAGCCAGATCATGGGCCAGCTCAGTGCCAACGGACAGGTCTACCTGATCAACCCCAATGGCGTGCTCTTCGGCGCCGGCGCGCAGATCAACGTGGGCGGGCTGGTCGCCACCACACTCAACATCAACGACGCCAACCTGGGCAGCGCCCAGCGCACTTTCAGCGGCAGCGGTACGGGCAGCGTGGTCAATCAGGGCACCATCAATGCCGCCCCGGGCGGCTATGTCGCGCTGATCGGCAACACGGTGCGCAACCAGGGCAGCATCAACGCCCCCAAGGGCAGCGTGGCCCTTGCTGCCGGCAGCACGGCCACCCTGACCATGCAGGACAACCAGCTGCTCAAGGTCGTGGTGGACCAGAGCGCTCTCAACACCCTGGCCGAGAACGGCGGGCTCGTCGTGGCTGACGGCGGGCAGGTGTTCCTGAGTGCCGGCGCCCGGGATTCGTTGCTGGCCAGCGTGGTCAACAACAGCGGCGTGATCCAGGCGCGCACGGTGGAAAACCGCAACGGCACCATCATCCTGCTGGGCGGCATGGCCGCCGGCACCACCAACGTCGCGGGCACGCTGGACGCCTCGGCGCCCAACGGTGGCAACGGCGGCTTCATCGAAACATCCGGCGCGCACGTCAATGTTGCCGACAGCGCCCGGATCACCACCGCGGCCACTGCAGGCAACGCCGGCACCTGGCTGATCGACCCGGTGAACTTCACCGTCGCCGCTTCGGGTGGGGACATCACGGGCGCGGCCCTGAGCGCCAATCTGGGCGCGGGCAATGTCGTCATCCAGAGCACCAGCGGCGCTGCGGGCACGGCCGGGGACGTCAACGTCAATGACGTGGTGGGCTGGAGCGCCAACCAGCTGACGCTCAACGCGCAGAACAACATCAACATCAACGCCAACCTCAACGCCTCGGGCACGGGCAAGCTGGCGCTGGAATACGGCCAGGGCACGACAGGCGGCGTCGGCAACTCGTACAACCTGAACAACGGCGCGAAGGTCAACCTGCCGGCAGGCAACAACTTCAGCACCAAGCAGGGCAGTACCGGCACCACGACTGCGTACACCGTCATCACCGACCTGGGTACCGCCACCAGCACCACCGCCGCTGATTTGCAGGGCATCAGCGGCAACCTCAATGGGCGCTACGTGATGGGCGCGGACATTGATGCTTCGTCCACCAGCACCTGGAACACCGGGAGCGGATTCCAGCCGCTGGGCAACAACACCTCCCAGTTCACCGGTACGCTGGACGGTTTGGGCCACACCATCACCGGCCTCACCATCAACCGTCCCGGCGCGACCTACGTCGGCCTGTTTGGTTACACGGGTTCCTTCGGCCGAGTCAACAACGTCGGGCTGGTTGGCGGCAGCGTGTCAGGCAACACCAAGGTCGGCGCGCTGGTGGGATGGAACTCGGGCACCATCAACAACAGCTATGCCAGTACCGCCGTGACCGGAACCGGCTCGGAGGCCGGAGGGCTGGTGGGAACCAGCCAGGGTGAAATCCGCAACAGCCACGCCAGCGGTGCGGTAAGCGGCGCGCTTGCTGTGGGCGGACTGGTTGGATGGAATCAGAGCCTCATCAGCAACAGCTATGCCACAGGCAATGTCACCGCTACCAGCCAGTGGTCCGGCGGACTGGTGGGCTACATGCTCAACCAGGGGGCCATCAGCGGGAGCTACGCGAGCGGCAACGTCACCAGCACCAGCGCCGATGTTGGGGGCTTGGTGGGGTGGTGGGCCAGCAACGCAACCGCAGCAGCAGCGATCAACAACAGTTATGCGACGGGTTCGGTGACCGGCACCGACCACGTGGGCGGCCTGGTGGGATACAAGATCCAAACCCTGGGTGTCATCAATAACAGCTACGCGGCCGGTGCAGTGAGCGGCAGCACCAACGTGGGCGGGCTGGTCGGTTTGTGGGACGCCGGGACGGGCATCAACAACAGCTTCTGGGACGCCACCACCACCGGGCGTGCCACCAGCTCGGGCGGCGGCATGGCCATGACCACGGCCCAGATGCAGCAACAGGCCAACTTCACCTCGGCCACGGCCGCCAACGGCAACGTCAATCCGAACTGGGATTTCAGCACCGTCTGGCGGATGTATGACGGGAACAGCCGTCCCCTGCTCAAGGCCCTCATGAAGGCCACTACGGTCACTGTCGGCAATACCAGCAAGACCTACGACAAGCTGGCCTGGAATGGCGGAACCGGCATCAGTTGCTCCAACGTGGCCTGCGGCAGCCTGTCGGGAAGCATCAGTTTCGGCGGACCCGCCCAGGGAGCGATCAATGCCGGCAACTATGCGGTGACTGCCTCCGGCCTGTATTCGGATCAGCAGGGCTACGACATCAGTTACGCCAATGGCACCCTGACCGTGATACCTGCGAACCTGGTGGTCACGGGCGTGAGCGCAGCCAACAAGGTGTACGACGCCGGCGTGGGCGCCACCTTGAACGGAACAGCAAGCGTGACGGCCATTGCCGGCGACACGGTGAGCGTGATCGGTACGGGCAGCGGTACCTTCGCCGACAAGAACGCGGGCAACGGCAAGGCCGTGACTGTCACCGGCTACACCTTGAGCGGCGCCGACGCCGGCAACTATGCCGTGGTACAGCCCACGGGGGTGACGGCAAATATCACACCGGCCAGCCTCGCTGTCACCGGCGTGAGCGCGGCCGGCAAAGTGTATGACGGCACCCGTGCCACCACGTTCAGTGGCACCGCGACCGTTACGCCCCTGGGCACTGACGTGGTGCTTGTGGGCGGCGGCAACGCCGGCATGTTCACCGACAAGAACGTGGGCAACGGCAAGACCGTCACCGGCACCAGCTACTTCCTCGGCGGTGCCGACGCCAACAACTATGTCATCGTTCAGCCCACGGGGACGGCGAACATCACACCGGCCAGCTTGACAGTCACCGGTGTGGGCGCGGACAGCAAGGTCTACAACGCCAGCGACGCCGCCACACTCAATGGCGTAGCCAGCGTCACGGCCATCGCCGGTGACACGGTGACAGTGGGCGGCGGCAGCGGCCGGTTTGCCGACAAAAACGTGGGCAACAACAAGGTGGTCAATGTCACTGGCTATACGCTGGGCGGCGCGG
>Ga0209257_1004391_pt1 | contig 10962 bp, 8 predicted proteins | sample AraplaCvi_mCL_r2_FD_184277 | JGI IMG/M metagenome (GOLD analysis project Ga0209257, IMG submission 184277) | Arabidopsis root microbial communities from North Carolina, USA - plate scrape MF_Cvi_mCL_r2 (SPAdes) (version 2) | ecosystem: Host-associated > Plants > Roots > Endosphere | place: USA...
AACATGATGAACGGCTGAGGCAGTTATGGACGCCTGGATCGTATTGCTGCCTCTGGTCGGCGCGCTCATCGCAGGGCTCGGCAACCGCCGGATCGGCGACAAGCCCGCGATGTACATCACTTCGGGCCTGATGCTGGCCTCGATGGTGATGGCCTGGATCACGTTCTTCGACGTGAATTTCGGCGGCACCCCGCGCACCACGGTGCTGCTCTCCTGGTTCAACACCGGCACCTTCAAGGCCGATTGGGCGGTCCGCGTCGATCAGCTCTCGGCGGTCATGCTTATCGTGGTGACCACGGTCTCGGCCATGGTCCATGTCTATTCGATCGGCTACATGAGCCACGACCATTCGAAGCCGCGCTTCTTCGCGTATCTGTCGCTGTTCACCTTCGCCATGCTGATGCTGGTGACGGCCGACAACTTCGTGCAGATGTTCTTCGGCTGGGAAGGCGTGGGCCTCTGCTCTTATCTTCTGATCGGCTTCTGGTTCCACAAGCCCAGCGCCAATGCCGCCGCGATCAAGGCCTTCGTCGTCAACCGGGTCGGCGATTTCGGCTTCGCCCTCGGCATCTTCGGCGTGTTCATGATTTTCGGGTCGGTCGAGTTCGCGACCGTGTTCGAGCACGTGCCGGAGCAGGTCGGGAAGACGTTCCACTTCCTGTCCTGGAACCCGGATGTCATGACCACGCTCTGCATCCTGTTGTTCATCGGCGCCATGGGCAAGTCGGCGCAGGTCCCGCTGCACACCTGGTTGCCGGACGCGATGGAAGGCCCGACCCCGGTCTCGGCCCTGATTCATGCCGCGACCATGGTGACCGCTGGCGTCTTCATGGTCTGCCGCCTCTCGCCGATGTTCGAGTTCGCGCCCGACGCCAAGATGGTGGTGACCATCGTCGGCGCTTCGACTGCCTTCTTCGCGGCGACGATCGGCCTCACCCAATACGACATCAAGCGCGTCATCGCCTATTCGACCTGTTCGCAGCTCGGCTACATGTTCTTCGCGGCCGGCGTCGGCGCCTATGGCGCGGCGATGTTCCACCTCTTCACCCATGCCTTCTTCAAGGCGCTGCTGTTCTTGGGCTCGGGCTCGGTGATCCACGCCATGTCCGACGAGCAGGACATGCGCAAGATGGGCGGCATCTACAAGTTGATCCCCTGGACCTACGCCATGATGTGGATCGGCAGCCTGGCGTTGGGCGGCATCGGCATTCCCGGCATCTACGGTTTTGCCGGTTTCTACTCCAAGGATTCGATCCTGGAATCCGCCTTTGCCGCCCATAGCGGGGTCGGCATGTACGCGTTCTGGCTTGGCATTGCCGCCGCCGTCATGACGGCCTTCTATTCCTGGCGTCTCCTGTTCATGACCTTCCACGGCAAGCCGCGCGCCGACCACGAGACCATGCACCACGTGCACGAGAGTCCCTGGGTCATGCTGGTGCCGCTGCTCGTGCTGGCGGTCGGCGCGGTCTTGGCCGGTATCATCTTCGCGCCCTATTTCGTCGGCGAGCATATGGAAGCGTTCTGGGGCGAGGCGTTGTTCTTCGCGCCCGACAACCACGTGCCGCACGAGGCGCACGAGGTTCCGACCTGGGTCGCCTTGCTGCCGCTCATCATGGGCATCATCGGCATCGCCTTCGCGTTCTATGCCTATATGAAGTCCAAGGACCTGCCGGCCAGGATCGCCAAGGCCTTCGGCCCGATCTACACCTTCGTCTACAACAAGTGGTTCTTCGACGAGCTGTTCGACGCCACCCTGGTGCGTCCGGCGAAGGCGCTGGGCCGCATCCTGTGGAAGGGCGGGGACGGGGCCATCATCGACGGCTTGGGGCCCGACGGCATTTCCAAGCTCACGGTCAAGCTCGCCGGCCGCGCCAGCAGGCTCCAGACCGGCTACGTCTATCACTATGCCTTTGCCATGATGGTTGGCGTTGTCGCGCTGGTCACATGGTATTGGTACCAGTACGCGTTGCGAGGCTGAGGCTCGACTATGTCCGATTTTCCGATCCTCTCCCTCACCACCTTCCTGCCGCTGGTCGGCGCGCTGCTGATCTTCATCACCCGCGGCGATGAGGCCTTCGTCGCGAAGAGCGCGCGCATCCTGGCGCTGATCACCTCCAGCGTCGTCTTCCTGCTGTCGCTCTACATCTGGTTCAACTTCGACCGCACCAACCCCGGCTTCCAGTTCGAGGAGAAGGCGGATTGGATGCCGAGCTTGAAGATCGGCTACCGGATGGGCGTCGACGGCATCTCGATGACCTTCGTGCTGCTCTCGACCCTGCTGACGCCGATCTGCATCCTGGCGAGCTGGGATGCGATCACGACGCGGGTCAAGGAGTACATGATCGCCTTCCTGGTACTCGAGACCCTGATGGTCGGCACCTTCTGCGCGCTCGACTTCCTGGCCTTCTACGTCTTCTTCGAAGGCGTCCTCATCCCGATGTACCTGATCATCGGCGTCTGGGGCGGGCCGCGCCGCGTCTATTCGGCGTTCAAGTTCTTCCTCTACACGCTCTTGGGCTCGGTGCTGATGCTGCTGGCGATCCTGGCTATGTACCGCCAGGCCGGCACCACCGACATCCCGACCCTGATGCAGACCGCCTTCGACCCCGGCATGCAGAAGTGGCTCTGGCTTGCCTTCCTGGCTTCCTTCGCGGTCAAGGTGCCGATGTGGCCGGTTCACACCTGGCTGCCCGATGCGCATGTGGAAGCGCCGACCGCGGGCTCGGTGATCCTCGCCGGTGTGCTCCTGAAGATCGGCGGATACGGCTTCCTGCGCTTCTCGCTGCCGATGCTGCCCGATGCCTCGGTCTATTTCGCGCCGCTGATCTACACTTTGAGCGTCGTCGCCGTGATCTATACTTCGCTGGTCGCACTCGCCCAGGAGGATATGAAGAAGCTGATCGCCTATTCATCCGTGGCGCATATGGGCTTCGTGACCGCCGGCATCTTCAGCCTGAACCAGCAGGGGATCGAGGGTGCGCTGTTCCAGATGCTCTCCCACGGCATCGTCTCCGGCGCGCTCTTCCTTTGCGTCGGCGTGGTCTATGACCGGCTGCACACCCGCGAGATCAACCGCTATGGCGGGCTGGTCAACAACATGCCGCGCTATGCCTTCGCGTTCATGATCTTCACCATGGCCTCGGTGGGCCTGCCGGGCACCAGCGGCTTCATCGGCGAGTTCCTGGTCATGGTCGGTGTCTTCAAGGACAACACCTGGGCCGCCTTCTTCATCGCGACCGGTGTCATCCTTGGTGCCGCCTATATGCTCTGGCTCTATCGCCGCGTCGTGTTCGGCAAGCTGGAGAAGCCGGATCTCTTGAAGATGCTCGACCTCTCGCCCCGTGAGATCGCGCTCTTCGTGCCGCTGATCCTGATCGTGCTCTGGATGGGCATCTATCCGGCATCCTTCACTGCGATCTTCGGCCCCTCGGTCGATAACCTGATCAAGACGCACCAGACCGCTTTGCTGCATTCGCAGCAGCAAAACGTGGCGGAAGCGGGAGAGTAAGATGAGCTTCGCCGAACTCAACCTCGCCGCCGCAACGCCGGAGATCTTCCTGGCGGTCGCCGCCATGGTGCTGCTGATCCTGGGCGTGTTCCAGGGCGACAAGTCCACCCGCCTGGTCTCCTGGCTCGCCGCCGCGGCCCTCTGCGTCGCCGCTTATCTGGCGGTCGATGTTGCTCCGGCGACCGGAGCGATGCCGGCCTTCGGCGGCCAGTTCATCGTCGACGGCTTCGCCGGCTTCATGAAGGTGCTGTCCCTCGTGGCAACCGCCGCGGCGATCCTGATCTCGATCGGCTATGCCGCGCGCAACGACATGATGCGCTTCGAGTTTCCGATCCTCATGACGATCGCCGCGCTCGGCATGAGCATGATGATCTCGGCCAACAACCTGATCTCGCTCTATGTCGGCCTCGAGCTGCAGAGCCTGGCGCTCTACGTCACCGCCGCCTTCCGCCGCGACACCGTGAAGTCGACCGAGGCGGGCTTGAAGTATTTCGTTCTCGGAGCGCTCTCCTCCGGCATGCTGCTTTACGGCGCTTCGATGATTTACGGCTTCACCGGCTCGACTGATTTCGCCGTGCTGGCCAAGGCGCTCTCGGTCGATGCCCAGCCCGCCATCGGCTTGATCGTCGGCCTGGTGTTCCTGAGCGCAGGCCTCGCGTTCAAGATCTCCGCCGTGCCGTTCCATATGTGGACGCCGGACGTCTATGAAGGCGCACCGACGCCGGTCACCGCCTTCTTCGCGGCGGCGCCCAAGGTGGCGGCGATCGCGCTCTTCACCCGCGTGCTGATCGGCCCGTTCGGCCCGCTGCTGCACCAGTGGCAGCAGATCATCGTGGTGATCTCGGTGCTCTCGATGGTGCTCGGCGCCGTGGCGGCGATCAACCAGCGCAACATCAAGCGCCTGATGGCCTACAGCTCGATCGGCAATATCGGCTACGCGCTCGTCGGCCTCGCGGCCGGAACCCAGGTCGGCGTCGAAGGCGTGCTGATCTTCATGACGATCTACATCGTCACCACGATCGGCGCCTTCGCCGTCATCCTCGCCATGCGCCGCAACGGCGAGATGGTGGAGGAGATTTCGGATCTCACCGGCCTCGCCAAGAGCCAGCCGCTGCTCGCCTATGCTTTCGTGCTGTTCCTGTTCTCCATGGCCGGCATCCCGCCCTTCGTCGGCTTCTTCGGGAAGTACTTCGTCTTCAACGCAGCGATTGACGCGCATCTCTATGTGCTCGCCGTGATCGGCGTGGTCGCCAGCGTGGTCAGCTGCTTCTATTACATCCGCGTCATCAAGGTGATGGTGTTCGATCCGGGCGAGAGCGCGTTCGACCGTCCCGATCTCACCTTGCGCGTGGTCCTGCTGGTCTGCGCGGTCTTCGTCCTGCTCGGCGTCTTCGTGCCCGGCCCGGTGGCCGAGGCGGCGACCAGTGCCGCCGCGAGCCTGTTTCCTGGATGACGATCGCCTTCCGGATCACGGAAGTCCCGTCCATCGACAGCACCAACGCGGCTTTGCGTGACAAGGCCGCGGCCGGCGAGCCGCAAGGCCTCGTGCTCCGCGCCGACGAGCAGACCGCCGGCCGCGGGCGGCGAGGAAGAGGCTGGGATTCCCCCGCCGGCAATCTCTACATCTCGCTGCTGCTGCGCCCGGACTGCAAGCCGGCGGAAGGCGCTACCGTCGGTTTCGTCGCCGCCGTTGCTCTCGGCCGCGTGCTGCGCGATCTGGCGCCCGCCGACGTGCTGCACAAATGGCCGAACGATCTCCTGATCGACGGCAGGAAGATGACTGGCATCCTGCTCGAAGCCGGCACCCGGCCCGACGGGCGGCTCGACTGGCTGGTCCTCGGCATCGGCGTCAACATCCGCTCGCATCCGGAAACCGGCCTCTACCCGACCACGGATCTGGTCGCGTCCGGCGGCCCTTCGATCATGCCGCGCGATCTGCTCGACCGCTTCCTCGCCGTCTTCGGCCCATTCTACGACGCCTGGGAGCAGGGCGGGTTCAAGGCGATCCGCGCCGATTGGCTGGCCTTCGCGGCCGGCATCGGCGAGCGCGTGGTGGCCCGCCTCGAACGCGAGGAAGTGGCCGGCAGCTTCACCGATCTCGACCCGGACGGCGCTCTGATCATGCAATTGGATTCCGGCCAGCAACGCCGCATCGCCGCCGGCGACATCTTCTTTCCGCATCTTTGAGAGGACCCATGCTCCTCTGCATCAACGCCAACAACACCAATGTGAAGTTCGCGGTTTATGACAACGACAAGCCGGTCGGCGACTGGCGCCTGAAGACCGAGGCGGGGCGTACCGCTGATCAATATGTGGTCTGGCTCGACCAGCTCATGCGCATGGCCGGTCTGGAGCTGAAGCGGATCAACGCCGCCATCATCGCCAGCGTGGTGCCGGCTTCGGTCTTTCACCTCACCATGCTCTGCGAGCAACACCTGAAGACCAAGCCGCTGGTGGTCGGCGATCCGGCCGTGAAGCTCGGCATCCAGGTGAAGATGGACATCCCGACCGCGACCGTCGGCGCTGATCGCCTTGCCAATGCGGTCGGCGGCCACATCACCTATCGAAAGCCGCTGATCATCGTCGATTTCGGCACCGCCACCACTTTCGACGTGGCGGACGGCGACGGGAATTATCTCGGCGGCGCGATCTCGCCCGGCATCAACCTCTCGGTCGAGATCCTGCACAGCGCGACCGCCATGCTGCCCCGCATCGCCGTCGAACGCCCGAGCCGAGTCATCGGCAAGAGCACCACAGAAGCGATGCAATCCGGCATCTTTTGGGGCTATGTCGGGTTGGTGGAGGGCATGGTCCAGCGCATCACCTCCGAGTTCGGTGCCGACCTCGCGGTGGTCGCGACTGGCGGCCTGGCACCGCTCTTCGTCGGCGTGACCCCCACTATCCATCACCTCGACCCCGACATCACGATGCGAGGCCTTGTGGAAATCTATCGACGGAATCGCGCGTGAACGACCTTACCCCCACCAGCGACTTCCACAAGCCGACAGCCGACGAGCTGCTGTTCCTGCCGCTCGGCGGGGCGGGCGAGATCGGCATGAACCTCAATCTCTACGGCCATGCCGGCAAGTGGCTGATGATCGATCTCGGCGTCACCTTCGGCGGCGACGAGACGCCCTCGATCGAGGTCATCATGCCGGATCCGCAATTCATCCTGGACCGGGTCCAGGATCTTGCCGGCCTGGTCCTGACCCACGCACACGAGGACCATATCGGCGCCGTGCCCTATCTCTGGCCGCAGCTGAAATGCCCCATGTATGCGACGCCCTTCACCGCCTCGGTGCTGCGCCGCAAGCTGAAAGAAGCCGGGCTCGAGGGCAAGGCGAAGATCACCGAGATTCCGATGTCGGGCAGTTTTAAGATCGGCCCGTTCGAGCTCGAGCTCATCACGCTGACGCATTCGATCCCCGAGCCCAATGCCGTCGTGGTGCGGACGAAGCTCGGCACCGTGCTCCACACCGGCGACTGGAAGCTCGATCCCGATCCGGTGATCGGCGAGACGACCGACGAGCAGGCCTTGCGCAAGCTCGGCGACGGCAATGTCCTCGCCATGGTCTGCGATTCCACCAATGTCTTCGTTGAAGGCACCTCCGGCTCCGAAGCCGACATCCTCCCGGAAATGACGCAGATCATCCGCGAGCGGAAGGGCAGGGTGGCGGTCGGCTGTTTCGCCAGCAACGTCGCGCGGCTCGAAACCATTACCCGCGCCGCCATGGCGAATGACCGGCAGGTGGCGCTCGTCGGCCGTTCCTTGTGGCGCATGACCGAGGCGGCGCGCGAGAACGGCTATCTGACCGACCTCCCCGAATTCATCGAGGAGCACGACGTCGGTTTCTTCCCCAAGGACAAGATCGTGATGATCTGCACCGGAAGCCAGGGCGAGGCCCGAGCGGCCTTGGCGCGCATCGCGAAGGGCGAGCATCCGCATGTCCATCTGGAAGCCGGGGATGCGGTGATCTTCTCCTCGCGCGTGATCCCGGGGAACGAGAAATCGATCTCGCTCCTGCAGAACAACCTCATTCACCGCGACGTCGAGGTCATCACCGACCGCGACGACAATATCCATGTCTCCGGCCATCCGGCGCGCGCCGAGCTGACCGAGATGTATCAGTGGGTCCGGCCGCAGATCGCGATTCCGGTCCATGGCGAGGCGCGCCATATCCGCGAGCATGCCCTGCTCGCGCGGCAGTGTCAGGTGCCGCACGCGGTGGAGGCCGCGAACGGCGCGATCATCCGCTTGGCACCCGGCCCGGCCGAAATCGTGGCGCGCGTCCATTGCGGCCGCTGGGGGCTCGACGGCAAGGCGCTGGTGCCGATGACCAGCGAGGTGGTGCGCCACCGCCACCGCCTCGGCTTCAACGGCGTAATCCTGATCTCGCTCGTGATGAACTGGCGCGGCGATCTCATCACCGATCCCCAAGTGACCTTGGAAGGCCTGCTCGACGGCGCCCCCGAGGCCGATGCCAAGGAAGACATCGCCGATGCCGTCGCCGACGCCATCGAGAATCTCTCCGCCGCCAAGCTGGAGAATGACGGCGAGGTCGCCGAATGCGCCCGCCTGGCTGCGCGGCGTTGGTTCCACAAGAACCACGACAAGAAGCCGATCACGCGCGTTCACGTGATCCGGGTTTGAAGGCTCTGGCGTGAGGGCGGGGAAGCGCCCATCTTAGAGGCATGCGCTTCGGTCCAACCGCATTAACCATCCTGGCCGGCTTGGCGGCGACACCCGCGGCGGCCGACGTCGCCGTCACGCGTCAGGACTGCGACCGGATGACCGAATACCACCAGCCGCCGGGGGTCGAGTATCAGCCCGGGGTGAATGCTCATGGCGAGACCGTGGCCCCGGCAGACCTGAACGGCGGCTATAACTTGAAGCTGCCGGAGACGATCGTCATCCCGATCGAGCTCTTCCTCCAGGACAAGTACCATATCCCCGCCAATTCCGTGCTCTGGGCCGGCAAGGCCGAGATCGGCACCGTGACGGTCCATGGCGACCGGGTCTATTTCAACGGCCAGGAGTTGACCGATCCGGAGACCGCGGCGCTGGCGGATCTTTGCCGCCGGCAGCTGCCCTATAAATAGCCTTCCGGCCGCCCTCGACAGGCCACAATCCCTCGCCTAAATTCGCCCACCAGCCTGAGATTCCTTAAGGATTCCCAACCACATGCGTTCGACCCAGTTCTTCCTGCCCACGCTCCGGGAAAACCCCACCGAGGCGCAGATCGTCTCCCACCGGCTGATGCTGCGGGCCGGCCTGGTGCGCCAGACCGCCGCCGGCATCTATGCCTGGCTGCCGTTGGGCTTCCGGGTCCTGAAGAACATCGAGCGCATCGTCCGCGAGGAGCAGGACGCGACCGGCTGCCAGGAAGTGCTGATGCCGACCATCCAGTCGGCCGACCTCTGGAAGGAATCCGGTCGCTACGAAGCCTATGGCAAGGAGATGCTGCGCATCACCGACCGTCACGAGCGCGAAATGCTCTACGGGCCGACCAACGAAGAGGTCATCACCGACATCTTCCGCAACGGCGCCAAAAGCTACCGCGATGTGCCGAAACTGCTCTATCATATCCAGTGGAAGTTCCGCGACGAGGTGCGCCCGCGTTTCGGCGTGATGCGCGGCCGCGAGTTCCTGATGAAGGACGCCTATTCCTTCGACCTCGATTTTGCCGGGGCGAAGCGCGCCTATAACAAGATGTTCGTCGCCTATCTCCGCACCTTCGCGCGCATGGGGCTGAAGGCGATCCCGATGGCGGCCGATACCGGCCCGATCGGCGGTGATCTCTCCCACGAGTTCATCATCCTCGCCGAGACCGGCGAGAGCGCCGTCTTCTGCGACAAGAGCTTCACCGAGCGTGACGTGCTCTCCATGGACATCGACTACGAGAGCGATCTCGAGCCGATCGTGAAGGCCTGGACCACCGACTACGCCGCGACCGACGAAAAGCACGACGCCAAGCGCTTCGAAACGCTGGCGGCCGACCGCCGCCTGGAAGCCCGCGGCATCGAGGTCGGTCATATCTTCTATTTCGGCACCAAGTATTCCGAGCCGCTGAAGGCCCAGGTCCAGGGCCAGGACGGCCAGAACGTCACCCTGCACATGGGCTCCTACGGCATCGGCGTCTCGCGTCTGGTCGGCGCGGTAATCGAGGCGAGCCATGACGACAAGGGCATCATCTGGCCGGAGAGTGTCGCGCCCTTCAAGGCCGGCCTCATTAACCTGAAGGTCGCCGACGCCGCCTGCACCAAGCTCTGCGAAGACCTCTACGGCAAGCTCACCAAGGCCAATGTCGAGGTGCTCTACGACGACCGCGATATCCGCGCCGGCGAGAAATTCGCCGAGATGGACCTGATCGGCCTGCCCTGGCAGGTCGTGGTCGGCCCGCGCGGCGCGGCGGCCGGCAAGGTCGAGTTCGCCAACCGCACGACCGGCGAGAAGGTGGAGATCTCCGCGGATGAAGCTCTAACTCGGCTCACCGCAAAATGATCTTCAACGCCTTCGAACGCATGGTGGCGATGCGCTATCTGCGCGCCCGCCGCCAGGAAGGTTTCGTCTCGGTCATCGCCGTGTTCTCTCTGGCCGGCATCGCGCTCGGTGTGGCGACGCTGATCGTCGTCATGTCGGTGATGAACGGGTTCCATGTCGAGCTCTTGAACAAGATCCTCGGCTTCAACTCGCATCTCTCGCTCTCCAGCAGCTCCGGCAACGGTGTGGTCGGGGATTTCGATGTCGTCACCGAGAAGCTGCGCAAGGTGCCCGGCATCGCCTCGGTGACGCCGACCGTGCAGGGCCAGGTCTTCGCCACCGGCACCCGCGCCGGCGGTTCCGGCGCCCTGGTCAAATCCGTGCGGCAGGAGGATCTGCAGGCGCGCAAGCTGATCGCCAACAGCATCGTCGCCGGCTCGCTCAAGGATTTCGTCGCCGATGACGATGTCGCGGTCATGGGCGCCAAGCTCGCCCAGTCGATCGGCGTCGGGCTCGACGGCGAGGTCACCCTGATCACACCCATCGTGCAGACCACCATGGCCGGGCCGATCCCGCGGATGAAGACCTACCGCGTGGTCGCGCTGTTCGACGTCGGAATGTACCAGTACGACAACAGCATCATCTTCGTGCCCCTGGAATCCGGCCAAGTGCTGTTCCAGAAGAAGGGTGGGGTCACCGATGTCGAGATCATGGCCGACAACATCATGGATGTGCAGCGGCTGAAGCCCGCGATCTGCGACGCCCTCGGCACCAAGCTCGATTTCAACGCCGGCCGCACCGCCTATTGCACAGGCGCGAACCAGAACTACGTGATCGGCGACTGGGAGCAGGCCAATGCCGACTTCTTCACCGCGGTCGAGGTCGAGCGCAACGTGATGTTCCTGATCCTCACGCTCATCATCATCGTCGCCGCCTTCAACATCATCTCCGGCCAGATCATGATGGTGAAGGA
>Ga0209257_1004400_pt1 | contig 10945 bp, 9 predicted proteins | sample AraplaCvi_mCL_r2_FD_184277 | JGI IMG/M metagenome (GOLD analysis project Ga0209257, IMG submission 184277) | Arabidopsis root microbial communities from North Carolina, USA - plate scrape MF_Cvi_mCL_r2 (SPAdes) (version 2) | ecosystem: Host-associated > Plants > Roots > Endosphere | place: USA...
TCTACGGCCTCGGCTTCATCGGCGGCTTCTGCCACCTCTATATCGGCCAGGAAGCCGTTGCGGTCGGCCTGCAGTCCGCGCTCGACGGCGAGAAGGACTCGGTGATCACCGGCTATCGCGACCATGGCCACATGCTCGCGTACGGCATCGACCCCAAGGTCATCATGGCCGAGCTGACCGGTCGTGCGGCCGGCATCAGCCGCGGCAAGGGCGGCTCGATGCACATGTTCTCGACCGAGAAGAAGTTCTACGGCGGTCACGGCATCGTCGGCGCGCAGGTTGCGCTCGGCACCGGCCTGGCCTTCGCCCACAAGTATAACGAGGATGGCGGCGTCGCCATGGCCTATTTTGGCGACGGCGCCGCGAACCAGGGCCAGGTGTACGAGTCGTTCAACATGGCCGAGCTGTGGAAGCTCCCGATCATCTACGTGATCGAGAACAACCAGTACGCCATGGGCACCTCGGTCAACCGCTCGTCGGCCGAAGACCAGCTCTACAAGCGGGGCGAGAGCTTCCGCATCCCGGGCATCCAGGTGGACGGCATGGACGTGCTCGCCTGCCGCGGTGCCGCCGAGGAGGCGCTGGCCTGGGTCCGCGCGGGCAAGGGCCCGATCATCCTCGAGATGAAGACTTATCGTTACCGCGGTCACTCGATGTCCGACCCTGCGAAGTATCGTTCGCGTGAAGAGGTCCAGTCGGTCCGCGACAAGTCGGATCCGATCGAGCAGGTCAAGCGCGAGCTCGAGGACATGAAGGTCACCGAGGCCGAGCTGAAGGCGATCGAGGCCGAGATCCGCAAGGTGGTCAACGAGTCGGCCGACTTCGCCGAGCAGACGCCCGAACCCGATCCTTCCGAACTGTATACCGACGTGCTGGTGGAGTCCTACTGAGATGGCGATCGAACTGAAGATGCCGGCGCTCTCGCCCACCATGGAAGAGGGCACGCTCGCCAAGTGGCTCGTCAAGGAAGGCGACACGGTCAAGTCGGGTGACATCCTGGCCGAGATCGAGACCGACAAGGCGACGATGGAATTCGAGGCCGTCGACGAAGGCACGATCGCCAAGATCCTGGTCGCCGAAGGCACCGACAACGTGAAGGTCGGCACCGTGATCGCGACGATCGCGGGCGAGGGCGAGGACGCCTCGGCGGCCCCGGCTCCTGCCGCCGCCCCGGCCCCGACGCCTGCGCCCGCTCCGGCAGAGCCTGCCGCTGGTGAAGATGGCGGCCCGAAGAAGGCCGATAGTGGCACCAAGCAGCTCGCCAGCGAGAAGGCTGCCAGCGTCAAGGATCCCGCGATCCCCGAGGGCACCGAGATGGTCAAGGTGACCGTCCGCGAGGCGCTGCGCGACGCGATGGCCGAGGAGATGCGCAAGGATCCGCGCGTCTTCGTGATGGGCGAGGAAGTTGCCGAATATCAGGGCGCCTACAAGGTGACCCAGGGTCTGCTCGAGGAGTTTGGCCCGAAGCGCGTGATCGACACGCCGATCACCGAGTACGGCTTTGCCGGCCTTGGCTCGGGTGCGGCGATGGGCGGCCTCAAGCCGATCGTCGAGTTCATGACCTTCAACTTCGCGATGCAGGCGATCGACCACATCGTGAACTCGGCGGCGAAGACCAACTACATGTCCGGCGGCCAGATGCGCTGCCCGATCGTGTTCCGCGGTCCCAACGGTGCGGCTTCGCGCGTGGGCGCGCAGCACTCGCAGAACTATGGCCCGTGGTACGCCTCGGTCCCGGGCCTGATCGTGATCGCCCCCTATGACGCGCAGGACGCCAAGGGCCTGCTCAAGGCGGCGATCCGCTCGGACGACCCTGTCGTGTTCCTCGAGAACGAGCTGATGTACGGTCGTCACTTCGAGATCCCGAACCTCGACGATTACGTGCTGCCGATCGGCAAGGCGCGCATCGTCCGTACGGGCAAGGATGTGACGATCGTCAGCTATTCGATCGGCGTGGGCGTTGCGCTCGAGGCCGCCGAGAAGCTGGCTGCCGAGGGCGTGGATGCCGAGGTCGTCGATCTGCGCACGCTGCGTCCGCTGGACACGGCGACGGTGCTCGAGAGCCTGAAGAAGACCAACCGCCTGGTGGTGGTCGAGGAGGGCTGGCCGGTCTGCTCGATCGCGTCGGAGATCGCCGCGGTTGTCATGGAGCAGGGCTTTGACGATCTCGACGCGCCGGTGCTTCGCGTGACCAACGAGGACGTTCCGCTGCCTTATGCGGCCAATCTCGAGAAGCTGGCGCTGATCACCGCGGACAAGGTGGTCGCAGCGGTGAAGAAGGTCACCTACAAGGCCTGATCCTCGCCGGCAGGCCGGACAACGAAAAGGCCGGGGGAAACCCCGGCCTTTTTCTTTTCGGCGAACGAAGGGGGATCAGCAGGTCGAGGCAGTCACGCCGGCTACCTTGTATACCCCATTTGGGTGCGTCGAATTGGTGTTCGTCGTGCCGTTGGCGTTCTTGCTGTCGTCGCTCGTGTCCCGGCGATCGCGGACCATCATCGAGGCGGTCTCGCTCATCTCGGTGCTGGGTGACAGCGAAGTCTTGATCAGCGGGGTGTATTGATAGCGCACTTCGACGAACATGGTGACGCCGTCGGTCGGCGCGCTCACCTGGCGGTTGGTCGGACCGAAGGCAGTCTGGCTGGTGCCGACCGAGCCGATGCTCGAAGTGACGCCTGTCTTGCTGCCTTTGCAGCGCTGCCAACGGATGATCGATTTGGCCGAGTTGGCGGGATCGGGCTCGATGCTGGAGACGATGACGCGACCCTTGGTCAGCAGCTTGAGCTCGCCCGACTGCAGATCTGCGCCGATCAGCAGATCGTTGATATCGGCTTCCGTGATCGTCTTTGCCTGAAGCTGGCTGCCGGAGCCGATACGGGCGGAATTGTCCGCAAGGTGCAACGCGATCTGGCTGACCCGCATCCGCGTGATGACGTAGTTGGTGATCTCGGCCCCGCCCAGGCTGAGGGTCAGCATGATCGGCAGGGCGAAAGCGAACTCGAGCAACGCCACGCCGCTCTGATCACGGTGAAGGCGGCGGAAGACGGGAGGGAGCGGGATGGTCTTCACGGACAGTTCCTCACCTTGGTGGCGGCCTGGTCGCCATAAGGCTGATTGCGCAGGACCGTGGCGGCGGTGACGGTCGTGTTGTCCGACCCGCCGATCATCTTGTAGATCGGGAAAAGGCGCGGATAGCTGACGGTCACGGTGTAGACGACCGCGTCCTTGGCGCCGCCCGATCCGCCATTGCCGCCAGTGGCATCCCATTTGCCGTTGCCGTTATTGTCCTCATAGGGTTCGCCAGGCGTCAGGCCGGACGGACCATCGCAGGTGCCGTTGCCATTGGTATCGGTGAACGGTTCGAACTTCGCCGCAGCGGCGTCGCTGAAGGTGCGATACCATTGGCGGGTGATCTTCACGTCGGCGTTGTTGGCGAGGGTCTTGGCCTGGCTGGTGACCTTGGCGTCGAGGGTGGCTTGGGCGGAGGATTCGAGACTGCTCTCCAGCGTCGAATCGCGAGCGACCTTCTGGACGATACCTTGCAGCACTGCGCGCATGTAGAGCGAATGGGCGACGTCGAACGCCGCGAGCAGCAGCATGCCCATCACCGGTGCGACAATGGCGAACTCCACGATCGTCGCACCGCGCGTGTCCCGGACGAGCCGGCCTAGCCCGGGCCGGGTCACTTGGTGAGCCTCAGCTGCGAGATCTGGTCGGCGATCTTCCTGAACTGGGTCTGGAGTTCCGACGAGGTCTTGGTGCTGAAATAGCGGCCCGAGGTCGCGCAGTTGGTGAGGCGAGTCTCGGTATCCGAACTGACCTTGCCGAACGAGATCACCCAGAGCGTGTAGACCGGCTTGCCCTTGAACGTCGCGTTCTTGATCGCAGTGCAGAGGGCGGCAAAGCGCTTGTCCACCTGGGTGTCCAGATCCGACTGCGACGTCGAGTTGGTCTGGAGCTTGTCGAACCACGGCACGCCATAGGCATTGTAGTCGCTGGGCTGGGTATTGGTGTCGCCGTCCGTCATGAAGATGATGTGGCGCTCGATCTCCCCGCCCTGCGGAGTGTAGTCATTGTCGTCGGCGAACAGGCCGTTGGGCGAGACCAGGCGCGCACCCCACAACAGGCCGATGTCGTGATAGGTGTTCCCCTGCGGGTTGAGGCTGTCGACATAGGTATCGAAGTTGGACGCGGTCCAGGACTGCATCCGCTTCGCTTCGGTGGGGCAGGAATAGCCGGACGTGTTGGTATAGATCGTGTTGACGCCGTTGAGCGCCGCGGTGTCCCAGCTGCCGGTGCCGCTGCTGCCCGTGCTCTTGCGCGTGAAGATCACACCCGGCAGCGCCGGTCCCCACTGGGTCGTGGTGTCGCTCGTCGGGACCAGGTCGATGTCCAGATCCTTCGCGTCCGAGGGGATCGGGCTGTAATTGTCGGTCTTGGCGGTCTTGCGCTCCTGGATGCAGCCGTCCCAGTTGATCGTCTGCTGCGCGCCGCTCGGGCCGATGGGCAGGGTGAAGCTGGCGTTCCAGTTCGTCCCGCTCTTGAGCCCGGAGACCGTCTGGCTGAGCCTGTCATAGTTCCACGATGCCGCAGTACCCGACCAGTTACGGTAGCGATAGGTGCAGTTGCCCCACCAGTCCTGACTGTCGATCGTGTACTGGCGCGCTTCGGTATTCGTCGGAATGCTGCTGCACGAGCCCGTCTGCTTGCCCGACCAGCTGCCCCAGCTGCCCGAAGGCGTGTTGGCGAGTTTGCGGGTCTGGTAGAACCAGCTGTCCGCCATCCATTCGGTCTTGAGCAGCCGGCCGACATTCACATTGGAGGCATAGGGCACGAAGCCGAAGCGGATCTGCACCTGATTTCCGGTGCCGCCGCTCGGCGTGCTGTCGCAGGCCGCGTTGGTGTCGAGCCGGGCGACGATCTCGTAGAAGCATTTCACCGCCTTCTTCAGGCCGTTGATCTTCTTCGTGCCGGTGCCGTCGTCTTCGTCCATCGATCCCGTGGTATCGAGCACGAACATCACGTCGGTGTTCGGCAGGCGCATTTCCGCGTCGCAGGTGACGCTCAGCGGTTCGTTCGTCTTGCCGAAGATACGCATCAAGGTCATCGGCACGGTCGCGTTCGCGGTGCCAGTCACCTTGCCGGCATTCTCGGCAAAGACCTTGGTCACCGTGGCCGGGTTCAGGCCATAGGCGTTCTTGTCGTAGTTCGCGTCGAAGAACTTTTCGGCGGCCTGGCGCGGCGTATCGCCCCAGGTGCCGCCACCCATCGTCTTGCGTCCGGCCAGGGCACCGGCGTCGCAGGCATGTTGCAGACGCGTCTTGACGATGTACATGCGGCTGATGTCGATGCCGCCGCCCACCATGCCCGCGAGAGGGATCAGCGCCATGGTCATCAGCGCGAGCGTGTTGGCCCGCGTATCGCGCGCCAGCCTGCCCATGAAGGCACGCGTGTCCGCTACAGTCCCCCGTCCGTCGCTCATCGATGGGCCCCTCATCCCCGTTCAACTAGGCTCCATGGAACCAGTGTCGCTAAATACGTATAAATCCGGGTGGTTAATGACGGCCTTAAGCTCGTTGGGACTCGCGGCATGACGGGGATCGTGGAGGACCCGGAACGAGATCTCGCGCTCACTTATGCGCGTGCGGACCGGCGGGCCGGACTGGCCGCGCTGCTGGCGCTCGACGATGCGCTGGCCAGGCTGCTGCGCACCACGCGCGAGCCGGCGCTCGGCCAGATGCGGCTGGCCTGGTGGCGCGAGGCGCTGGAGAAGCTCGACCACGCTCCGGCGCCGGCCGAACCGGTGCTCAAGGCACTGGAAGCCGAGGTGCTGCGCCACGGCGTCACCGGCGCCTCACTGGTGCCGATCGTCCATGGCTGGGAAGTGCTGATCGAGGAGGAGCAGCTCGACGCCGATGCCATGCGGCGTTTCGGCGAGGGGCGGGGGCAGCTGTTCGTGGCGGCGGGCGCCTTGCTCGGTGCCGCCGGCGATCCGCTCGCCCAGGCAGGGCAGGGCTGGGCGCTGGCCGACCTTGCCGGCAATCTGGAGGACGAGAAGGAGCGGGCGGCCGCCCGCGATCTCGCGCGTCCCCTGCTGGAAGATGCTGCCCGCATGCGCTGGAGCCGTCCGGCCCGCGCCCTTGGTGCGCTCGCCCATCGTGCCCGGCTCGACCTGGCCGAAGCGCCCCGGGCTGCCGGTGCGCCGAGCCGTGTCGGCAGGCTGCTCTGGCATCGCCTCACTGGACGCTGACCCCGCGCTCTGATTAGCTCCCCTGTGCAAGGGGAGACAGGCGATGTGGCGCTATCTGGTGGGTGCGGGAGCGACTTTGCTGCTGGTCGTTTCGGGATTGTTCCTGTTCCGGAGCACGGCGAGCACCGAAGCGAGGCTTCCCGCGGCGCCCGCCGCAGGAGTTGCGTCCGAAACGGAGCAGGATCTTCCCGCCGAGGCGCCCAGCGCCGCCGCGAAGACCCGCGAGCAGAAGCGCTTTGACCGGATCGACAAGGACAAGAGCGACAGCGTCAGCAAGGACGAGTTCTTCGCGCTGCGCCGCAAGCTGTTCGCCCGGCTCGATACCGATCGGGACGGCAAGCTGAGTTTCGAGGAATGGTCGGTAAAGGCGGTCGAGCGCTTCGCCGGCGCCGACAAGGACAAGTCGGGCACACTCAACCGCACCGAGTTCGCCACCACCGCCATGAAGCGCAAGCCGGCCAAGCCGCGCTGTGCCTGCGCCCCCGCCGCAACCGCAGCGAAGGCGCCGGCTCAGGACGCGTCGGCGGACGATAGCGAGGACTGAGCCATCCAGCCCTGCTTCGCCTCGCGGGCGCGATCGGTGTACATCAGCTTGCGATCGGCCTTCTTGGTCTTGCCCGGGATCGGCGGGAACAGACCGAAATTGACGTTCATCGGCTGATAGGTCTCGGCCTCCGCCTCGCCGGTGATGTGCGAGAGCAGCGCGCCCAGCGCCATTTCGCGTGGCGGCGAGGTGAGCGTCTCGCCCGCCAGCTCCGCCGCGGCGAAACGACCGGCGAGCAGCCCGATCGCCGAGCTCTCGACATAGCCTTCGCAGCCGGTGATCTGGCCGGCGAAGCGGATGTGCGGCGCGTTCTTCAGGCGCAGCTGGTGGTCGAGCAACTCGGGGGACTTGATGAAGGTGTTGCGGTGCAGGCCGCCCAGCCGGGCGAACTCGGCGTTCTCCAGGCCCGGAATCGTCCGGAAAAGAGCGACTTGCTCGGCATATTTGAGCTTGGTCTGGAAGCCGACCATGTTCCACAGGGTGGCGCTGGCATTGTCCTGGCGGAGCTGTACCACCGCATAGGGCCAGCGACCGGTCTTCGGATCGTCGAGGCCGACGCCCTTCATCGGACCGAAGCGGAGCGTTTCCAGGCCACGCTCGGCCATCACCTCGATCGGCATGCAGCCTTCGAAATAGGGGACATTCTCCCATTCGCGGAACTCGGTCTTCTCGCCGGCCATCAGCGCGGCGTGGAAGGCGTAATATTGCTCCTTGGTCATCGGGCAGTTGATGTAGTCCTTGCCCGTGCCGCCCGGCCCCACCTTGTTCCAGCGCGACTGGAACCACGCGATGTCCATGTCGATCGAGTCGCGGTGCACGATCGGGGCGATCGCGTCGAAAAAGGCGAGCTGGTCCTTGCCAGTGGCGGTGCCGATGCTCTCGGCCAGGCCCGGTGCGGTGAGCGGGCCGGTGGCGACGATCGTCAGGCCGCTCTCCGGCAGCTTGTCCACCCGCTCGCGGACGATCTCGATATTGGGATGCGCCATCAACGCGGCGGTGACACCGTCGGAGAAGCGATCACGGTCCACTGCCAGCGCCGAGCCGGCGGGCACCTTGTGGATGTCGCCCTGGGCCATGATCAGCGAGCCGAGGTCACGCATCTCCTGGTGGAGCAGCCCCACGGCGTTGCTCTGGGCATCGTCCGAACGGAAGCTGTTCGAGCAGACCAGCTCGGCCAGCCCCTCGGTCTGGTGCGCCGGCGTCATGGTGCCGCTGCCGCGCATTTCGGAGAGGCGGACCTTGAAACCCTTGTTCGCGAGCTGCCACGCGGCTTCCGAGCCGGCCAGGCCGCCGCCGATGATATGAATGTCGTGCATGCGCCCCCGATAGAGCGATGCTTGGCAGAGCGCCAGTCACACGGCATCAAGGGCGAATGGACCGTCTCCGTACCGAACCGCTCTTCACCGCCGCGCTGATCGCCGGCGCCAGCTATTTCGCAAATTACTGGCTCGAGGCGGGGGGAACCGCCGCCGTGGTCTGGAAGGGAGCGGGGGTCGGCTTGCTCGCCTTGTGGGCGCGCAACAAGGCCGTGAATGGCGACGGGCGGATGATCGGCGCGGTGCTGGCGCTCGGTGCGCTGGGCGATGTGCTGCTCGAGCTGCAGGGCATGGCGGCGGGCGGGCTCGCCTTCCTCGCGGGGCACTTCCTGGCGAGCTATCTCTATCTGCGCAACAAGCGAGTCCCCGCCGCGCAGTGGATCGCGCCGCCGGTGGCGATGGGCGTCGCGCTGCTGGCCTGGTGGGTGTTCAAGGGCGGCTACCAGGTCGAGCTGCTCGCCTTCTATGTGTTCGGCCTCTCGCTGATGGCCGCATCGGCGATGCTCAGCCGGCTCGGCACGCTGGTCGCGGCTGGGGCGCTGCTGTTCTTCGTCTCGGACTGGCTGATCTTCCTGCGCGAAGGGCGCATGATCGCACCGCAGATCGCGTCCCTGCTGGTGTGGCCGACCTATTTCGTCGGCCAGGCGTTGATCGCCTGGGGCGCGGTCCATGTGCTTCGCGGAGAAAAGGCGTCGGCATGAAGATCTTCACCATCGGCTATGAGGCGACGACGATGGATGAGTTCATCGCGGCGTTGCGCAAGGCCGGGGTGGAGCGGGTGATCGACGTGCGCGCGGTGCCACTGTCGCGACGCCCGGGCTTTTCCAAGAACATCCTCGCCGCCAGCCTGAAGGATGCAGGGATCGATTATGTGCTGCTGAAGAACCTCGGCACGCCCAAGCTCGGCCGGGATGCCGCCAAGAAGGGCGATGTGAAGACCCTGCGCGCGGTCTATGAGGGGCAGCTCCATCTGCCCGAGGCGCAGGCCGAGGCGGCGCAGATGCGCGCGCTGGCGGAGGAGAAGCCCAGCGCTTTGCTCTGTTTCGAGCGCAATCCCGAACATTGCCACCGCACCTTGCTGCTCGCCGCGGAAGGCGAGGGGGCGGAAGTGGTGGATCTCTATCCCTGAGAAAGGCCGGGGCGGCCGGAATACAGGAATTCGGCCGCCCCGTAGGTTTGGGGAGCCGGCGACACAGAGGGGCAAGGCGCCGGCCCAGATCGCTCTGGGGCCAGGGTCTTGCTGTGGTATTTCAGATTGTTGCGCGCTCGATCAGGCGGTTTCGCCATTTTGCTGGGTCGGCAGGGCGAAGCTGAAGATCGCGCCGCCCTCGGGGCCGTTCTCCGCCCAGAGCCGCCCGCCATGCGCTTCGACGATGGTCCGGCAGATCGGCAGGCCGAGACCGGTGCCGCTCTCCTTGGTGGTGCGGAACGGCTCGAAGAGATTGTCGAGCATGTCGTCGCTGAGCCCGGGCCCGCTGTCGGCGATGCTGACCACCACTTCGCCCGGCTCCAGTCGCGTCGTCACCGACACCTCGCGCCGGCCGCGGCCCGCGGTGGCTTCCACGCCGTTGCGGATCAGGTTGGTCAGCACCTGCTCGATCTGCAGCGTATCGCCGATCACGCTGGCGGGGACATGGGCAAAGTCGCACTCGACCTTCGCGTCGCGCCCGCCCTTGAGCTGGCGCACGGCGGCGCAGGCGGACTGGATCACCGCCCCCAGATCGAGGCTCGACTGGGTGATCTCGCCGCTGACCGTGAAGGAGCGGATCTTGCGGATGATGTCGCCGGCCCGCAGCGCCTGGACCCGGGCGCGGTCGAGCGCGTCGAGGATGTTGTGATCGGGATCGACGCGCGAGCGGGTGAGGTAGCGGCAGGCTTCGAGATAGTTGGTGATCGCGGCGAGCGGCTGGTTGAGCTCGTGCGCCAGGGTGGAGGCCATCGCGCCCATCGCGTTCAGCCGGGCAAGACGGAGCAGCTTCTCGTGCACTTCGCGCAGCTGGGTGTCCGCTTCCATGTCGCGAGTGATGTCGATCACCAGGCCGAGCAGGCGCGGTCGCCCGTCATGCGCGTCGTAGCGGCCCTGCAGCGTCACCCAGCGGCTCTCGCCATCGGGCATGGTGAGCTGCAGCGTCATCTCCAGGGGCCCGCGGGTCCGCCGGGCATTCACGATCGCCTTGCGCAGCTCGATCACCTGGTCGACGCCGAGGCGATCGGCGACATCGGCCATGCGGTAGGTGCCTTCGTGCCATTCGAGGCCGAACAGGCGGGCGCTCTCCGGCGAATGGCGCGATCCGCCGCGGATCAGGTCGATCTGCCATACGCCGACACCGGCCGCCTCCTGGGCGAGGCGGAGCAGCTTCTCGCTCTCCTGGAGCGCGCGCTGGGCGGCGACCCGCGGCGAGATGTCCTGGAGCACGATCGCGATATAGTCACCGGTGCCGTCGCCGGTGCGGACGAGATTGGCGGTGCAATGGACCGGGCATTGCGTGCCGTCGGGAAGCTGCAGCATCCGGTCGTCGGAATAGAAGGCGACCTCGCCGCGCGACAGGGCCTGGATGCCCTCCAGGCTCGATTCCCATTCCTCGGCGGTGCTGGTCTTGCGACAGCTCTCGCCGATCAGTTCCTCGCGCGGATAGCCGGTGAGCGCGCAGATCCGGTCGTTGACCTCTAGGAAGGTGCCGTCGAGCGACAATCGGCCCACGCCGACTCCGGCCTGCTCGAACACCGCGCGATAGCGGCGCTCGGCTTCCTCGAGCCTGCGGCGGTCTTCCATTTCGGCGGTGACGAACTCGCTGGTTATCACGACGCCGGCGATGTTGTTGTCCTCGTCGCGCC
>Ga0209257_1004405_pt1 | contig 10938 bp, 11 predicted proteins | sample AraplaCvi_mCL_r2_FD_184277 | JGI IMG/M metagenome (GOLD analysis project Ga0209257, IMG submission 184277) | Arabidopsis root microbial communities from North Carolina, USA - plate scrape MF_Cvi_mCL_r2 (SPAdes) (version 2) | ecosystem: Host-associated > Plants > Roots > Endosphere | place: USA...
ATGAGGGCGTGTGGAAGGACAACCGGCGCCGGCACACCGAGAAGATGAACACCTGGGACGTGCTCCACAAATATCCGCACGACTACAAGGTGATCTTCGTCGGCGACGCCACGATGAGCCCCTACGAGATCACCTATCCGGGCGGCTCGGTCGAGCACTGGAACGAGGAAGCCGGCGCGATCTGGATGGATCGCGTGGCCAATATCTACGAGCACATGGTGTGGCTGAACCCGACCGCCGAGCGGCACTGGGACTACACGCCGTCCATCGGCGTGATGAAGCAGCTGGTGGGCGACCGGATGTTCCCGCTGACCATCGACGGCCTGGAGAAGGCGATGAGGGAGCTGTCGCGCTGACGCGTCGAAAGGCCTAGGCTGTGGTAACGCTCACGGGATTCGCATGACCGAGCCCCTTCCCCAGGATCCGCCCGAAACCGAAGAGGCGCAGGCCGCCACCAAACAGGCGGTGTTCAACGCCGCCGAGCGGCTGTTTGCGCTGCACGGCTTCCAGAACGTCTCGGTGCGCGACATCACCGCCGAGGCGGGCGTCAACCTGGCGTCGGTGAACTACCACTTCGGCTCCAAGGACGCCCTGCTGTTCGAGATCTTCCGGCGCCGCACGTCGGAGCTGAACCGCGAGCGGGCGCGCATGCTGCACGAGGCGGCGGCCCGGCACGACGGCAAGCCGCCGGTGCGCGACATCCTGGAAGCCTATTTCGCCCCGCCCCTGCGCTGGGCCAATCCCGCCAACGACCGCCGCATCTCGGTGCAGTTCATCATCCGCGCCCGGTCCGAGGGCACGGAGGAGATGCGCGAGGTGCTGCGCAACGACGTGAGCCACCTGGAGCGGTTCGCTGGCGCCCTGATGGCCGCGCGGCCCGACCTGCCGAAGGAGGACGTCTACTGGCGCCTGCACTTCGTGCTGGGCATGGTCCACAACAACCGCTTCGCCGAATTCGACCGGCTGCACCACCTGTCCGGCGGCATCACCCGCGAGGCCGACGTGGACGCGCTGCTGCGGCGGATGCTGGACTTCGCCGAAGCCGGGTTCTCCGCCTAGGTGCGGCGGCTGCTCCTCAGCGCCTGCGCGCTGAGGTTCCTGGACACCTTCCTGCTCATCGTCCCGTTCTACACGGTGATGTTCGCCGAGAAGGGGCTGTCGCCGGCCCAGATCGGTTTCGCCCTGGGCGCCTGGTCGGCCACCGGCCTGTTGCTGGAGATCCCCTGCGGCGTGCTGGCCGACCGCATGTCGCGGCGCTGGCTGCTGGCCATCTCCCAGCTGCTGCGGGCCGCGGGCTTCCTGGTGTGGCTGGCCTTCCCCGGCTTCTGGGGCTTCCTCATCGGCCTGACGCTCTGGGGCATGAAGAGCGCCACCATGTCGGGCGCGTTCGAGGCGGTGGTCTACGACGAGCTGAAGGCGCTGGGTCGCGAGGCGGAGTACGCCCGCGTCTTCGGCCGCGCCAAGGCGGCGCGAGGGATCGGCCTTGTCGCTGCGTCGCTGACAGCGGCGGTCGCCGCACCGCTGGGCTACGGGCCACTCATCGTCGCCAGCGCACTGTCCGGCGTCGCGGCGGCCGGCGCGGCGCTGCTGCTGCCCCCGGCCCCGCGGTCGGTCGCCGTCGCCTCGTGGGGCTACCTCTCCCACCTGCGCCGCGGCGCGGGCGAGGCCTTCAGCCTGCCGGGCATTCCGCCGCTGATCGTCTTCATCGCCGGGGTCCAGGCCGTGGCCTACGCCACCGCCGACTACTGGCAGCTCTTCGGGCGCGACGTGGGCCTGCCGAAGCCCGCCATCGCCATCTTCATCGCCGCCCTGGCCAGCGCTGAGGCGGTCGGCAGCGTCCTGGCGCACCGCACCCGGGAGGTCGACCGGCGCTGGCTCTACGGCCTGACCTGCCTCGGCGGCCTCAGCGTCGTCGCGGCCGCCGCCACCTATGAGGCGTGGTCTGTCGTCCTGCCCCTCGCCTACATTGGCCTCTACAGCCTGGTGGACGTGAGCGCCGACGCCCGTTTCCAGCACGCCCTGCAGCCCACCACGCGGGCCACGGTCGCCTCGGTGAAGGGCTTCGCCACCCAGTGCGCGAACGGGGTCCTGATCCTCGGCTTCGGCTTGGTCGCGCAGGCGGCGTCCTACCGGATGTCGTTCCTCACGTATGGCGCCGGGCTGACCCTGCTGGGCGCCGCCTACGCGACCGCCAGCCTCCGGCGACGCTAGAAGCCTTCCTGCGCCACCACCGCGGTGACCGCGCCCCTGCGCAGCGTCACGCCGCGATAGCTGACCTCGCCATCGCCGGCCTCGGCGCCGGAGAGCTTCAGGAACTCGTCCCATTGATCCTCGGGCACCAGGAGCACCAGGCTGGAGAGGCCGTCGTAGGCCGCGATCTCGCGGTCGACCTCCTCGCGGATGTTCCCGACGTCCGCCTTCGCCGGGTCGCGCTCATCCAGGTGGCTCGGATGCGGCTGGGTCATGCCGTTCGAACCCCTCGGGCGGGGCGCGGTTCCCGCGCGAAGCCGTCGGCCCCCCTCATGCCGCCAGTTCCCACGCGAACTTCAGGTCCTCCACGAACATGCCGTAGGCCTTCGCCTTGGCGTCCTCGTCGGGGACGCGGAGCAGGTAGGAGGGGTGGTAGGTGACGACGCCCTGGGCCTGGTCGGAGAGCTGGATCGCCTGGCCGCGGAACTTGCCGATGGGCGTGGGCTTGCCGAACACCGCCAGGCCGGCGGTCGCGCCCAGGGTGACGATGACCCGGGGACGGATGATCCGGCGCTCGGCGTCCAGCCACCAGCGGCAGGCGGTGACCTCGCCGGCGTTCGGGGTCTGGTGGATCCGCCGCTTGCCGCGCAGCTCGTGCTTGAAGTGCTTCACGGCGTTGGTGACGTAGGTCTCGGCGCGCGGGACACCCGCCTCCGCGAGGGCCTTGTCGAACACCTGCCCGGCGGGCCCGACGAAGGGCTTGCCGGCCAGGTCCTCCTGGTCGCCGGGCTGCTCGCCCACGAACAGCAGCTTCGCGCGGCCCGGCCCCTCGCCCGCAACGCCCTGCGTGGCGTCGCGCCAGAGGTCGCAGCGGCGGCAGTGGTCGACGCCGGCGGCCACCTCGTCCAGCGAGGTCGGCGCCTGGCCATCCCACGGCGCGTCGCGGCTGTTGCGGATCGCCGCCTTGACCACCCGGCGGCTGGGTTCGGTGGGGGCCTGACGGACCATGGTGTCGGTGCGGCTTTGGGCTTGGGCGATGAGTTCGGGAATGAGCGCGGCCTCCGGCAGGTTCCGCCAGTAGCGCTTGGGCATCTCCTTCCGCATCGCGCCGACCTTCAGCCGCGCCGGGTTGAAGATGGAGGCGTAGTAGGTGCGCCAGTGCTCCTCGAGGGCGTCCTCGGTCGGCGCGTCGGCCGGGTCGGCGCCCGGCGTGAAGACGAGGTCTTTCATGTCCCAGTGGACGCAGGCGTCCGGCGTCAGGATCGAGAAGCGCATGTTCGCGAAGCGGTGGACGAAGAACGGAGCGGTCATCTCGACCACCCGGTGCGCCGGCTCGAACCAGGCGACATAGGCGTCGCCGTCATCGTCCACGGCGAGGCGGAAGCGGACGAAGGCCTTCATCTTGTGTGCGGCGCGGCTGACTTCGCGGGCGAAACCCTGGGCGCGCGCCACGTCCGGGTCGGAGGCGATGTGCATGAGGTTGGGCTCATCCAGCAGCCGCCACAGGAGGCGGTAGAGCAGCGCGAACCGCTCGTCGGAGCGGTGCAGGATCGCCATCGCCGCCAGGTCGACAAACTCGCGCGGCACGGTGAAACAAGCAGCTGCGGGCGCCGGGACCACCATCTCGTCGGCGGCGTTCCCGAGGAGGTCGGCGGCCCCGTCGATCGTCCAGATGACCGATTCCGGCGCGGTCCTGCGCGCCCGCAACGACCGGGCCGCCCGGCGCCAGCCCTCGAAATCGGTCTCGTGGGCGAGGCGGACCACCTGCATCAGAAGAGGTCCATCTGCTGCGGCTCGATCCTCTCCCGCAGGTCGGCGCTATCGGTGAGGGCGCCCGGGCTCCAGTCGGCGCAGACCAGGAAAGGCTTCAGCTTCTCGATACCCCGCGAGAGCCGCGTCACGTCGCCGAGCTCCAGGCGCTTGAAGCGGCGGACCTCCAAGATGCGATCGACGGCTCGGACGCCCAGACCGGGCACGCGCAGCAGACGCTCGCGGTCGGCCAGGTTTACGTCGACGGGGAAATCGCCGCGGTTCTTCAGCGCCCAGGCCAGCTTGGGGTCGATGGCGAGGTCCAGGTCCTCGGCCTCGCCGATGATCTCGGCGCGGTCGAACCCATAGAAGCGCATCAGCCAGTCAGCCTGGTACAGCCGGTGCTCGCGCACCAGCGGCGGGCGCTGCAGCGGCAGGCGGGCGGTGGCGTCGGGGATCGGCGAGAAGGCGGAGTAGTAGACCCTGCGTAGGCGATAGGCGCCGTAGAGGCTCTCGCTGCGCTTGAGAATCGCCCCGTCGGTGGCCGCGTCGGCGCCGACGATCATCTGGGTGGACTGCCCGGCGGGCGCGAACCTGGGCGGGCGCGCCTTGCGACCCTTCTCCTTGGCGGCGTCTTCGGAGATCCGCACCGCCCCCATAGCCTTCTTGATCCCGGCCACGTCCTTCTCAGGCGCGAGCGCGACCAGGCTCTCGTCCTTCGGCAGCTCGATGTTGATCGAGACGCGGTCGGCGTAGAGCCCGGCCTCGTTGACCAGGGTCGGCGAGGCCTCGGGGATCACCTTCAGGTGGATGTAGCCACGGAAGTCATGGACCTCGCGCAAGGTCCGCGCCACCCGGACGATGGCCTCCATCGTATAGTCGGCGGAGCGGATGATCCCCGATGAGAGGAACAGGCCCTCGATATAGTTGCGCCGGTAGAATCCCAGCGTCAGGTCGACGACCTCGTCCACCGAGAACCGCGCGCGAGGCGTGTTCGAGCTGACCCGGTTCACGCAGTACGCGCAGTCATAGACGCAGAAGTTAGTCAGCAGGATCTTCAGCAGGCTGATGCAGCGCCCGTCCGGCGCATAGGCGTGGCAGATGCCCATCCCGCCGTCGGTCGACCCCATCCCCTTCCCGCCCCTGGAATCACGCTTGACCGTACCCGACGAGGCGCATGAGGCGTCGTATTTGGCGGCGTCGGAGAGGATCGAGAGCTTGCGCTTTAGGGTGAGAGTAGCCACCCGGAGACGATAATGTTCCGCCTTTGTTCACGCAAGCGCGGCCGTCACGAAATCTTCGTGAGCCGGCCCGAATTGCGGCTCCCCCAACGTGGGGGCGTTCTCCGGGGGAGCCGCGTTCAGGAGTGCTTCGGGGCTGCCGGTCCGGGGGGAGAGATGAACCGGTGTCCCTCAAGCCCGGACACCTTCGCCCCTCGACTTGGCCGCAGTAGGGCGAGTTCGTGTCAGCCCTGCATCTTCAGAGGCCGTTCGAAGGCGCTTGCATCAGCGAGGTGTTGTAGTCATATATAACACCAGATCAGATGACGGATGAGCCGGACTCTCCGTCACGATCGCCCACCGCGGGGGCGGCGGGCCATTCGGAAAAGGCGATGGATCCAGAGTGGAACGACAGTCAGCCGATCTACCGCCAGATCCGCGACCGGGTGGTCGCGATGATCCTCGACGGTCTGCTCAAGGAAGGCGACCCCGCCCCGTCGGTGCGCGCGGTGGCCACCGAAAGCCGCGTCAATCCGCTGACCGTGCTCAAGGCCTATCAGCAGCTCGTGGACGAGGACCTGGTGGAGAAGCGGCGAGGGCTGGGCATGTTCGTGAAGACCGGCGCCCGCGACCGGCTGCTGGCCGACGAGCGCCAGCGGTTCCTGGCCGACCAGTGGCCCGAAATCCACGCCACGATCCAGCGGCTGGGCCTGGCCGAGCAACTGCTCGGCAAGCCGGCGAAGCTGCGTGGGGAAGGCTGAGCACATGGCCTGCATAGACGCCCGCGGCCTGCGCAAGGCGTATGGCAAGACCGTCGCCCTGGAGGGCGTGAACCTGACCGTCGAACAGGGCCGCATCGTCGGCCTGATCGGCCCCAACGGCGCGGGTAAGAGCACGGCGCTGCAGGCGATCCTGGGCCTGATCCCGCACGAGGGCGAGCTGACGGTGCTGGGGCGCAATCCCTGGACGGCGCGCGAGGCGCTGATGACCGACGTGTGCTTCATCGCCGACGTGGCGGTGATGCCGCGCTGGATGCGGGTGTGGCAGGCGCTGGACTACATGGACGGCGTCCATCCGCGCTTCGACCGGGCCAAGGCGGAGGGCTTCCTCGCCAAGACCAACATCAAGCGCATGAGCAAGGTGCGCGAGCTGTCCAAGGGCATGACCGCGCAGTTACACCTGGCTCTGGTGATGGCGGTGGACGCCAAGCTGCTGGTGCTGGACGAGCCGACGCTGGGCCTCGACATCCTCTACCGCAAGCAGTTCTACGACAGCCTGCTGAACGACTACTTCGACGGCGACCGCACGATCCTGGTCTCGACCCACCAGGTCGACGAGATCGAGCACATCCTCACCGACGTGGTGTTCCTGGATGAGGGCCATGTGGTGTTGGACGTCAGCATGGAGACCTATGAGGGCCGGTTCGCCGAGCTGCTGGCCGCGCCCGACCAGGCCGCGACGGCGCGCAGTCTGGGGCCAATCCACGAGCGGCAGCTGTTCGGTCGCAGCATCCTGATCTTCGACGGCGTCGACCGCGAACGGCTGGCGCCGCTGGGCGAGGTGCGCACGCCGGGCCTAGCCGACGTGTTCGTGGCCAAGATGACCGCGACCTTCCCCGGCCGGGAGCGCGCGGCATGAACGGCGAGCGCAAGATCCGGCCGTTCTACTGGTCCGTGCGCCGGGAGCTCTGGGAGCATCCGGCGGTCTGCTTCGCGCCCGCGGCCGCGGCGGCCGTGGGCCTGCTGGGCTTCCTGGTCAGCACGCTGTGGCTGGCGCGTTCGGTGGCCGGTGCGTCGCCGAGACACGACGGCCTGATGATGCCCTACGTCTTCACGGCCTTCGCCGTGATGATGATCGGCTTCCTGGTCTCGATCTTCTATTGCCTCAGCGCGCTCAACAACGAGCGGCGCGACCGCAGCATCCAGTTCTGGAAGTCGCTGCCCGTCTCCGACCTGACGACCGTCCTGGCCAAGGCGGCGATCCCGATGGCCGTGCTGCCGGTGGTCGTGATGACGGTGATCCTGGGCGCGCAACTGGTCATGCTGGTGCTCAGCAGCCTCGTGGTGCTGGTGAACGGGGTCGATCCAGGGCGGCTCTGGGCCCGCGTCGACCTGCGCCTGATGTGGACGGTGCTGCCTTACGGCCTGCTGATCAACGCGCTGTGGCTGTCGCCGGTCTTCGCCTGGTTCCTGCTGATCTCGAGCTGGGCCAAGCGGATGCCCTTCGTCTGGGCCCTGGCGCCCTGGCTGGGCCTCGCGCTGTTCGAGCGCCTGGCGTTCAACTCGACCCACGTCATCCAGTACATGGGCGAGCGGCTGATGGGCGGCTTCGGCGAGGCCTTCAGCGTCAGGGGCGAGGGCAAGGCGGCGATCGACAAGTTCTCCGACATCGATCCCGTGCACACCTTCTCCAGCCCGCACCTGTGGGGCGGCCTCGCAGTGGCGGGCCTGCTGCTGGCGGTGATCGTCCGGCTCCGACGATCCCGCGACCCGATCTGACCTGACCCCAACCCAATCGTGATCGTTCGAACAGGAGGTGCTGCGTGAGCACTGCTGCCTTGACGCCTGCCGTCCGCATGACGTCCGCGGCCTCGACCCTGAAGGCGGCCGCCTGCCTCTGGTTCGCCTCCGCCGTGACCGGCCAGGCGCTGTTCCTCTTCTACATCCTGGCCTTCTACGTACCGTCGACCTTGTCCGGCAACTTCGCCGCCTGGGCCAGGAACACCCATCTGATCAAGGGCTACGTGCCCGGCGACACCGCGGGCAACCTGGCCTTCGGCGCCCATGTCCTGATGGCCGCAGTGATCACCTTCGGCGGCACGGTGCAGCTCGTGCCGCAGATCCGGGCCCGCGCGCCGGCGGTCCACCGCTGGACCGGCCGGGCGTTCATGACCACGGCCATCGCCGCCGCCGTCGTCGGCCTCTGGATGACCTGGGGACGCGGCACGGGCGAAGGGGCCGCCGCCATCGGCATCACCCTGGACGCGGCGCTGATCCTGGTGTTTGCGGGCCTGGCGTGGCGCGCCGCGGCGGCGCGGGACTTCGTCAGCCACCGCCGCTGGGCGATGCGCACCTTCATTGTCGCGAACGGCGTCTGGTTCCTGCGGCTGGGCTTCGTCGCCTACGGCATGGCCCGCGCCGTGGCGGGGGATGTGTTGCCCGGCGTGGCGACCTTCTTCGACGTCTGGAACTTCGGGGCCTATCTGCTGCCGCTGGCGATCCTGGAGCTCTACTTCCTGGCCCAGGCCCGCGGCGGCCCCGGCGCCCGGTTCGTCATGGCCGGCGGCCTGGCCCTTTCCACCCTGCTGATGGGCGTCGGCATCGCCGGCTCCTGGTTCGGCATGTTCGCCCCTGTCCTCGCGAAAGTCTGAGGGAGACGAGATCATGATCCTGCAAGCCAGCCCCGACGCCCCCTGGATCCTGCACCTGGGAGCCGCCCTCCTCCTCGTCCTGCACATCGGCGGCGGGGCGGTGGGCATCCTCTCCGGCTTCACCGCCATGTTCGCCCGCAAGGGCGGGCGTCTGCACCGCGTGGCGGGGACGACCTTCTTCGTCTCGATGCTGACCATGGCCGGCGTCGCCGCCGTCGTGGCGCCGATCCTGCCCGACGCAAGGTGGACCAACACCACCGCGGCGGTCTTCACCCTCTATCTGGTGGCCACCGGCTGGGCGACGGTGCGCCGCCCTGCCGGCGCGGTCGGTCGCTTCGAGCGGGTGGCGGTCGCCGTCCCTCTGGGCATCGCGGTCATGGGTGCGGCCCTGCTCGTGGTCGGCCTGACGAGCGGCGCCGCGAATGGCTTCACCACCGTCTACGCCTTCGCTGTGATTTCCGCCCTGGCGGCGGCCAGCGATCTCAAGCTGATCCGCCGCGGCGGGATCGTCGGCCGCGACCGCACGGTGCGGCACCTCTGGCGGCTGGGCGCCGCGCTGTTCGTCGCCACGGGCTCGTTCTTCTTCGGCCAGCAAGACCGCATCCCGGCGGCGATCCTGGCGACCCCCGTCCCCTCGGTCCTGGGCGTCGCGCCGCTGGTGCTGATGGCCTTCTGGTGGATCCGCACCCGCCTGCCCCGCAACCTCAAGCCGCGCCTCGCGGTCTCATAGTCATGGATCGGAGCACGACCATGCGCCATCTGACGACCCTCGCCCTGCTGATCGCCCTTGTGGGAGGCGCCGCCCAGGCCGGCGACTACAGGGCGCCCCGCAACAAATTCGGCCAGCCGGACCTGCAGGGCCTCTGGACCAACACCTCACTGACGATGCTGCAGCGGCCGCCGATCTTCAAAGCCCTGGTCGCCACCGAGGCGGAGGAGAAGACGATGCTGGCGGGCTTCCGCAAGTTCGCCGGCGAGATCATCAACACCGGGCCGGTGGACCCGAACGCGCCGGCCCCGCCGGTGGTGAAGGAAGCGCCTCAGGCCGACTTCCTGGAGATGGACCTGAACCTGGCGCGCATCGACGGCCAGATGCGCTCGTCGTGGATCGTGGACCCCGCCGACGGGCGACTGCCGTTCACCGAGGAGGGCCGCAAGGCCAGCCGCGCCGCCGCCCGTGACAAGGGCTACGACGGTCCGGAAGCGCGCCCGACCGAGGAACGCTGCCTGACCGCCATCGGCACGCCGGAGGGCCCGCCGATGATGAACACCGGCTTCAACGGCCACTACCAGATCGTCCAGACGAAGGACCACGTGGCCATCCACATCGAGATGAACCACGACGTGCGGATCATCCGCCTGGATGAGCGCACGCACCTGCCCGACACCCTCCGCCCCTGGATGGGGGACTCCATCGGCTGGTGGGAGGGCGACACCTTGGTCGTGGAGACCACGAACCTGGACCCCCGAACCTACATCGGCTCGCTGGGCGGCGGCTTCGCCTATTCGCCGAAGGCCAAGCTGACCGAGCGCTTCACGCGCAAGGCCAAGGACCTGATCCTCTACGAGTTCTCGGTGGACGACCCGGCGACCTTCACCAAGGTCTGGCGCGCCGAGATGCCGATGCGCGCGGCCAAGGGACCGATCTACGAATACGCCTGCCACGAGGGCAACTACAGCCTGCCCAACATCCTGAGCGGCGCACGGGTGCAGGAGCAGGCCGCGGCCGCGCTCGCCAAGTAGGCGCATTCCCGCTCGCCTGCCGCGCCGGCCGCGCTACAACTTGCGCAGGCAAGGGAGTGAGTGATGGCGTATCGGGGCATGCTGGCGGGCGTGGGCGTGGCGCTGGCGTTGATGGCCGGGACGGCCGAGGCGGCCGGCCCGGCCGCCCAGGTGCGGACCTGGCGGCATTCCAACGAAAAGGCCATCGTCGGCGACTTCATCAAGCTGCTGTCGCTGCCCAATGTCGCCACCAACGTCCCGGATGTGGAGAAGAACGCCGCCTACCTGCAGGAGCTGCTGAAGGCGCGCGGGTTCACCACCCAGCTGCTTACCGCCGAACCCGGCACGCCGCCGTCGGTGTTCGGTGAGCTGAAGGCGCGGGGCGCCAAGCGGACTGTGGTGTTCTACGCCCACTACGACGGCCAGCCGATCGGCCAGAAGGGCTGGGTGACGCCGCCGTTCCACCCGTCCATGCGCACCGCCCTGCCCGAGGCGACCCCGGTCGATTGGCGAGGCGCGAACGGGCCGCTGGACCCCACGTGGCGGCTCTATGCGCGCTCGGCCGGCGACGACAAGGGTTCGATCCAGTGCCTGATCAGCGCGCTCGACGCGCTGAAAGCGGCCGGCCGCAAGCCGTCGGTGAACATCAAGGTGCTGTGGGAGGGCGAGGAGGAGCAGGGTTCGCCG
>Ga0209257_1004406_pt1 | contig 10937 bp, 13 predicted proteins | sample AraplaCvi_mCL_r2_FD_184277 | JGI IMG/M metagenome (GOLD analysis project Ga0209257, IMG submission 184277) | Arabidopsis root microbial communities from North Carolina, USA - plate scrape MF_Cvi_mCL_r2 (SPAdes) (version 2) | ecosystem: Host-associated > Plants > Roots > Endosphere | place: USA...
CGATCAGGCGCGCGACGTTCATCGTCTGCGAACCCTGCTGCATCGCGGCGCCGAAGACGACGTCGTCGATCTCGCCGCCTTCGACCCCGGCGCGCTCGACCGCGGCGCGGACCGCATGCGCGCCCAGCGTGGGGGCGAGGGTGTTGTTGAACGAGCCGCGCGCCGCCTTGGTCAGCGGGGTGCGGGCGGTGGAAACGATGACGGCGTCACGCATGATGATTGTCCTTCTGCTTGGATCCGGTGTTCTTTTCGGGGGAGGTCAGCCGGATATTCTTGTCAGACGAAAAACTGGCTGATCCATTCGGCGATCAGCGCAGGCTTTTCCTCGCCTTCGATTTCGACGGTGACTTCGTTGGTCTGCTGCCATTGGCCGGGACGCTTTTCCTCGAGTTCGAGCAGCTTCACATGGCTGCGCACGCGCTTGCCCGAACGGACGGGCGAGAGGAAACGGACCTTGTTGCAGCCGTAGTTGACGCCCATCTTGACGCCGCCGACCTTGGGACCGTCAGTGCTCGCGCCGAGCATCGGCATCAGCGAGAGGGTGAGGAAGCCGTGGGCGATAGTGCCGCCGAACGGGGTCAGCTTGGCCTTTTCTTCGTCGATATGGATGAACTGGTGGTCGCCGGTCGCGTCGGCGAACTTGTTGATCATGTCCTGATCGACGAGCACCCAGTCCGACGTGCCGAGATGCTCGCCGACCTTGGTCTGCAGTTCCTGCGGCGTGATGGTGGCCATAAATCATCCCCTCGATCGTTGGTTCGGGGCGCGTTCTAGGCCTCTCTTGCCGCGTTGCACAAGAGCCAAGCCCGGCAGCCGCGGCGCCGTAGCGTCAGCCGGGCTTTGCTGCCTTTGCCGCCGTCGCCCTCGGCTTTGGAGACTCGGGATAGGGCATGATCATGGTCCCGTCGGGTGCCGCGGTAAAGGCGGTCTGAGTGGGGTAGGCGAAACTGTATCCGGCGCGCGTCATGGCGTCGAACAGCCGGATGCCGACTTCGGTCCGCGCCGCAGCGACTTCATCGAACTGATCGCTGAAAACGTCGAAGAGCAGTTCGAAATCGAGGCTCGACGCACCGAAGCTCAGGAAGCTCGAGCGGATGAATTCATGGCCCGCGGCGGTGACTTGCTCCTCGAGCAAGGCGGGCAGGTCGCGGAGCATCTCGGGGGTCGTCTGATAGATCACGCCGATCCTGAAGGTGATGCGGCGGCGGTGGAGATGCGCGAAATTGGTGATCTCCTTGCTCAGCAAATTGGTGTTCGAGATCACCAGCAATTCGCCGTTCAATGAGCGCAGCCGCGTGCTTTTCAGTCCGATGCGCTCGACGGTGGCGGTGCTCGTGTCATATTTGATCGTTTCGCCGACGCGGAACGGCCGGTCGAAGATGATCGACAGCGACGCGAAGAGGTCCGAGAAGATGCCCTGCGCCGCAAGGCCGATCGCGATGCCGCCGATACCGAGGCCGGCGATCAGCCCGGTGACGTTCACGCCCATATTGTCGAGGATGACGATGGTCGCGACCGCGAACAGCGCGACGCTGATCAGCAGGCGGATGATCCCCATCGCGTTGCTGAGCGTCTCGTTGTTCCCCTCTGCGGCGCGGCGGCCGATCAGGCCGAGGATGATCTCGCGTACCCAGATCGCGACCTGCAGCACCACCGCGACGGTGAAGACGAACTGGATGACCTGCATGATCGCTGCGGGCGGCTGCGCATAGCCCGCGACCATGCGGATCGCCACGATCGCGATGACCGCCGACTTGGTCTTGTGGATCACGCGTCCCGCGATGTGCGTCAGCGACAGGTCGCCCTCGGCCGACTGCGCATGCTTGAGGGCGAAGGTACGGATCATCGACAGCAGGAAATAGATCAGGAGGCCGGCGCCGATCGCGATGCCGATCTGCAGCCAGTGGCTGTTCACCCACGCGACGCTGACATCCCAATAGTGCCGGAGGTCAGCGAGCGGATCGCTTGCCGTCGCGGTCTTCCCGGCGGCTGGTACGGCGGCAGCGGTCTTGGCGGCGGTCAGAAGCGAAAGGGTCATGCGTGTCTCTTGGCGGATCAGGCGGAGCGAAGCAACGTCGCGGCACCGGGCGCGCGTTCGAGCCAGGCGAGAAAGCCGCGCTCGTAGCGCGAGAGATATCTGGTCGCACGCGGCAGCGGTCCGGCGTCTGCGGCGAAATTTCCTCGCTGCTGCGCGGCCGCAATCATCGCGGGGTGGACATAGGCCTTGCGCGCGACCGCCGGCGTGTTGCCGAGCCGCTCGGCGACGTGCGCGAGCATTGCCTTCAGCGTCGGCGCTTCGGGTGCGTCGTGAAGAAAGGTGAACGCCTCGACGCTCGCCGACCAGGTGCGGAAATGCTTGGCGCTGAACGCGTCGCCCATCGCTTCGCGAATATAGGCATTCACGTCCCCGGACCCGACCGCGCAGAGATCGTCGCCGTCCTGATACTGGAAGAGATTCTGCCCGGGCAGATCCTGCAGCCGGCGGACGAGCGTCGCCAGATTGCGATCGCTGATCGTGACATCCTTCTTCGCGCCGCTTTTCGCGCGGTAGCTCAGGCGGAGCGTCCGCCCCGAGATTCTGGCGTGGCGCTGGCGCAATGTCGTCGCGCCGAAGCTCTTGTTCGCGATGGCATATTCCTCGTTGCCGACGCGGAGCGCCGCAAGATCGAGCAGCCGCACGACAGCACCGACGATCCGTTCCTGACACAGCGTCCGCCGCGCCAGATCGTCGGCCAGCCGGGCGCGGAGCAAGGGCAGTGCATGGCCGAAGGCGGCGCAGCGGTCATATTTGTCGGCCTCCTGCGCGAGGCGGAATTCGGGGTGATAGCGATATTGCTTGCGCCCGCGCGCGTCATATCCGGTGGCGAGGATATGGCCGTTCGGCGCCGGGCAGAACCACGCATCCTCATAGGCGGGCGGCAGCGCGATCGCGTTGAGTCGATCGATCTCGTCGCGGTCGCGAATGAGCCTGCCCCTGGCGTCGCGATACTTCCAGCCGACGCCCGAGTGCTCGCGGCTGATGCCGGGCAAGCTGTCGTCGACGTGGATCAGGCGTTCGGCAGGCATGGGGCATTAGCGCCTCGCCCTCGCCGATGGTTCCCGGTCAGTGCGCGTTCGGTAGGGGGTGGCGCGCCGGAACCTGTGCCGGACGCGCGGTAAGCGGGCGCCATCCGGCCTCGCGTTCACGGCGGCGGACATAGGTCGACAGCCCCATTTCGAGTGCGAGCATCATGTATATGAAGGGCTGGAACGCGATGCCGACAAAGAGCGATCCGATCATGTAGGTGACGTGGCCGTGCTGGAGCGCGGTTGCAAGCGGTGCGATCCATTGCTCCTCGGCGCGGCGGGTCTTCAGATAGCGCCGGCGCAGCCGTTCCATCTGGACGAGGCTGACGCCGTGGAGCAACAGCCAGAGCGCGAGGCCGGGATAGCCCTGCTCGCCCAGCATTTCGAAATAGCTCGAATGATAGGCGCGCGAACGCTCTTCATAGACGGTCGCTTCGGACTCTTGCGGCTTGTCGGGATCGTAGGTCGTGCCGCCCGCCTTTTCGACGCGGACATGGTTCTGGATATAGGCCTCGAACCCGCCGCCGAACGGATGGTCCTTCGCATATTCCCATGTCCACGCCCACACCGCGACGCGAGTCGACGCCGACTGGTCGGACTTGTGGTCGCGGATCGTCTCCATGCGCGCGGTGAAGCTCTGGGGCAGGAAGGGGATCACTGCTATCGTCAGCAACACGGCGCCCGCGACATAGAGGAAGCGGTGCTTGACCGCACGCAGCGACAGGACGGCAAGGATGACCAGACAGACCAGACCCGTACGGGCCTGGGTGCCGATCGGCAGCAGCGCGCAGGCGAAGATCAGCGCGAAGCAGAACAGCGAAACGCGCCAGTCGGGCGGAAAGATCGTGCCGTGCTTGCGATACCAGAGGACCAGCGGGATGATCGAAATGCCGACTGCCGACATGATCGAGCCTTCGTAGAGGCCGTAATTTTCGTTGAGGAGAAGTTGCAGCTGGCCGTAACCGCCGCCACCGCCCGCGGTCTTGATGCCGCCCGCGATCGCGATTGCGCCCGCCGACAACAGCATGATCAGGATCAGCGATTCGATGCGGAGCTTGGTTCTGAGCGTCAAGGGCAGGAAGATCGCCCAGACGAGTGCCTTCCATACCCAGCTCCACTTGTCCGCCGCCTCGACCGGGAAGTCGGCGTTGATCGTCGTCATCCAGCAATAGAGCAGGAGCGCGATCAGCAGGAATTGCCGCCCCGACCATCGCGTGTCGCGCTTGTCGTCGACCGCCAGCCAGCCCCCGATCGCAAGTCCGAAGACGATCAGCGAGATCGGGATCGAGTTGATCAGGAAATAGCTGAGCCGCTGCGGCGCGACGATGTCGATGTAGCAGAAGCACAGGACGAACAGGAACGGCTTGCGAAAGCCGACCCCGATGAAGGCGAAGAGAAAGGCAACGAAGGCAAGGTCACGCATCGGACGGCGCGTCCTTCGCCGCGGCCTCGGCGTCGCGGTTCTGTTGCCACACCGTGCGCGGGCTGACCTCGTGATCGAGGTCGTCGCGATAGAGCAGGCGCCAGAGGGCAATCGCCATCAGCACATGGGTCAGGGCAATGGAAAAATTGTCGACCATCGATATAGTTTGCCCGAAAACCCCTTATGGCCCAAGGGCCCGATGTCAGAGCCCTACGCGAGCGAGGTTGACGCCGCGTTAAGGCTTATATGTCAAAGCACTGGCCCGATGACCCGTATTCTTCACATTCTCGATCACAGCCTTCCCGCGCATAGCGGCTATACCTTCCGTACCCGCGCGCTGATGAAGGCGCAGCAGGCGAAGGGATGGGCGGTTGCGGGCGTGACCGGCGTGCGCCATCCGGTCCCCGGACCCGATGTCGAGATGGTCGACGGGCTGACCTTCTATCGCACCCCCGCAATCGCCCCCGCGCGCTCTCCGATCCGCGAGTGGCGCGAGATTGCGGCGCTTGCCGCGCGGACCGAGGCGCTGGTGAGCGAATGGCAGCCCGACCTGCTTCACGCGCATTCGCCGGTGCTCGATGGCCTCGCGGCGCTGCGCGTCGGCAAGAAGCTGGGCATTCCCGTCATCTACGAGATCCGCGCCTTCTGGGAAGATGCGGCCGTCGGCAACGGGACGGGCCGCGAGGGCGGGCTGCGCTATCATCTGATCAAACGGCTCGAAACGCACGCGGTCCGATCGGCCGACGCGGTCGCGGTGATCTGCGAGGGACTGCGCGGCGACCTGATCGCGCGCGGGATCGACCCGCAGAAGATTACCGTTTCTCCGAACGGCGTCGATCTTGACCTGTTCGGGGACCCGCCGCCGCGCGACGACCGGCTCGCGGGCGATCTGGGGCTGCATGCCGATGACGCCGTGATCGGCTTTATCGGCAGCTTCTATGATTATGAGGGCATCGACGATCTGATCGCGGCGATGCCGGCGCTCGTCGCGGCCGAACCGCGCGCGCGGCTGCTTCTTGTCGGCGGTGGCCCGATGGAGGCTGCGCTGAAGGCACAGGCGGCCGCATCGGCTGTTGCCGGTCATATCTCGTTCGTCGGCCGCGTTCCGCATGAAGAGGTCGAACGCTATTACTCGCTGATCGATATCCTCGCCTATCCGCGCAAGAAGATGCGGCTCACCGATCTCGTCACGCCGCTGAAACCGCTGGAAGCCATGGCACAGGGCAAGCTGGTCGCCGCGTCGGACGTCGGGGGACATCGCGAGCTGATCGAGGACGGCGTCACGGGCACGCTTTTCGCGCCCGACGATCCCGCAGCGATCGCGATGGCACTGGCCGGCCTGCTCGGGGCGCGGGGAATGTGGGACGAACGACGCGCGACGGCACGTATTTTTGTCGAAAGGCATCGTAACTGGTCGTCAAACATTTTACGTTATGAACCTGTTTACCAACGGTTGCTGCGCGGCGATGTGCGCGATGCAGCCTGACGATCTGGATACGGATTTTATGGACGAGGGCAGCGAGACTACGGGGAACGGCCGCCGGGCAGCGGTGTGGAGCGTGCTGCGCCCCGCCATGCCCGCGGTAATCGGCGCTGCGGCGCTGACATTCCTCTTCGCCGCCGTCATGCCGATGGCTTGGGTCGCCGGCATCAGCTGGAACCTCTATCTCGATCGCGTCTCCGATTTCTTCCTGCCGCCCGTCGGCAATGCCGCCCGGCTGATCATGGCGCTCGGCATGGCGACGGTTGCTGCCCTGATTGCAGGCTTCGTGGCGCTGATCGTCGCGCGGCCGGGAGCGTCGGGTCTCGCCGCTTTCCGGCGGCGCGGGGGATCGGCCGATGCCGATACGGACTATGTGCCCGTGCGCCGCCGCGCCGACCTGCATCCCGACGATCTGCCGCGTGCACCGATCCGTGCGGGTCGCGACCTGCCCGCCGAAGGGCTGGTTCCGTCGGCCAGCGTGCCGGTCGACGAGGCGTTGCATGAAGACGAGCTGGTGCTCGCCGATCTGGCTCCGGTCGAGATCGAGGAGCCCGGTACCGAACCCTGGCTGCAGCCCGCCGAACTTGCGGGACCGGTGCTGCCGGATCCCGCCGATAATTCGCTCGGCGCGATGGTCGCCCGTTTCGAAGCCGGGCTGTCACGTCGCCGCGTCGTCCGGGCTGCCGCGCCGGCAATCCCGATGCCCGAAGGCGTCGCGAGCGAGGACGAGGGCGAAATCGACTTCGCGCTCGAGGCCGCGCTTGGCACGCTCCAGCGGATGAACCGTCAGGCAAACGGCTGACGCCCTGCGGTCAATCCTCGACCGTCAGTATCTCGATCCGGAAATCGCCACCGTCGCGTTCTTCGCGTTCGACCACCAGATCGGCGACGATCTGGCCGGGCAGTTTCCATTCCACCGCCGCGAGGCGTTCCTGAAGCGCAGGCAGCGATACATTGCCGGTGCAGGGAAAGATGTGACGCGCCCCCACGAAGCTGGCGCTCGCCCACGCGCGTAGCGTCGACGCGCCTACGGTAATGCCGTCGGGAAGTTGCGCGCCGAGCAGGCGCGACAGGCGGTTATGCGGGCAGGCGGTGCGGACCGGTGCGACGGGCGACCAGCGTATCATAGCGATTCTCCGGCGCGAACGCGGCGGTCCCCCTGTCGTGCGACGCGCCCGGCATGGAAATCGGCACGCCACAGGTTCATGAAATGCTCGACGCGGCAGATCAGTTGACGCCCGGGTTCGCGTCCGCCGCGCAGGTCGCTGACGAGGCGCGGGTCGTGCACGGCAGCGCGGCCGAACACACTTGGCGGCATATGCGATTCTTTCAGGAAAGCCTCGATCCGTTGCAGCAGGCTGCGTTCCATTCCGTCCTCCTTTGCGCACCCGGATACGGGCGACTCATCCAATAGGATATTTCCTATCTGATTGGAGATTTCCTACTTGTCTAGGAAAATTCCTATCGCTATGGATGAAATAGGAAGGACCATCCGCCGAGGGACCCGATGACCGATTTCGACTCCGACCCGCGCGCCGCGCTCGACCGCCTGCTGGCCGAGAAGGGCATCGACTATGCGCAACTGTCGGCGCGGATCGGGCGTAACCCCGCCTATATCCAGCAATATATCAAGCGCGGTTCACCGCGGCGACTGGCCGAGGAGGACCGCGCCCGGATTGCCACCTATCTGGGCGTATCCGAATCCCTGCTCGGGGGGCCGGCGCAGCGTGTCGCAGCGGCGGCGAGCCGCTCGCGCGGGGGCGACATGGTTCTGGTGCCGAAGCTCGCGATCGGTGCTTCGGCGGGTGCAGGCGCGATCGCCGAGGGCGAGCCGGTCGAGGGGCAGGTCGCGTTCGACCCCAAATGGCTTCGCGATCTGGGCGCCGATCCACGCACGCTGAGCATCATCCGCGTCGAGGGCGATTCGATGGCGCCGACGCTGAACGACGGCGACGACATCATGGTCGATGGCGGCGATGCGGCTGCGCGGCTGCGCGACGGCATCTATGTGCTGCGGATGGACGATGTGCTGATGGTGAAGCGCGTCGCGCGCGCACCGGGACAAGGGCGCGTGTCGGTGATCAGCGACAATCCGCACCACAGGAGCTGGGACGACCTGCCGATGGCGGCCATCCAGCTGGTCGGACGCGTCGTGTGGACGGGGCGCCGGGTGCGCTAGATCGGCTGCGCCATCACCGCTTCGATTTCATGCTCGAGCACTTCGACCCGCTCGCACTGATCCTCGCTGCCGTTCCGGCATTTTTCCGCCGCCTTGTCGCGCTGACGCGAGAGCTTGCCGAGCCTTTCCTCGCGCTCGCGCATCGCGCGGCCACGGTTGCGGTCGGATTCGTCCTGGCTGGTCGTCGTCCAGTCGGCGACCTGACCGACGGCCTTTACCGGCGCGGTGACGACGGTCTTCACGGCGCTGACGCAGCCGCCGAGCAGCGGCGCGGTCAAAAGGACGAGCAATATAGCGCGCATGAAAAGTCTCCCTCGGCGGCGAACCCCCTTCGCATAGGCCTGTCCGTCTGAACAGCGGATTGCGACGGATCGTCCGCACCACGCGATCCCGTGTCACATCACTGAAACAAATGGTTAAATTGGTGTTTACCATGTGCGCGTAGGCCTCCGCAGCATCCCGGCCCCCCACGCCAAAGAGAGACAGATGACCTCCGTACCGCTTACCCTCGAGCCGGCATCCGGCCATGCGATCGCGATCGGATCGGATGCGCGCCTTTCGGAAGTGATCGACGCGTTTCGCGGTCACCCCGAATTGCGCCTGCTCGCGGTCCTCGACGATGGCGGCGCGCCGGTCGGGATCATCCGCGAGCAGCGCGTTCGCGAATTGCTTTTCTGTCCCTATTGGTTCTCGCTGATGCAGAATCCGACGATCGGCGGATCGATCGCTTCGATGATCGAACCCTGTCTCACTGCCGATATCGGGGAATCGACCGCGAGCCTGCTCGGCCGCGTGTCGCGCGCGAGCAATCCGGACGGTCTGCTTTTGACCGACGGCGGGCGCTTCGTCGAAACGCTCGACGGCATCCAGCTCGCGCGGCTGGCAATGATGCGCGAGGTCGAGCTTGCGCACGAACGCGCCGATCGGGCTGCGAAGGTCGATGAGGCGGGGCGGCGCTTCCAGCAGGACATTGCCGCGCTGACAGCGAACCTGTCCGAGACGGCACGCGAGGTCGAAGGCGTCGCCCATGTCCTGTCCGAACGCGCCGAACATACGGGGCGCGACGCGCTGTCGGTCGCCGGCGCGACCGCGCAGACGCTGGCGGGCCTGCAGGAACTAGGCGACCGCGGCCATGCCCTCGCGGCCAGCATGGCGCGGATCGTCGGCGACGGCACGCGCGCACGCGCGGTGCGCCACGACGCGCACCAGAAGGTCAAACAGGCGGGCGGCCGCGCGGCGATCCTGCAGGAGGCGAGCCGGTCGATCGAGCAGATGCTCGTGCTGATCATCGAGATGGCGAGCCGCACCAACATGCTCGCGCTCAACGCGGGGATCGAGGCCGCGCGCGCGGGCGATGCGGGGCGCGGCTTTGCGGTCGTCGCCGCCGAGGTCAAATCGCTTGCGAGCCAGACGCGCGCCGCGGCGACCGACATCACCCCCTATATCGAGCGGATACGCGAGATCGTCGGGCAGGTGGCCGACGGCTTTCGCGAGGTCGAGCGCGCGATCGACGCCAACAATGATTTCTCCGACACGATCGATCAAGCCGTCGACGGCCAAAGCGCGACGAGCCTGTCGATCGCAAGCTATGTCGAGCAGGCGGTGTTCGCGGGGCGCGAGATCGACACCCGCGTCCAGCATATCAGTCGCGGCGCGTCGGCGGTCGGCGAGGGGGCGGCGGCGCTGGGCGAATTGTCGTCCGACCTCAACCGCGCCGCACAGTCGCTTCATCAACGCGCACAAAGCTTCGTCCAGACGGTTGCGGCTGCGTGATTCCAAAGACTTGCGGTGTACCGCAAGGCTGCTAGATTCGCTTTCGCGCCGACGGCGTCATGGCCGCCGGCGGGAGGGAGGGTCTTATGACGAATGTACAAAAGGGCTTGGCCGAATTCATCGGCACGTTCTGGCTTGTCTTCGGCGGGTGCGGCAGCGCGGTTCTGGCCGCCGCTTTTCCCGATGTCGGTATCGGCCTGCTCGGCGTTTCGCTGGCGTTCGGTTTGACCGTCGTCACGATGGCTTATGCGATCGGCCATATTTCGGGCTGCCATCTCAACCCCGCGGTGACGGTCGGCCTGTGGGCCGGCGGGCGCTTCAACGGACGCGACATTCCGCTCTATGTCGTCGCGCAAGTGCTGGGCGCGATCGTCGCAGCCTTCCTGCTGCTGTACGTCGCGCAGGGCAGCCCGACTTATGATCTCGCGACGAACGGGCTCGCGGCCAACGGCTTCGGCGAGCATTCGCCCGGCAAATATGACATGATCGCAGGCCTGACGATCGAGATCGTGCTGACGGCGGCGTTTCTGTGGATCATCATGGGCTCGACCGACGGCCGCGCACCTGCCGGTTTCGCGCCGATCGCGATCGGGCTCGGGCTGACACTGATCCACCTCATCTCGATTCCGGTGACGAACACCTCGGTCAATCCGGCCCGCAGCACCGGCCCGGCGCTGGTCGTCGGCGGCTGGGCGATCCAGCAATTGTGGCTTTTCTGGGTTGCGCCGTTGATCGGCGGAGCGCTCGGCGGATGGCTGTACAAGACCGTCGGTGCCGACGCTTTCCGGAAACCCGATATCGAGGGCGAATAAAGGGGGCGGCCGGCGGAGGCCTGCCTCCGCCGGTCTATTTCAGCAGGTCGAGCGCGAAGGCGCGGACTTCGGCAGCCATGTCGGGCCGCTCGAGCGCGATCGCGAGATTGGCCTGGATATAGCCGGCCTTCGATCCGCAGTCGTAACGCGCGCCGTCGAAGGTCACCGCGTGAAAGGGCTGGTTGCCGATCATCGTCGCCA
>Ga0209257_1004408_pt1 | contig 10934 bp, 16 predicted proteins | sample AraplaCvi_mCL_r2_FD_184277 | JGI IMG/M metagenome (GOLD analysis project Ga0209257, IMG submission 184277) | Arabidopsis root microbial communities from North Carolina, USA - plate scrape MF_Cvi_mCL_r2 (SPAdes) (version 2) | ecosystem: Host-associated > Plants > Roots > Endosphere | place: USA...
GTCTCGGGCATCAAGACGGTGATCCCGTCGACGCCCTATGACGCCAAGGGCCTGCTTCGCCGCGATCGAGGACAATGATCCCGTCCTCTTCCTCGAGCCCAAGCGCATCTATAACGGCCCGTTCCACGGCCATTACGATCGCCCGGCCAAGACCTGGGCCGATCATCCCGGCGCCGAGGTGCCCGAGGGCCATTACCGCGTCGAGCTGGGCAAGGCGGCGACCGTCCGCGCCGGCGAAGCGGTGACGATCCTCTGCTACGGCACGATGGTCCATGTCGTCGCCAACACCGTCGAGGAGCTGGGCGTCGACGCCGAGATCGTCGATCTGCGCACGCTCGTCCCGCTCGACATCGACGCGATCGAGGCGTCGGTGAAGAAGACCGGCCGCTGCCTGATCGTCCATGAGGCGACGCGCACCGGCGGCTTCGGCGCCGAGCTGTCCGCGCTCGTCCAGGAGCGCTGCTTCTATCATCTCGAAGCCCCGATCGAGCGCGTTACCGGCTTCGACACGCCATACCCCCACAGCCTCGAATGGGCCTATTTCCCCGGCCCGGTGCGCATCGGCGAGGCGCTCAAGAAAATCCTGAAGGACTGAAGGGGTGTATCCTTGCTACCGATAGGGATCGTGATCGCCCGGAGAGGCCCGCTGGCAAGGAGCGCAGCGCAGACGCGTAGCATTCGCTACGCGCAAGCAAGCGACGCTGCCAGCGGGCCTCTCCGGGCGACCGCGAAGCGGCGGGCGCCTTTTGGCGCACAGCGGCGTCACGTCGTCGGTCACGATGGAAGTCCATCGCTCCCTCCTAGTTCCTACCTGTGCGCCAAAATGCGCTCCGTCACGACCCTATCGGTAGCAAGGATACACCCCTAGCATGGCTCGTTTCACGTTCCGCCTGCCCGACATCGGCGAAGGCATCGCCGAGGCCGAGATCGTCGCCTGGCACGTCAAGATCGGCGACCGCGTCTCGGAGGACCAGCAGGTCGCCGACATGATGACCGACAAGGCGACCGTCGAGATGGAATCGCCCGTCTCCGGCACCGTGATCGAGCTGGCCGGCGAGGTCGGTGACCAGGTGCCGATCGGCTCCGCGCTGATGGTGATCGAGGTCGAGGGCGAGGCCGAAGAAGCCGCTCCCGCCGCCGCCGAGACCGAAGCCGAGAAGCAGGTCGAGGCCGAGACGCCGGGTATGGAGGAGGTGGTCGAGGCTGCTTCCGCAACCGCTCCCCTCCCCGCAGGGGAGGGGTCGGGGGAGGGCCTGTCCGCTCCCGAACCGCCCGCAATTCCAGCCCCTCCCCCGACCCCTCCCGCAAGCGGGATGAGAGACGATAGGCACGTCCTCGCCAGCCCCGCGGTCCGTGCGCGCGCCAGGGATCTCGGCATCGATCTCGCCCAGGTGAAGGCCGAGAGCGACCGCCTGCGCCATTCCGATCTCGACGCCTATCTCCGCTACGGGTCGGGACAGGGCTATCACGCCCCGCATGCCGATCGCGCCCGGGCGGACGAGCCGGTCAAGGTCATCGGCATGCGCCGCCGCATTGCCGAGAACATGGCCGCGTCGAAGCGCGCCATCCCGCACTTTACCTATGTCGACGAGATCGACGTCACCGCGCTCGAGGCGATGCGCGCCGACCTGAACGACAATCGCGGCAACCGTCCCAAGCTGACGATGCTGCCCTTCCTGATCGTCGCGATCTGCCGGACGATCCCGGCCTTCCCGATGATCAACGCCCGCTATGACGACGAGGCCGGCGTGGTCACGCGCCATGGCCGCGTCCATCTCGGCATGGCGGCGCAGACCGATGCCGGGCTGATGGTCCCGGTGATCCGCGACGCGCAGGACAAGAATGTCTGGCAGCTCGCGGCCGAGATCACCCGCCTCGCCGAGGCGGCGCGCACCGGCAAGGCCAAGTCGGAGGAGCTGTCGGGTTCGACGCTCACCGTCACCTCGCTCGGACCCCTGGGCGGCATCGCCACCACCCCGGTGATCAACCGGCCTGAGGTCGCGATCATCGGCCCGAACAAGATCGTCGAGCGCCCGGTCTTCCACGGCGACGAGATCGTCCGCGCCAAGCTGATGAACCTGTCGATCTCGTGCGACCACCGCGTCGTCGACGGCTGGGACGCGGCGAGCTTCGTCCAGGCGCTCAGGAAGCTGCTCGAGACGCCGGTACTGCTCTTCGCGGATTGAGGCGATGCGCTGGCGGGCGATGACGGCGGACGACCTGGACGGCGTCGTCGCCGTCGCGCGCGTCGCCTTCCCCGACCATCCCGAGGACCGGCCCTGCTTCGCCGAGCGGCTGGCGCTGGCGCCCGATCTCTGTTTCGTGCTGGTCGAGGGCGGCGACGTCGCCGGCTATCTCGTCGCCTATCCCTGGCCGCTCGGCAGCATACCGCCGCTCAATTCGCTGCTCGGCGCGTTGCCCGAGGTGCGGGACGCGCTCTATCTCCACGATCTCGCGCTGCGGCCCGATGCGCGCGGCAGCGGCCATGCGCGCACGATCCTCGACACCCTGTTCGCCCGCGCCGGCGACGATCCGATCGCCCTGGTTTCGGTCAACGACTCCGCTGCCTTCTGGCGAGGACAGGGCTTCGTCGAGCAGCCGGCCCTCGCCGCCAAGCTCGCCAGCTACGGGCCCGGCGCGCGTTACATGGTGCGCCGCGCCTGACAGCTGTCATCCCGCAGTGCTAGGCAGCCCCCATGCATTTCGACCTGATCCAGTCGCTCAGCCTCGCCGGCGCCGCCGCCACCCCGAATGACGATCGCGCCGGCGCCGGGCACGCCCTGGCCTGGGTGATCGACGGCGCCACCGATCTCGGCCCGCCCGGCCTGGTCGGCGGACGCGGCGGCGCGGCCTGGCTGGCAAGCGAGGCGCAGATGGCCTTCACCATCGCGCCTGACGCGCCGATCGAGGCGATCTGCACGGGTGTCGCCGACCGCCTCGCCGCTGCCTATACCGCCACCCGCACCCGCGCGCCCGAGGGGCGCTGGGAGCTGCCAATGGCTTCGTTCCTCGCGCTGCGCCTCTCGCACGGCCTGCTCGAATGCGCCTGGCTCGGCGATTGCGCCGCGCTGCTGTGGAGCGCCGGCACCGTCACCCGGCTCGGCCCGCCCCGCCAGGAAAAGGACGCCGAGGCCGAGCGCGCCGCGAGCCTCGCCGGGCACGGGCTCGGAAGCCCCAAGCGCAGCGCCCCGATCCTGGAGGTCCTCCGCGCTGCGCGCAGCCGCCCCGGCCTCGCCATCCTCGGCGTCGAGCCCGAGACGATGGCGCGCCTCCAGACCACGCGCATCCCCTGCGCCCCCGGGGACGATATCCTGCTGATGAGCGACGGCTTCTCCGCCCTGATCGACGCCTATGCCGCCTATGACGAAGCGGCGCTGCTCGATGCGCTGGAGCTCCAGGGCCTGGCCGGCCTCGGTGAACGACTCCGCGCGATCGAGGCGGCGGATATTGCCTGTACCCGCTATCCGCGCTTCAAGACGTCGGACGACGCCACGGCCCTGTGGCTGCGCATCGGGGAGTGAGCATGGCGCGCGGGCGCGGAACGATCGTGGCGGCGGTGGCGCTCTCGCTGCCGCTCGCGATCGGCGCCTGGTATGCGCTCCGTTTCCTGCTCCCGCCGATCGCCGTGGATCCGATGCTCTTCGCGCTGCAATGCACCGGCGCCGCGATCCTGCTCGCGCTGGTGCCGCTGATCGAGGCGGTGGCGCATAGCGGCTCTACCATGCCTCGATCGATCCGCTCGCCGGCGCCGATTCGCGGCGACTGGAGGTCAACCGGCGCTGCCTCCAGAACACGCTCGAGCAGAGCGCGGTCTTCGCGCCGGGCCTGTTCCTCCTCGCCCATTATGCCGGCGATCTGCGCGCCGTCGCCGCCACGGCGATCGTCTGGACGCTCGGCCGCTGGGCCTTCTGGACCGGCTATCATCTCGGGCCGATGTGGCGCGGGCTCGGCGTCTTCTCGATGTTCCAGAGCCTGCTGGTCCTGCTCTACGGCGTCGCCAGCTTCGGGTTCGAACTGGCCGGCTGGGCCGGTGCCACCGCGCTGCTCGGGCCGTTCCTCGCGATCGAGGCCTATCTGTTCACCGCGCTGAGGAAGCCCGCATGACCCATTATCTGCTCCGCTACACGCTGGCGCCCGATTATCTCGCGCGCCGCCCGGCCTTTCGCGACCGCCACCTCGCGCTGGCCTGGGCGGCGGCGGACCGGGGCACGCTGATCCTCGGCGGGGCGGTGGGCGATCCGGTCGAGAGCGCATTGCTGCTGTTCAGCGACGGCGATGCCGCCCGCGCCTTTGCCCAGGCCGATCCCTATGTCGCCGAAGGGCTGGTCACGCGCTGGGAAGTGCTGCCCTGGATCACCGTGGCCGGGGCGGAGGCGGCGACGCCGGTCCGCCCCGGCAGCTGATCACTGTGGCGCGAAGATCGAGCGGCTGAGCGCGTCGCGCACCAGGTCGCGGCCCTGTTGCATCCGCTCGGTCGCGGCGCGCGCGACCTGCGCGGTCTCGGCCGCCAGCGTCTTGCGACGGGTGCCGAGCGCGTCGAACTGCGCCTTGTCGCCGCCGCTGTTGAACCCGAAGTAGCCGCCCTCATTGTACCAGCCGTGCCGCGCCAGCAGCGTGCACAACGCGCCGGTCGCGTCGAGGACGGCGAGCTGGTTGGCCAGCACCGCATCGGCCGTGCCGGCTTCGGCATCGGTACCGGTCATGATCGCGATGCCCTGCTTGGCCTGGCCGGAGAGATTGGCCGTGTCGATCGCGTGGCGCAGCGTTTCCCTGCGTTGCGCGCGCGCGGCGCTCTGGTCGCGCGCCAGCGTCCGGATGCCCTCGATCCCGCCGCAATGGCCGATCGCGCGCGGATCCTGCTGGAGCAGATAGGGGCTGTTGAGCGCGCCCGCGCCGAACTTGCCCAGCGCCGCGGCATAGTCGCGCTGCGCCAGCGTATCGGCCTGGATCGCAGTGACGAACAGCGCTGAGATCGGCCCGCGCGCGGCGGCGTCGCCCGGCATTTGCGGTGCGCCCTGCGGCCCGAACTCCACCTCGGCGAAGCTGCTCGCATCGGCGCGCGCCCGCGTCTGGTATTGACCGTGCGCGACCAGGCCCGCGATCACGCCGGCGCCGGCCAGGATCGCCAGCGATCCCGCCTTCCAGGCGATGGGCGAGCGCCGGATCGTCGCGACGAAGCCGATCGCCCACAGGATCACGCCCAGCACGACCCCGCCGCCGACCAATGCCGCATAGGGCTGCTGGGGCGCCAGTCGCGGCCCGATTACCGCCGCCAGCACCAGCACGGCGCATCCGGCGAGCGTGGCGATCACGGGATGGTCCTGCGGCGCGTGGCCGCCGGTGTCGTCGGTCTCAATCATGGCTTTCCCCCTTGTCGCCGGATCTTAGGGGCGATGTTTGATACCCGCAACAGCCGCGGGGCGAGGCATGGCAGGCCGTTTCCTTTCGGCCTTTTCCGAAGCAAAGCCGCGCTTGCTTGCGCCGCGCGGCGCGATCGGCTCAAGCGCACGGATGACCAGCTCCACCCATCCCGATGCCCGGGGCCTCGCGCTCGGCGTCAGCGCCTATACGCTCTGGGGCATATTGCCGCTCTATATCCATCTGCTGAAGGGCGTGCCCTCGCTCCAGGTCCTCGCGCACCGCGTGCTCTGGTCGGTGCTGCTGCTCGCGGTGATCGTCGCGGTGCTGCGCCGGGGGCCGGCGATCCTCGCCGCCGCGCGGCAGCGGCGCACATTGCTGCTGCTCATCGCCAGCGCCGCGCTGATCGCGATCAACTGGATCGTCTATATCTGGGCGGTCCAGAACGATCACGTCCTTGAGGCGAGCCTCGGCTATTTCATCAATCCGCTGGTCAATGTCGCGCTGGGCGTCGCGATTCTGGGCGAGCGGCTGCGGCGCTTCCAGGGCGTCGCCATCGCGATCGCCGCGGTCGGCGTCGTCGTGCTCGCGCTGGACGGCGGCGGATCGCTGTGGATCTCGCTCACGCTGGCGGCCAGCTTCGGCATGTACGGGCTGGTGCGAAAGGTGGTCGCGATCGATGCGCTGGGCGGGCTGACGGTCGAGACGCTGCTGCTCGCCCCCGCCTGTGCCGCCTGGCTGGCCTATGCCGCCAGCACGGGCGAGGGCGCGTTCGGCCATTCGCGTCACCTCGATCTGCTGCTGGTGCTCGCAGGCGCCGTCACCGCCACGCCGCTGCTGCTGTTCGCCGCGGCCGCGCGGCGCATGCCCTATGCCACGCTCGGGCTGCTCCAATATATCGCCCCGTCGCTCCAGTTCCTGGAAGCGGTACTGCTGTTCAACGAGCCGGTGCACACCGTCCACATCGTCACCTTCGTGCTGATCTGGAGCGGCTGCGCGCTCTATGCCTGGGACAGCCTGCGCGCGCTCAGGCCCGCCGCTACCGCCTGACGCCGCTCACGACTCCTCTCGCGCGGCGGCGCGGAAGAAGGCCGCCGATATCAGCCACATCGCGGTGAAGAAGCCGCCCGCCACCCAGGCCCGGGTAACCCCGTCGGGCAGGCTCGCGGTCGACGGCGCGGTCGCGAGGGCCAGCGCGAACAAGGCCTGCATGATCGCCGCGCCCAGCATGGTCCGCGCCAGGCCCCCGGCGCGGAACCAGGCGGCGAACGCGCCGACCACCGCCGCCATGATCACCATGAAGAAGCCCATGCCGTTGCCGTCGTCGCGGACGATCGTGGACCATATGCTCAGGAACGACGCCAGCAGCGCGACGGCGGCGCCGGCGCGATAGGCCCGGCTCCCGCTTGCCGTTTCGGCCAGTTCGTAGAGCAGCATGACGCCGCCGATGACGATGCCGGCAAAGACGAAGCTGCCGGCGGTCCAGTGCCATCCGTCGCTGATCTGCATCATTACCAGCGGCGTGAGCAGCAGGGCCAATGCCCCGCTCCAGCGCGCGATTCGCCAATAATTCCAGGGCCCCGCCTCGGCCCGTTTGCTCGATCCGATCATCTGCTCGCCTCCTGTAACATTTGCGATACGCATCTTGGCACGAGGATGACCGGACTGCGTGCGTGGCGTGTGAGGAAAAGATGGAGAATCAAAGCAGCGACGCCGCCTCGAAGCTGGACGGCACGCCTCGTCGCCCGCGACTGGAAATGTAGGATTTCATTGGCTGGGGTCGATTCATGACCGCCGCCCGCCCAGCCGCCTCGCCTGAAGCCCGCGCCGTCGACCGATATCCGTCGGAGCCAGGCAAATCCGCCGAAAAATATTCAACCAATCGGTTGACTATTCCGTCGCAGAGGGCGATATTAAACCATATGGTTGAATATCGACTCGACACGACCTTCCAGGCGCTCGCCGATCCCACAAGGCGGGGGATGCTCGCTCATCTCTCGCTCGGCGAGAAATCGATCGGCCAGCTGGCCGAGCCCTTTTCGATGAGCTTCGCCGGCGCCGCCAAACATGTGAAAGTGCTGGAGGATGCCGGGCTGGTCGCGCGGCGCAAGGTCGGGCGCAGCTATATGTGCGCGCTCCGGCCCGCCCCCCTGGCCGAGGCGGATCAATGGCTCCGGCAATGGGAGCGCTTCTGGAACGTCCGCCTCGATCGGCTCGCGGAGCTGATCGCTGCCGACGCTGCCGGAAAATCCGAATGAGCTATGTCGATGGCTATGTGCTCGCCGTGCCGAGCGCCAATCGCGAGCGTTTCCGCGCCATGGCGGTGCGGGTGGCGAGGATCTTCGTCGAGCATGGCGCGCTGCGCGTGGTGGAGAATTGGGGCGATGATGTCCCCGAGGGCAAGCAGACCGATCTCCGGCGCGCCGTCGCGCTGGGGGAGGGTGAGACCGTCGTCTTCTCCTGGGTCGAATGGCCGTCGAAGGAGGCGCGTGACCGCGGCAACGAGGCGATCGCCGCCGATTCGCGGCTCAAGCCCGATGCGGCCGATGCCGATATTCTCGATCCCAAACGCATGATCTTCGGCGGGTTCGTCTCCGTCGTCGACGAACGAGGAGAACAGGCATGACCCGGGCGACCCCCTTTCTGATGTTCCAGGGCGCAAAGGGCCAGGCCGCGCTCGATTTCTATGTCGAGCATCTTCCCGATACCCGCATCGAGTCGATCGAGCGGTTCGGTCCCGAGGGGCCGGGGCCGGAGGGGACGATCCTGCGCGCCCATGCCGTCATCGCCGGGCAGAAGGTGATGGTCCATGACAGCTTCATCACTCATGGCTTCGATTTCACGCCGTCCTGGTCGTTCTTCCTGGATGTCGACGACCGGGCCGCGTTCGACCGGCTGTTCGCGACGCTGTCGGAAGGCGGCGGGGTGCTGATGCCGCCCGACAATTACGGCTGGAGCACCCGCTTCGCCTGGGTGAGCGACCGGTTCGGCATCTCCTGGCAGGTCAATCTCGGATGAGCGCACCGGTGATCCTCACCGTGCGCCGCGACTTCGCCGCGCCACCCGAGCGGGTGTTCGACGCCTGGCTCGATCCGGCCCAGGCGCGCCATTTCCTGTTCGCCACGCCGGATGGCGAGATGATCACCTGCGAGATCGACGCGCGGGTCGGCGGGCGCGGGCTGATCGTCGAGCGCCGCGCGGGCGGCGATGCGCGGCACCGCATCCGGTTCGAGGTGATCGAGCGGCCCTCGCGCCTCGTCTTCCTCTTCTCCGCCGATCCGGCGGAGGAGGGCGAATGGACCCGCGTGTCGCTCGATTTCGCCGCCACCGACGGCGGCACGTCCCTTACCCTGACGCATGAGATGGACCCTGCCTGGGCGTCCTATGAGGAACAGACCCGCAAGGGCTGGACGATGATCCTCGAAAGCCTGGGCCGCACCCTGGAGAACGGACATGGCTGACACCCTCGCCGCCGACACGATCACCCCCCAGATGCTGCGCTTCGAGCGCGATCTCGCCGCGCCGGTCGAGACGGTCTGGCAATATCTGGTCGATCCCGAGCTGCGCGCGCGCTGGTTCATGGGCGGGCCCACCGAACCGCGCGTCGGCGGCAAGCTCGGCCTGACCTTCGCGCACCAGAATCTCTCCGACGACAATGTGCCCAATCCCGAGCGTTACGCCCGGAACGAGGGCAAGGCCTGGTCCGAGACGATCACCCGGATCGAGCCGCCCCGCCTGCTTGCCTTCACCTGGGACAATGGCGATGCGGGCGAAGTGACGATCGAGCTGGCCGAGGACGGCCCTGGCCTCACCCGGCTGACGCTCACCCATGTCCGGCTGCGCGGCGCCGAGGATGCCCGCAACTTCGGCGGCGGCTGGGGGGCGCATCTCGATGTCCTCCAGAAGCGCCTGGCCGGCGAGCATGTCGCCAGCTTCTGGGACCTCCACGCCGCGGCCGAGGCGCGTGCAGCCCGGGCGGTGGGATTATAGGAAGGGGCGGATTGCGGCGGGCTTGCCGCACCCCATATCGCGCGGTGGAGGTGCCCCATGGCCAGCAAGCCCGTCCGGATTCCCGGTCCCGATCATCCCATCACCGTCACCCCGAGCGACCTGCACGTCGTCGTCCGCGCCGGGGGCAAGGTGATCGCCGACACGCGCCGCGCCCTGGCGCTGCAGGAGTCGAGCTACCCGCTAGCTTATTATATCCCGCGCGAGGACGCCGACATGGCGGCGCTCGAGCGCACCGATCACGCGACCTATTGTCCCTATAAGGGCGAGGCGTCCTATTATTCGGTGCGCGGCGGCTCGGCGAATGCGGTGTGGACCTACGAGGCGCCGTACGATGCCGTCTCGGAGATTAGCGGCCATCTCGCTTTCTATCCCGACCGGGTCGATTCGATCGAGGTCAGTCGGTGAAGCTGGGCGGGCGCTGCTGCAGGTTCGCCGCCACCGCCTCGATCTGATTGGGTGAGCGGAGCAGCTTCGCCTGCTCGGCGCTCTCGGCGGCGAGGATCGCGGCGGCGTCGCCCTCGTGGTTGGCGAGCCGCTTGGCGGCGCGCACGGCGTTGGGGTTGCGCGCGGCGATCGCGCGGGCGAGCACCATCGCCTCGGCATGCGGGTCTTCGGCGATGCGGGTGACGAAGCCCCAGGCCTGTGCCTCCGCCGCATCGAACTCGCGGGCGGTATAGGCGAGCTCACGCAGCACGTCGTCGCGCACCGTCCCCCGCCACAGCGCGAAGCCGGCCATGTCGGGCACGATGCCCCATTTCATCTCCATCACCGCCAGCCGCGTCCCCGGCGCCGCGATCCGCACGTCCGCGCCGCTGGCGATCTGCAGCCCGCCGCCGAACGCGACTCCGTGCATCGCCGCGATCACCGGCACGCCCAGCGTCCGCCAACCCCAGGCGACCTGCTGGAAGTCGTTCGCCAGCCCATGGGTGCGTGCCGCCAGGTCGATTCCCGATCCGGCCCCGGCCATGCTCGCCATGTCGAGCCCCGCGCAGAAGCCGCGGCCCTCGCCTGACAGCACCGCGACGCGCAGCCCCGGCATCGCCTCCAGCTCGGCGATCGCGGCGATGATCCCGGCGAACATCGCCGGGTCGAGCGCATTGAGCTTGTCGGGCCGCGCCAGCCGCACGTCCGCGACGCCGTTCTCCACTGCGATCGTCACCCGCTGCTCGGTCATTCCTCTCTCCATTCCCCGCCTAGCGGCCGCGAGGCCTTGCCCGTCTGCATAGGGCAAAATCCGGCAGCCTAACCAGCCTGCCCGGCGAAACCCCGCCGCAATCCTGCCATGCGCCGGCTTCAGGAGCCGTCGGCCAGGCGATAGCCCTTGCCCCGGTCGGTGATCAGCATCGGCGCGGTGAAGCCCCGGTCGAGCTTGGCGCGCAGCCTCGAGATATGGACCTCGACGACGTTCGTCCCCGGATCGAAGCGCAGCGCCCAGACTGCGGCGAGCAGTTCGGCGCGGCCGACGCAGCGCCCGGCATGGCGCGCCAGGTGCAGCAGCAGGGCATATTCGCGCGCGACCAGCCGGATCGGCTTGCCCTCGCGCGTCACGCTACGCTCGACCGGAT
>Ga0209257_1004409_pt1 | contig 10933 bp, 9 predicted proteins | sample AraplaCvi_mCL_r2_FD_184277 | JGI IMG/M metagenome (GOLD analysis project Ga0209257, IMG submission 184277) | Arabidopsis root microbial communities from North Carolina, USA - plate scrape MF_Cvi_mCL_r2 (SPAdes) (version 2) | ecosystem: Host-associated > Plants > Roots > Endosphere | place: USA...
CTTCAAAGCCATCGCAATAGGGACAGGGCACGATGGACGTGCCCCAGCTTTCGGCAAAGCCCGGCACATCGGGCATCTGGTCGGTGATGCCATAGCTCAGGACCAGGCGGCGCGCCGCAAGGCGTTCGCCACCGCCAGTGACGACAGAGAAATCGTCGAGAGCGCCGAAAACGCTGTCGGCCCGGGCATTGACCAAATTGATCGCAGGATAACGCGCCAACTGCCGCCGCGCCTCGGCCAGGATATCCGGCGGAGGCTTGTGATCGTGGCCGAGCAGGCCATGCGAGTGGCCGGCGAAGCGGTTGCGCGGCAGGCCTGTATCGAGAACGGTGACCTTCCGACGGGCACGGCCGAGCTGCAGGGCGGCGGCGAGACCGGCAAAGCTGCCGCCGACGATGATGACGTCATCCATGGTGATGGGCTCCGTATTGCGGATGGAGGGACTTATGCTGTGCCTCGCGCGCAATATCCTCCAGCGATGCGCATTGGATATCGCCTTGCGGCCAAGGCAAACCTGATCTGGAGGACACGATAAAATCACCTCTTGGAATTTCCGATACTGCGTAGTATCGTAATTCACGAATAACGATACTGTCAAGGACTGTAATTATCGTGAGCGAAAATAGTCGAGGCAGGAGAGGCCGGCCCGCCAATGAGGCGCTCGGCCAAACCATAGTCGACGCCGCGGGCGAACTCTTTGCGGAATTGGGCTTTCAAGCGACGACATTGGACAAGGTCGCCCAGCGAGCGAAGATATCCAAGCTCAGCATCTACAGGCACTTCGAGAACAAAGAGGCCCTGTTTGGAGCGGCCTTTGCGGCCCGCTGCCAGCAGTTAATACCACAGGCCCTTTTTGAAGGCGTCGACGGCTCGGCCGAAGATCAGCTCATGGCGGTGGGATCATCGCTGCTTCGCACGCTGTTGCGCCCGGACGTCCGCAACGTCGAAGCCATGGTCATGGCCGACACGCCGAACCAAAAGTCGTTGAGCAAGGTCCATTACGAAGCCGGCCCCGCCCATATCACCGCCCAAATCGAGGCCCTGTTGCGTCAGTTGGACGCGAAGGCGGCTTTGAACGTGCCCGATCCTCTCCGGTCCGCCCGCTTGTTTGCCGCACTTTTCAAAGGCTCCGATCTCCTGATTGTCGCACGCTTCGATGAGGCGAGAGCAGAGGACGATAACGAGATCGAATCCTATTGCCGGTCGGCCGTCGCCATGTTCATCGCCGCGCACGGTGGCAGCGACCACGCGGGCGGATAGCCTAGACGAGGCCGCGAAGGAGTACTTGCTATTTTGGATGCCCGCATTGACATCAACGCCTTGGGCGGTGTTCCAGGACCTGTGACAGGCGGCGTAACCGCTATCACCCCATTCGAGGCCTTAGTGCCGGCTTAGCAGACCGTCAGCTTTCGGGAAGCTGCAACGGTGGTCTGAATGGCGGAAATGAGGGCGCAATGCTGCCGTTCACAGACTTAAGCGTGGACGTCGCCTTAGGGGCGGACGGAATCGTGCTCCCACGAGCCCTGCACGGCTTGTTGCTGTGACGTTCACCTTTTGGGCCAAGAAGATCGCATAATGTATCGTCGGGAACCGGATTTCCTTATCGGTTCGAGTATGGCATGCCGCCGGTCTTCGATTGTTAGGCCGACCAAACGAACTTCGCGGAGAACTTGCGGAGCGCTTCGAATGTGTTCATGAACGGAACGTCAAAGACTAGGCAGACATCCGGGATCAGGACGCGCTTCTTCGATTCCGGGTTCGGCAGTTCATGCGTGACGACGGTGGCGCCGATCGAACGGGCCTTGGCGATCAGCAGTGAATCTGCGCTGTCGAGGAATTTCGCAACTGCCGGCTCACTATAATGGGCTGTTGCCACGTGCTGGACGATTCTGGCGAAATTGCCCTGCGTGTCGACGTCATCGACTGCCAGGAACCACGCGGCATCCTTCCGGTCCTTGGCCCAGTTCGCGAGTTCGTCGTTCCCGCCGGTCATCTCGTCACGAACACTGACGATTGACGCGACGTCGCCGTCACAGACCGCATCCATCCAGTCCCAGAAGCCCGGGCAGATGTCGAAGGCGTAATATCGGTTTTTAGCCTCAATGAAGACGTTCGTGTCGAGCAGAAACTTCATTGCGTCAGGCGACCGTTCTTATGATAGCTGAGGATCGCCGTCGGCTGAGCGTTCAACAAGGATGCAGCATGCCGCAGAAGCAACCCTCCGCCGACCGCCTGATTGACGACGGCGCGCGTAAAGCGCAGCCCGTTGCGCAAGGGCAGGTTATTGTGGAAGCTCCCGCCCTCGCTTGCTGGCGTATCGCTCCACCGCGCGACCTCGGTTGCGTAAAAACGCGAATAGCCTGCCTGATCTATCAAGCCGAGATCGAGCGCCCGCCGCACGATTACGATGCGGCTGACCTTGTAGATGCGAGACAGCCGGTCGGCATTGTCCGACAGGCTATCCGCTGCGCGCCATTGCGCCGGGAAACCGACCGCCGGGATCAGGAACTCCGCGGCAATCTCATTGCACTTGCGTTCCACCTTCTGGTGGACTCCATAGTTCGCGTCGCCCAACTGGACGTTAGAAACGCCACTTTCGCCAAGCCAAATGTGCGCGAGTTCGTGCGCAAAGGTGAAGATTTGCGCCGCCTTGGCATCCTTTCCGTTGATGAAGATCAGCGGAACGACCTTATCACTGATGGCAAAGCCACGAAACTGGCTGACGGAAAGCGGGCGGTGGGTGTTGCTGCCGACGATACCATTGCGCATGACCCATATGCCGGCTGCCTCGGCTCTGTCGATGAGCATGCGTAGGTGCTCTTCCCAATTGCCGGTCTGCGGCGGCCCTTCCTCACCGTAGAGGGACTTTCGCATGTCGGCGGCGACAGTCTCGGCGCTATCGTTGACGGTGAATTTTCCGACGAATTCCAGTTCGCGGCCGGCATGATCCTGGATGAAGTCTCGGAACCAATCGCGTTTGAAGAGAACGTCATTTAGGAGGTCGCGGAAGTTCAAATCGAGCTTACCGGCTGGGTCGCCGCCAACAGTTCGAAGATCAGGTATCGCGAGCTTCTCCTCCGGAGGTTCCTTCAGGAATAGATATCCGAACGGAATATGCAGCGCGCTAGACAGGCTTTGTGCCTGGCGGAAGGTCGGACGCTCTTCGCCCTCGATCCAGGTCGCAATACGCTCCGGCTTCACGTTGACCTTTTTCGCGACGACATCGAGCGGGATCTCGGCGCGGTCAACCGCCCAAGCCAGAACCTTCTCGTTGATCATTGCGTCGGTCATGTCGTGCGTAGCCTGCGGATATTATGCTAGTTCGTAAATAGCGGAATTTGGTAACGAAAGCTTATGTGAAACTTTCGCACAAGAATAAACGCTTCCGAGGCGGCGACGTGAGACGGGCAACTACGCCTCGGAACGCGCTTGTTAGCACCACAGACGGAGATTGCTCGCCATCGATGAAGCCGTTTCATACGGTATGTGTGGCGCTGCTCTCCCAAATTCAACGAGCATGCGGCTGGTCAGCGCGTCGACAGGGCCAGAGACTAACTCGAGTCCGTAGTCTGGCCTTATGCCGCCTTCCTTAAATCGTTGGTTTTGGGGTTCGTATCCCTTCAAGGCGAGGGGTAGGAGCACATCCGTGCTGCCGGCTTCCGGTCGTCGGGTGGAGAGTTCGCGTTACTACCTATGATCTGAACGCCCGAGGAGCCTCAGAAGCGGACACTTGGCCAGTGTGACCCGAGCGTCGGGGCCGGGAGCGGACTGACTGCATCCCGAATGCAAGAGACAAGAGCGGTCAGACCGCCGCAGTTTGCCGAGGTCCGCTATCGGCGCCCACTGCGGACATCGTGGCTCCGCTTTTAGGTGGGCAAAGCCTTAGGGGCGCAAGCGCTTCCGGCCCGCCGCGGGAAGGAATGCAACGAGAACCCCCATCGGTTCGACGCGGCTTCCTCATTCGAGCTTGGCGTTCGTCGTCTCACTCCCGCCCGGAGAGCCGTTTCAAGGCTTCGATGCCAACCGGGGGAACAGCCTGGAACGGCAGAATATAGGCTCGTTTCGCCAGGTTGCGTCTGATCCGGTCGATCTGGACCTGTTCCCCCGCAAGGCGCGACTGCAGAACCGGGTCTTGCGTGCCACTCGCCGCCATGGTCCTGTTGACCACCCAGCCGTAAGGCTCAATCTTTGCACGCCGCAGGTCTTCCTGCAGCATCGCCGCTTCGGAGACCGGCGTCGTTTCCGCAAGGGAAACGAGGATGACGCGGGTATAGTCCGGGTCCTGAAGGCGCATCAGTGGCGTGACTATCCGGCCAGGCCCGACTGCCTCCATCTGTCGCGTCATCTGGCGATGATAGGCTCCCGTCGCATCCAGCAGGAGAAGCGTGTGCCCCGTCGGAGCGGTGTCGATGACCACAAAGGCGTCGCGGGCCTCTGCCACGATCCGTGAGAAGGCGTGGAAGACAGCGACTTCCTCCGTGCAGGGAGATTCAAGGTCTTCCCGGAGCAGCGCCTTGCCTTCCTCATCGAGATCGCGTCCGCGTGAGGACATGATCTTCTCGATATAGCGTTTGGTTTCGGCAGCCGGATCAATCCTGTCGACCGTCAGACCGCACATATTTCTCTCGACAACGAACGACAGGTGAGCCGCCGGATCAGTGGTCGTCAAATGCACGGCATGGCCGCGTTCGACCAGGCCGACCGCAAGGGCCGCAGCGACCGTCGTCTTTCCGACGCCGCCCTTTCCCATCACCATCACCAGGCCCTTGCGGCCACCGGCGATCTCGTCAATCAATTTCGCAAGCGACGGCAGGGTGGTCTGGGCGGCTGCCACCGGTTCCTGGATGGTCGACGCCTGTGACTGAGGTGCGAACAAGGCACGCAGTGCATCGAGACCCACCATGTCGAAGGGAAGCATCGGAAACTCGTCGCTCGGCAGCCGGGACAGTTCAACCGGCATCGTCGAGAGCGCGCTACTTTGTGCTCGCTCAATCCCGACTGCGATTGGATCGTCTCTCTTCGTCGCGCGGAACCGCCCATTGATCGCAAGCAATTGGTTCTTCAGCCCAAGGGCCGCCAGTTCCCCTGATGTGCGTGAAGCCTCCCGAAGAGCACTCCTGTCCGGACGGGCGACCAAGACTATCCGGGTGCGCTTCTCATCTCCCAGGCATGCGAGTGCTTTCTGGAACCGCGCCTCCTGCATCTTCAGGCCGGAATGCGGACCCAGGCACGATGCGCCCCGATCATTTCCCTCGAGAAAACCCGTCCATGCCTTTGGAAGACTGAGAAGCCGCAACGTGTGACCCGTGGGGGCGGTGTCGAAAATGATATGGTCCACCGTCGACATGTCGTCTGCAAGGAGTCCGACAAAGGCGTCGAAGGCGGCTATCTCCGTTGTGCAGGCTCCGGAAAGCTGTTCCCGAACCGTGTTCCGTTCGCTCTCGGAGGCGTTGGCTGCCATCTGTGCCAATACACGATCGCGATAGTCTTCAGCGGCCGCTTCCGGATTGATGTTCATGGCGTAGAGGCCGGGCACGGATGGGACTGGGGTGGGGATATCACGGAGCGGCGTCGCCAGCATCTCGTCCAGATTGGAGGCGGGGTCAGTGCTGACCAGCAGCACCTGCTTTCCGCCGTCGCAGAGCGTGATCGCGCTCGCACAGCTTAGAGACGTCTTGCCGACCCCGCCCTTGCCCGTGAAGAACAGGTATCGCGTCGGGTTGGTCAACATCTGCTGCGTCTGGGTCATGACGATCTCACTTTCAGAGGAGCTTAAGAGATAGAGGCCGAACCACCCTTGATCGACCTCAATCAATATGACTGAGGCTTAGCTTTTTCGCACAGCATTCTCTGTGCCACGGGATGCGTGCGCGTCCGCAACAGGCATGACCGCCAATGGCGCGCAGGAGACATGACGCCGCTGCGGAGCTAGTCTGCTTTAGGGCTAGCGTGATGGCGACCTCTACAACGGACATAAGCCGCAAACCTGCCGTCCCCGTGCGACGAATTGACAGTCCGCTTCGTGCCGAAGGGAACTGCTCATCACGAGCCCTGGCCTGTTACTAGGTTGTTCACGCTCGGGCCAAAATGATCGCATAATGTATCGTCGGGGGTCGCATCACGCGAGTAAGCGGGCCAAGTGTTCGTACACCTAGCAAGCTGGGGGTGCGCGGGTCTCATAAACAAGGCTTGACTTCAAAGAACTTGACGAAGCTCTGCATAGATGTCCTCGATCCGGGCGGCTTCTCCGTCGATCAGACCGGCAAATTCCTTTTCGCGGGTGCGCTTCGACAGCCTGCCTTCATTCTGTCGAAGGAACCGGAAGAGAAGGTCGAGCAGTCGGTCCGGCATGTCGACTATCCCCTGGACCTTGCCCTTGAACGTATCGTATGCCCTCAGGAAGGCGGTCTGTGCCGGCAAGTCGATATCGACCGTGCGAGCCACGCATGCGAACAGGAATTTTGCATGTGGCGTCGCGTCGAAAAAGCGGTAGAGATCGGCCGTCTCGTTTAACACCTCAACATTGCCGCGATCGGTCGACCTCCACCGGATCTGTGGCAGCAGCCGGCGCGAATAGCTTTCCAGCACCTTACGATAGTTGTCGATCTGATCCAGAATGACGGCAGACACAGGGAAGACCAGGCCGGACGGATTGAAGCCACGCTCGGCCAGAACATGATGGATGAGATAGCGGTGAAGGCGGCCGTTGCCATCTTCGAAAGGATGGATGTAGACGAACCCGAAGGCTAGGGCGGCGGCAGCAAGCACCGGATCGAGTTCCTGGGCCGCTCCCCTGTCGAAAGCAGTCAGCCCGTCAATCAGCTCCGGCAGATCCTCATGTCGCGCGCTGACATGATCAGGTATGGGGGTCCCAGAATTGCGGTCGTGCTCGCCGACGACCCCCCCCCTCGGTGCGCAGTCCCAAATACACGAAGCGCGCGTCGCCGATGACTATGCGTTGCAGGCGCTCCAGCTCCGCGCGGTCTGCAATGCCATGAATTTCAATACCCGCTCGTGAAAATCGGTTCCAGTGGAAACATTTCATGAAAACTGGTACTTTGCAACTTCAGGCTACGACCGGGTCAAGTAGTGACATGAAGTCCCGGCAATCGCCGGTACTAAGGTTCGAACCTGTTCAACGCGAGGAGGGGTTTCAAGGTTTGGCTCTTGAGGGGACCGTGGAAGGGCATGTCCAAAAAAGTCGCGAAGAGCCTCATGCGCCTTCCCGGCTCAGGCGCACACGCCCCTCTACCTCAAACCCAATCCGCCCGCGCCCGAGGCGGATGAGGCGGATCGGCAGCCGCTTTTCTTCGAGCCGGCGCCGCAAGAGCAGTAGCCGTGTTTCGAGGTTGTCCTTGAAATCCGGCAGGCGCAGCCCACTGTCCAGGCGGATTTCCCTGTTCGTGAATTCGTTGCGTCCGCTCGTGAGATGTTGGTCCAGCATGAAAGCGAGCAATCGCCCGGCCACGCCCTTGATGACATAGTTCCCGTCGATGAAGATACTGTCGTCGAAACGGTGATGTGCGACGTGAATGGTCCTGTCGGTGGCCGGCGAAAGCTGCACCGCTCGATGGCCCACTTCCGCCTCCTCGGAATTCCGCTCGCTGAAGGCGAGCGCCAGCGCCGCCTGCCGGGCGATGATCGACAGTGCCGCCTCGTCGGCCTTGGTGAATGCAAGTCGCGCGCGGCTTTCGAAGAACAATGCACCACGAACGACGCCGGCGACGATGAGCGGCACTGCGATCTGGCTCATCGCATCCGGCATTCCGGGCAGCACGATCGACCGGGTGCGGTTCTCATCGCTCGATGAGTCGCGCACCGCTGCGTTGAGGCGACGCACGCGGCTCATGTCGCTGACTTTGACGATGCTGCCGCTTTCTGCCGCCGCGCCGATGACACATTGGCCGAGCTCGACGTCCGAGCCGATACCGGATGGCGCATAGCCCAGGCTGCCGATCGTGACGAGTTGGCGCCGCTCCTCGTAGAGCTCGAGGAACAGGCCGTGCTCGAAGCCGAGCCAGGATCGGATGCCGCCGAGCGTCGCATCGACGATGCCGGCGGCATCGCTTTCAGCGGCGATCATTTCGATGACGCGGGCCGCCGCCACCAGGCGATCGCGCGCGGGCGAGGGGTTTCGTTCGGGCTCAATCGTCGATCGGATGCTTTCAATCCTGAGCACTCGGAAGACATCGAGGCCGCGCAGCCGCATGATGCCCGCCATGCCGACCTGGGCACTCGTGGCGTCGAGGTGCCGCGACAGTTGCTCAAAGAGCGGCCCGTCGTCGAGCGAATAGGCAAAGGCGAGGTCCAGGCGGAACTGGGCTCCGTTTCGCGCATTCACGGCAACCAGCGCCGCCTGCGGGTTGAGCCGGATGTTTGCCGATGTCTTGGCGAAGAACTGGTTCGAGAGCGCGACATGATCGCCGTCCACCATGGCGACATGCGAAAGATAGGAGATATTCGGAACGCCATTGCCGTCGGCGGTAGCAATGATCGACGGCACGACTCCTTCGAAGCAAGCCTCGAGATTGAGAAGACCGAGCGTCACGTAGCCGCGCTCCAAAGCCTGGTGCCGGCAAGGGCGCCGGGCGTCTGCAGGAAGATCTCTGCCACCGCGATGCTGACAAGAAGCGCGTCGCGGTTGGACAGCCACGGCGCGATGATCTCTGCGGCAACTCCGAGCCGCATCAGCGTGGATACCATATCGACGAGATAACGGCTGGAGCGTTCGATCTCCTCGGCTTGCGCGGCGCGGAGTGTCGCCTCGCCCTTGATCTGATAGGAGACGTAATCCGCCGGCCGCGAAAAAGTGATGGCAACACGTCCGTTTGTCTTGAGATTGGCCACGGTTCCCGGCCATTGCCAGCCCGACAGCACCAGGTGGATCACGCGTCGGTCGGCCGACGCCCGGCCCCCGCCCCGCGCCCGATTTCGGGTTTCAACGCCTCATCGGCCGTCCCGATGATCTGCATCACCGGGCTTTCTATGAAGCGGGCCAAGTTTTCGTCGATCATCGGTATTGGTCCCCCTTGGCTTGACCCTTACAGCAATTAGGCAAGTTTTAGGATTCCCGCTTCGCCGCTTAAGAAGCTTTTAGGAAACGGCCTCCCGCGAGCCGGCTAAAGAAAGCGGCAGCAAACAGGAGGCCCGACATGCAAGATAATCGCCCAGTAAGAATGCCCGAAAACGCCGTCGCCGTGATCGGCGGCGGTCCCGGTGGCCTTGTCGCGAGCCGGTGGCTCAGCGCCCACGGCCTGGTGCCGACAATCATCGAAGCGGCGCCACGCCTCGGCGGCCAGTGGAATTCCGCATCCGCCACCAGCGCCACCTGGCCCGGCATGCGAACGAACACAAGCCGCATTACGACGGCGTTTTCCGACTTGAACCATGCGCCGGGCACTCCCGCCTATGTCCGGCAGGAGGAGATGCTGAATTACCTGGAACGCTACGCCTTTACTTTCGGCCTGCTGCCGCATCTGCGCCTCGGCAACCGGGTGGAGCGGCTCGAGCGGTCGGCGGAAGGGGGCTGGCTCATCCGCTCGGCTTCCGATGAAACGACGCGGGCTGAGATCTTCCGGCAGGTAATCGTGGCGACCGGCCGCCACAATCTTCCGCACGTGCCGGAACTCGCCGGTCTCAAGTCCTTCGACGGCGCGCTCGGGGTTGCGCACACCGCGCAATATGCCGGTGCGGAGCGATATCGCGGGCGAAAGGTCGTCGTGGCCGGTTGCTCCATCAGCGCGCTCGAAATTGCCTCCGACCTAGCATTCGGCGGCGCGACGGAAGTGGTTTCGACCAACCATCGCCAACGCTACGTCCTGCCGAAGATAATTGCCGGGGTCCCGACCGACCATGTGATGTTCACCCGCGCGGCAGCCCTTCTTGGGGAGGTCCTCCCCCCGGAAGAACTGGCGGCGGGCATGAAGTCCACCGTCGTGAAGGCCGCCGGTCGGCCGGACCAGTTCGGTGCACCGGCGGCAGCCGAGAACATCTTCGCGGCCGGCATTTCACAATCGCAGAACTTTCTTCCGGCAGTGGCGGAGGGCCGGATCGCGGTGCGCCCCTGGATCGAAAGCCTCGAAGGCCGAACGGTCCGCTTCTCGGACGGTTCGGCCTTCGAGGCGGATGGCCTGCTGTTCGGTACCGGCTATCGCCTGTCGCTCCCCTGGCTAAGCAGGGAGATCTCCGAGACGATCGGCCACGATGGTAACCATCTCGACCTCCACGACCACACGTTCCACCCGGACCTTCCGAGGCTTGCCTTCCTCGGTCTTTACGACCTCATCGGCCCCTATTTTCCGGTCCTCGAACTGCAGGCGCGTTGGATCGCCTATTGCTTTGCAGGGCGGCAGCCCTTGCCCTCACTAGAGACGATGTGGGCGGGCGTCGAGAAGGTCCGAGCGATGCGCTCCGGCCAGCCGAGCCTTCCGATGCACGTCGCCGCCTTGATGTTCGCGCGCAATGCCGGCGTCGAGCCAGATCTCGTCGCGTGGCCGGAACTCCAGCGCCCGCTTTTGTTCGGGCCGCTGTCACCGGTCTCATTCCGGCTCGAGGGCCCCGATGCAGATCTGGGCGCATCCGCCAAGATCTGGGCCGCCGCGGCCGCTTTCGGTGCAATCCAGGATGGCTGCTTCACGTCAGAGGAGGAGTCGGTGCGCCGGCTCGTCGGCTCGCGCATGACACGAACAGCAGCCTGACAAGAGCGGCGGCGAGGTGACCTTCTATCGAGCAATCGTTGTTCTCGTTATGTGCTTCTAAGATGGTGTAACGGGCGGAACCCGGCCCGGCAGGTTTGAAGGCTCCCGCCTGCCCGGCTTTTAAACATGCGAGCGGGAACGATTTGGCCGCTGGATGCTTTCTCCCCTGCATTTCATCTGCCGAGGAGAGAATTCATGAAAACGCTGGCTGAAATTTTTGAGCATACGCTGCAGGA
>Ga0209257_1004415_pt1 | contig 10917 bp, 9 predicted proteins | sample AraplaCvi_mCL_r2_FD_184277 | JGI IMG/M metagenome (GOLD analysis project Ga0209257, IMG submission 184277) | Arabidopsis root microbial communities from North Carolina, USA - plate scrape MF_Cvi_mCL_r2 (SPAdes) (version 2) | ecosystem: Host-associated > Plants > Roots > Endosphere | place: USA...
GGCGACCCCCGAGCCGAGGGCGGTCGGCGCGTCCTGTTCTATTCCGGCGACAACGCCCAGTCCAAGGCGCAGGTCGGCGCGCTGATCGACCGGCTCGGCTTCTTCGGCATCGACCTCGGACCGATCTCGATCGGCGGAAACCTCGTCCAGTTTCCGGGCGGTCCTTTGCCGGCTCTCAATCTGGTGAAGTTTGGCTGAAGAGGCATCGACAGATCCCACGTTACCGCTTTGTCGGTGAACGGTTGAAACCGTTTCGCCGACGACGGCGGTGTTGCCGTTTTCTCTGAAGACCAAGCCGAGATTGGCCTTTCATTGCAACGGCAAACACAGAGGCGCAGTCGCCGCCTTCACGGACCGTACGGCTTTGATTTTTCAGGTTATATTGCCCGCCTTCGACGGCCAATCCCGGCACGATCTGCCATGGCATCGGAGGAGGGGCCCGGGGATACGCTCAATGTGCTGGAACATTGACGCCGCATTGAAGGGGCAGGTCGAGGAAACCCTCCTCGACAGCTACGAATGCGAGCGGTGCCCTGTGGATCGTCCAGTGTTCCTCCGTGCGGTAAGGCCGGATTGCACCCGGGGACGAGACATTGACGGAGCAACTGCGCGCCAACATGAAGCAACGATTTTGCTCCCAGCGTGACGATAATGTTGCCTGCAATTCGCTGCAGCCAGATTACAAAGGATCTGTTGCGCGACAACCAGTCGCTGCACGACCCCGAGGCCAGGGCACCCCGCAAGCATCTGCAGTCCGGTCACCTTCATAGTGCCACCGAGGATGAAAAACTGCAGCGGGAGATCCGGCGGAGGGCTGCACGAACTGCGGAAGCACGAAAGGGATCGCCGAGGGAAGGTCACCTGTCGCCGTTGATGTACGAGCCGGACTTCGGCGACAGGTCTTGTTCTCGTTATGGGCCTCTATGATCGGATAATGTATCCCCTGGAACGTTCGAGCCGGCCGCCGGCTGCGCTGGGTTTTGGCGAGCCTTTTCGGAGGGGATAGCAGCGGCTTTCCGGCCCCCACATCGCCCGCGCTCCTCTGCCGATCCTGCCTGGGTTCTTCCCCGGATCAGATCGCGTTCAAACTGCGCCTCCGCACCGAACAGGGGCAAGACGGCAGCCTGCCGGAATTTCTCTTGTCGATGCTTTCGGTGATGAGGGCTTCTTGTGCCTTCCCTCGCCCATGACGATCAAACGCTCCCACATACATTGATGTTAATCATTTCTGGTGGCGGCGGCGTGAGAAGCCTGATCTCGGACTCGCCTTGGCTAGCACTGACGTCTGTCATTTTGGTTCTTCGTTGCCGTCCTTCGCCCGAGTTGGCGTCTATCCCTGTCGTTCGAAAGGTGGGATTCTCGATCGCAGGAGCAAGCTGGCGCTGTTCACAAGGAGATGCATCATGGGCACGGATGAGATCGACCTGGGTCAGGACTCGGAACTCAGAGACGATGCCGATATCGAGGTGGACGTTGGTTCGCCGTCCGCTGCCGTCGTCGAGCTCGACGCCGAGGTCGACCAGAATGGCGAAATTGACCAGGAGACAGACATCGGCAGCGACCTAGAGGAGTTGGGCACCAGGGACATTGACGTGACTGCTGATCAACGGCCGGAGGTCGATCAGCGGATCGAAGTGGATGTCGAAGTAAGCGAGGACGACGGTATTGTCGTCGTCGAAATCGATATGGACGTGGAAGACGATGTCGAGATCGAGAGCGATGTCGATGCTGACATCGACGCCGACGACGAAGATAGTCTTGACGTCGAATTCGATCAGGACACTGAAAACGACGGAAACATCGATATCGACGTGGAAGTCCGTGATGACCTCGACGCCGAAGTCGACGTGGACGTCGCATCCCTACTGGAGGCCCTGGCAAGGGGGGCGTACGAGCAGGATGATCACGGCGATATCGCTGTCGCCCTGTATGAGGAAGCCGTCGCCGACGGCGATATCGGCGTGGACGTCGAAGTAAACGATGCGTGAGACTGCCTCGCCGGATGAGGTTCGGCAGATACACGATCTGGTCCAGTTGCGGACCCGCAAATGAGACGCAACAGCTTCACCGAAGAACAGAGACGGTATTTTGAGAGAACCCCAGGAGCGCGTTCCTGTTGCCGAAACAGGCCAAAAGCATGGCGTGAGCAGATCGAGTATCTACATGTGGAAGGCCAGATTTGGCAGCATCGACGTTAGCGGCGGCCATCGTGTTCAGGCGCAGCAAAATGCGAACGCCCGCCTTAAGAAGCTCCCGGCAGAGATGGTGCTCGTCAATGCAACGCTGGAGGGCATTCCTAGAAGAGATAGCAACGCCATTTAATAATGAGGCTCATCTAGGTTGGGCTGGTTGCATGTTTTGCAACTAGACAAATGAACGAACGAATTAACCTATCAGATATAGTTCGTTCCAAATTAAGAAGAATATCCCTCCCGCAACTATCCCTTTAGTCAATCCGAATTGGCAACTGTTTTCCGGCGCCGGAAACAGTGATGCTTTATTGCAATCGATCGCTGGACGAAGGATCCGTGAGGATAGTTGATCGTCATGATCGATAATCCAAACAGCCATCGATGCGTTGAGAAAGCAACCGGAGGAGTGCACGAAATGCCCGACGTTAAAGACAATGATTTCGACATAGACATTGATGCCGACATCGATCAGGACCTCGATCAGGATCAGGATCAAGACGTAGACACCGATACCGACCAGGACTCCGATGTCGATATCGACAACAACAATGACAACGACACTGATCAGGACGCTGACACCGACAATGACGCCGACGCCGATGCCGACGCCGACGATCGTAGCGACGCGGATGCCGACGCAGATGCCGACGGCGACGCCCGGAATGACAATGACACCGATCAGGACAATGACAACGACGTGACCGTCGATCAGGATCAGGATGTCGACGTGGATGTCGACCAAGATCAGTACGCCGAGCAGCACGCGGACATCGATATCGACTTCGATTTCGATGTGGCCTGAACGATCTCCCCGAAAGTAGGCGCCCGGATAAGTCCGAGCGCCGCCTTTGCCAATCGCGGCGGAAGGTTGGTCCGCCGTGGCTCGCTCGCGAGGCTGTCGCCCCATGGCTTTTTCCCGAATTATGTCCCGCGTAGAAACGGAAATAGAGCGAGCGTGGCGCCGCCTTTGCCTCGCGGTCGCGGTGGGACGTCGGTCCACCGTGGCTTGCTCGCGAAGCTGTCTCCTCATGCTCTCCCGAATTAGCTCCCGCACTGAAACGGAAATCGAGCAGACATTGTGCCGCCTTTACCTCTTAATCGCGGCGAGACGCCGGTCCGCCGTGGCTTGCGCGCGAAGCTGTTTCCTCATGCTCACCCGAATGAGGTCTCGCGCAGGAACGGAAATCGAGCAGGCATTGCGCCGTATTTCCCTCTTGATCGCAGCGGGACGTCGGTCCGCCGCGGCTGGCTCGCGAAGCAGTCGCCTCATGCTCTCCCGAATGAGGTCTCGCGCAGGAACGGAAATCGAGCAGGCATTGCGCCGTATTTCCCTCTTGATCGCAGCGGGACGTCGGTCCGCCGCGGCTGGCTCGCGAAGCGGTCGCCTCATGCTCTTCCGAATGAGGTCTCGCGCAGGAGCGGAACTCGAGCAGGCATTGCGCCGCCTTTACCTTCTAATCGCTGTGGGGCGTTCGTCCGCCGCGGCCCGCTCGCGCGGTGGTCGCCCCATGGCCTCCTCCCGAACCAACTCCCGCGCAGGAACGGAAGTCGAGCAGGCATTCATGCTTTGCCGGGCGTCTCTCGTCGTCGTCTTCGTGATCAGTTTCTTCGTAAATCTCTTGGCCCTGACGGTCCCGCTCTATCTTCTGCATGTCTACGACCATGTACTTGCGAGCCGCAGCATTGACACGCTTGTGATGCTGACCTTGATCGTGGTCGCGGCGCTGGCCGTCCATGCCACGCTCGAAGCCTTGCGGCGGGCTATGCTTGCCCGCATTGGTGTCTGGCTCGACGATCGCCTTCAAGCTTCTGTTCTGATTTCAGCGGTCCAGTCGGCCCTGCGCAGCGATGCGGCGGCGGCCGCGCAGGCCTGGCGTGATCTCAGCGGCCTTCGCTCCTTCTTCGGTGGTAGCGCCTGCACGGCACTGTTCGACCTCCCCTGGACGCCGATATTCATTCTCGCGATGATCCTCGTGCATCCGCTGCTCGGCGCGATAAGCCTTTTGGCGTCGGTAGTCCTGTTTGGGTTGGCTATGCTCAACGAGATCGTGACGCGCAGGCCGTTTGCTCGCGCCAGCGCCGCTTGGGTCGCAAGTCAGCACCGGTTTGAATCGCTCCTGCGCAACGTCGAGGCCATCAGCGCGATGGGCATGCTGCCGGGTGTGGCTCGCTTGGTGAACGATGACCAGGTGGTCGCGAAGGAGGCTCAACTCTCCGCCGCCGCGCGAGCGTCCGCAATCCAGGCGCTAGCGCGTTTCATCCGTCTTCTCGCTCAGGTGATCGTCATGGCTTGCGCGGCCTGGCTCGTGATCCTGCACGACATCAGCCCGGCGGCGATCTTCGCCGCCACCATCCTGCTCGGGCGCTCCCTCGGCCCGGTGGAGAGCGCAATCGGCACTTGGAGGGCAGTCAGCGGTGCGCGCCTGGGCTATGGCCGCCTCCGCAAGATCATGGCGGCGGCGCCTCAACCTAGAAAAGTCATGAAACTGCCGCGCCCAAATGGCCAGCTCTCCGTCGAACAGGTAACGTTCATGCCGCCCGGCGCCGACACGGCGACCCTCCGCCGACTGTCCTTCGTCATCAACCCAGGGGAAGTCCTCGGCGTGATAGGGCCGTCGGGGGCCGGCAAGTCGACGCTCGGTCGTCTCATCGCCGGCACCATCGCCCCGACAGGCGGCCATGTGCGCCTCGACGCCGCCGACATCGGAATATGGCTTGCCTCCGGTGGCCACCGGCACTTCGGTTACCTTCCACAGGACATCGAACTCTTCGGCGGAACGGTTCGGGACAACATCGCCCGTCTGCAGGAGGCTGAGCCGGACGATGTGATCGGCGCGGCCGCGATGGTCGGGCTGCATGAAATGATCATGCGGCTACCCATGGGATACGAGACCGACATCGGCGAGGGGGGCATGCGGCTCTCCGGCGGACAGCGGCAACGGCTGGGGTTGGCGCGGGCCCTGTTCGGCCATCCGCGTCTCATCGTACTGGACGAGCCGAATGCCAGTCTCGACACCGAAGGTGAAGCGGCCTTGCGGCAAGCGATCCAGGAGATGCGCCATCGGGGTGCGACGATCGTCATCATCGCCCAGCGCCTAGGCATCCTGAACATGGCCGACAAGATACTTGTGCTCGACAACGGCGCAATGGATGCGTTCGGGAGCCGCAAGGACGTCGCCGGCAAGATCAGGGCCGGGCGCACCAGCCTTCCTGTCAAACCCCAGCAGATCGTCGTTGCTGACCGGGGTCAAGACCGGCCGGGCGGCCGTGGCGCCTCGAAACCGTCCCCGCTTTGGACGCAGGAAGGCTTCATAGCCGGGGAAGGATCCGGGAGGACGGTGCCGTGAGAGGGGCAAGACGCATTGCCATGCCGGATCTTGCGACTATTCCAATGCCGTCGGGCACGCCGTTCCAATCCCTGCGCCGGCTCGCGGCGGGAGCGTTCGGGCTCGTTGGTGTGTTCGTGATCGGTTTCGGCACCTGGGCAAGCATCGCTCCGCTCGAAAGCGCCGCTATTGCCGCCGGCGCCATCGAGGCAGAATCGAGCCGTAAGACCGTTCAGCATCTGGAGGGCGGAATTATCAGGCAGATCCTTGTGCACGACGGTGACGAAGTTGCTGCGGGACAACCCCTTCTCCGGCTGGACGATACCAGGGCCCGCGCGACCGTCCAGGTGCTTCAGGCGCAGCTTCGAGACGCCCAAGCCATGGAGGCGCGCCTGCTATCCGAGCGTAACAAAGGCGAGAGGATCGAGTTTCCAGGGACCCTCCTCAGGTCGGCCGCGCGGGGCGACCCTGCCTTGGCGGAGATTCTCGCGGGACAGGTGAAGATCTTCGATACACGCCGCGAGCTTCAATCATTGCGAATCGAGGTCATTCAACAGCGCAAAGCGCAGACACAACAGGAAATCGCCGCGCTACGTTTTCAGGTGGATGCAGCAACCAAACGGGCGGCGATTATACGGAAGGAGCTGGCGACCGTTGTTCCGATGGTTGCCAAGGGGCTGCAGACGCGCGTTCGCCTCCTGCAGCTCGAGCGCGAGCAGGCGGAGATCGACGGACGGCTTGGTGACGCGCTTGCTCAAGTTTCGCGTGCCGAGCAAGCAATCGGCGAATCGCAGGCGATGATCCTCAAGCTCGAAAGCGACCAGCAAACCGAGATCGCCCAAAGTCTGCGCGACACCCAGTCACGGATCTTTGAGCTTCTGGAGCGCCTTGAGGCTGCGAGCGACGTCCTCGCACGCACGGTGGTTCGTGCGCCCCAGGCCGGTACAATCACAGATTTGAGAATCCACACGCTCGGAGGCGTGGTGACGGCCGGCGAACCCTTGATGGATCTCGTTCCACGCCAGGATCGGCTGATCGTGCGGGCTCAGGTCAAGCCAGAAGACATCGACCTGGTTCGTCCCGGCCTTGAGGCCCGCGTGCGTCTTCTTGCGTACAAGCATCGCCGGGTTCCGCCGGTCGAAGGTGTCCTCACCTATATCTCCGCCGACCGCCTGGTCGATAGGCAGACGGAACGAGCCTATTACGTTGCCCGTGTCCGGATCGATGACGCGTCCCTGCGCGCGCTACCGGACGTGGAGATCATGGCTGGTATGCCGGCTGAGGTGATGATCAAGACCGGGCAGTTCACCGTGGCCCACTACATCTTGCGCCCTCTTCTGGAGAGCTTCAACCGCGCATTCCGAGAGGACTGAGCAACGCATAGAGGGCCTGTGGGAGACGTTTCATGGCGGCGGACTTGCATCTGAAAACTGAGGGGCCGGATATTCTTGCAGATGGGGGTACGCGTGACCTGCTGCTGCCCATCGAAGACAATGCGGAAGAAATGCTCGGGCAAGCGTTCACGCCTACCGGCGGCGCTGATCCGGCGAGCGGGGCTGCCTTTCCAGGCACCTCACCGCGGACGCCTGCCGGCGGCGACCTGCGGCCCACCCAGGATTCCTTTGCGGACGCGGAGATGATTGCGGTCAAGGGATCGGTGACGCCGAGCGACATGGTCCGTGCTCCGGAAGCGCCCGTGGGTGAGGCGAACACTCCTCATTATCTTTCGATTTCGGTTGCTCCAACGTCCTTGGAACCGAAATCCAATGGGGGCACTCGTGGAGGAGAAAGCGACGGGCACCGCGAAGGCGGCTCCACGGGACAGCCCGGGAGGGGCGGCGATGCGAGCCAAACGGAGGGCCACGCCGACCTACCGGATGCCGGTAACGATGTGGAACACGGGCATGATGTCAGCGTGCTGCAGACCGCCATTGCGGAACAGGACGCGCGGATCATCGTCAACGGCTATCCGGGTGAGGTGGTTGCACGCCTGCATATTGAGCAGAACCTCGTGCTGGACCAAGACGTGGACATAGCCCTGACTACCGACGGCGGCGGGCACTTTGCCATTCTGGTCGATCAGGACATGTACATCGGCCAAGAGATCGAAATTGATCTCGAAATCTTCGACGCGGACGGGGTCCTCTACATCGATCTTTTCCTGCGTGACTCGATCGAGATCGAGCAGGATACCTCAATAGACCTGCAACTCGGCAACGGGCCACCTGGTGGCTCCGTCGAGGTGGATCAGGACATCGAGCTTGAACAAGATATCGACATCGATGTCGACATCGAGGACGGACTCGAAGTGCGCTACGTCGTCAAAGTGGAAATCGGCGTTGCTCAGGAAGTCGCCGTCGCTCAGCAAGCCAGCATTGGCATTGCATTTTCAAATGACGAAATTGACGTGGCCGTTGACGCTGTGCAGGCTGCGGTCGTCGATCAGCAAACTATCGCGCTAGTGGATTTCGCCGTAGCATAATATTAGAGCACGGAGTAGCCTGCAGTCGCAGGCACGCCTTTCCACGATTGACGTTGTTTACCATAAGAATTTCCGAATATAACGAAATACTAGGATAGCCTTGGTGTTTTTATTTGGTATAGTACATTCGGGACAGGGTTTGGCTGCGGGCGTGTTTGAGTAACGACTGGAGAGGGGGTAGACATGCCTCTTTCGACAGCAGACCAGCAGTATGGATTCAATCGTGAGCGTTCATCCATTGTTATCGTTGACCGCTTTTTACTATTGCGAAGTTGCCTTTCTCGTGTCCTTCGACACGAATTCCAAGGTTTCGGCGTCCTGGACATAGCTACAACGCACGAGTTGGAGTACATAATTGGGCCGATCGGTCTGGTTGTTCTCAATATCGAGGGCGACGGCTTGACGGTAGATCTTGTGCGGGAAAAGCTGGCCTCTCTTCGGCGATCGCTGGCCGACGTCCCGATCGTCCTAATTACCCAATGGGATGCATCGACGATATCGGATTCAATGGTTTCCGAGGTCGCCCGATCTGGAGTGAGGGGCTACGTTACGGGCAATGCGCCTATTGAACTCGTCCTGTCGTGCCTTCGGCTTGTGATGGGCGGCGGTGTCCACTTTCCGCAATCGACGACTGGAGGCGGGGAAGGCTGCATGACCACAGCCTCCGTCTTGCCTGACAATAGCGGTGCACTGCAATTGCCGGCGGGCGACGAGGCTGGTGAGACGGCCTCCTGTAGCGACCGATCACGTATTGCATTTACGGAACGCGAGCGACAGGTGCTGGCAAGCTTGCAGCGCGGCCTACCGAACAAAGTCATCGCCAAAAAGCTGAACTTGTCGGAGAACACAATAAAGGTTCACATCTCGAACATCATGCGCAAGTTGAATGCGACAAACCGCACCGAAGTCGCCCTCGCCGCGCAAGGCAACATGATGGATGACTTTCGCTCCGCGCTCTCGGATCATCGCCCCGCCATGAGTCTTGTCCGCCCTCCGATGAATTGAGGCGTTCTTGACCCCAAGTTTTATCCGGTTTTGAGGTCGCTCCTGCGGTTTTTTGACGTGCTGACGTGCTCCTCGTCGCCCGATCCAGTTTTTGCCCGGAAATCCACTGGCAGCCCGAGGGTTCCGATCCGTCCCCAACGGCGCGTGAGGCAGACTTCACCGAACAGCGTTGTCACGATCTCGATCGCATAGCTCCAGCTTGATATCCAAGAGGATCGGCACTATGTTGGACGAAAATTAGATTTGTCTGACACGAGGCCGTCATGGGAAAGCAAAGTGGAACGGGAGAACGGCTAGCGGCAAAAGAACCGCTGCTTGCAAAGGCCGTGCGCAATGCGAAGGTCGGCAAATTTACTTCTAGCAGCAAGGCGCGGATTGATGCGGTCATGAAAGCGGCTGAGCATTCGGGCCTGCTGGGCGAAAAGAGTAAAAGGATCGGCGGTAGGATCAGCCCCGCTCTTATCGAACAAGCCAAGAAGCACACGGGCATTGAAACCGATACTGATTTGATCGAGTTCGCTTTGGCGACCGTCGCCCTTGATGACGATTTCGGATCTGCCTTTCGCAAGATCCGCGGCACGGTCGACCCTGACCTGAAACTTGGATTCTGACTTGTCGGATTTTGATTTCGATGCCGCGGTTCGTTGGGGAAGGTTCGACCCCGGACGGACCCTTCCAAGGCGCAGCGACAGAGAGCTACCTTTTCTCGACGAGCCCGCTGAAGCCGGGCTGGAACTGCTACTCGATACCTGCGTCTACATCGATGGTTTGCAAGGGCGAGCCCCGGAACTTGTGGGGGACTTGCTTGATATCCGCCACAGCAATCATTCTACCATCGCCATCCAGGAGTTGATGCACACGGTCGGTGTGCTTGACCCGGCCCACAAAAGCACGAAAACAGCTATTCAACAGATCAGAGCCACGGTTAAAGCAATGCCGGCCCATCGCGTTTTCACGCCTGATGCGGACGTTTTGGGCCGCGCCGCCTTCTTGTCAGGCATGCTGTGTCGGCTTCAGGGCTATCAACGCGATGCTCGGCTTAGAGCTCTTCACGATTGTGTCCTGTTTCTCCAGGCGCAAAAACTGGGTCTTGCCGTTCTTACAGCCAACGTCAGCGACTTTGATTACCTGCTGCAACTTATACCGACTGGGCGGGTTCTGTTCTACCGCTCCACGACTTGAATGGTCTTGTTGTTGGTCTAGCAGGCACTCTGCCAAAGGGGCTCCGGCTGAGGGCGAAATGGAGCAGTAAGCGACTACGTCCGCTCGCCGGTAGGATTTCGATTGTTGAACAATCTCCGGAACGATATCGATCCGCAGGCGTGGCTTGCCGACGTCTCTGGATGTGCCTGATCATGACTACATAAGGGGACGTTCGAAGCGTGGCCGGTGTAGGCGGTAAGAGTTATCGGGCGCTAAGCGTGATAACGTCGAATGACCGTCCGGAATGGAGCGCGAGGGGCCGACGAGCATAATCGGCATCCGGACGCACCCCATGCCGAACCCCGGCGCATTTGGCGGAAGTGCGGCAGAAGCTCGAAGAGTTGCAGGCGGCTGGAGAAACGCCTGGGAGCGTTAGTCGACCGATCGAACGGCGCATGTGCCGGCGGGCCTAGCTGCGACTGCGTCATTTTCAGGGACCTCGCCGAACCAAAGCCGCGATGTTGCTGCGGGGCGCATAGGGACGCGCACGGTGGCAAGAGCCCCGTCGGGTCGTAAGAGACTGCACCGCCTCGCGGCCGAGCTTCTGTCGTTCAACAGATGTTCACGTTCTGGGCCAAGGAGATCGCATAATGTATCGACTGGAATGCTGTTTTTCGTGGCCGGTTTTTTAGTCACCCGCACGGCCACCGGCGTTGATGCCCACGGTGGCTGCTTTAGGGAAGGCTGACAAACGCACGCCGGGGACGCT
>Ga0209257_1004416_pt1 | contig 10915 bp, 8 predicted proteins | sample AraplaCvi_mCL_r2_FD_184277 | JGI IMG/M metagenome (GOLD analysis project Ga0209257, IMG submission 184277) | Arabidopsis root microbial communities from North Carolina, USA - plate scrape MF_Cvi_mCL_r2 (SPAdes) (version 2) | ecosystem: Host-associated > Plants > Roots > Endosphere | place: USA...
CGCATGCCGCTGATGGTGATCGTCGCCAAACACCATCCGCTCGCTCGCCAGAAAAGCGTGACGCTGCAGGAATGCGCCCAGTTCAAGCTGCTGCTGCAGCTCGACAACGAGGTGATGAGCTCGATGATCGCCGTAGAGCTCGCCTCGCTCGACCGCGTCGGCCGCACCTTCGTCGCCACCAACAACCAGATGATGCTCAAACCCCTGATCCTGTCGGGCGCAGGCGTTGCCTTCTTCACCCCGCTCGGCCTCCTGAAGGAATTGAAGGCCGGTGACGTCGTGGCCCTGCCGATCGCCGGTTCCCGCCTGCAGAACATGGAGGTCGGCATCGTCGCGCCCCATAACCGGCAGCTCACCCATGCCACCGAAGCGGTGATCGAGGCGCTCAGCATCGATCTCGAAAAATTCAGCAACCAGATCGCGGAGGTCATCAGACGGTGACATCGATGAAAGACTGGCGCTTCCTGCAGCAGCCGGGCCATCAAAAGGCCCTGCGCGGCGACGCCGTTCCGGCTGCCCTTCCCACCCTCGCTTCAGTCATCGCGCTCGGCCCGGGCGACCTCATTCTGCCCATGCCGGTGAACGCCCATGACCACGGCTATGGCATCCGCACGCTGGATTTCGGCAGTCTCGACGACGCGCTGGAGGCCTGGATCCCGACGATGCGGCTGCGGCCCCGCACCGACGCCTATCTCGAAGCCTTCGTCGCCTTCGGCCGCCTGGCGAAAACCGGCGTTGCCGCGACCATCCACTGCCATAATTCGCTCAATGCCGCCCGCCTGGTCGAAGAAGCGCTGGAAGTGATCCGCGCGGCAAAGGATGTCGGCATCCGGCTCGGCCTCTCCTGCCCGCTCCTCGACCACGACGCCTGGGCCTATGATGGCGGACCGGAAAGGCTGAAGCCGTTCCTGAGCGCGGCGGACTGGGAAGCCCTTTCCCCGCTCGCCCCGCGCTACGCGCCTTTCCGGGAACAGCTCGCCGCCGCCGACGCAGTCGCCGCCGCGAATACCAATCCGCTTGTCGATGTCCAATACGGTCCGATAGGCCCGCAATGGTGCTCCAACGCGCTCCTCGAAGCGATCGCCGATGCCTCCGCCACGAACGACCGCCGCATCCACATGCACCTGCTTGAAAGCCCGCGGCAGAGGGCCTGGCTGGACCGGCGCTTCCCGCAGGGCATCGTCCGTTATCTCGACGAGATCGGCTTCCTCACGCCCCGGCTGGCGGTTGCCCATGGCGTGCAACTGCGGCCCGACGAATACGAGTTGCTGGCCGAACGCGGTGTCCAGCTCGTCTCCAACCCATCCGCCAACCTGCGCCTTCGCTCGGGCATCGCCCCGCTGGCGGATGCCGTCAAACGCGGCCTGCGCTTCGGCATCGGGCTCGACGGCAGCGCCTTCGACGACGACCAGGATCTCTGGCGCGAAATGCGGCTCCTCTATCTCCTGCATGGCGGCCGCGAACTCGAACGGAGCTTTACGGCAGCCGACATTTTCGACGCCACGATCCGCACCGGAGCCGCCGTTATCAACGCGCCGCTCGGAGAGGATTTCACGGTCATCGACTACGAAGCCCTGCTCGCCGACAGCGTCTTCGACGATCTCGACGAGGCCGAAGTGCTGTTGAACCGCATGTCGGCCGCCCATGCCAAGGCGACCTATGTCGCCGGTCGCCCGGTGATGCGGGACGGCGAGCTTCTCAACGTCGATTTTGACGCTGCCCGCAAGGAACTGCTGGCGCAGGCCAGAGCCGATCTGCCTCGCCTCACCATCGAGCGGGAAAGATGCGGCAAGCTGATTGCTGCGACCCGCGCCTACTATGAAAGCTGGACAGATAATTAATGAGCCGGCTCGCGCATGGGCATGGCTGTCACCACCGGGTGATCGACATTTCGCGTCCGGCTCTTGTCCCAGCCGCCCGGAGATCCCAAACCGGTGACCTCGGGGCCGAAATAGTCCCGGTTCACCGGAACGAAGGCCATCTGCGCCTCGCTCGCTTCCTCGTCATAGGCGATGGCATCGACCGGACAGATGGAAAGACAGAGACCGCAATTGATGCACTCGTCCGGATGGATATAGAACATCCTGCCGCCCTCATAGATGCAGTCGACGGGACAGGCCGCGGTACAGGCGCCGTCCTTAACGTCGATACAAGGTTCGGTGATGATGTAGGCCATCGGATCGTTCGCCTCTCATTGCCTTTGGCGCACTATCCCAAACCTCAGCGTTGCTGAAAAGAAGCATATTTCGCAGCAAGCATTCGAATTTAGGCAACGCCCCGATTGCGTTCATTTCCTATTCGCGCTTCCTTGCCCTGATGGCTTTCCCTACAATCACGCTTGTCCTCCGCGAATCCTGGAAATGAGGTTTTCATGCCCGCCCTCACCCGCTTCTCCGTCCAGCCCCTTTCGACCATGACCCGCCGCCTGGCGGATGTCGCCTCCGCCCGCCACGATCCGGATCTCGTCATTCAGGGCGCACGCGTGCTCTCCACCTATTCGGAACGCATTCTCGACGGTCGCGAAGTCTGGATCTCGGGCGGCCGCATCGCAGCCGTGAAGCCTGCCGGCAGCTACCGGAATGGCTCGGCAAAACTCTATGACGCCAAGGGCGGCATCATTGCCCCCGGCCTCGTCGATCCGCACATCCACATCGAATCCTCGATGGTGACGGCCTGCGCCTATGCCGAGGCCGCACTTCTCAACGGCACCACGACGATCTTCTGCGACAGCCACGAGATCGGCAACGTCATGGACGTGGCAGGCGTCGAGGCGATGCTCGAAGACGCACGCCAGGCGCCCCTGTCGATCTTCCTCACTGTCCCAAGTACGGTGCCGGCAACATCGCCGGAGCTCGAAACTGCCGGTGGCGACCTGACGCCCGCCAAGATCGCCGCTTTGTTCGACAAATGGCCGGAGGCGGTGGCGCTCGGCGAAAAGATGGATTTCGTGCCCGTCGCGATGGGCGACGAGCGCAGCCATGCGATCCTCGCCGCAGCCCTGCAGCGCGGCCGGCCGGTCTCGGGCCACGTCTACGGCCGGGAATTCGTCGCTGCCTATGCCGCGTCAGGCGTTACCGATACCCACGAGGCGATCGATCGCGACATCGCCGACGACCTGCTCGAGGCCGGCGTCTGGCTCTTCCTGCGCGGCGGACCGCCGACGACGCCGTGGCATTCCCTGCCGCATGCGATCAAGACGATCACCGAACTCGGCGCCTCGCACAAGCGCGTTGCCGTCTGCACCGACGACCGCGATGCCGAGGACCTGCTCGCCTTCGGCCTGGACTGGGTGACACGCGAAGCCATCAAGGCCGGCATGACGCCGGAACAGGCCTGGGCGATGGGCTCGCTGCACGGCGCGACCCGTTTCGGCATGGAAGGCGAGATCGGAGGCATGGGCGGCGGCCGCCGTGCCGATCTGGTGCTTCTGTCCGACGATCTGAAACCGGTCAGCACCTGGTATGGCGGCGAACTGGTGGTCGACAATCGCAAGGTCACGCCGGTCCTTGATGAAGCCCTGTCGAAACCCTATCGTTATCCCGAGACCGCCTATCACACCGTCAAGCTGCCGAAAAACCTCAAGCTGACGCCCGACCTTCCCATCGACACCGTCACCGCCCATACGATCCGCACGGAGCTGCCCGGCATCACGCTCGGCCATGTCACCGTGACGCTCGAACCCGCCAACGACTGGCAGGCCCATTTCGACCGTCATGACCTCTGCTTCGTCACCGTCGTCGAACGGCACGGCAAATCGTCCGGCAACGTCGCGCACGGGCTGCTGAACGGTTTCGGCCTGAAAAAGGGCGCGGTCGCCTCCTCCGTCGGCCACGACAGCCACAACATCATCGTTGCGGGCACCAACGAGACCGACATGCAGGTGGCGCTTGATGCGATCGAGGAAACGCAGGGCGGCGTCTGCGTCGTGATGGACGGCAAGGTCACGGCCATGGTGCCGTTGCCGATCGCCGGCCTGCTCTCCGACAAGCGCGTCCACGACGTCGCCGACGAGGTGAAGGCTCTCAAGCTCGAATGGGAAAAGGCCGGCTGCACCATCGCCTATATGGGCTTCAACCTCATCCCGCTATCGGTCATCCCGGAAATCCGCATCACCGACAAGGGACTTGTGCTGGTGCCGGAAATGGTGATCTCGCCGCTCTTCGAAAAAGCCTAAGCGGCGAAAAGGTCAGCCGGCAAGCTCGGCGAGAATGCGGACCCAGGAGCGGATCCCCTTGTGGAAGCTCGACAGGTCGTATTTCTCGTTCGGGCTGTGAACGCGGTTGTCGAAACGGGCGAAGCCGACCAGCAGGGCATCGCAGCCGAGGCGGCGCTTGAACTCTCCGATAATCGGGATCGAGCCCCCGGTTCCGGCAAGCGCGGCCTCACATTCCCATTCGGTGGAAAGCGCCGCCAGCGTCTTGGTCAGGAACGGGCTCTCGATCGGCATCACGGTCGCCGGCGCAAGGCCGAAATCCTTGAAGGTCACCGAGCAGTCGGCCGGAATGCGCGCCTCGACATGCGCCTTGAAGGCATCGCGGATCTTCTCCGGCACCTGGCCCTCGACCAGCCGGAACGAGATCTTGGCGGTCGCCTTGGCCGGAATGACCGTCTTGAACCCCTCGCCCGTATATCCACCGCTCATGCCGTTGATCTCGCAGCTCGGGCGCGCCCAGACCTGTTCGAGGATCGACCGGCCCGCTTCGCCCGCCGGAATATTCAGCCCGATATCGGCAAGGAAACCCTTCTCGTCGAACGGCAGCCGCTGCCACTGTGCCTTGATCGCCTCCGGCAGCTCCTTCACGCCGTCGTAAAACCCTTCGACGGCGACGCCGCCATCTGGCGTCCTAAGACTCGCGACGACATCCGACAGCACCTGCAACGCGTTGCGGGCGGCATTGCCGAACATGCCGGAATGCAGGTCCCGGTCGGCGCAGGATATCTCGATCTCGGTGCTGTAGAGCCCGCGGAGCATGGTGGTGACGGCCGGTGTTTCGCGGTCCCACATGTCGGTGTCGCAGACATAGACCATGTCGGCCTTCAGTTCTTCGGCGGTCGCGTCGAGGAATGGCGCAAGGCTTGGGCTGCCCGCCTCCTCCTCGCCTTCGAAAAGAATGCTGACCTGCACCGGCAGCTTTCCGGTCACGGCCTTCCAGGCGCGGCAGGCCTCGACAAAGGTCATCATCTGGCCCTTATCGTCCGAAGCGCCGCGCGCAACGATCGCGGTATCGCCGTTGGGCAGCGGTTCCAGCCGCGGCTCGAACGGGTCGCTCACCCATAGCGCCAGCGGATCGACAGGCTGGACGTCATAATGGCCATAGAACAGCAGATGCGGCCCGGCCGCATCCTTCTGGTGCGCGACGACCATCGGATGCCCCGTCGTCGGCCGGACGGACGCGTCGAAACCGATCGAGGCAAGGTCGCGGCTCAGCCACTCGGCAGCAGCCTTGCACTGCTCGCGATAATCGGGATCGGTGGAGATGCTCGGAATGCGGATCAAATCGAAGAGGCGCGCGAGGCTCTTGTCGATATCGGCATCGACGAGAGCCAGCACGGCGTCGATCTGGTCCCTGGATAGTCTCGGCATCTTGCACTCCTTGTCCGTTCGTCATTTCGGATCAAGGATGTAGCACTGTTTTCAGCGGCTCAGGAAGCACCAGGACGCCGCCGGCCACCCTTAATTTGAGGACCGGAAATCGAGTCCGATATCCAGCGTCGGCGCGCTGTGAGTGATCCATCCCACGGAGAGGAGGTCCACACCCGAAGCGGCGACAGTCGCAGCGGTCGCCGGCGTGATCCCGCCGGATGCTTCGGTAATCGCCCGGCCGCCAACGATACCCACCGCCTCACGCAGCTGCTCCGGCGTCATGTTGTCGAGCAGCACCGCATCGACGCCGACCTGCATGGCTTCGTGAAGCTGGGCGAGCGTATCCACCTCTACCTCGATTTTAACCATATGCCCGACGCCCGACCGGGCGCGGCGGATGGCTTCCGCGATGCCGCCCGCGATCGCCACGTGATTGTCCTTGATCAGCACCGCGTCATAGAGCGCGAAGCGATGATTCATGCCGCCGCCGGCACGTACCGCATATTTTTCCAGCGCCCTCAGTCCCGGCGTCGTCTTACGGGTGCAGACGACCGAGGCCTTGGTGCCTTCGATCGCCGTAACGATGCCGGCCGTGACGCTGGCGATGCCGGAGAGATGGCCGAGGAAGTTGAGCGCGGTGCGTTCGCCGGTCAGAAGCCCGCGCGAGGGGCCCTCGATCGTCGCGATCACGTCACCCGGCTTCACGGCCCCGCCGTCCTCGATATGACGCGTCATGACGATTTTCGGATCGACGAGCTGGAAGGCGAGTTCCGCCGCATCGAGGCCGGCGATGACACCCGGCTTGCGCGCCGCCATGACGACGGTCGAGCGATGACCGGCTGGAATGACGGCCGTCGAGGTCACGTCTCCGGCAAGGCCGAGATCCTCCAGAAGGGCTGCGCGCACGGGCGGTTCGACGAGAAGTCGCGGAAGGGCGGCAAGGGTCATGTCAGGCACTCCGGGCAAGGGGATGGGAGGCGGTCCCGCGGGCAATTTCCAGCGCATCGGCGAAGCACATCCGCCGCCGCTCCGCATAGGCGAGCTTCAACGGAAAATCGGTGCGCGCATGCGCGCCACGGGATTCCTTCCGAAGCGATGCAAATACCGCGATCAACAATGCGACGATCGCCGGATCGGCCGCCGCCCCTTCGCTCTCGACGAGCGGCAACAGGCTGGCAATCGCGCCGTGGATTGCGCCGGCATTTCTCAGAACGCCGAGATGCCGCGACACGATCGGCCGCACGGCGGAAATATCCGCCGGCACCGGCAGTTCGGCGTCGGCGACCCGATGCACTATTAGGGCGGATGTGGCGGAAAGGTCCTGCGCGGCCCGCATGCCCATGACCGCGGCTTCGAGCAGCGAGTTGCTAGCCAGTCGGTTGGCGCCGTGGAGACCGGTCGAGGCTGCCTCCCCGACCACCCAGAGGCCGGACACGGAACTGCGGCCGTTCTCATCCGTCGCCACGCCGCCCATGTGATAATGAACGGCGGGACGAACCGGGATGAGCTCGGAATTGGGATCGACACGCGCCTCCCGGCAAAGTGCGTCGATCGACGGGAACCTCCTGGAGAAACCGCTTCCGAGCGCCGGTCGCGCATCGAGGAAGACACGCCCGCCCCGGGCGATCTCGGCGCTGATCGCCCGCGCCACGATGTCCCGCGGAGCAAGCTCCGCACCCGGTTCACGGGCCAGAAAACGCTCGCCCTTCTCGTTCACGAGAACCGCCCCCTCCCCGCGCACGGCCTCGCTGACCAATGCCAGCGGCCGTCGCGGCGAATCGAGCGCCGTCGGATGGAACTGCACGAATTCCATATCCGCAAGCATCGCGCCGGCGCGCGCGGCAAGCATAACGCCCTGGCCGAAATTGCCGGTGGGATTGGTGGTCGCATCATAGAGCCCGCCGACGCCGCCGGTCGCAAGAACCACGCGCGAAGTCGGCAGGATGGCCGTACCCTTGGCCGTCGCGCAAAGCAGGCCGGATACCGCATCGCCAACCATCAGAAGCCGACGAACCTCGACGCCATCAAGCACGGTGATCGACGGGGTTGTGGAAACGGCCTCGACCAGAGCCCGGACGATCGCCGCACCCGAGCCGTCACCCGCCACATGAACGATGCGGCGGCGTGAATGGGCGGCTTCGAGGCCGAGCGAAAGCGAGCCATCTGCGGCACGGTCGAAACGCACGCCGAACCTTTCCAGGATGGCGATGGCGTTCGGGGCTTCCCTCAGGATCGAAGCTGCAACCGCCGCGTCGCAAAGTCCGTCGCCGGCTGCAAGCGTGTCGGCAAGATGCAGGTCCGCGCTGTCGTCGGCGCCGAGGCTCGCGGCGATGCCGCCCTGCGCCCAGGCGCTCGAAGTTTCCGCACCCAGCGCCGCGCGGGTGATCAGGACGACGGGCTGCGGCGCCAAGGTCAGCGCCGTCACCAGCCCCGCCAGACCGCTGCCGACAATCGCGACGTGGCCGGCGAGATGGTCGAGGATCTCGGTCATATGGCGAGCATCCTCTCGACTGCGCGGCGGGCATCCGCGGCGATCGACGGATCGACGGTCACCTCGTGCTGGTTCTCCTCCAAGGCCTTGCGGATGTTGCCGAGCGTGATGCGCTTCATGTGCGGGCAGAGATTGCACGGCCGCACGAATTCCACGTCCGGGTGATGCACGGCGACATTGTCGCTCATCGAGCATTCGGTCAGAAGCACGACCCGAGCCGGCTTCTTGGCTCCGACATAGTCCGACATGACGGCGGTCGAACCGGCAAAATCAGCCTCGGCGACCACTTCCGGCGGACATTCCGGATGCGCCAGCACCATCACGCCCGGATGCGCCTCGCGCAGATCGCGGACATCCTGCGCGTTGAACAACTCGTGTACTTCGCAATGGCCATGCCAGGCGATGATCTCGACATCGGTTTCGCGCGCCACGTTCTGCGCCAGGTATTCGTCGGGGATCATCAGCACTTTCGGAACGCCGAGCGATTCCACCACCTGCCTGGCATTGCCGGACGTGCAGCAGATATCGGACGCCGCCTTCACCGCCGCAGACGTATTCACATAGGTGATGATCGGCACACCCGGATGCGCCTGCCGCAGCAGGGCAATATCCTCAGGCGTGATCGAATCAGCCAGCGAACAGCCCGCTCCCATGTCGGGGATCAGCACCGTCTTTTCCGGGTTCAGGAGTTTTGCCGTCTCCGCCATGAAGTGCACTCCGGCGAGCACGATGACATCCGCGTCCACATCGATCGCCTTGCGGGCGAGCGCCAGGCTGTCGCCGACGATATCCGCGACGCCATGGAAGATCTCCGGTGTCTGATAGTTATGCGCCAGGATGACGGCGTTGCGCGTTCGCTTGAGTTCGAGGATCGCCGCGACATCCGCCTCGTAGCTCATCCATTCGGCCTTGGGGATGACGCGGCTGACACGATCGTAAAGCGAGGAAACCGAAAGCGGGGAATTCATCAGCAACTCCTTTTATACTCGAAGTGAGTATATCCGGCGCAAAGAGATATTCTCGATTCGAGTTTATGTCAATTGCGTGAAAGCGGAAGTTTCGAACCCGATAGCGCGCGCTCCTCAAGGACCGCGTGACGGTAGCGGAACAGCTTGGCAGGCCGGCCGCCTGTCTCGCTGGTCGCCTCCCCGGTTTCCTCGATCAGCTCCTGCTGGTCGATCAGCCGGCGGAAATTCGGCTTGTGCAGGGTGAGCCCCGCCAGCGCCTCGACGGTGCGCTGCAATTGCGACAGCGTAAAACTCTCAGGCATCAGTTCGAACACGACCGGCCGGTATTTGATCTTGGCGCGCAGCCGCGCGATCCCTGTCGCCAGGATGCGGCGGTGATCGGCAAACATCGAGCGACCGAAACTTTTGGCCGCCGAGCAGCCCGCCTCGATGACGAGCCCCGCCTCGTACATCAACTCATAACGCTGCAGGGCGAGATCTTCGTTCCAGGCAGCCCCATCGAGGCCGAAGGCGAAATCGACTCGGCGCTGGCGGTGTTCGCGGCGGGCGGGTTCGGCCGCCACCCAATCCTGCATCCGGCCGGTAATGCCGGCCAGAATCTCCGGCCTCCCGCCGCGATGATCCTCCCAGGGGAAATATTCGTACCAACCGTGCCAGCCGGGCTTTCCGGCACCGGGGGCTGCCTGTTCGCGAACGAGGCCGAGATAGCTGATCGAAATCGTCCGCTCCCCGGCATCCTCATGGGTGCGGTCGCGATCGGCGAACGTGTAGAGCTGTTCGAGATAGCCGAGCGGATGGCCCGTCTGGTCTCCCACCCATTCGCGGAGCCCGGCCTGCAGGCTGCGATGGCCGAGCTCGAAAGGGCCGGACGGCAGCGCATCGCCGGAGCGAACTGTCATGACGCGCGGCTCGTCGCCTGTGACGGCGGAAAGAACCGCGATCAGTTCCGCATGGGCAAGTCCGATGGTCAAGCAAACTCCGGGGCGCGTAACGTGAAAAAGTCTCCAATATGGAAGTCACGTTACGCGAACCGGAACCGAAATCCAACAAGATCAGCGACTTGGCCTACCTGATTTCCACTGCGACGTCCGCGACCTGAGGCGCGGCCTTGATCAGCCCGGTCTCCTGCATGAAGGCGGCGAAACGCTGGTAGCGGCCCCGGTCGAGCGCGGCCGGACGCTTGGCGAAACGCGGCAGCGTGTCGAAGAAGGCGGTGCGGTTCAGCTCGTCGTCAAGGTTCGGATAGGCCTTGACGAAAAGCTGCCAGGCCTCCTGCGGGTGGTTGGTGATGAAGATCGAGGCCTGTTCGACCGCATGCAGGAAGCGCGGCAGCCGGCTGTCGGCGACCAGATCACGGCGGGTGACGAAGATCAGCTCGTCATAGGCGGGAACCCCGTGCTCCTCGGGGAAAAAGGCGCGCCCCGCATGGCCTTCCAGCCTCATCTGGGTCAACTCGAAATTGCGGAAACCACCGAGCGTCGCATCCACCTTGCCGCCGATCAGCGAAGGCGACAGCGAGAAATTGACGTTGATCAGTTCCACGTCGTCGTTCGAGAGCCCTTCGGAAGCCAGCATGCGCTTCAGCATGGCATCCTCGAAGCCGGTGACGGAAAAGCCGACCTTCTTGCCCTTCAGGTCCTTGAGGCTCTTGATCGGGCCATCCGCCAGAACCGTGACGGTATTGAGCGGGGTTTCGACCAGCGTGCCGAACCGCACCAGCGGCAGGCCGGCCTCGTGATCGAGATAGAGATTGGGCTGGTAATGAATGCCGATATCCGCCTGCCCCGCCGAGACGAGGCGCGGCACCGCGGAAGGGTCGGACGGCGGGATGAGCTCGACGTCGAGATTGGCATCGGCAAACAGGCCGCGCTC
>Ga0209257_1004417_pt1 | contig 10914 bp, 9 predicted proteins | sample AraplaCvi_mCL_r2_FD_184277 | JGI IMG/M metagenome (GOLD analysis project Ga0209257, IMG submission 184277) | Arabidopsis root microbial communities from North Carolina, USA - plate scrape MF_Cvi_mCL_r2 (SPAdes) (version 2) | ecosystem: Host-associated > Plants > Roots > Endosphere | place: USA...
GATCATGCTCGCTGCCCATCGTCGCGCTGAACTGGGCGACGAGCCGGTCCTGCTTGTCGAGCACCTTGAGCACCTTCTCGCTCTTGTCGACGACGATGTGATCCGCCTCGGGCACCTTGGCCTCGACATTCAGGTCGTTGAGCGTCCGGCGCCATTCGGGCTTGATGTCCGCCGGATAGTCGCGCGAGGCCGGCAGTGCGTTGGGGAAGACGAACTCGGCGCCCGGCCGGATCGCCCCGCCGCCCGGGTTGAGCTCCACCAGCACTTCGGGCGTGGTATGAAACATCTCGGCCAGCTTCTCGAGCGGCCTTGTATAAGCGAGCGAAGGCAGCTTCGCCTGCTTCTCCGGGTCCTTGGGGATCGGATCGACGTACGGCCCCTTCAGCGTGTCCGCGTCGAGGGTGAGCTTGCGTACCGGGCGCAGCGAGGCATAGGGCGCCAGCGCCCGCAGCGTCGCCGGGTCGAGCTTGCCGCTGGCCGGCATCCCCCGCGAAGCCTGGAACCCCTTCAGCGCCGCGGTCAGCGACTGCCCCTCGCGCCCGTCGAGGATGCCCGGCGAGAAGCCGAGATGATCGAGGATCACCTGGGCGTGCAGGATCGAATAGTCGATCGGTGGCCGGCCGGAAGTTCCCGCCTGTCCATTGGCTGCGGGACCGAGCGAGGCACAGGCGAGGCAAGCCGCAAATCCAAGAATTTTCCGCACCGAATCAAGCTCCTGCAGATCATGTTCCGCAAGAACAACGGGTGGAACTCGGAGTTGGTTTCCGTTCGCCCACCACCGTCATCCCGGCGAAAGCCGGGATCTCAGGCGATGGTGGGAAAAGAGCAGCACGAGATCCCGGCTTTCGCCGGGATGACGATTGGGCGTTAGCGCAGCACCGCCGCGAACGCCTTCACCGCGGCTTCCTCGTCCCCGCCCCACACGGCATTGGACACCGCGAGGAAGTCCGCCCCCGCCTTGACCAGCGGCGCGGCGTTGTCGGGCGTGATCCCGCCGATCGCGACGCAGGGCAGCTCGAACAGCGCCGACCACCAGCTGAGGATCACCGGCTCGGGGCGGTGGCGGGTTTCCTTGGTCGTGGTGGGATAGAAGGCGCCGAACGCGACATAGTCCGCCCCGGCCTCGCCCGCTTCCATCGCGAGGTGGCGACTGTCATGGCAGGTCACACCGATCTGCACCTGCGGGCCAAGCACCGAGCGCGCCTCGCGCGGGTCGCCATCGCCCTGGCCCAGATGCACGCCGTCGGCGCCCAGCCGCTTGGCCAGGCTCACATCGTCGTTGACGATAAAGGCGATGTCGGCATCGGCACAGATCTTCTGCAGCGGCTCAGCCAGGCGCGCCGCCTCGTGCTGGTCCACGCCCTTCACGCGAAACTGGAAGGCGGCGACCGGGCCCGCGCCCAGCGCGCGCTTCAGCCGCTCGGGAAAGGCACCGCTCACGTCGAGCGGCGAGATCAGGTAGAGCTGGCACGGCGGCCGGCGCACGTCGCGCACGAACTGATCGGCGAAATTCGGGTCGAGCGGCGGCAGGCCGTCTTCATCAAGGTCGGTCATCCTGGGCGCCTTAGCCCAAGCCTCAGCCGCGCACCACTGCCAGCAGAAACCCGTCCCAGCCTTTGTCGCCGACGGTCTGGATCGCGGTGGCGTCGAGCCGCGGTTCGGCGGCGACCGCGTCGAACAGCGCCCGCGTGCCGATCACCCGCGGATCGGGATGGTCCGGATCGGTCACCGCGCCCTCGCGCACCACATTGTCGACGAGGATCACGCTGCCCGGCCGGGTTAGCTGCAGCCCCGCGTCGAGATAGGCGACATTGCTCGGCTTGTCGGCGTCGATGAAGACCAGGTCGAACGGCCCCTCCCCCGCCGCGATCATCGCCGCCAGGCTCTCCACCGCCGGCCCGGTCCGCACCTCGCAGCGATCGCCAAGGCCCGCATTGGCCAGGTTTGCCCGCGCCACCTCGGCGTGATGCGGCTCCAGCTCCAGCGTCACCAGCTTCCCGTCCGCAGGCAGTGCCCGGGCGAGCCAGATGGTCGAGTATCCGCCCAGCGTACCCACCTCCAGGATACGCCGCGCGCCGGACATGCGTGCGAACAGCTCGAGCATCCTGCCCTGCGCCGCCGATACGTCGATCGGCGGCAGCCCCCCCGCCGCATTGGCGGCCAGCGCACCGTCGAGCACGGGATCGGTGCCGATCAGCCTGCCGGTGATGTAGTCGTCCACCGCTGCCCAGTCCCGCATCATGCCCGCCTCCTCCCGATTGCCACGCGCTCCTGGATGACCCAAAGTCGATCCGATGGGGAGAGGCACGCGCAAATTCTGCCGGTGGAGCGGCCTGGCGGTATCGCTAGCGTTCGCCGCCTGCGGCACTCCGGCCCCCGCACCAAAGAAATACCCTGCCCCGGTCCCCGCCGCGGAGCTGGCCCGCCTGCTTCCCGGGCACCTCATCCGCCTCGAACCCATGGCGCCCTGCGACGCGGGGCCGCTCAGCTTCCCTGCGCCGGGCAAGTTCCTCGCCTATAATGGCTTCGGCGACGCGTCCGGAACCTATCGCGTCCTAGACGGCGCGGTGGAGCTCGACGGCAATTGGGGTGGCAGGCGGGACCGGTTCCGCATCCGTTTCGCCCGGGATAGGAGGGGCACGCTCCTCCATGCCTATCCCGAAAACGAACTGCGCCCCGCGATACTCGATCCGATCAATGCCAGGACCGTGGCGACCGGCTGCCACTAGGGCCTGGCCGCGGCCCCCATGCCCGTCACCGGCCGCGTCTCGACATGCGTCTCGAACCCCGCGATCAGCGGTCGCCCCTTGGCGATCGCCGCCTGCACCGCCGGCAGCTTGAGCGAGTCGGCATGATATTGCTTCGACTTCCAGATCTCGGTGATCCAGATGCCGTCGGCGTCCTTCAGGTCCTCGGCGATCAGATAGGCCACGCACCCCGGCATGTCGCCGGTGCCGCCGGAGAGCAGCGCGATCAGCTCGGCGCGCTTGCCCGGCCGGGCCTTGATCTTGCCGATCAGGCCATAGGGTTCGACTTCTTCCATCCGCTCTCCCCGTGCCAGCGCAGGCCCGCCCAGCATCGCCAGAGCGAGCCCTGCCAGCACGGGTCGGCGATCGATCATTCCTCGTTCTTGTAGATGCGCACCAGCTTGTCGAGCATTGCCAGCGCCTCGTCGCGCGGGCGCTGGAAGGTGTTGCGGCCGATGATCGAGCCGTTGCCGCCGCCGTCACGGATGTCGCGCGCGTCCTGGTAGACCGCGTCGGCACCCTTCGCCGCGCCGCCCGAGAAGACGACGACGCGGCGGCCGTTGAAGCAGCTCTTCACGACATGGCCGACCCGGGTCGACTGGGCCGACCAGTCGGTGCCCGCATAGGCCTTCTTGGCGTCTTCCTGCTCGATATGGTCGCTGGGCAGCTTGACCTTGATGATGTGCGCGCCGAGCAGCGCCGCCATGTGCGCGGCATAGGCACCGACGTCGAGCGCCAGCTCGCCCGACTTGGGCAGCTTGCCCCCGCGCGGATAGGACCAGAGCACCGTGGCGATGCCGACCGATTTCGCCTCGGCCGACAGCTCCTTGATCTCCTCCATCATCTCGAACACGTCGTCCGAGCCCGGATAGATGGTGAAGCCGATCGCGGAGCAGCCCAGGCGCAGTGCATCGTCCACGCCCGCGGTCACTGCCTGGTTGGCGCTGGTCCCCCAGCTGTTCGAGCTGTTGCACTTCAGGATGGTCGGGATCTGGCCGGCAAAGGTGTCGGCACCCGCCTCGAGCATGCCGAGCGGCGCGGCATAGGCGCTCAGGCCCGCGTCGATCGCCAGCTGATAGTGATAGTGCGGATCATAGGCGTCCGGGTTCACCGCGAAGCTGCGCGCCGGGCCATGTTCGAATCCCTGGTCGACGGGGAGGATGATCAGCTTGCCCGTGCCGCCCAGCTTGCCCTGCATCAGGATGCGGGCGAGGTTGGCCTTCACGCCGGGATTGTCGGACTCGTAGTTCGCGAGAATGGCTTTGACGGCCGGCGTGATCGACATCTTTGTCCCCTTGAATATGTATCGCTGGGGAGCCCCTATCGCCCGGATTTGCAGGGGAAAAGCCTGACAACGCTGCCACGGGAGTCGCTTTTCTTCGCGCGGCGACGAGCGGTTCCGATCCCGCGCTTGACGGCTCGGCGAAGGGGAGACAGCATCGCCGCGGCGAGAAGGGGAAAAGCCATGGGGATTTCTGCGCTGTATCGACGGCTGGCGCTTGCCGCGCTGCCACTTTCGCTGCTCGGGGCCGCGCCGGCACCCACACCGATGCTCGCATCGGTCGAGGTCGGCAAGCCCGCCCCACCCTTCACGCTGCGGCTGATCCGCGGCGGCGGCAAGATCTCGCTCGACGAATTGCGCGGCAACGTGGTCGTCCTGAACTTCTGGGCGACCTGGTGCGTGCCATGCCGAAAGGAGCTGCCGACACTCGATCGCTATTACGAGCTGACCAAGCACGCCGGACTGCGCGTCTTCGCCGTGGCGACCGAGGATTCGCTCCAGCCCTATCAGCTCAAGAAGCTGTTCGACGTGATGCACATCGATCCGGTCCGCTCGATCAGGGGGCCGTACGACGTGCTCGACAATGGGGTGCCGACCAACATCATCATCGATCGCAACGGCGTGGTCCGCTACGCCAAGGCGGCGGCGCTCGATCTCGACAAGCTGAACGAGCTGCTCGTGCCGCTGCTCAACGAGAAGACCAGGCAACCCTAGCCCAAAAGGAAAAGGGGGCACCCGCAGGCACCCCCTTCCCGTTCAGTCGCGCGGCTTCAGGCTCACCAGCTGGTCGAGCACGGCGTTGAGGCCCTGCTGACCGGCATGGACATCGATGCGGCCGATCTTCTCGGTCACCCGCTCGAGCGCCTCGAGCTCCTTCAGGCGAAGCAGCGTGGGGTTGTCCTCCATCAGCTTCGCCGTGTTGAGCAGGCTCCGCGTCGCCGCGGTCTCCTCGCGCCGGCGGATCAGGTTCGCCTGCGCGACCTTCTCCGCCTCGACGACCTTGTTGATCAGCTCGCGCATGTCGCCCGGCAGGATCACGTCCTTGACGCCGAGCTCGGCCACCCGGACGCCGATGTCGCCAAGCTCGCGCCGGACATGCTCGACGATCTGCGTATCGACCGACACGCGGTTGTTGAGCACCTCGTCCAGCGTCCGCCCGCCCACGGCCTCACGCACCGCGAACTGGACGAGCTTGTAGACATGGTCCTGATAGTTCGGGGTCGAGAGCGCCGCCTTCCTGACGTCCGTCACCTGGACGAACGAGGTGAGGGTGACGCGCAGCGACACGCGATCCTTGGTCAGGATCTCCTGCGCGGTCACTTCGAGCGGCACCGGACGCGTGTCCAGCGTGCGCGAAGTCACCTTGCGGCCAACCTGCCAATAGCCGTAGCGCCCCGACCCCAGCGTCTCGACGAGTTCGCCGTCGAAGAACACCAGGCCCGCCTGCGCCTCGCCGACCTCGACGATCGCGATCGGCGCGGGAACCGCCGAACCGATCACCGCAGCCTTCTCGAACGCGACCAGCTGGCGCTTGTCGAGCCGCGCCGTCTCGGCGACGTCGAACGTCTCGACACGGACATCGTCGATCGCGCACCAGACATGCACCGCCTGGCCCGGCCGGACGGCATAGGCCACGCGCCGATCGATCCAGACCATCGAGATCTGCCCCTCTCCGGGGCGCACCGAGACGAAATTGCCTTCGGCGAGCTCCGGATGGCGCTTCTCGATAATCTCCGCCCAGGGCGAAGCGAACACGCCGGTGGCGACGAAGGTCTCCACGCGCTTGCGGTTCAGCCAGTCCCACAGCCGATAGCGGCCCGGGGACAGGATTTCGATGACGCGGCCATCCTGGATGAGGAGGCCGCGCTGGTTCTCAGCGATTACAAAAGTCTTCATCATCGCCGGTCCTCCTCTCTTGCTCACACGCACCAGGGCACCATGCCCCGGCGGGAGGGGCGCGTTAGTCCGGGAAAGTAACGATTGCAATCATTATTTTGCTGCAGTGCAGCATATAACGATATCTTTAAGTCGTGATATCGAGCGACACAGTCATCAACTCGACGAAATCCGGAATTCTGGGCGAAGACGCATGAGAATAACCGCACGAGATCCCGGCGTTCGCCGCGATGACGTATCGATCCGAAGATGTAGGAAATAAGGTCGGCCGGCGATGCATTCACCGGAAACACGGGCGGGCTGGCGATTGAGGCAGTGCCGCGCGACGTCTGGTCCTTCGTGCAGGAGCAGGCGGTGGCCGCTCCTGGATCGAATGCCGCGCGCCGCGAGCGCACTGCCGGTATCCTCGCCGGCGCAGGGCCGGTTCCCGGTCGCCTGGGACCCGAAGGCCCCTGGCATGAACACCCCGCCGGCCTCCCCTTCTTGAGAAGTGCCGTGTGAGGGCACTGGCTTCACAGGCCAGTTTGGAGTGGGAGTCGAACCCACGACACACAGATTATCAGTCTGTTGCTCTACCCGTCTGAGCTATCCAGCGGTGAAGATGACGGGAGTCGAACCCGCTGCCTCCCGGGCCTTGGCCCGGGCGCTCTCCCGATGAGCTACACCTTCCTTTGTGCCTTCTTCACCTGGAACACGGGTTGGCATGGCCGACCGCGCCCGCGGGGTCTCGAGAGCCCCAACGAAAGGATCCGAAAGCGGATGGCGCCCTAGTCGGGCGCGAAACGATTGTCCAGCGGATTATTGCTGCAGTGCAGCAACGCCCGGCAGTTCCTTGCCTTCCATCCACTCCAGGAAGGCACCGCCCGCGGTCGAGACGAAGGTGAAGTCGCCCGAGACGCCGGCCTGGTTGAGCGCCGCCACGGTATCGCCGCCACCGGCGACCGAGACGAGCTGGCCTTCCTTGGTCAGCGCCGCAGCGGTCTTGGCCAGGCTCACCGTCGCGGTGTCGAACGGCGGTGTCTCGAACGCGCCGAGCGGACCGTTCCACACCAGGGTGCGGCAGGTCTTGAGCACGTCGGCCAGCGCCTCGGTCGCCGCCGGGCCGATGTCGAGGATCATCTCGTCGGCCGCAACCTCATGGACGTTGACCGTGCGCAGGCTCGGCGGATTGGCCGCGAATTCCTTCGCCACCACCACGTCGTACGGCAGGTGGACGGTGCAGTTCGCCTTGTCGGCCGCGTCGAGGATCTCCTCGGCGGTGCCGGTCAGGTCGTGCTCGCACAGCGACTTGCCTACATCGACGCCGCGCGCGGCGAGGAAGGTGTTGGCCATGCCGCCGCCGATGATCAGGTGATCGACCTTCTCGACCAGGTGGCGCAGCACGTCGAGCTTGGACGAGACCTTGGCGCCGCCGACCACTGCCGCGACCGGCTGCTCGGGCGTGCCCAGCGCCTTCTCCAGCGCATCGAGCTCGGCTTCCATCTGGCGGCCGGCGAACGCCGGCAGCTTGTGCGCCAGGCCTTCGGTCGAGGCATGCGCGCGGTGCGCGGCCGAGAAGGCGTCGTTGACGTACAGGTCGCCCAGCGCGGCGAGCGCATCCACGGTCTCCGGCGCGTTCTTCTCCTCGCCGGCGTCGAAACGGGTATTCTCGAGCAGCGCGATGTCGCCCTCGCCCATCGCCGCGACAGCTTCGGCCGCGCCATCGGCGTCGATGAAGCGTACTTCGCGGCCCAGCACATGGCTGAACGGCTGGGTGACGAGCGACAGGCTCATCTCGGGATTGCGCTGCCCCTTGGGGCGGCCGAAATGCGCGAGGACCACGACCTTGGCGCCCTTGTCCGCCAGCTCGGCAACGGTCTGCACCGCGGCGCGCAGCCGGGTGTCGTCGGTCACCTGGCCATCGGCCATCGGCACGTTCAGGTCCTCGCGGACCAGCACGCGCTTGCCGGCGATGTCGCCCATGTCGTCGAGCGTCTTGAAGGGGCGGGTCATTCTAGTCTCCGGTCAGAAATCTCCCCTCCCGCATTTGCGGGAGGGGCCGGGGGAGGGCCTGAAACCTGGCCGCCAGCAAGGACGTCGAAGAACAAGTGCCCTCCCCTAACCCCTCCCGCCAAAGCGGGAGGGGAATAGAAGGCTTTACGCCGTCAGCTTCGCCATCGCGCCGGCGGTGTCCACCATCCGGTTCGAGAAGCCCCACTCATTGTCGTACCAGCTGACGACGCGCACCAGCTTGCCGTCGATCACCGCGGTCTCCAGGCTGTCGACGGTCGACGAAGCCGAGGTGTGGACGATGTCGATCGAGACCAGCGGCTCGTCCGAATACCAGAGGATGCCCTTGAGCGGACCGCTCTCCGAGGCCGCCTTCAGCACCGCGTTGACTTCCTCGACGGTGACGTCACGCGACGGGGTGAAGGTCAGGTCGACAAGGCTGCCGTCCGGAACCGGAACGCGGATCGCCGAGCCGTCCAGCTTGCCCTTCAGCTCGGGCAGCACCTCGGCCACGGCGCGGGCGGCGCCGGTGGTGGTCGGGATGATGCTCATCGCGGCGGCGCGCGCACGACGCAGGTCCGGGTGGATCTGGTCGAGGATCTTCTGGTCGTTGGTATAGGCGTGGACGGTGGTCATCAGACCGCGCTCGATGCCGATCGCGTCGTTGAGGACCTTGGCGACCGGCGCCAGGCAGTTGGTGGTGCACGACGCGTTCGAGACGATCGTGTGGCCCGCCTCGAGCTTGTCGTTGTTCACGCCGAACACGACGGTCAGGTCGACATTCTTCCCCGGGGCCGAGATCAGCACCTTCTTGGCGCCGGCATCGATGTGCTTCTGGGCCGAGGCGCGGTCGGTGAAGAAGCCGGTGCACTCCAGGACCAGCTCAACGCCATTGGCGGCGTGCGGCAGGTTGGCGGGATCACGCTCCTTGGTCACCTTGATGCGCTTGCTGTCGATGATCAGGTCGTCGCCCTCGGCGGTGACGGTGCCCGGATACTTGCCGTGCACGCTGTCGCGCGAGAACAGCCAGGCGTTCGACTTGGCATCGGCCAGGTCGTTGATCGTGACGAGCTCGAGCCCGCTGTCCGGACGCTCCAGGATCGCACGCGCGACCAGTCGACCGATACGCCCGAACCCGTTGATCGCAACCTTCGTCATGCCTGTTCTCCGTTCAACTTCTCGATGATCTGCGGAACGATGGCTCCCGCAGTGAGCCCGAAATGCTCGTAGAGCTTCAGATAGGGACCCGAGGCGCCAAATCCATCGACGCCGAAGTTTAGCCCGTCCAAGCCAGTGTATCGCTCCCAGCCGAGCGTGGTGCCGGCCTCGATCGAGACCTTGAGCGCATGCGCCGGCAGCAGGTCGCGCTTGTACTGCGCGTCCTGCGCGTCGAAGCGCTCCCAGCACGGCATCGAGACGACGTCCGCGCCGATGCCCTGGGCTTCCAGCTCGTCACGCACCGCGACCGCGATCTCGACTTCCGAGCCGCTGGCGAGCAGCACCACCTGGCGCGGCGCCTCGGCTTCGCGGATCGCATAGCCGCCGCGTGCCGAGCGGTTCTCGCCGGCCTCGAGGCGCAGCTGCGGCAGGTTCTGGCGGCTGAGCGCGAGCAGGCCCGGGCCGTCCGCCTTCTGCAGCGCCAGTTCCCAGCACTCCGCGGTCTCGACCACGTCGCACGGGCGATAGACGTCGAGGTTCGGGATCAGGCGCAGGCTGGTCAGATGCTCCACCGGCTGGTGGGTCGGGCCGTCCTCGCCCAGGCCGATCGAGTCGTGCGTCATCACATAGATCACGCGCGCCTGCTGCAGCGCCGAGAGGCGGATGGCGGCGCGGGCATAGTCCGCGAACACCAGGAAGGTGCCGCCATAGGGGATCACGCCGCCGTGCAGCGCCATGCCGTTCATCGCCGCCGACATGCCGAACTCGCGGATGCCGTAATAGACGTAGCGGCTGGCGTAATTGTCCGCGTTGAACGCCCCCAGGCCCTTGGTCAGCGTGTTGTTCGAGCCGGTAAGATCGGCCGAGCCGCCGACGGTGTCGGGGATCTGCGCGTTGATCGCCTCGAGCGCCATCTCGCTCGCCTTGCGGGTCGCGACCTTCTGCGGTGCGTCGATCAGGCCCTGGATATGGTCCTGCATCGAGAACCAGGCCGGCAGCTCGCCACGCATGCGGCGCTCGAACTCGGCGCGATCCTCATGCGCTTCCAGGCGCTTCTTCCATTCGGCGTGCGGCGCGGCGCCGCGCTTGCCGGCCTCGAGCCAGGCCTCGCGGATATCCGCTGGGATCTCGAACGCCGGGTGGTTCCAGCCCAGCTGGGCGCGAGCCGCGGCGACTTCATCGGCACCCAGCGGCGAACCATGGACCTTGGACGAGCCCTGCTTGTTCGGCGCACCGAAGCCGATGATCGTGCGGCACTTGACCAGCGACGGCAGCTCGCTGGCGAGCGCCGCGTCGATCGCGCGGGCGATGTCGGCGGCGTCATGACCGTCGCACTCGACGACCTGCCAGCCCGAAGCACGATAGCGCGCCGGGATGTCCTCGCTCGACGAGAGCGAGACCGCACCGTCGATGGTGATCTTGTTGTCGTCCCACAGCACGATCAGCTTGCCGAGCTTCAGATGCCCGGCCAGGCCGACCGCCTCGTGGTTGATGCCTTCCATCAGGCAGCCGTCGCCGGCGATCACCCAGGTGCGGTGATCGACCAGGTCGTCGCCATAGATGGCGTTCAGGTGGCGCTCGGCGGCGGCGAAGCCCACGCCCATCGCCAGGCCCTGGCCGAGCGGGCCGGTGGTGCACTCGACACCTTCCAGCTCGAAATTCTCGGGGTGGCCGGCGCAGGGGCTGCCGATCTGGCGAAAGTCCTGGATGTCCTTCAGCGTCGGGCGGGCATAGCCGGTCAGGTGCAGCAGCGAATATTGCAGCATCGAGCCATGGCCGGCCGACAGGATGAAGCGATCGCGGTCCGCCCATTTCGGATCGGTCGGATCGAACTTCAGATAG
>Ga0209257_1004418_pt1 | contig 10913 bp, 11 predicted proteins | sample AraplaCvi_mCL_r2_FD_184277 | JGI IMG/M metagenome (GOLD analysis project Ga0209257, IMG submission 184277) | Arabidopsis root microbial communities from North Carolina, USA - plate scrape MF_Cvi_mCL_r2 (SPAdes) (version 2) | ecosystem: Host-associated > Plants > Roots > Endosphere | place: USA...
TCATGCCGGTGATGTAGACCGGAATGTCGAGCACCAGCGGGCGCTTGGCCTTCGGGCCGATCACGGTCTTGGTCAGGCACTTCTCGCGATAGCCCTCGATCACGAAGCGGGTCAAAGTGCCCGGCAGGAAAGTGAGATCGTCCCAGCTCGGGATCTTCTTGAACAGCGAGAAGCCGCGCATCCGATAGCGGCCGAGCTCCGACTTGATGTGGATGTCGTCGATCACCGTCGGCGGGAAGATGAAGCTGTTGCCCAGGCGATGCGTGTCGCGCGAGAGCGGCTTCTTGTTCTTCTTCGGTGCCGGTTTGATGGCGGGTTTCGCAGCGTTCTTCACCAGCTTCACCGCGGCCCTGGACTTCGCCAGCTTGGTCTTGCTCTTGCCGGGGGTCTTCTTCGAGTTTGCCATGAGAATTTCCTTTCGATCCCCGGATTACAGAATGAGCTTCTTCTCGGAAGGCTCGAGATTGTCGTAGTTCCAAAGCTGCCGCCCGGCGACGATCTTGGTCATGTTCTTGACGCCCTTCGGTGCCTTCAGCCCGTATTGCTTCAGCTTGCGTTCCAGCCACTGGCAGTCGAGCTCGGTCATCTCGCCGGGCACTGCATCGACGCCCAGTTCCTCGATCTTGCCGCCGACATAGATCGTGCCGTCGTACATCGAATCGCCGAGATTCTTGCCGGCGTCTCCGAGGATCACCATCCGGCCGCGCTGCATCATGAAACCGCAGAAGGCCCCGGCCCTTCCGCCGACGATGATCGTGCCGCCCTTCATGTCGATTCCCATGCGGGCGCCGACATCGCCCATGCAGACCAGATCGCCGCCGCGGATCGCGGCGCCGAAGGTCGAGCCGGCGTTCTTCTCGACGATCACGGTGCCCGCAAGCATGTTCTCGGCGCAGGACCACCCGACCCGGCCCTTGATCCGGACGTTCGGCCCGTCGATCAGGCCGACGCCGAAATAGCCGAGGCTGCCCTCGATGATCAGGTTCAGCTTGTTCAGGATGCCGACCGCAACGCCATGCTTGGCGCCCGGATTCTTCATCACGATCGTGCCGTTGCCCTTGGACAGCAGCTCTCGGATCTTGTGGTTGATCTCCGTCGGCGTCAGCTTCGCCGCATCGAACTCGGCGCGCTTGTTGAAATCGACGTCGAATGAACCCGGATAGGTGAAGTTCTCCTCGGCGTCGGGTTCGAAGAAGCGTTGCTGGGTGCGGCCCGAGAGACGCTCGGTGTGCATCCCCATGTCATGCGATTTGGTGCGAAGCGCCATGGCAGGTTTCCGTTCTCTCTCGTTATCGCTTCCAGACCCGGACTTCGCCCTCATAGGGGTCGAAGGTGTCGATCTCCTTCGGGAAGATGCTGCGGATCGCAACCTCCTCGGAGGCGAGCGCGACCAGATCGTCGCTCTCGTAGAGCACCATCGGCTTGGCGGCCATCACGTCCTTCGCCATGCCGAGGCTGTCGGCGGTCGCCACCACATAGGTGAACACGCCGTCGAGCTCGTCGATCGAATCCCGCATCGCGTCTTCGAGCTGCGCGCCCTCCTGCATCTTGTCGGCCAGGTAGACGGCGATCAGCTCGGAATCGCAGTTCGACATGAAGCGATGCCCCTTGCGCTCCAGGGCGCGCCGGCCGCCCCAGTAATTGGTGAGCTGCCCGTTATGCACGACCGAGACGTCGGCGAAGGGATAGGCCCAATAGGGATGCGCCGAGCGGATATCGACGTCGGATTCCGTCGCCATGCGGGTGTGCCCGATGGCGTGGCTGCCCTTGAAGCCCTTCAGGTGATACTGGTCGGTGACGGTGGTCGCGTCGCCGAGATCCTTGATCAGCTCGAGGCCGTAGCCGAGCGAGAGGATCTCGACACCCTCGATGTCCTCGATGTAGTTGGCGAGCTTGCGCTTGTCGCCGCCGAAATCGATGACGTAGCGATAGGCATATTCGGTGGCGTCCTCCTCGGAGACGATGGTGGCGCCCAGTTCCTTCAGGCGCTTCTCCACCTCGGCCTTCCGCTCCTTGACCTGGTCATGGATGTGGAAGCCGTGGCGCATCTCCTCCTGCTCGGCGGCCTTGAAACGCATGATCAGCGCATTGCCCTTCGGCGACCCGTAGAGCGCGTAGCCGGTGGAATCCGGACCGCGGTGCTTCAGGCTCTGCAGCATCGCCGTCATTTCCTTGCCGATATCGCCGGTCTTGCCGCGGTGAATCAGTCCCGCAATTCCGCACATGGCAGCGTCCTTTCTCTATCTTCCCTCCCCCGACTTCGGGGGAAGATGGGAGGGGGAGCCCCACAAAGACTCCCTCCTCCCTTTCTCCACTCGCCAGCCCTTACGGCAGGCAGTCCCAATAGGTCTCCAGATCCCAATGCGTGACGGTGGCCATGTAGCGCTCCCACTCGTCCGTCTTGTAATGCTTGAAGACCCGGTACATTTCGTCCGGCAGCGCTTCCTTGATGACCTCGTCGTTCTCGAGGCGCTCCAGGGATTCGCCGAGCGACATCGGCAGCTTCTTCACCTTCTTGCCGGCCGACATCGCCTCGTAGATGTTGCGCTCTTCGGGCTCGCCCGGGTCGAGCTTCGAAGTGATGCCGTCGTCGAAGGCCTTCAGCAGCGCGCCCGCCATCAGGTACGGATTCACCGCGGCATCGACCGAACGGTACTCGAAGCGGCCCGGTGCCGAGATGCGCAGAGCGCAAGTGCGGTTCTGATAGCCCCAATCGGCGAAGACCGGCGCCCAGAAACCGGTATCCCACAAGCGGCGATAGGAGTTCACCGTCGAGGAGCCGAGTGCGGTCAAGGCACCGAGATGCTTGATCACGCCGCCGATGCAGTTGAGGCCGATCGGACCGGGCTTCTGCTGGCCTTTCAGCGGCATGAAGGTGTTCTCGCCGCCTTTGCGGTAGGAGAACACATCCGCCATGCCGGGCAGCGGCTTGTTATGGAGATCGTTGACCTGATCTTCGCCGCCGCGCCAGAGCGAGAGGTTGTGATGGCAACCCGAGGCCGAGACGCCCATAAAGGGCTTCGGCATGAAGCAGGCGATCAGATCGAACTCGCGTGCGACCTGGGCACAGATCTGCCGATAAGTGGTGAGACGGTCCGCCGTCCTGAGGCAGTCGTCGAACATGAAGTTCAGCTCGAGCTGTCCGGGCGCGTCCTCATGGTCGCCCTGGATCATATCGAGACCCATGGCGTTCGCGTATTCGATCACCCGCATGAAGACCGGGCGCAGTTTCTCGAACTGGTCGATATGATAGCAGTTCGGCTTCGAGAATCCGCCGTCGGGCAGCCCATCGGCGCCCTTTTTCAGCCACATCATTTCCGGCTCGCAGCCATGCCGGAGATGCAGGCCCTTGTGCTTCTTCTTGAACTCGTCGTGCAGGATGCGGAGGTTGCCGCGGCAATCCGAGGTCAGATGCCCGCCCGGGTTCTTCCGCTCTTCGCGGTTCCGGAAGCAGGTGCAGAAGACGCGGGCGACGCGCTTGTCCCAGGGAAGCTGCACGAAGGTCTCGGGGTCGGGAATGCCGACCAGCTCGGAGGCCTCGGGGCCATAGCCGATATAGCGCTTGTGGCGGTCGGTGAAGAGGTTCGCGGTCGAACCGTAGACCAGCTGGAAGCCCTTCTCGGCGACGGCTTCCCAATGATCCGCCGGGATGCCCTTGCCGACGATGCGGCCGGTCACCGAGACGAACTGATAGTAGATGTACTTGATATCGAGTTCTTTGATCTTGGCGCGGACTTGCTTGACGAGCTCTTTGCGGCCCTTGGCGTTTACATGTGCCTCGAGGTCAGTCATCGGAGTTCTCCCGTTTTTTATCGGCGGGTCCTGAAAGGACCCCGCCTCCCTGTATCGGCGGTCTCCCGCCGAAGAACTCGTACGCCCTCCGTGTTCGATCTCTGCTTGGTCTCCTTCAACTCCAGGGGAAGGGCGAATTGGATGTCGGATGCAGCTTGCCTTCGGCGAAGCGCGAGAAGCGGAACGGCCGCAGGATCTCATCGCCCATGCCGCAGATGTCATCCGCGACCAGCTTGCCGACCCCGATCATCTTGTAGCCGTGGTTGGAATCGGCGATGAAATAGGCGTTCTCGGCGAAGCGGTCGAACACCGGGAAGCTGTCCGCGGTGAAGCAGCCGATCCCGCCCGAAGGTTCTTTCTTGTATTTCGGCATCTGGCCTTCGAAGCGCTTCTGGCAGAAAGCCAGCGCCGAGACCCACATATGCGCGAAGTCGTCGCCGACGATGAAATCCGGGCTCTCGGTGCCATAAGGGTCGACCGCGACGTCGTCGATCTTCTTCTTCACCTTGAACGGCATGGCGCCGCCTTGGATGCCGCCGAAATGGAAGTCCGGCTTGTAATAGATGCCCCAGAGCTTGTCGGTGATCAGCGACTTGTCGACGTCGGAATAGAGCGGCGCATCGGTATCGACATGGATCACCGGCGGCATCTTGCCGTCATTGGTCTTCTGATAGTCGGGATCGACGCCGAGCGTGCCTTCCTGCAGCGACCAGTAGACCCACATCGGCACGTTCTCATGGACCTTGCCATCCTTGCCCTTGATCGAGATCGCATCGGGGAGATCCAGCATGTGCCAGATCGAGCGCACCCAGGGACCGACGCCGACGATCACCTGGTCGCATTGGACCGCGCCCTTGTCGGTCTCGACCGCGGTGATGGCGCCCGTGTTGTCGCGCTTGAAACCGGTGACCTTGACGCCGGTCATGATCCGCACGCCCTCGTCCTCGGCCTTCTTGGCGAGGCCGTAAAGCGAGGCGGTGTTGTTGGCGTAGCCGCCCTTCTTCTCGTGCAGCACCGAGGTGATGCCCTTGGCCTGCCAGTCGCTGAACAGGCCCTGCATGTATTTCATGCAGTCCTTCTCGCCCTCGATGAACGAGGATTCGTAGCCGATCTCCTTCTGCTGCGCGTAGATCGAGGCCACGTCCTTGTGCATCACCTCGGGGCTGATCTGCATGTAGCCGACCGGGTGATAGGAGAAGGCTTCGGGATCGCGCTCCCAGACCGAGACGCTGTGCGCCATCAGCCGCCGCATCGCCGGCTGGAAGTAATTGTTGCGCACGACACCGCAGGCGATGCCCGAGGCGCCGGCGCCGATCCCGCCCTTGTCGATCAGGAGAATGTCTTTGCCGCTGCCCTTGCCGGACTTGCGGAGATTTTCAGCGAGGTGCCAGGCCGAGCTCAGGCCGTGGATGCCGGCACCAATGACAACGAATTTCACTTGCGCGGGGAGCGCCATTTCCAAGTCCTATCCGAGGCAGGTCGAACGACTGGTACAGCAGCGTGCCGATACGCTTTCCCGCTGGTCTTGGTCGCATCCCCCTGCTCTTCACGGCAGTTCGAGTTGACCGGGGTGGTTCGGCGCGCCCATAATCTCAGCATAGCATGGCCCATTTGCCAACCTATTTTTTACAAAGGTATTGAATTGGCTCGAATTGGTGCAGAAGCCGCAGACGAGGCAACGCTGGCGGAAACCAGTCCCATGGTTATCCCGGTGGATGCGGCGCGCGGCTCGGCCTGGATCGCCGACCAATTGCGCCAGGCGATTGTGGAGGGCACCTATAAATTCGGCCAGAAACTGCCGGCCGAACGCCAATTGGCGGAAGCCTTCAACGCGTCGCGGACCACCGTGCGCCTGGCGCTGGACCGACTCGAAACCGACAAGCTGGTGGCGCGCCGGATCGGCAGCGGCACCTTCGTCTCCTATCGCCAGCCGGGCGAGACCGACGACATCGCCGAGATCACCTCGCCCGTGGAGCTCATCGAGGCGCGGCTGGCGATCGAGCCCTATATGACCCGCCTCGCCGTCCTCAATGCTTCGGCCAAGGACCTCGAGAAGATCTTCGAGGCCTGCGATCTCGCCGAAGCGGCCGGCAACGATGCGACCCGCTTCACCGAATGGGACACCCAGTTCCACATCCGCATCGCCGAGGCTTCGCACAATCCGCTGATGCTCTGGATCTATCGCCGGGTGAACGAGATCCGCGCCCATGATCAATGGGCGGCGATGCGCGACAAGATCCTCACGCCGCAGCGCATCGCCGATTACAACCGCCAGCATCGGGCGCTGGCCGAAGCCATCGCGTCCCGCGACGTCGAGGGCGCGGTCGCCATGGTGACCAGCCATCTGCACTACGCCCGTCGCCAGCTTATGGGCGCCGAGGGCAGCGTTTAACTCTCTTCGGAGAGAGTCTTCGAGCCCTCACCCGCCCTCTCCCGCAAGGGGAGAGTGAGTTTCTCATTGCTGTTGGTCGAGACGAACTGACCTGCTTACGCGCGGAGCGCGGACAGAAGTTTGGCGCGGGAATCGCTGTCGCGTCAGTGGGCCTAGGGGATTCTCGCGTTCTTGCAGATCATCGACTGGATCCGCACCAGTTTCTTTTAGGGGGCACGCATCGCCGCAGCAATGCGGCGGGTTCGGCACGTCTACCGAGGCGCTTGGCTCTCCAGTACGACGAGAGCGAATACCAGCGGAACAAAGACCAGCAGAAATGCTCCGGCCGCGATACCGTCGCTGTGTCGCCGAAAGAACCGCCGCGTCTTTCCGGCCGCTCTCACCCCGAGGCTGCCATCCAGCGCCGCATTGCCGCACGTTAGACACCCGTTCGCAATGGCGATCAGCGCAGTCGCCTTCAGCTTCAGCAGCAGGGTGAATATCCCGACGCCGGCGAGGCCGGTGACAGATTCAACCGTGGTCTTGTTGATTGCGTCTAGTCCATAGGTGAAGGCATCGACGATGCTGACGACGAACAGTGTGACCCCGCCCAGCAGACACGCGATGCCGACCGCGGCGACGACCCACCCAGCGACGGATTGAACTGCTCGCACGACCCTAGGCCGCTGCACCCGACGCCTCGCTCTATGCCCCAAAGCCGTCCAGCAAGCGCGCTGGCCGCAGAGGCCCACCCTACCAGCCGCCAAGCCGCAACGCGAATCCTGGAGTCATTTTGCCCGATTGGCGGAGATTCGACTCTCGCCGGTTGGTTGTGGCACAGTATCGCCGCTGAGAGACGCGATCTGTAGCCACGGGGGGGACCGATGGTAGCCTTTGAAGTTGGTAAGCGCTACGACATCACTCGAAATGTCGGGGGCACAATATTTAAGAGCACGGCTGAGGTGCTCGCCGTCAATGGGCCACTCATCACCGTCACAAATCCAGCGCACGGCACCGAAATTATCAATACGAACGCGAAGGAATTTGTCGGCGCACTCCCGAGCAAAAATCAGACGGGCCCGATGCCGACGAGCGGGTCTATAATTGCCAAACCTGGGCCGATTGCTAAGCGTGTAGTCAAGCCCAAACGGCGGTGATTCCTCGCTTCCCGCTAGTTTGGCTGTCCATGATCTTCACGGCTTACATTGACGAGAGCGACACTCACGGCTCAACGCCCGATATTACGATGTCATCAATGCTCGCGAGCGCCGAACGCTGGAAGCGGTGTGAGCGAGGGCTGAGGCGAATTAAAGCCGACTATGGCTTCGATATCATCCACACCGTCGATTTTAGAACCCGAGCTGGCGACTTCCGAAACTGGCCCCACTCAAAATTCAGATCCCTGTTGGACGACGTAGGCGAACTGCTGCGAAACAACTTGACCGAAACCGTGACCGTTTGGCTTCGGTACTCGACCTACAAAGAGAATTTCCTTGACGCGCGTCCGCTCAAGATGCCGCGCACAAGCCAGTACGGCCTATGCTTCCATGCGATGTTACTGCAACTTGCTCGAGTGGTCATGGATCAAGGCCCTCAGCACAAGCTCTCCATTGTCCTCGAACACGGCCACAAGAACGCGCGGGAGACAGCGCATATTTTCGAAGACGTAAAGAAAGAGCTGCAGTCGGCGGGTGTCGACCTGCTTCGCTCCCACATCCTCGCGAGCAAGCAAGAAAGCCCCCCTTTAATGTTTGCAGACATCGCGGCTTCGGGAGAGTCGCGGCGCGCTCGCGTCACTGGGAGGAGAGGCGCAGCAAAGACGGAGGGCGAAGGTGTCGGACCCGGAGAGCTAGGCTGGACTCATCGCGAGGTTACGCCCGAATACCTACGAATGTTGATCGACCAATTCGAAAGCGGACGTCTCGCCGCTCGGGACGAATGGCTAAAGAGAAGGCAGGCTTGGCGCACTGCGAATGGGCAATGAATTACGGTGACAGTTTACTAAATCCAGGAAACCTTCGCACACAGCGCTGCGGGCTTCGGCCGCGGCTCGGCGACGTTTCTCGATCCGCGCGGACAGTCGATCATTTGGTGCATTGAGCAAACTGTCTCCGTAATCCCCCGCGGCTCCTTAGCTGCCCGCTTTCTGCCGTGAAGGCAGAAGGACAGTTTGGTCATTAAGCCTGCTCAGCCTCGTACGCATAGTTTCGGGTGGGTCAGAGTCACTCCCAGTCAAAAGAGCCATTCATGTGACGAAACTCAATGGATCTGCAGATTGAGGAACAAAGTGAAAAGAGCGATGCCTTCCCTGCTTAGGCGAAGCCAAGTCTAGACACTTCAGAATGCAGTTACGCGTACACGGTTCAGCCCATCGTCCCACTCGAAGCGAAGATGGCTAGTGACTTCCACCTTCCCCACGGCATCCCGTGAAAAAACAGGCGCCGTGTTTCCGGGTGATCTGGCCGATGGGCAAAGGAGAATATCTATCGAGGTCGTGTGGGCTTGCCGACCGAGCTCCCAGCAACGACCATAGTCATTCGAAGTCAACTCAGGCGCCTCGGCGCGAAGATGTCTAAGATCCTTCGCCCGCCCGGCGACAGACACCGTGAATACGTCCTTGAAAATGGGGTGTCCGAGTTTGATCCAGTCGCTGCCTTCGAGGTAATAGACGACCTCGTCCTGAGCCGTGGTTTGCTCCATCGCTGTGTAGAGCACGGGATGACCACCATCCCCGTATCGCCTAACTGAAAAAAATGGCGGGGTGGGGCTCATCGGCTCAAAGACTCGTCCGATCACGCGCTCGGCGTCTTCTCGTGAAAGGCGTGCATAGCTTATGACCTGCTCAACCTCCGTTGCGTCCAGGCCATCGCTAATCATCGTCTCCCGCCAGTCTCGCAGGGAATCGATACGAACTACATCTCCAGCAAAGTGACTGTCTGGATAGTTCGCCAGATCATTGACGGGCATAAGATTCGGCCGCTATCAGCACGCCATAGAGATCGATCAGCCTACCACTCTCTAAAAGAGAGATGGAAGGTACACCGTACGCTGGTAATTGGTACTCCTTGAGCCAAGATATTTCGGCGGCAGCGTTATCGCCGAAGAGACTCCGGAGTTGGCTCCGAAACTCGACAACAAGTCTGACCCGCTCCCTCATGTCTTCGGTGTCCGGCAGGGAAACCAGACCATCGAGAACCGGGCGGACTTGCGCGGCGTCGCGATAACCCAGAAGTCGAGCCACCGCACTGTCTGACAATTTCCATCTCTTTGCGACACGTAGGATCAGCTTAACGGGACCCATTAGAGTTGTACCAAACTCCACTGGCTTTGCCGGTGGTGCGACCTTGAAACCTTGCACATTTGCAACAGCGCGCCGTGGCTCACGTCTGAGTGGATGGCGATCAGAAAGTGATGAGAAGCTCGATCCAAATCCGCTCAAGTTCGCCTTGGCCTGAGGTTGGGCTGGCTGGTGACGTTCCATCGATTGATTGGATAAGCGGGATCCCTGAAGCCGCGCCTGGTCGTTGATTTGTGCATATGCCATGGCTTACCTCAGTTGTTATCGGGTAGTTCGACACCGATCAGGGACATCGTATCGACTAATACCGCTCGAACGGCGCCGACAGTCGGCGCAACCCCAAAGAATGTGCTGCCTCTCGGGACCGTCAGTTCGATACTCGCAAACACCCCGTTTTCGCGAAGCGCTGACTGCTGAAGTGTAATGTCCACGTCAAATTCGTTGGACCGCAATTGGAAGCTCGGGGATGGGCGGACAGTGCGTTCCTTGAACTTATCAGCGATGGCGGGCGAGAGGAGGCTATTCAGCATCTCAACTACAGGCGCCCCTTCCGGCCCGGCCAACCAGACCTTAATGACGACCTTCGCTTTGTCAGGCTGCGTTGCATCTTTGTGCGTCTCTGCGAAGCTTGCGACTGACCGTAACGAAGTCTCGATGCAATCCTGAACTTTTGCGACATCCTCTTTCGTGATCATTTTTTCAGCGCTGACGAAAAAGTACCCGGGGGTTACGTCGATGTGGACGAGGCCATCGAACAAACTAACGCGCGCTCCAACCTCTCCCACCGAGGGCCCCGGTAGCGCAGACAGGCTGGTCAAAGGCACTCGGAAACGAGGGGAGAGACTCGAATGTAGTGCCTCAAGAAGGGACGCAACTCGGGGAACTAGCGAGAACAATGGCGGAGAGAACTCGACGCGGTACTCCGCGTCGATCCGTTCGGCCTCAAATAGCATGGGTTTGGTCGCTTTCAACTCGCTCCCGGCATTCTGACGAAATTACGCCATGCAATGTCCAGTGTTTAGACGTCTTAGGCAACAGGGGCTAAAGGGAGGCGGGATTGCCTTTGCGCACCGGGCTGAAATAGGCGCTCACCAGCCACGACCTTTCACGATACACTCTCATTGAATAACACACTATTGTGTAAGCTGTCAATTAGAGCTATACTCGCTCCCGCAGTGTGACCGAACCGCAGGTCCCCTGCACCCCCGCCCGGCGGGCCATTCCGCTTTTCCGGCACCGCTTGTGCCGCGTTCCCGCTTGGCAAAAACCGAAGGCGATTGTTTTCCCCGCGTCGCCGAGCCCGTGAGGAAGCCATGAGCCAGACCGCACGCAGACAGCACGCAGACGCCCCGCAATTCTCGCCCGACCGGCTGACGGCGTTCATCGAAACACGCCTGCGCCGCAGGGAGGAGCCGGCGTGCATCGCCAAGGCCGTGCGTGGGTATTTCGGCG
>Ga0209257_1004426_pt1 | contig 10896 bp, 12 predicted proteins | sample AraplaCvi_mCL_r2_FD_184277 | JGI IMG/M metagenome (GOLD analysis project Ga0209257, IMG submission 184277) | Arabidopsis root microbial communities from North Carolina, USA - plate scrape MF_Cvi_mCL_r2 (SPAdes) (version 2) | ecosystem: Host-associated > Plants > Roots > Endosphere | place: USA...
TGCGATGAAGAGAAAAGCTGCTGCCGCGATCGCAGGGCTGATATTTTCACGGATGCTGGAAAACATCTGCCGTGCCAACGTCCGCTGGTTCGGGCCTGCGACGAAGAGCGTGAGGACGACTTCGTCCAACGACGTCGCAAAGGGCACCGCCACGACTGTGTGGTCGATGATCACGCCCATGTAGCGATTGGTGAGGCTAAAGCCCGCCAGCAGCACTGCATGCCGACCCCCAGCACGACGGCAAGGCACGCACCACCATGGGCAGCAGGAGGAGTGTGCGCATCGAGCCGCGAAAGAAAAGGAGGCGGTTGCGCGGACCCAGCCAACCTTTCAGCGCTCTATTGCCAGAGTATTTGCCTGGAGGGGATAGAGATGGAAGACGATCGGACCACAATAACCACAGAGTTTCAGGGTTTCGAAATCAGTATCGTCTCACGGGAACCGCTTCTTGGGACACTTGAACTGACCTCATTCACGGGCGCGAACATCGAAGTCCCTTTGGATTACTACAGCGCAGAAGCCCTTGTTTGGGCGCTCTTACAATTTCTGGCGCAAGGCAGAATGACTGACAGACCTTTCGCCGACTGCATCAGGCGCTGTTCTCTCTGACGAGTACCGGCGAATAAACCATCCCCCGAAGTGGGTAAGCTCATCAATTTGACAAGCCCAGTCCTCGTCCCAATTCATGACGATGAGTTCGAGCAAGGTCGTGCGGAGCAACAGGCAACAGCACTAGTCAAATGGCCCCGCGGAGATGACGCAGATCATGACAAATCTGAGCGTCGGCAACCGCACTGAGGCGGCCATGGTACTACGCGATGCGCGCGAAGTCTGATCCACGTCGAACAAGGATGGCGCAACCGGCTCCGTGCGCCTATTCTCACCTAATGCAAGAATGAATCTATCCGTTTTCTATCGTTTTCCGTCGCGCGGCGGTTGATGACGGTGCGTCCGCGGGCATCCTTCATGATATAGCGGCCATTCACAATCTCTTCGCTAATGCCGCCTTCGTGGCGAACGCCGACATTGTGCCCATTGGCCTTTGCGTTCCCACGACCCGAGCTGTTGGACTTCGAATTCCCACCGCTGTTGCCGCCAGCATTCCCACCTCCGTTGCCGCCACCACTCCCGCCACCGTTCCCGCCACTTCCGCCTCCATTACCATTGCCAGCGAAGGCGACCGTCTTGACGACCGCAAGCCCGGCGCTAGACATTTCGAGGCTGTAGGGCAAAGAGATGGCGAGGGTGCAGACTGCCGACCAGAATGCTGTCAGGATCATCCGACGCGTGATCATAGTGTCTCCACGGCTTTTCGTACGCAAAACGCACTTAGCGCGGTGGGCAACGAACTGCCTTTGCCCCTGGCTGAGACCACAGCCAACTCGCACCAGCCAAAAAAGGCTCCCTGAGGAGCCGATGAGGTAGTCAAGGGACCACGGTCAGGGTCGATTCTGGCCCCGGTGGTCTGCATGAAAGCATGCGAGGGCAAGAAATTCATCGATTGTCGCTTCGGCGTGCGGAGCTTTTAAGAGAGGTATTGTGGCGCTAAAGGTTCCGCTATGGGACTTCAGTCCCATTGCTCGCCGCAAAGGTCTTAGTCTTACTTCGGTTGTTGCGAGGTCAGGTCGCTGGGTTTCCCGTTTCAGCTACATCGGTCCGCCACCGCCATGGCTACGGGAGGCGTTGCGGACCTCGCCCTGTACCGCGTTGTCGGCGTCCAATCCCTCATGGCTCGATGCTCATATACGCTGACCATCAATGGTGTGCTGATTTGCACCTAAACAGGGCAGACTTTGCCTTTTGGGATGTCGCCATGAGGCGCCGCCAAGTCATCGATGCGAAGGGCGTCGTCACCCCACTCCTCCGTGTTAAACAGGAGCGCATGAAGGCCCGCCACGGCTTGGAAGTCGAGAAGGTCGTAAGCGCGAATTTCTGCGCGCCTTCTGAAGCGCAGTGCTGTGAGGCATGAAGTGTCCACCAAAAGATAGGTGGACACCAAATCATGGATGAAGATGCTCCTAAACTGCAGGTGCGGCTTGTTGGTCGCGACGGTCGCCGTCGATATGACCCTGCCTCAAGAGATCAGCTTGTCGCGGCGTGTTTAGAGCCCGGCGTTTCGGTCTCGCGGCTGGCGCTGGAACATGGCGTCAATGCAAATCTCGTTCGGAAGTGGATGAAGAAGGCCAGAGAGGAGCGTCCTTTGCCTTTGGTCTCGGCGTTCGTTCCGGTTCAGATTGCTGCGGATATGCACTCGTCTTCTGCCAGCGATCGACTGACGAAGACGGAGCCATTGGGCAAGCGCTCTCATGCATCCAAGGTGAGCGCGCTACTGCCGAACGGGGTCAGCCTGACGGTGGAATGCAGCGATGTTGATGGACTGGCGGCGATTATAGGAGCGTTGAGCCGTGTTCAGACTGGGCGCTGACCTCAAGGTCTACCTGCATCGGGAACCGATCGACTTCCGCGCGGGCATCAACAGCCTTGCAGTTCTGGTGCAGGAGGTAATGGAGCTTGATCCCTTTGCTCCCGCGGTCTTTGCCTTTTGCAATCGCCGTCACGACCGGATGAAGCTGCTGTTTTTTGATCGTGAGCGCGACGAACAGCCCACTGCTTTCGGCGTTGACGGGATCGCAATAGCACTTTCCTTCAGAACTTCTGCTTTGCCCGCTTCGGCATAAAGTAGGTTCGGATATTGACGAGTGCTTCGGCGACCTCAGCAGCATCCTGGCGGGTCGCTTTCCGTTTTGTCTCGCCGAGCCTGCGGATGGGCGCGATGATATCGCCAGTCCCGGCATGACCTCGAAGAACCGGCTGCCAAAGCCTCGGCGCGTATCCTGTTCCCAACAAAAAGCAGAGGTCCCAATCGAACTGATCAAAGGTCTGATCATCGATCCGGGTGAACCTGGGCCGGTGGTCTTTCGGTCTTTCGGAAAGGCTCGCCGAGATGCGGTTATACTCCGCAACGATGGTCTGCACGGCCCGATGCTCGGTCGTTTCCATCGGCAGGTTCAGGGCCTCCGGGCCAGTCAGCTCCGGGATCCATTTGCGTGGGTCGATAAACTTCGGGCCGATGATGAGAGCCGTGAGATAGCCGTCGAGGCCGCTCATCGACCAGATCGGCGACACTGGACGACGTGTCCTGATGAAGGCTTCGAACGCCTCGTCATCGAGCTTCGGTCGTGCCGTCGTCCCCTGGCTGTTCTGTGTCATGCCGCCCGTCGCTCCTGCTCTGTCATCGCCTCGCGCTCAGCCTTCCAGTTCCAAGGGAGGAGACTTTCCATCTCGCTGGCTTTCACTCTGTCGGAGATGATGCGTTCCAGCACATCGGCAAGCCAGACCTCGGGGTCCACACCATTCAATTTACTGGTGTTGACGAGTGATGCGAGGACCGCGAAGGTCTTGCCACCGCGCTCGTTGCCCACGAACAACGAATTCTTCCTCGTCAGGGCCACCGATTTCATCGAACGCTCGACCACATTGGAGTCCACCTCGATCCGGCCATCCTCCAGGAAGGCTGCCAGTCCGCTCCAGTGGTTGAGCGTGTAGGTGACGGCCTTGCCAAGCGCCGACTTTGACGACACCTCTTCGCGCAGTTCGGTGATCTGGGCCTTCAGTTCTCTCATGATGGGCGCTGCCTCGCGGCGCCGCACCCTCAGCCGGGTATCGTCATTCTCGCCGCGCAGTTTCGCCTCGATGCGATAGATCTCGGCAATCCTGGCCAGGATCGACAGCGCCTCCGAAGAGCCGGTCAGCTTGACGACATCGACGAACTTGCGCCGCGCATGGGCAAGGCAGAACGCCAGCCGCATGGGCGCGACATTGCTCTTCCCCCGGCGCTTGGCCAACGTTTTATAGGCTTGGTACCCATCCACTTGAAGCACGCCGCCAAAGGACGACAACTGCCCCTCGACCTCGCGAGCGCTGCGGCTTTCCGCAAAAGTATAGGCCACCGCCGGCGGCGCCGGACCATTCCATGGCCGGTCGTCGACGGCTTGCGCCCAGAGTTGGCAGACCTTGGTGCGTTTGCGCCCCGGATCGAGCCGCGGAAGCGGCGTCTCGTCACAGAACACCCTTGGCTGGGAGCGGATGAAGGCGGTGAGAGCATCGTAGAGAAGTTCAAGCCACCAGGCGATCCGTGTCACCCAGGCGCCAAGCGTGCCGCGATCGATGATCACGCCGCAGGAGGCAAGCATCTGCGCCTGGCGATGCAGCGGCAGATGCCAGGCAAACTTCGAAACGGCGACATGGGCGGCAAAGGCCGTAGTCACCATGCCGCCATCCATTACGCGCGGCGGTGCGGGCGCTTGCACAATGACGCTTTCGCAGGCTCGGCATGCGTAGCGCGGCCGGATCGTCCGTTTAACCCGGACGACCGCCGGCACGATGTCGAGCGCTTCGCTGACATCCGTGCCGATGCAATGAAGCTCGAACGAGCAGCACGGGCAAACCTTGCTCTCCGGCTCGATAACCTCTTCATACCGAGGAAGGTGCTTGGGTAAACGGCCGATATTACGCGATGGCGCAGGTCGAACCTGCGGTGTCCCCTCGGTGACGGGCGCAACATCGTCATTGGCAGCAACGGGAATGTCGCTGAGATCGCCAAGGTCGAGCGTCGCCTGCGTTGGGTCGATCGTCGTCATTTTCTCCGACTTCGCCCCAAAGAGCTGCTGCTCCAGGAAGGCAACGCGCGCTTTGAGATCGGCATTCTCCTCGTCGAGCGAGAGAATGATCCGGGTTAATTGCGCAGCATCCTGAGGCAAGGGGGTGGGTCGAAGCGGCATGGCAGACCCTACCATACAAGCTTGAATCTGCAAGCAAATCCAATAGGATCAGCCCACTTTCGAAGGCCTCCTCACCGCGTTTTGTTTGACCCGCGTCCAGTCAATGCCGGCCAGCAAAAGCGAGAACTCCTGGCTACTCATTTGCATCGCGCCATCGCGTATCGGTGGCCAAACGAACTTGCCCGCCTCCAGCCATTTCGTCGCCAGGATCATGCCTGATCCGTCCCAATAAATGCAGCGAAGGCGATCGAGACGCTTGGCGCGGAACACGAACACATCGCCACAATAGGGATCGGCCGCAAGCGCTGACGCCACCAAGGCCACAAGCCCATTCATCCCGCGCCGGAAGTCGACCGGCTGCGTCGCCACCATGATCTTCACGCCATTCGGCGAAAGTCCGATCACCGGCGCCCTCGCAACGCCGCCACCATCGCCTGCGCCAACTCGGGCGACACCGAGCCGAACACGGTCATGCGCGCGCCAGCAATCTCGATCTCAATGCGACCGGAAGCAACGGAAGCGATATCCGACGACGCGCTCTGGGGAGGCGTTCGTTCTCCAACCACGGTCACCGGCACGAACATGGCCTGCTGTGCGCCGGCTTGCGCAGATCGTCGAGAGGTCAGCCCGGCTTCGCGGCGCCAGACATTCAGCAAGCCGCGATTGACGCCCCAGCGCCGGGCGACGGCCGAGATGTTCACGTCGGGTTCTGCGCTTTCGGCAAGGATCCGCGCCTTCTCTTCGTCGGTCCAATTCCGCCGCTGGCGGCGACCGGTGATCACCTCGATCCGCCGGTAGACTCCATCATGCCTGGCTTCATCCATGACTCCAAGCATGGCATCAGTGCGATCTCCAACCATCCTGTTCCGCTCCTATCGATGAAGGAGCTTATCTCGCGGTCTCAATCAGCAAAGAAAAGGTGGGCTGTTCGTCGCGCTCACTTTTGATCGGTCCGGTTTTGTGATGGTGCTGAAGAAATTGACGGAAGACAGGTTCCGTTGGCCCCGCCGGGAGGTGCCGGTCGTTGTGCTGACGACAGAGCAGCTCCACTGGATTCTCGACGGCATCGATATCGACGCGATGATCCGCCATCCGGTGCGGCAATATCAGATCGCTGGTTGAAGGTGGCGAATTGAGCTGTTGACGCAAAGGGGCGGTTCAGATTCAAGAATCGGATGGTACGAGGCGGCGATCCTAACATTGCAGTGCTGATGGCGCAGTTGGCGGCAAATGCTGCCGAAATCGCTGCGCTTAAAGCCGAGAAGGAAGCGCTCTCCCGACAGGTCGTCAAGCTGGAAGAGGAGTTGGCGCTCGCAAGGCTCCATCGCTTTGCCCCGCGCAGCGAAAAGCACATTGATCGCCTCTTCAACGAAGCCGAAGAGGCCGCAGACGAGGATGATCGAGATTATGGCGACGACGTCGCCGATCTCCCGGATACAGGCTTGCCGGCGGTCGATAGCACTGCGGGTAAAAAGCGGGGCCGCAGACCTCTGCCGGAAAACTTGCCGCGTGAGCGTGTCGAATATGACCTTCCCGACGATCAGAAGGCTTGCCCATGCTGCGATAGTCAAATGCATCGCATGGGCGAGGCCGTTACCGAGCAGCTCCATATCGAGATCAAGGCAAAGGTCCTGCAGAATGTGCGGTTCAAGTACGCTTGCCGCCATTGCGATCGCACCGGGATCAACACGCCCGTCGTGATCGCACCGATGCCGAGGCAACCTCTGCCGGGCAGCATCGCGACGGCCTCGACACTGGCCTTCGCGCTCGTCCATAAGTACGTCGATGGTACACCGCTCTACCGCGTGGCGCAGACATTCGAGCGGGCCGGCGTTCCGATCAGCCGCGGGGCTCTCGCTCATTGGGTCATCGGTTCGAGCGAGAGGCATCTGCACCGCATCTATGACGCTCTGAAACTGCGGCTTCAATGGCAGCCTCTCATTCATGGCGATGAGACGACGGTTCAGGTCCTCAAGGAAAAGGACAAGGAGGCCACCAGCACATCGTATATGTGGGCTTATCGGAGCGGTGAGGACAGTGACGAGCCGATCGTGCTTCTCGACTATCAGCCTGGCCGCGGCCAGGTCCACCCGCAGACCTTCCTTGGTGACTACCGCGGCATATTGGTGAGCGATGGCTACACCGCGTGGCGCACATTGCATGGCGCAACCCATGTCGGATGCATGGCTCATTCCCGGCGGCGCTTCGTTGAGGCCCTCAAAGCCAGAAAGAAAGGTGGCGGCCCGCCGGAGCAAGCGCTCCGGTTCTTTGAACAGCTCTACCGGATCGAAAGGCAGGCTCGAGACGAAAAGCCCGACGTCGGTGAAACGCAGGCCGACTGCATTCACCGTTTCCGGCAACAGCACAGCCTGCCTGTCCTGACCGCCCTGAAGGCGTGGCTCGACGACATCGCGCCGAAGGTCGTGCCGGATACAAAGCTCGGCGACGCGGTGTCCTACACTTTGAACCAATGGGATTACCTGACGCGCTACACCAGCGACGGCAGGATACCGATCGATAACAACATCCTGGAACGCGATATCAGAGTTTTTGCCACCGGAAGAAAATCGTGGCTGTTCAGCGACACCGCTGACGGAGCCAAGGCCAGCGCAGTGATCTATAGTTTGATGCTGACTTGCCGCGCCTGTGGCCTCGACCCACTCACCTGGCTGCGCCACGTGCTCACTGAGTTGCCGCAGCGCGACGAAGCGGCCGACATCGGCGACCTGCTACCGTTCAACTTCTCCAAAACCTCTGCGGCCTAATAGAGCCGGATATCGCTACCGATGCGAGGGCGATTCAGCAGTGCCACAGCCGTCAATGCGCATGGAAAATCGCGCTTACTCTTAAACTGCACTAGCGTGTTGATTGGCACGTGCTTGTCCTTGAACAGCTCCACCGCCTCCGGGCAGATCCCGTCAAGCAAGTTCTTTTTTTGCCGGATACCGGACGCATTGACGTGGAGGGCGCGCGCAATCCTCTCTTCCGAAACACCTTTCTCGATCGCAGTCAGGATCATTTTTTCTTGGATCGTCGCCAGCCGGCTAATACGCCGATTATAGGTGGAGGCCTCGTCTTCAGTTGCAACGAGACAGACGACTTCGGTTTGGCCAAGCTTTTTGAACACGTCGAGACGAACGTGGCCGTCGAGCAAAAGAAAGACGGCCGGGTCCTCGCGATCGCGGCCCCGACGGATGGCACCTCATTTTTCTGGCCAGACACTCTGATGAAGTGTTGCAGGTTGTGCTCGCAATGGCACACCGCGATATTCTGTCTGTCACACTCGAACTGCGCGCAGCCGAAGTGGCGTTGGCCCGAGCAAGTGCAATTCTCAAAGCATTGCGGTGATATTGATGCGATGAGGCCTTACATCTAACGTTCTGCGTGGAAGGCGCGTCGCCACTGAGTGAAACGGCAGTGTTGCCGACCAAATCACTCCGGGATTGCATAGGTTCGCGTTCCAAACCCCCTTGCCTTAACGGCCTTGACGTGGCTAGTCTACCAGCGTCTGTGAAGTCGAACGCTCAGACGGAAGGCTCCTTATGCTCTTGAGGCAAAAGGGGCCTTTTTCTGTTTGTATCCTTTAAGGGCCTCCTTCGCCCGCATCGAACCGGCTTACATACGCGCATGCTGAACTCAAGCAATTGACATCCCCTCCCACGCTCCCATAGCATTCATGCCTGCCGAGGGGCGCACCTGACGGTGCTGAGATGGCGGTGAGCCAGACCCTTGAACCTGATCCGGATCATACCGGCGTAGGAACGGCAAGGGCCTCTCTGGCCCCCCCGCGTCTTCGCCGTTCATCCGGATCTCCGTGTTTTTGGTTTCGGGAGATTGTTGGTGCCAATACGCTGTTTAGAATGTAGCGACGAAGAACTGCAGGGAGCGGGGCGACCGACCCATCGGCTCAATCTATCTTCCAGGTTGCCCGGAAGACCCGCCTCAGTTTGCGCGTGCTTGAGCCGGTGGCTTGAGAGCGCGTTCGCAATCTTTGGAGCTGCTTCTACATTTCAGCGGGCCCAGGCATGACCGCTATCGCCGTTACCATCGCAGGCTCAGATTCCGGTGGTGGTGCTGGCGCCCAGGCGGATCTGAAGACGTTTTCGGCGCTCGGCGTCTATGGTGCCAGCGTGATTACCGCCATCACCGCGCAAAACACCAGAGGTGTCACGGCCGTCGAGGATATCTCTCCGGCTGTTGTCACAGCTCAGATCGATGCTGTGTTTTCGGATCTCGCGGTTGGCGCTGCGAAGGTCGGAATGGTGTCCCGCCAGGAGACCATTGCTGCGATCGCATCCGGCCTGAAGCGATACGGGCATTTAGCAGTCATCGATCCGGTGATGGTCGCCACTTCAGGTGACATTTTGTTGCGTCCGGATGCGATCGCGACGCTCAAGGAGGAATTGCTGCCGCTTGGGCTTATCGTGACGCCCAACCTGCCCGAAGCGGCTCTGTTGACGGGCCGCGCGATTGCCGAGAACGAGACGGAAATGGCCCGCCAGGCGGAGAGGCTCCTGAAGTTTGGTGCGCGCGCCGTGCTGATGAAAGGCGGGCATGCGAAGGGCGACGAAGCGGCTGATATCCTCTTTAACGGGGACACTCCCTTGCGCCTGTCGCGCCCGCGGGTTGAGACGAGGAACGATCATGGCACCGGCTGCACGCTGTCTGCCGCAATCGCCGCCGGTCTTGCCCGTCGGCAGACGCTTCAAGACGCGGTTGTCGCTGCCAAGACCTATCTGCATGAGGCGCTTGTTGCCGCAGCAGCGCTCAAAATCGGGCAGGGGCGGGGACCGGTTCATCATTTCCATAGATGGTGGGCACCGAACGGCGATTAATTCCATTCCGGCGCTTGGCGCCGGTTCCACCGTTCAAGTTGACCTTTAAAAAACCAGGACATTCCATTGCCCGATAAGCAATGGAATGTCCGTCGGGTCGGGAAGTCGGTCGCTTGTAAATGCGAGGTGAGTGACGGAGACAGAGCGCTTTTCTGTTCAGGCCACAGCGGCGCTGGGGTGAACCGGCTGCTCCTCCTTGAGCAGTTTCCGATAAAGCGCGACATGTTCGCGGCCGCAGTCGACATGGCTCATCGGGCGCCTGAGAGTTGCCCTAAAGTTGTCCCATGATCGCGGCGTGCTCAGCACGTCGATCAGTCGATCCGCAAGGTCCTGTGCGCTGCCGGCGCGGAAATGATAGCCGTCCAGCCGGTCGCGGACCTTCTCGGCCATGCCGCCAATGTCAGAGCAAATGATCGGCCGTCCGTGGTGCAGCGCCTCCTGGATCACGATAGGCGAGTTTTCCCACCAGACAGAAGGCATCACAACCCAGTCGACGGAACGCATCAGCCTGGGCATGTCCTGGTTCTGGTAGGAACCGTAAAAGCGGACGCGGCGGCCAGCGTCTTCGATCAGTTTCGCTACGCGTTCCTGATACTCGGCCGGCTGACGCTCGAGGTTGCCGCCGAAGATCATCAGCGTCGAATCGTCGCCCCAGATATCGTCGGGCACACGCGATACCGCGTCGATCAGCACGTGAACGCCCTTGAAGGGTGTCATCTGCCCGAAATAGGCAAAACGATTGCGACGTGCCGTCGGCGCAGGCAGTTCACGCGCGGGCGTCTTTTCACCCAGGACGATGCCATTTTCGATCACGAAGATCTTCTCGGCAGCGATGCCCCACTCGACATAGCGGTTGGCGAGAAAGGCGCTCGGGGCGATGAAGGCGTCGGCAAGGTTCAGCATGCCCCGCACGAACTGCTCGCGGCGCACGAAACGCGAAATCGGGATTTCGGGGAAACACGTGTGGCAACTGATTGGCGAAGCGCCGTTGCAAAGCTGGCCCGAGGGTCGCTTCACCATTTGTCCGTGGTTGTGACAGATCGGCAGGTACTCGTGGAAGGTCACGACGATGCGCGCTTTCGGCAGAGCGTCGCGCACCGCAAAGAGCGCTTCCAGCCCGAAGCCGATGATATGGTGGAAGTGGACGATGTCCGGCTTGATGTCTCCCACAAAGCGCAAGAGGTCGCGACGGATCGCGTCGGTATCGCCGTTGGACAGGAAGAAATGATCAAAGTCCTCGGCATGGTAGAGCACTTCGTCCATCGCCAGGCGAAGGCTCA
>Ga0209257_1004428_pt1 | contig 10890 bp, 7 predicted proteins | sample AraplaCvi_mCL_r2_FD_184277 | JGI IMG/M metagenome (GOLD analysis project Ga0209257, IMG submission 184277) | Arabidopsis root microbial communities from North Carolina, USA - plate scrape MF_Cvi_mCL_r2 (SPAdes) (version 2) | ecosystem: Host-associated > Plants > Roots > Endosphere | place: USA...
TTCCTGCCGGGCGGCCACAATGTGCACGGCGGCGAAACCCCACTCGACATGAGCGAGCTCGATGCCACGCTGCCGGCGCTTGCCGGCCAGGTCTCCTCCTTCGCCATTGCCGGCTACTTCGCCGTTCGGAATCCGGATCATGAAAAGCGCGTCCGCGACCGCATTCGCGAAGTCTCGCATCTGCCGGTGACCTGCAGCCATGAACTGTCCTCGAAGCTCGGCGGCCCGCGCCGTGCCTTGACGACCCTGCTCAACGCCCGGCTGGTGTCGATGATCGACCGGCTGATCGGCTCCTGTGAAGGCTTCCTGAAGGCGCGCGGCATCGACGTGCCGATGATGGTGGTGCGCGGCGACGGAGCCTTGATCTCGGCGGAGGAGGCGCGGCTGCGCCCGATCGAGACGATCCTCTCCGGTCCGGCCGCAAGCCTTGTCGGCGCGCGGCATCTGACCGGCCTCGACAATGCGGTGGTCTCCGACATCGGCGGCACCACGACCGACGTCGCGGTACTCGAGGGCGGGCGTCCGCGGCTCGATGCCGAAGGCGCCGTTGTCGGCGGCTTCCGCACCATGGTCGAGGCGGTGGCGATGCGGACCTACGGCCTGGGCGGCGATTCGGAAGTGCGCATCAACGACCGCGGCTTGAAGGCGAAGATCGATCTCGGCCCGCGCCGGCTGATGCCGCTCAGCCTCGCGGCCGCCCTGCATGGCGACGCCGTCATCTCGGTGCTCGAAAAGCAGATGCGCGCCCAGCATACCGGGCGCAACAATGGCCGGTTTGCGGTCCGCACCGGCCTGCCGGATCATCTTGCCAGCGGCCTGCAACCGCAGGAGCAGGCGCTCTATGAGCGCATCGGTGCGGTTCCGCTGGCGTTGGAGACCCTGTTGGTCTCGACCCCGCAGAAGGCGACGCTCGATCGGCTGGTGGGGCGCGGGCTCGTGCATATCTGTGGCCTGACGCCGTCGGACGCCATGCATGTGCTCGGCCGGCAATCGCAATGGAACCTTGAAGCGGCTCAGCTCGGCATTCAGCTTGCAGCGCGCACCCGCGACGGCTCCGGTCAGCCAATCGCTTCCTCCCCGGAAGCCATGGCGCAGATGATCGTCGACCGGCTGACGCGGCAATCCTCGGAGGTCATCCTGCAGGCCTGTCTCGGCGAGGATGGTGCCGGTGCCATCGATCCAGCCGTTTCGCAGGCCGTCGACCGGGCGCTCACGCGCACGCCGGGCATCGTCCGCTTCTCGCTTGGTCTCGACCGTCCGCTCGTCGGCCTCGGCGCTTCGGCGCCGGTTTATTACCCTGATATCGCCGAGATGCTCGGAACGGATGCCGCCATTCCCGAAGAGGCCGGCGTCGCCAATGCCGTTGGCGCCGTGGTCGGCCAGGTCAGCGCTACGGTCACGGTTTTCGTGACGATGCCGGAGGAAGGCATCTTCGTCGTCAACGGTGCCGGGGCCAGCGAACGGTTTCTCGACCAGGAACAGGCTTTCGGCGCCGCCCGGCGGCGAGCCGAAGCCGTGGCGCTGGAAACGGCGCGCACCAATGGAGCGGACGATCCCGCTTCGATGCTGCGCGAGGAAATCGATGCGCCGGAAGTCGAGGGCAGCCGCAAGCTGATCGAGGCCCGGTTCATCGCGTCCGCCAGCGGACGTCCGCGCATTGCCCACGACTGATCTTTTCCATTTCGGAAACAATTCTTCGCATCCTTGCAGAATTGACAGGGAATGAATTGGTGAGAAACTGCGGCCGTTTCACGCGCGCGTTGCGCATGGGCTGGTCCGCGATCGGCTACAGGCGCAAGATCAACATGTTGGGGCGTTCTCATCGCATCCGTCCGGATCGGTGACGCTCCTTACGTCTATTTCAAGGAGTTGGCAGATGGACCGCATTGAGAAGTTTGGGTTGAAGATAGATGCGGGTCTCCATCGCTTCCTGGTGGAAGAGGCGATGCCGGGCACCGGCATCGATGCAGAACATTTCTTCGAGCAGCTTTCCGCCCTCGTGCACGATCTGGCGCCGAAGAACCGGGCGCTGCTCGCCAAGCGCGACGAGCTGCAGGCCAAACTCGACGCCTGGTACAGGCAGAACGGCGCCCCCAGCGACATCGAGACCTACCAGGCCTTTCTCCGCGATATCGGCTACCTGCTGTCGGAAGGTGGCGACTTCAGCGTTTCGACCGCCAATGTTGATCCGGAAATCGCGACGATCGCCGGTCCGCAGCTCGTCGTCCCGGTCATGAATGCGCGCTATGCGCTCAACGCTGCCAATGCGCGCTGGGGCTCGCTCTATGACGCGCTCTACGGTACGGACGCGATTTCGGACGCCGATGGCGCCGAGAAGGGCCGCGGTTACAATCCAAAGCGCGGCGCCAAGGTCATCGCCTGGGCACGCGACTTCCTCGATGCCAGCGCCCCGCTGGCGAAGGGAAATTGGGCCGACGTCACCTCGCTCAAGGTTGCGGGTGGCGCGCTGGAGATTGGCCTTAAGGGCGGCTCGGCGCCAAGGTCATCGCCTGGGCACGCGACTTCCTCGATGCCAGCGCCCCGCTGGCGAAGGGTAACTGGGCCGACGTCACCTCGCTCAAGGTTGCGGGTGGCGCGCTGGAGATTGGCCTTAAGGACGGCTCGAACACGACGCTGCGCAACGCCGCTCAATTCGCCGGCTATTCCGGCGCCGAAGGCACGCGGTCGGAGATCGTTCTCCGGCACAATAATCTGCATGCGATCGTCGTCCTCGACGCCTCCACGCCGATCGGCAAGGAGGACCCGGCCGGTATCTCGGACGTCATCCTCGAATCGGCGATCACCACGATCATGGATTGCGAAGATTCGGTCGCGGCCGTCGATGCCGAAGACAAGGTCGTCGTCTACGGCAACTGGCTCGGCCTGATGAAGGGCGACCTCGAAGAAGAAGTCGCCAAGGGCGGCAAGACCTTCACCCGCCGCCTCAATGCCGACCGCACCTATCAGGCCGCTTCAGGCGGCACGCTGTCGCTCCCCGGCCGGTCGCTGATGCTGGTCCGCAATGTCGGACACCTCATGACGAATCCGGCTATCCTCGACCGCGACGGCAAGGAAGTGCCCGAGGGTATCATGGACGCCATGGTCACCGCGCTGATTGCCCTGCACGATATCGGCAACGGCGGCCGCCGCATGAACTCCCGCGAGGGATCGATGTATGTCGTCAAGCCGAAGATGCACGGACCGGAAGAAGTCGCCTTTGCCTGCGAGATCTTCACGCGCGTCGAAAAGGCGCTCGGCATGCCAGCCAACACCATGAAGATGGGCATCATGGACGAGGAGCGCCGCACCACGGTCAACCTCAAGGAATGCATCCGCGCTGCCCGCGAGCGCGTCGTCTTCATCAACACCGGCTTCCTCGATCGCACCGGCGACGAGATCCATACCTCGATGGAAGCCGGCCCGATGATCCGCAAGGGCGACATGAAGCAGGCCGCCTGGATCGGCGCGTACGAAAACTGGAACGTCGATATCGGCCTCGAGTGCGGCCTTTCCGGCCACGCCCAGATCGGCAAGGGCATGTGGGCCATGCCCGATCTGATGGCAGCGATGCTCGAGCAGAAGATCGCCCACCCGAAGGCCGGCGCCAACACCGCCTGGGTTCCGTCGCCGACGGCCGCGACGTTGCATGCGACGCATTACCACCGCGTCAATGTCGCCGAGGTCCAGGCAAGCCTGAAGAGCCGCACCCGCGCCAAGCTCTCCGACATTCTGTCGGTGCCGGTTGCGGTCCGGCCGAACTGGACGCCGGAGGAGATCCAGCGCGAACTCGACAACAACGCTCAAGGGATCCTGGGCTACGTCGTGCGCTGGGTCGACCAGGGCGTCGGCTGCTCGAAGGTGCCCGACATCAACAATGTCGGCCTGATGGAAGACCGCGCGACGCTGCGCATCTCCGCCCAGCACATGGCCAACTGGCTGCACCACGGCGTCGTCACCGAAGCCCAGGTCGTCGACACGATGAAGCGCATGGCCGCCGTCGTCGACGGACAGAACGCCGACGATCCGCTCTATGTCGCGATCGCCGGCAATTTCGACGGCTCGATCGCCTTCCAGGCGGCCCTCGACCTGGTTCTCAAGGGTCGCGAGCAGCCGAACGGCTACACCGAGCCAGTCCTCCACCGCCGTCGGCTGGAGCTGAAGGCGCTGAACGCCGCCTGATTCATCCCTGACGTCTGAATATTGGTGCAGGGCCGTGTGTTCGTCTGAACGCACGGCTCTGTTTTTTCAAGCGCGGTCCCAGCCTCCATGCGCCCGCCAGTCGTCTCCGCCGGTGGCCTAAAATTCGGCCCAGCCGTCTGTGGCGAGTGCGGCGTTGCCCTGTGTTGCATAGACGGCTGGTCGCCGGGCTGCCTGGGCAACAGTCCGCCCCTGGTCGCGGACTGCGGTTGCAGCGGCTGCCGGGGCAGGAGGCCTCGATCCGCCCTTTGCCTGCGTCTCGCCGGCGAGGATGAAGCGTCCGATCAGGTTACGCAGGTTGGTACCTTCCTGCGCCAGGGTGGCGGAGGCGGCATTGGCTTCCTCGACCATCGCCGCGTTCCTCTGCGTCACCTGATCCATTTGGTTGACGGCCGTGTTGACCTCGCTCAAGCCCACGGACTGTTCCCGGGCGGACGTGGCGATCGCAGCCATATGTTCGTTGATGGTGATTACATGCGCCTCGATCGTTTGCAGCGCTTCGCCGGTGTCGCGCACCAGGCGCACGCCGTTTTCGACCTCCTGGCTCGATGTGCGGATGAGATCCTTGATTTCCTTCGCGGCCTTGGCCGAGCGCTGGGCAAGTTCGCGCACTTCCTGGGCGACCACGGCAAAGCCTTTGCCCGCTTCGCCGGCCCGCGCCGCCTCGACGCCGGCGTTCAGCGCCAGGAGGTTCGTCTGGAAGGCGATCTCGTCGATGACGCCGATGATGCTGGATATCTGGCTGGAGGATTCTTCGATCCGCCGCATCGCCTCGACGGCATTGGCGACGACGACGGCCGACTGGGCCGCGCTGGTCTTCGCCTCGCCGGCGACGTCGCGCGCCTCCTCCGTCCGTCTCGAAGAGTTGCTGACATTGGCGGTGATCTGGTCGAGCGCGGCGGCTGTCTCCTCGAGCGCCGCGGCCTGCTGTTCGGTCCGCTTGGAGAGATCGTCGGCGCTCTGGCTGATCTCGCGCGTGCCCATGCCGATGTTGCCGGCGCTGTCGGCGACAGCCAGCAGCGCGTCGTTCAACTGTCCGGCGGCCTTGTTGAGGTCATGCCGCAGCTGTTCGAACTCGGCGGCGAAGGGCTCGTGCAGCCGAACGGCGAGATCGCCATTGGCAAGCCGCTGCAGCCCGGCGGCAAGACCGGCGGTCGCTTGCGTCAGCCGCTGCTGTGCGTCCTGTTCCGCCTGTCTCTGCACGCGAACGCGCTCGGCCTCGCCGGTGCGGCGAGTCTCCTCGGCCTCCGCCTGCAGCCGCAGATTCGATCGCGCGGCCTCCCGGAAGGACTGGATGGCACGGGCCATGTCGGCGATCTCGTCCTTGCCGTTTACCGGCTCGTCGGCATCTTCGACGTGGCCGTCGATCAGCCGGCGCATGGCGGCGATCTGGCGCCCGAGCGGTCCGACGACGCCGCGCAGCACCACAAGGAAGGTGCCGCCGGCAAGCGCCATGACGAGAACGATGATGGCAATGCTGAGCGTCTGCACCGTTTCGAACTCGCGATGCTTGGCTTCAAAGGCCGTGCCGGAAAGTTCGACCTGCAGGTCCGAGATCTCGGAGATCGTCGCCGTCAGCGGATCGATTGTCGCATAGAGCTTGTCGCGCACGAAGGCATCGAGTGCCTTCTCGTCCTTGGCTGAGAGAATTTGCGTCAGCGCCATGATCGAATCCATCGCAACGACCATCTGGCTCCGCGCATTGTCGACGAGCCGTCGTTCCTCATCGGTCATCGAGGTTGCCGCATAGGCATCCCAGTTGGTCTTGATCGTCTCTCGCGCGGCATTGACCGAGGCAAGCCCGCTCTCCATCGTTTCGTTGCCGTTGCGGACCTTGTGTGCAGCATCGACGATCGAGACTGCAAAGGCATCGGAAGTCGCCTTGAGGTTCTTTAGCGGCACGATGCGATCGGCATAGACCGCATCCATCATGTCGCCGGTTTCCGACAGCGTGCTCTGACTGTAAATGGCGATGCCGATGGCTATGGATGACAGAAGCGCAATCGCGCCGATAAGCTTGGTCTTGATCAGCATGCCAGTCCCTCCCGAGCGGAATTTCTGGGCACACTCTTTCGTTTGTTTAGATAACGCTTACTTAATAAGCGGCTGAATTTAAGTCGAATTTGAACTTTTCCGCGTCACGCAGCCGGTTTTCGCGACCCTGATTTGAGGGTGTTTTCGAACGGCAACTGTGCGTGGTTGAAGCGCTCCGTTGCAGCATCGCATCACCGGCAAATGGTGGTTGAGTAACGACGTAAAAAAAGCCGCCGACTGGTGTCGGCGGCTTCGGATGGCTGATGCAGCCCGGTTACTGCTGGACGACGACGCGGGCGTTCTTGCCGGGGCGAACGCGCGAATAGAGATCGATGATGTCCTGGTTGATCAGGCGGATGCAGCCGGACGAAGCGGCGGTGCCGATCGACGACCATTCCGGCGTACCGTGCAGGCGGAACAGCGTGTCCTTGCCCTGGTCGTTGAAGAGATAGAGTGCGCGGGCGCCGAGCGGGTTCTTGAGGCCGGGACCCATGCCTTCCTCGACATACTTGGCGACTTCCGGCTTGCGCTCGGCCATTTCCTTCGGCGGATGCCACATCGGCCATTCCTGCTTCCAGGCAATGTAGGCTTCGCCTTCCCATGCAAAGCCGGCCTTGCCGACGCCGATGCCGTAACGAACGGCCTTGCCGCCGGGCAGCACGTAATAGAGGAAACGATTCGGCGTGTTGACGACGATCGTTCCAGGGCGCTCGCTGGTGGTGTAGTCGACGATCTGGCGATGGAACCGGGTATCGACCTTGTTGATCGGAATGGCGGGCAGCGCGTAACCGTGATCCTCAACTGCGCCATAATCGCCGTTGAAAATCTGATTCGTAGCGACCGTTTGCGCTACGGGAGCGGGTTCGTTCGCAGCCGTTTCGGGCTTGGACGATGTCGTCGAGCAGCCGGCAACAGCGAGTGTCGCCGCGAGGCCGCACAAGAGGAAGGCATTGCGGAAGCGCATGGGAGTCTCTTAAAAAAGAAGCGAAGTAAAAACTGGGTCGCCGCGACCGTCAGTGACTACGGTTATTTTCGATTAGTCTGTGCTATGCAAGAGATTGCGCGGCCACAATTTGGCTGGAAAGTGCAAATTCCATGACCCTTGTTTTTTTGCAACAAAATGACCGGCCCAAAGGGACACCGGGCGCATGACCATCCTCTCCATCCATGACGACAACCCGCTGATCGACGGCCGACAGTCGAATCGCGCGATGATGGTGCGTCGCGGCGTGCAGCGGCTTTTCGCTGAACTGCGCCATTCCGTCCTGCCTGAACTGACGCTGGCGAGCGGGAGGCGCGCCGACCTGATCTCGCTGTCGGTCAAGGGCGAAATCTGGATTGTCGAGATCAAGACCTCGATCGAGGACTTTCGCGTCGACCGCAAATGGCCGGATTACCGGCAGCATTGCGACCGGCTGTTCTTCGCAACCCATGCCGGCGTGCCGCTCGATATCTTCCCCGAGGAATGCGGCTTGCTGCTTTCGGATGGTTATGAAGGGCACATCGTTCGCGAGGCGCCCGAACACAAACTGCCGCCGGCGACGCGCAAATCGGTCTTGCAGCTCTTTGCCCGCACGGCGGCGCAGCGCCTGATGCTTGCGGAGTGGGCAGCCGAGCGCAACGGCGAACTCGGCGATCAGATCGGCGACATCCTCACGGGCAACCGCGACAGCGGCGGCTGACGCCGTTACTTCGGCGCGCGCTTTGCAAGAATGCGTTGCAGCGTCCGGCGATGCATGTTGAGGCGGCGCGCCGTTTCCGAAACATTGCGCTCGCACATCTCATAGACACGCTGGATGTGTTCCCAGCGAACCCGATCGGCCGACATCGGGTTTTCCGGCGGCTCGACGCGCTCGCCCTGGCGCTGAACGAGCGCCGCAAAGATGTCGTCTGCATCGGCCGGCTTGGCAAGATAGTCGACGGCGCCGAGCTTCACGGCGTTTACGGCGGTGGCAATATTGCCGTAGCCGGTCAGCATGATCATGCGCGTGTCATCGCGCCGTCCGCGGATCGCCTCGATCACGTCGAGACCGCTGCCATCACCGAGCCGAAGGTCGATGACGGCATATTTCGGCGGGTTGCCCTTGGCCTTGGCAATGCCTTCAGCCACTGATTCGGCAATGTCGACTGAAAAGCCGCGGGCTTCCATGGCGCGGGCAAGGCGCCTGAGGAAGGGTGCGTCGTCGTCGACGAGCAGCAGGGTGCGGTCCGGTCCGATCAGTTCGGCGTCCTGTGCGGGTGTGCTGGGCGAAGCTGTCGATTTGTCGGTCATTCTGGAATCCTTGAGCGAAAACCTGCGCTTTCGCCGAGATTATAGGTTTCTTCTGGTCTCGTTCAATAAACTGCGAAATGTCATTTCGCCAGTTTCGTATCCATCAGGGCGCGCGGCCATTCGACGCTGACCCGGGCGCCTGGCCTGTCGGGTCCGCCATTTTCGAAGCGCAGGCGCGCGCCCGAACGTTCAAGCAGGGTCTTGGCGATGAAGAGGCCGAGCCCGAGGCCACCGGCGCTGTCGTCCTTCTGCCGCCGCGTCACATAGGGCTCGCCGATGCGCTGCAGGATATCCGGGGCGAAGCCGTCGCCATCGTCCTCGATCGTCACTTTCACGCGGTCCGCGGTGTGCTCGACCGTCACGGCAACTTCCTTCTTGGCATAGTCGACAGCATTTTCGAGCAGGTTGCCGAGCCCATAAAGGATGCCGGCATTGCGGTTGCCGACCGGCTCGGTGGCGCGGTCACCTTTCTCGACGAGATTGATGTGGATGCCGAACTCGCGGTGCGGCGCCATCACCTCTTCGATCAGCGACGACAGCGGCAGCATCCGCATGTGCTCCTCGCTTTCGGAGGAGAGCGTCGTCAGCCGCTTCAGGATATCGCGGCAGCGTTCGCTCTGGCTGCGCAGCAGATGCACGTCCTCGCCGAAGCGTGGATCGTTACCAAGCTCGCGCTCCATCTCCTTGGCGACGACACTGATGGTCGCCAGCGGCGTGCCGAGTTCGTGAGCGGCCGCTGCCGCCAGTCCATCGAGTTGCGACAGGTGCTTTTCCCGCTGCAGCACGAGTTCTGTCGCCGTCAGAGCCTCCGACAGTTCGCTCGCTTCCAGGGAGACGCGGTAGGTGTAGAAGGCGGCAAAGGCGGTCATCGAGACGATCGCAAACCAGATGCCGGCGGTCAAAACCCGCGGCATCAGGAGAACCGTGCCCGGATACCAGGGCAGTGGAAAAGGCGAGAAGGCAAGTGCTGTGATCGCGATCACCGCAAGGCCGGCAAGGATGATGCTGTGCGATTTCGGCTGCGATGCCGAAGAGATGATGACGGGGACGCAGAGAAGCGGTGCGAAGGGATTGGTAAGTCCGCCGGTGATGAACAAGAGCCCGGTGATCTGCGCGAGATCGAGGCCAAGCAGCGCGAAAGCGGCCGGCGGCTGCAGCCGGTGGGTCGGCGGATAGCGCAGCGTCACATAGGAGTTGACCAGCGCCAGGCTCGCGATCAGCACCAGGCAGGAAATCAGCGGCAGCGGAAACTGCAGCCAGAAGGCGGTGGTGAGGACGGCGATCGACTGGCCGCCGACGGCAAGCCAGCGCAGCCGGACGAGCGTCTGCAGGCGCAGGCTGCGGTTACTGGTCTGGTCGTTGTTGTGTTCGAGCGCAACTGTGGTCATTCGTGCCTGCATTCCAGTCATCGGAGGTTTCGTCTCATGTACCACGCGGCTTTGCCCGTGTCGTCGGCGCCGCATCGGCCGGATCTTCGGGCCAAGGGTGTTTCGGGTAGCGTCCGCGCATGTCCGCCCGCACATCCCGCCACGAGCCCGCCCAGAAACCGGGCAGGTCCCGCGTCGTCTGGATCGGGCGATGGCCCGGCGAGATCAGTTCTAGCAGCAGCGGCAGGCGGCCGTCGCCGATCGCCGGGTGGATCTTCAGGCCGAAGAGCTCCTGCACGCGGATCGACAGAAGCGGCTCGTCGCCGTCGTAGTGAATTGGGTGCCTTTGCCCGGTCGGCGCCTCGAAATGCGTCGGGGCGAGTCTGCCGAGTTCCCGTTGCCGCTCGTGCGGAATGAGGGAGAGCAGGCCGTCCGAGAGGTTGGACGCCTTGATGTCGGCAATGGCTGTGACGCCATGCTGGAAAGGCACGAACCAGTCGTCGAGACGATCGAGCAGCGCCTGATCGGAGACATCCGGCCAGGGCTCGCCGATCGAGCGGTTGAGGAAGCCGATGCGGTCGCGCATCTGCATCGCCTCTTTCGAAAACGGCAAGACGGCGAGGCCGAGCTGGCGCACGCCGTCGGCAAGCGCGCGCGCGGCAGCTTCGCCGGTTGGCCTGGCAAGCGGCGCCTCCTCGAAGATGATCGCGCCGAGCCTGGTCACGCGGCGCGCGCGCACCTGCCGGCTTTGCCTGTCGAAGAAGCTCTGGTCTTCGCGGGTAATCGCTTCGGGCATATGCTCTTCGACCTCGGCCCGCGACAGTTCGGCGGCCGCCAGCACCCGCTGACCGCCGGCCCGTCCCGTGAGGTCAGCGATGACAAGCATCGGCGCGGCCGCAAGCCGCTCCGTCTCCGGGATCTCCGCGCCGCGTCCGTTCGCCATCACGAACCGGCCGCGGCCGCCGCGCTGAAGCGCGATGCGATCGGGGAAGGCATGCATCAGCAGCGCGCCCGGCTGGA
>Ga0209257_1004431_pt1 | contig 10884 bp, 9 predicted proteins | sample AraplaCvi_mCL_r2_FD_184277 | JGI IMG/M metagenome (GOLD analysis project Ga0209257, IMG submission 184277) | Arabidopsis root microbial communities from North Carolina, USA - plate scrape MF_Cvi_mCL_r2 (SPAdes) (version 2) | ecosystem: Host-associated > Plants > Roots > Endosphere | place: USA...
ATGCTCCTTTGAGGAGAACAAGCATGTGGCAGAGGTCTTCAGTGGCATTGCACGCGATGCCACTTTGCCGGACTTGTTCCGACGGTCTGGCTGAATGCCCTGGTAAAATGAGCCTGGTGGACCCCAGCGCCTCTGGCGCAGGCTGATGATCTTCGCGCCATCGAAGGCTGACCCGAAAGGGGCTATGGAGTTGGAATGCTGCGGTTCTTCATAGCGCCCAGCCATGCTCCTGCCTCCCACGTCTCGATAACCAGGACGAGCCTGCGTTCATATCTTATTGACGCCAAATCAGGAGCTTAGGTCAAGAAGGCGAGCTTGAGGGCGTATCAATGACGCCGTGCCCGCTATATGCATGGGAATGCGGGCAGTGGTGAGTGGGCTTGTTCAGGATGGGATCAAGATGGACGACAACAACATCATCAAGTTTGAACGACCGAAGCCAAAGAAGGAGGCCAAGCCGGTCAGTCCAACGCAGCGAAAGGCGTTGATTTGGCTGGCGCTGGTAGCTGCGTTGATCGGGGTGTGGTCATACTACCAGTTTGTCGCGCCGCCGAGCTTGCCTGGGCACTAGGTCCAAAGACCACAGAATTGCCGGCCGTTGTCCGGATGCGCCAACTTCGGACCCGCTTTTGCCGTTGGCCGGGGTCGGTGGAAATGCCGTGCAAATTTAGCCAACAGGTTGCTCAGACGCACGCACGAAATCGGGCGACTAGCAGCAGTCGAGACGGGGATCGGGCTGGTCCGGGGGGCTGTCTAATCGTGGAAGTGCTTAGGGGGCTGCCGGATGTGGCTTCCCATTGCCCCGACGGCATATGGGTGACAGTAAAGCCTCAACTTCAAGGGAGCGGTTCAATACCTTGACGATCTCCTGGACGATCGAGCGAGCGTTAGAACAGCCGGCTCGCCCTGGCGCGCGCGCCTAGCGATTTCTCGCCGTCCCCGTCGGTCGGCGCGCGACCGCTCTTTCCCTTTCGCTTTTTGATCGTTCGGATGGAAACCACTTTTGACGTTGCCTGACCGTTCACGGGCCGATTTGTCTTTGACTCCGGCGATGCCTGGATTAGCGTTATTTTCCCGATCGACCTGCGCTCTACGGCGCACTGCTTCCGGCGCTTTCGCTTGAGAGGAACGCGGACAGGGAAGACCTAAGGGCTCCTCAAGAGCATCGGCCAGTCGAACATCGACATCGATACCGCCCGCTATGTCACCAACGATTTCATCGCCGAGGCGAATGATTTCGACAAGGCGAAGGTCCATGCCGATGCTGACAGCTACCGACTGCCGGAAGATCTGGCGGCGATCGACATGGCGGAGGTAGAGGCGAGTTTCTACCGGAACGCGATCAACTGACGGATGCGCTCGCCGCAAGAAGGGTGCAGCCTGACTGCACCGCGAAGGCAGGCGAGGGACGACATCACCGGCCTTGCCCGGCCGCTGGCGCGGCCGGGCAAGGGGGGAGGCAAGGAAGTCAAAGGCTCTGGAGACGCATGTCTTCTACGGCGGGCGATCGCATATGTTGCGGCGAGCGAGCGTGCCTGCCAAGCCCGTCAATCGGCAGGTGGCAGCGGACAAAGCCGCTTCCGGTTTCCTGAATGGGTGGCCGCGTGTCCGCGCAGAGGCTGCCGGGCTGCCGCGGACAACGCCCGGCAAAAGGACAGCCGATCCCCGGAGTTGCCTTTAGCGTGGGCGTAGCCGGGGGCCGGGAGACGTGCCCATCCTTCCGAAGGCTTGGTGCGGCTTCCAGCAGCATTTCGGTGTAAGGATGCAGCGGCGCGGTGAGCAGCGAGGCCGTTTCGCTCATCTGCATGAGTTCGCCGTGATAAAGCACGGCCACCCGATCTGCCAGTTGCTGCACGACGGCCAGGTCATGCGAAATGAAAAGCATGGCGACGTCGTGCTTCTCCTTGAGCGAACGCAGAAGCTCGACAATTCGGGCCTGGACGGACACGTCGAGTGCAGACAGGATTTCGTCGCAGATCAGCAGCTTCGGGTTGACGAGCAGCGCACGGGCAATCGCGATGCGCTGGCGCTCGCCGCCCGAAAGCTGGTCGGGAATGCGATCGAGATAGCCGGCGTGAAGACCGACGCTTTCCAGCACCGTTTCAAGCGTCTTTCCGTCAGCCGGGATGCCGAAATGCTTCAAGGGACGCTCAAGGATCGACCGAATGCTGGACCGGGGATTGAGCGAGGCGTCGGGATTCTGGAAGATATACTGGATCTGTCGCAAGTGCTCGGCCGAGCGACCATCCAGCGCCGGAGAGAGAGGACCGTCCTCAAGAGTGATCGCTCCCGAGCGCGGTGGCAGCCGCCCGCTGATCGCCCGGGCGATCGTCGATTTGCCACTGCCGGACTCGCCCACGAGCGCGACGACTTCACCGGCGCGGAGTTCCAGGTCGATGTCGCGCACCACCGAGTGGGTCGTGCGGCCGAGAAATTTGTCGACGATGCTTGGCCTTTGATAGGAAAGCGAAAGGTCGGCGACCGAGAGAAGGCGCTCCGACCTGGCCGCTGTCCGGCCGTGCGGACCGGCCACGACGGCCGGCAGTTGCTGCGTCGCGGCGTCCCGCCAGCGCATGCAGGCAACCGATCGCGCATCGGCGATCAGTTCGAGGGCTTGAGGTGTCGTGCGGCAGGCGGTCGTTGCGAAATCGCAGCGGGGCTCGAACTTGCAGCCGGTCGACATCTGATCGCGCCGGAGTACGCCGCGCAGTCCGCGCGTCTGTCGATCGGTGCCGTCCATCGTGGGGATCGATGCAATCAGCCCGCGGGAATAGGGATGAGCGGGTGCTGAAAGAAGCTTGTCGCTGGCGGCGACTTCGACGAGTTGGCCGGCATACATGACGCCGACGCGGTCGGCGATCTGGGCGAGCAGAGCGAGGTCATGGGTGACGTAGAGCATCGCCATGCCGATGCGGGCCCTGAGATCGGAAAGAAGCTGGATGATCTGGCGCTGGGTAGTGACGTCCAGGCCGGTCGTCGGCTCGTCGAGGACCAGAAGATCGGGATTGCAAGCGACGGCCATGGCGATCGTCACCCGCTGCTGCTGGCCGCCGGAGAGTTCGTGCGGATAGCGGTGACCGACATCCGGCAGCCCAACGAGCGCAAAGAGCTCGACGATGCGTCGTTCCATCGTCGTGTCATCGGGCAGGGCCTTGTGCGTTGCGATCATCTCGCGGATCTGCGGACCGACCCGCATGCCGGGACTGAGCGATGTCGTCGGGTTCTGTGGCACGAGCGCTATGCGGTTACCACGCAGGCGCGTCAGCGATGCCGGGCCAAGTTTCAGAAGATCGACGCCGTCAAACAGCACCTCGCCGGTCTGAACGAAGCTGTTTATCGTGCCGTAGCCGAGCAATCGGTAGGCAACCGTCGACTTGCCGCAGCCGGATTCCCCGACGAGCCCGAAGGCTTCGCCGCGGGCGATCTCGAAGGACACGTCTTGCACGACGTTTGTCCAGCCGGAAGGTCCGGCATAGGCGATGTTGAGGTTGCGAACTTCGATGAGCTTTTTCATGTTTCACGCTCCCGCGACGGACCGCTGGCCAAGCATGCGCGACAGGCCGTCGGTAAAGAGGTTGAAGCCGATGACGAGTGAGGCGAGGCCGAGGCCCGGCCCGAAAACCGTCACGGGAGAAGCGATCAGGAGGTTGCGGTTTTCGCTGATCATCAGCCCCCATTCAGGCGTCGGCGGGCGGATGCCGAAGCCGAGAAAGCCCAGCGCCCCGATGAGGATCGGCGCATAGCTGAGGCGAAGCGAGAACTCGACGAGCAGCACGTTCGCGGCATTGAGAAGGATTTCACGGAAGACGATCGACCAAGTGCCTTCGCCGCGCAGCTCCGCCACGGCGACATATTCACGCGTGGCGATCTCCATGGCCGCTGCGCGGGCGATGCGCGCAATGCGCGGCGCATAGACGAGGGCGACGACGAAGACGATGAGCACCGGTTCTCCGGCGAGCGCCGGGCCTGCCGCAATGATCATGACGAGCGCGAGCGCCAGGAAGGGTATGCTGATCATCGCCTCGACGATGCGCTGGGTGATCTCGTCGAACCAGCCGCCGATATAGCCAGACAAAAGGCCGAGCGTCGTTCCGGCCACCATGCCCAGTACCGTGCCGGCGAAGGACAGCAGCAGCACGATATGCGCGCCATACATGAAACGGCTGAAGACATCGCGGCCGATTTGGTCGAGCCCCATCGGATGCTGGAGGGACGCACCGGAAAGCGGGAGGCCTGCTCCCATCTCAGCAAAGCCATAGGGCGTCCAGAAGGCGCCCGCGATTGCAAAGAGCACGTGGGCGATGAGGATGATCGCGCCGACCCTGAAGGGACCGGGTGTGGTTTGCCAAAACCCCTTGTCGAGCCAGGCGAACCGGCTGGGCAGGCTGGATGTCGTCATGGTCATCGGCTTGTCCTCAGGCGGGGTTGAAGCAGGACGGCCAGGACGTCCGCTACCAGGTTGGCGGCGACATAGACGGCCGCGCTGATCATCACCGTCGCCTTAATGAGGGGAATGTCGCGCAATTGAAGCGCGTCGATCAGCAGGGTGCCGAAACCGGGATAGGAGAACACCCGCTCGACGATGACGACGCCGCCGATCAGGAAGCCGAGGTTCAGCGCCGTGACATTGAGCGCGGGCACGATGGCGTTCGGAAGCGCGTGGCGAAAGAGCACGGCGCGGGGGCGAAGTCCCTTCAGCTCCGCGAGACGCACATAGTCGGAGCGCAGCACTTCGATCAGGCTGTCGCGCAGCACGCGGATGGCATAGACGGCCATCATGATCGCGAGCGTCACGGCGGGCAGAACCATGGCACGCAACGTCTCCTGCCAGGTGCTGGTCTCGGAGATCGTCGCAAGCGCCGGCAGGATCGGCACGGCGACGGCAAACAGGAAGAGCAGCATCGTTGCCAGCAGAAAGTCGGGCAGCGACAGCAAGAGCAGGGTGATCACGGAGATGACATTGTCGACGGCCTTGCCGCGGTTGACCGCCTGGATGATTGCCGGAACGAGTGCCAACACCAGGTAGATTGCAAAGGCGAGGAGCGAGAGAAGCAGGGTGTTGAGAATGCGGGGCGCGAGTACGTCGGCGATCGGCCGGCCCGTTGCGATCGACACCCCGAGATCGCCACGCAGGAAGTCGCCGATCCATTGGAAGTAGCGCACGAGTGCGGGCTGGTTGAGGTGGAGCTGGCTGCGTAGTACTTCCAGCGCCTTGGCGGTTGCGTCTCGTCCAAGGATACGGGTGGCAACGTCGCCCGGAAGGGCCTCGAGGATCAGGAAGATCAGGATCGAGACCAGAAGCAGGGTGAGGGCCGAAAACAGGATCCGGCTGAAAAGCAGGCGAGCTACACTCATTTTGGGTTTGCTCCGACTGAGACCAAAGCCGCCTTCGCGGTCAGCGGATCGGGAATGAAGGCCGCATCCGTCTCAAGATCGCCTTCCCAAATGTAGAGAAGCACCAGGGGCTTGTCGGCCGAGAGCGTTGCATGCGGCACCCATGGTGCGTGATGGATGATTTCGTCGTTGCCGCGCATGTCCCAGTCGGCGTCCCCTGCCCGCCAGAATGAGGGGCCAGTGACCGTGTAGTACAGTTCATCTGCGGGATGGTGGTGGAGCGGATAGTGGGTTTCCGGCCCCAGGAACATCAGCCCGAACGCGATGTCCGGATCCTGGATCAAGGCCGGCACGCCATTGTCGGGTCCGCAAATCACGCCGTATCCGTAGTTCTCACCGAAATCGCTACTTGGCGGATTGGCCAGATAGCTCTTGCTGCGGGTGATATGGATGGCAGGCAGTAGGGCGCCGAGCGCCCGGGCCAGCTCCGATGTCTCGCGATAAGCAGCAAGTTCGTTTTCGCAAGCCACCTGGATTGGCACGCGCCCCTCCGGTACGGGGGCAACCGGCGGCAGGCGACCGGCAATCCGGCGCAGCCTGGCGGCATGGGAGCGCGATACGGCTCGCGGATCGCGATCCAGCGCATCGGCAAAGCAGTTTACAAAGGTCTTCAGAGCGGAAATCGTCATGCAGCTATCCTCTTCCGCGGGACTGGTCGTCCCGTGGATGGGTTGTGTTCAGAGGTGGGAGGGCGGCTCTAGAGCGCCGTGCGTTCAGCTGAACGCACGAAGGACGCTCTAGTACTTTGATTCCAGAGCATCTTTCCGCCTCAAGTGATTCCACTTGAGAGCGGGATGCTCTAGTCGCCGCAGGTCAGTTCCGCATAGTCGATGCGGTTCACATCGACATTCGGCCGGTAGCCCGAGCAGCCTTTGCGCAAGCCCGCCACGACCGAGGTGAAGACCGGCAGGATCATGCCGCCTTCATCGGCGACGATGCGTTGGGCGTCGCGATAGAGCTTATTGCGCTCCGCTTCGTCCGCCGTCTGGCCGGCCTTGACAACGAGCGCATCGAAATCGTCTCGCTTCCAGTGCGTCTCGTTCCATTCGGACTTGCTGTTCAGTGAGAGCGTCAGGGCTTCCGCCGGCGGCCGGGCGCTGGTGTAGGAGATGACCGCCGGCTTCTTCAGCCAGACCGTATCCCAGTATCCTTCGGCCGGTGACGTGATGACATTGACGCGGATGCCGGCTTCCGCGGCCATCTGGGCATAGACCTGCGCCAGCAGCATCATGCCCGGGTAGGAATCCGACGTGTAGAGATCGAAGTCGATACCGTCAGGGTGGCCGGCTTCGGAGAGCAGGGCCTTGGCCTTCTCGACATTCGCCGCCTTTGCAGGCACACCGAGGCCGAGCGGCGACGACAGCGGGATCGGCGTATCTCCGCCAACCTCGCCATAGCCGAGCAGTACGGTATCGAGGATCTTCTGCCGGTCCATCACCAGCCGCAGAGCTTCGCGCACCTTGACGTCGTCGAAGGGCGGCGTGTCGGTCCAGACGGCGAGGTAAAGCGAGGTTGCGCCAGGTGTCGCAACGAGCTCGACCGCGGGATTGTCCTTGAGCGTAATCAGGCTCGGGGGATCCACAGTCAGGGAAAGGTCGACGGTGCCGGAAAGAAGTGCGGAAAGCCGTGAGGTGGATTCGAGGCTGGTGGTGATCTCCAGGCACTCTGCCTTCGGCAGGCCGGTACGCCAATAGTTCGGATTGCGCCGCATCACGCGGACCGCGCCATTGATGGTGAAGGTCTCTTGCAGGAAGGGGCCGGTGCCGTTGCCTTTGGTGCGTAGATCCTCGGACTTGGCGCCATCCGGAACCATCAATGCATATTTGGTTGCGATCAACATCGGCAGTTCGACGACCGGCTCCTTCACCTTGAAGAGCACGGTGTGATCGCCGACCGCCGTGATGCCGTTCGCATCGAGGAAAGCGAGGGTCGAAAAGCCGCCGGGCGAGATCGCCGGATCAAGCAGGCGGCGATAGGAATAGACAACATCCTTGGCATCGAAGTCGGAACCGTCGTGGAACTTTACGCCTTTGCGCAGGTGAAACGTCCATTCTGTGGCATCGGCATTGGACTGCCAGGATTCGGCCAGCACAGGCACGGGCTGCATCGTGTTGCTGCGATCGACAAGCGGTTCGTAGACCGAACGGATGTGGTAGACGCTGTCGGTGCCGATGAGGGCCGCCGGGTCCATCGTCTGTTTCTCGCCGTCGGATTCATAACCGAGCACGCGCACGCAAGCCTGCTGAGCGGATGCGGCGGTTGCGAAAAGCGAACAGCCGGCCATGGCCACGGCAAGCGCCGTGGTTTTCATAAGATCCCGTTTCATTTCGGTTCCCCATTTTTGGATTATTTAGGGAGTATGAAAATGGGGACGGCTGGTTGCAAACGATTAGAATTAACGTCTACATGAGCAAAATTCATGTGGGTTTGAGAGCATGGTCCGCCGCACACTGCCTCCCTTGACGACGCTGCGGGCGTTCGAAGCCGCGGCGCGGCTGGTGAGTTTCAAGGCGGCGGCAGAAGAGTTGCGCGTCACGCAATCGGCAATCAGCCACCAGGTGGCTTCGCTCGAGCGCAATCTCGGCACTCCGTTGTTTCTCAGGCTTCCCGGTCGTGTGGAACTGAGCCGGGACGGAGCGGTCTACTTTCCCGTCGTGCAGGATGCGCTCGACAAGATTGCGCTCGCCACCGACCTCATCCGCCAAACGAACACGCCGGCCTCGCTAACCGTACAGGTCTATGTCACCGTCGCCGTCCGATGGCTGATACCGCGCCTGCAGACCTTCAAGGAGGCCTCGCCCGAGATTGCCGTCAATCTCGACGCAAGCCTACTCGATTGGGAGTTCAACCCCGACCGCGCCGATATCGGCTTCATCTACACGCGGGCGCCGAACCGCGCGAACCTTGCATACACTCTGCTTCGCCGCGAACGCCTCGTCGGCGTCTGCTCACCGGCCATCGCCAAGGTCATCAAGTCGCCCGAAGACCTCAGGCATTTCTCGTTTCTGTCGGTCAGCGGGACAGCGGAGGATGCCGCAACTTGGGCGGCCAGCGTGGGAGCGACCGGCCTCTCCCAAAAATCCTCGCCGCTTTTCGATAGCAATCTGCTCGCGATAGAGGCGGCCGCCAATGGACAAGGTGTGGTGGTCGTGCCGCAGTTTTTGGTCGAGGGAGACATTGCCAACGGCACGCTCGTTGCCCCGCTGGTCTCGGATGTCATGCAACCGGGCGGATGGTATCTCGTGCACCTGGAGCGGCGCGCGAGCGAGAAGGCGATCCGCAAGTTCCTGCAGTGGATCCAAAGCCAAGTCTGACGGTGACGCGGGGGCAAGAGGCTCGCAACCGTCACGCTACAGGCTGGGCGTTTCCCGGTGGCTTGCGATCCAACAGCTATGAAGCGGAAAGCGTTTTTTCCGATATGGTCCATGCTCGCTCTCACGCGCACCTCGACACTCTCGTCAGCGCGCCACTAATCTTGGCCGGTCGGTAGGCCTTTGAAATGCCTGACCTTCTCGTCAAGCTGCACCCACTTGTGCTTCGACTGTTCGAACACTGACAGGGCCGGTGGCGCGAAGATCGGGTCGGCAAATGAGCCGACGGCCACCCCGATCCAGGACGGTGCGGCCTCGGCCTTCCAAAAGACGGTAGAACCGCATGTTGGGCAAAAATGCATTCGTACCTTGCGCCCGCTGTCAGCAGTGCGAACGAATTCCGTAGACGCTCCGGAAATCTCGATGCAGTCGACAGAGTAAAACGCGTTGGCGCTGAATGGCGCGCCAGTTCTTCGTTGGCAAGCCAAGCAGTGACACAGCGCGGTCAATTGCGGCGGTTCGCCAAACGTCAGTCTAAGAGCGCCACAGGTGCATTGGGCAGTGGCCATGGAAAGTCCTTCCGCTTGCGTGGTGAAAATACGTTGGATTGAGGGGGGCGCAGTTCCAAGCCGCAGATCCTTGCGGCCGAGAATGCGGAGGGGCGAGGCCCGATACTATATCAGGCGTGCCAAAGTGACGAAGTAGTGCGCGACATTCCAAGGTCCAGGGGGCAACCATACGAGGGACGTATGGACGATACCCTTCGGTTATCTGCGCATGGATGGCGAACCGTTCACCACCACTCAAGTGACCGTAGGTTCCCAGAGCTCAGCCGGATCGTGAAGGCGCGCGCAAGCAGGCGCGCGCTTGCAACTCGAACGTCGATCCCTAATGCGATGGTTGTGCTGACGCAACGCGCACCGGCGCGCCCGCTATCGGTTCCAGCCACCCAACCTGTCGTGAAGCACTGCTATGTCTTCGCGCAGGAAAGGAGGGCGATCCCTGTCGATCTGCTCCTGGTAGGTTCGGGCATATTCGTGACCCGAATAGACGGCGGCGGCGATCAGGCCGGGCGCCAAACAGTCGCCTAGCCGGACAACAGTCTTGATCCCCGCATCTGCCCATTCCGCTTCCCGTGCTTTCAGGTCATGCCACAAGGTTTCATCGGGCAGCCGCGCCGTGACCGGGACGAGTGTGGCGCAGTCGATTTGCCGCGTCTTTCCGCTATAGACGCAGGAAACCTCAAGCCGGTCCTTCGTGCGCCCGGCAAGCGCCATGGCAGGAATGATATCCACGCCGAGTTCGATGAGACGTCTTTGCACCCGTCCCTGTTCCAGCGTGTTCTTGCTCCACGGCGCAACCTGGGCTTCGGGCGTCACGAAGGTCACGGCCCGGCCAGCCCTGGCCAGCATTTCAGCAAGCACGCTGCCCATATAGAAGCAATCGTCATCGAAGATTACGACCGGACCGTCGACGGACACGGCCGCAGCGCCGTCGACAAGAAGGGCGTCGGGCGAAACGAGGGCGCCTTCGGAAAAGAATTCGAGGGGCAGGCGGTGGGTGCGGCCGGCCCCGTCGCATCGCCAGTTCGCGCCGGTGGCAATCGCGACATGAGGCATGCCGTACTGAAGAACGTCGTCGGCGCTCAGCGGGCTGTGCAGGTAGAGTTGGGCATTCACCTGCGTGCCTAATTGCCCGATGCGCCAGTCGCGTACGCGGCCCCAGGTCGCAAGCCCTGGCAGGCGGCATTCGCGCGCGACCCGTCCGCCCCATTCTCCGCCCGCCTCGGCGAGTACGACGTCGACGCCGCGCTGGGCAAGAGCACGCGCCGCCTCGAGACCCGCCGGGCCGCCACCGATGATGAGCGCCGGCTCCTGCGCCAGCGACGTTGCAATAATCTCGGGGTGCCAGCCCTTGCGCCACTCTTCGCCGATTGTCGGATTCTGCGTACAGCGCATCGGCACGTTGGTATTGTCGCCGGAAGTGCAAATGTTGCAGCCGATACATTCGCGGATGTCGTCGATGCGTCCCTCCTCGATTTTCTTCGGCAGATAGGGATCGGCGATCGACGGGCGTGCCGCGCCGATGAAGTCGAGAATACCCTGGCGGATCACCCGCACCATGCTGTCCGGTGAGGTATAGCGCCCAACGCCGACCACCGGCTTGGTCGTGACGGATT
>Ga0209257_1004436_pt1 | contig 10874 bp, 9 predicted proteins | sample AraplaCvi_mCL_r2_FD_184277 | JGI IMG/M metagenome (GOLD analysis project Ga0209257, IMG submission 184277) | Arabidopsis root microbial communities from North Carolina, USA - plate scrape MF_Cvi_mCL_r2 (SPAdes) (version 2) | ecosystem: Host-associated > Plants > Roots > Endosphere | place: USA...
GAAATAGAGGAACATCAGATGGAACGGCAGCTGATCACCGGCATCGCCCACGACAAGAATGAAGCGAAGATCATCGTCACGCGCGTGCCCGACAAGCCGGGCGCGGTCGCGAACATCTTCGGCCCGCTCGCCGCCGCGGGCATCAACGTCGACATGATCATCCAGAATGTCGGCCGCGAAAAGGGCGAGACCGACGTGACCTTCACCGTTCCGGGCACCGACCTGCTGCGCTCGATCGACCTGCTCGAAGGCGCGAAGGACAAGATCGGTTTCAACCGCATCATCAGCGACGACAAGGTCGCCAAGATCAGTGTCGTCGGCGTCGGCATGAAGAGCCACGCCGGGGTCGCGAGCACGATGTTCCGCGCGCTCGCCGACCGCGGGATCAACATCCAGGCGATCTCGACCAGCGAGATCAAGGTGAGCGTGCTGATCGACGAGGATGAAACCGAACTCGCGGTGCGCGTGCTGCACACCGCCTACGGGCTCGACGCCGACTGATCGTCAGATAAGGATCGAATTATCCTCGTAGATCGGCTTGCGCTCGCACTGCCGTTCGGCGTCGCGCGCTTTCTGGCGCAAGGCTTCGAGCAGTTCTTCATAAGGCACGGCCGTCGACCGGACGCGAACCAGATCGAACTGGCCGAAACCGTAACGCCGCTTGAGCGACGGCACCTTGCGGAAGGGCGGTCGCTGTACCTGCCATGACAGGCGGTCCAGACCGGCTCCATGTGCCATCAGACTGCCCAGCGGAAACGAGAAATAGGCCGTCTGTTTCTCGTTGCTCCAGCCATCAACGACCGAACTCAGATCGAACTGCGTACCCCGTTCGAGATGAAGAAGCGTATATTCGGGCATCGCCTGTTCGGATCGCAGGCGGAAGAAGAGTTTCGCGTCCGACCACGCTGGAAAAGCCAACGGCCCCTGCCCGTCATATGCCATCTGCCACCAAGTCAGTCTCCACCACGCCTTGCCGGTATGCGACCAGCGCTCGGTCGATTTTTCCTCGGCGTAGACCTTCGGATTGGCGTCGACCGGCATTTCGCCGAGTTCGGCCTTGAAATCGCGATAGGTGCCGTCTTCGCCGACGCCGAGTTCGCCGCGCAGTTGCTGATCGCCGACTGCAACCGACGCCGTGCAGGCATAATAATGGCCGACGATCGGCAGCTCTTCCTGCTGCGCCGGCGCGGGAGCAGCCCCGAGCGCAAGCGACACCGCAAGCATCTGTTTCATATGCCCTCCCGTCCGCATGCTTATCACGCAGCGGCGCGGGAGACACGGCTATTCGGCCGCCGCCGGCTGCAATCCGCCCGCGCGGCGGCGCAGCCGGTTCTGGCCGATGACGTGCACGACCGCGATGTGGATCGCGAATAGCCCGAATTTAGACGCCAGCGGAAAGATGCCGATGAACAGCGGCCACCACTGGGTGAAGAAGACCGCGACGATCAGGTTCAACCCGGCGCTCAGGAACATCAGCGCCGCCCAGATCATGCCGAAGCGGTCCATGACGTCGCCCACCAGTGCTTTCTGCTCGGGCGGGATATAGCGGTCGAGCCAGCCGCGGCGCAGCATCACCGCCCCGACGATCAGATAGACGATCGTCGGCTTCGCCATCACGAAGCGCGGATCGCCGGTCGTCAGCGTCGCGGTAGCTGTGAGCAGCACCGACGCAAGGCTGATCCATTGCAGCGCTGCGACCTTCTTGCCGCGCGCCAGTTCGTAACCGACGACAGCAACGGCCACCGCGGTGCCGGCGATGGTGGCGACGACGATGTCGGCGCCGAGCGCCAGCAGCACAGCAAAGACGATGATGCCCAGCGAGTCGAAGATCATCGGTCCAATGGCGTAAAGCAGCGTCTTCATCCGCGCGTCCTTTCGCGACTCAATGTTACTGTCGTAAACATTGATGGCGGGGCCGGGCCGGGTCAAGATAAAATTTACATTGTTAACATAGCGCGCGGCGAAGCGACGCGCCGTCACGATCAGTCGCGCAGGCGCACCTTCACCGTCACCGACAGGCCGGGCCGGAGCTGCGCCAGCGCCGGCTGCCCCGGATCGAGCCGGATGCGTACGCCGACGCGCTGGACGATCTTGGTGAAATTGCCCGATCCGGGCTCGAAGGGCAGCAGCGTGAACTCGCTCCCCGACCCCGGCGCCAGGCTCTCGACCGTGCCGCTCAGCGTCTCGCCCAGCGCGTCGACATAGACTTCGGCCTTTTGCCCCGGCCGCATCTCGCGCGTCTGCGTTTCCTTGAAATTGGCGGTCACATAGATTGACTTCACCGGCACGACCGTCAGCACGCGCGAGCCCGGCTGGACATAGTCGCCGACCTGGATGCGGCGGTTGCCGACGACCCCGTCGATCGGTGCTACGATCAGCGTATGCCCGCGGTCGAGCTTGGCAAGCGCAAGCGCCGCGCGCGCCTTGGCGGCATTCGCCTCGGCCGCCTGGATCTGCGCCGCGAGGACCGGCCCCTTCGCACGGGTCACCGCAGCCGCCTCGATACTGGCGCCGAGGTCGGCGCGCGAGCGCTGCGCCGCCGAAGCCGCGCTCACCGCATTGGCCGAGACCTGCTCGGCATCGCGCCTCGGCACGAAACCGTCGACCAGCAGCGCGTCGTAGCGCTTCCGGTCGGCGGCGGCGCGCGCATATTCGGCGTCGGCCGCTGCAATCTGGGTGTTCATCGAACGGACGTGTGCCGCCGCGAGTTTCTGTTCGGCACCGAGCGATGCGAGCGTCGCGCGCGCCGTCGCGACCTGCGCATCGGCATCCGCCACCGCGGCCTCGGCCGCCATCACACGCGAGTCATAGTCGCGCACGTCGATGCGGACGAGCGGATCGCCCGCCTTCACGACCTGATTGTCCTTCACCAGCACCGCAGTGACGAGCCCGCCGACGCGCGGCGCAACCTCGCTCGAATCGGCCTGCAGATAGGCATTGTCGGTCGACTCCGCGGTCGCCGGCGACGTCAGCCACCAGATACCGAGCGCCGCCACGGCGAGCGCGATCAGGCCGATCTTCCATGCCTTCCTCGGCAGGGCCACGCGGCGACGGACAGGCGCTTCGGCCGGCGCATCGGCGGCGATGGCGGTCTGCACGTTCATTGGCTCAGCACCAGCAGGGTCGAGGTCGCGGTCGCATAGAGGCGCCCGGCTTCGTCGGTCAGCTTCGCCTCGACATAGGCGACGCGGCGGCCGATCGAGATGACATGGCCTTCGGCGCGGACCCTGCCCGTCTTCTCGGTCATCGCTTTCAGATAGGATGTCTTGAGTTCGAGCGTGGTCATTGCCTGATCCTCGGCCAGTTTGGTCACCACGGCGATCCCGCAGGCCGAATCGAGGAGCGTCGCGGCGTAGCCGCCGTGCACGGTGCCCATCGGATTATAATGTTCGGATCCCGGCACCCCCTCGAACGCCGCCCAGCCGTCACCCGCGTCGACGAGCTGAAAGCCCATCGTGTGCCCGATTGGCGGGCGGCCTCCGCTCGCGATCAACCCGCGCACCTTTGCAAGCGTCATTGCACCGTCTCCAGTCCGTAACGGGCGATGATACTGGCGTGCGTGTCGGCGAGCAGCGCGTCGGACAGCGCGAGGTCACCAACGGCGCGTGCAAGGGCCACACTACCAACGAGCTGAGCCAGCAGCGCATGCGCTTCGGCATCGGGACTGGCGAAACCCAGCTGTCCTAGCGGCGCCGCGAGGCGGCTGGCAATTCCGGTCACGCCCGTACCGAAACGCTCGCGCGTCTCGGGCTTCGATCGCGCGAAATCGCCAGACAGAGTCGGCAGCGGACAACCGCGATCGCGGCCGTCGCGATGCGCGGGCGAGAGATAGAAATCGACATAGGCGCGCAGCACTGCGCGCGGGTCGCCCTGCGCATCGATGGCGGCCGAGCGCCGGCGCGCATCGGCGAACATCGTCCCGATCGCTTCCTTCACCAGCGCGTCCTTCGACGGAAAATGGGCATAGAAGCCGCCGTGCGTCAGGCCCGCACGCGCCATGATCCCCGACACCGCGACATTGTCCGGCCCCTTGGCGCGAATTTCCTTCGCCGCCTCTTTCAGCACCCGTTCGCGGGTCTCGGCCTTGTGGCCACTTGAATAGCGCACTTGCGTCTCCTTTTATATGACGCATATAATATAAAGACGACAGGACACAAGACCCATGGCTTCCATTCCCCTTTCTCCCGGGCAGAACCCTGCCGCCGCAGACACACCCTTCGACCCGGCAGCGATGCCCAACACGCGGAAATATCTGATCTTTGCGGTGATGGCGTTCGGCCAGTTCATGGCACTGATCGACATCCAGATCGTCGCGGCGTCGCTCAACGAGGTGCAGGCGGGACTCAGTGCCGGACCCGACGAGATCAGCTGGGTACAGACCGCCTATCTGATGGCCGAGCTCGTCATGATCCCCTTCTCGGCCTTCCTTGCGCAGGCGCTGTCGACGCGCTGGCTGTTCGCCGCGTCGGCGGGGCTGTTCACGATCGCGAGCATTCTCTGCGGCATGGCGTGGAGCATCGAATCGATGATCCTGTTCCGCGCGGTGCAGGGCTTCGTCGGCGGCGCGATGATCCCGACGGTGTTCGCGACGGGCTATATGCTCTTCCAGGGCAAGCAGCGCGCGATGATCCCCGCGATCCTCGGCATGGTGTCGGTGCTCGCGCCGACGCTCGGCCCGACGGTCGGCGGCTGGATCACCGACAGCCTGGGGTGGCGCTGGGTCTTCTTCATCAACGTCCTGCCCGGCGCGATGGTGACGCTGTTGATCCTGATGCTCGTCCGCGTCGACAAGCCTAATTTGCCGATGCTCCGCCGCATCGACTGGGTGCATCTGGGCTCGATGGCTGTCTTCCTCGCCGGCCTCGAATATGTCCTCGAGGAAGGCCCGAAGCACGAATGGTTCAGCGAACCGTCGATCGCGATCGCCGCTTGGCTGTCGTTCGTCGCCTTTGGCCTCTTCCTCGAACGCTCTTTCCGCTCCGACGGACCGATCGTGAAGCTGTCGCCCTTCCGGGTGCCAACCTTCGTCTTTGCCTGCGTCTTCAACCTGGTGATCGGCTTCGGCCTCTATGCCAGCACCTATCTGATCCCCATCTATCTCGGCCGCGTGCAGGGCTATAATGCTTCGGAAATCGGTACGACGGTCTTCGTTGCCGGCATCGCGCAATTGCTGGGCGTCCCGATTGCCGCAGCGCTGTCGCAACGCGTCGACCAGCGCATCGTCATCACCTTCGGGCTCGGCCTGTTCGCCGTCGGCCTATGGATGTTCAGCTTCATGACCCCCGAATGGGGATTCGCCGCGCTCTTCTGGCCACAGGTGGTACGCAGCTTCGCGATCATGCTGTGCATCGTGCCCTCGGTCGGGCTCGCGCTCGGCAATTTCGAGGGGCCGGAACTGCGCTACGCCTCGGGCCTGTTCAACCTGATGCGCAACCTCGGCGGCGCGATCGGCATCGCGCTCGTCAACACCTGGCTCGGCGACAATATGCGCATCCATATGCTGCGCCTGTCCGAGGCGCTCGGTCGCGGCGGCGAGACGGCGCGCGAGGCAGCCGCCGACCTGACGCAGGGAATCGGCCAATATGTCGCCGATCCCGCGCTCGCCGCGCAGATGGCGAACGGCGTGCTCGGCCGCATCGTCGGCCGCGAAGCGCTGACCCTCGCCTTCGACGACGTCTTCCGCCTTATGTCATGGATCTTCCTGACGGCGCTGGTCATGGTCCCCTTCTGCAAGCCGCCACCGATCGGCGGGCCTGCCCCGACCGACGCGCACTAAGCCCGAAAAAGAAGACCCGCCCCCGGGCCCATGTCCCCGGGGACGGGTCGCGACCCGTCGTCCTTTGGCCCCGTCCGGTCCCGCGGCATGATGCGGAACCGGGGCGCCGGATCAGGCGAGGTCGAAACGATCGGCGTTCATCACCTTGGTCCAAGCCTTGACGAAGTCATTCACGAACTTCTCTTCATGGCCATTCTCGGCATAGACCTCCGCAACGGCGCGCAGCTCGGCATTCGAACCAAAAATCAGGTCTGCGCGCGTCGCGCGCCACGTCTCGCCGCCGCTGGTGCGGTCGGTCGCGACATATTCCTGATCGCCCGATCCATCGACGGCCTTCCACACATTGGTCATGTCGAGCAGGTTGACGAAATAATCGTTCGTCAGCTGCCCCGACCGTTTGGTGAAATGGCCGTGGCCGCGGTCGCCATGATTGGCGCCGAGGACGCGGAGGCCGCCGATCAGCACTGCCATCTCGGGCACCGACAGGCCGAGCAGCGAGGCGCGGTCGAGCATCAGTTCCTCGACCTTCACCGCCAGCTTCTTGTTTCCGACATAGTTGCGGAACGCGTCGGCCTCGGGTTCCATCACCGCGAAACTGTCGGCGTCGGTCTGCGCATCGGTTGCGTCGCCGCGGCCGCCGGTGAACGGCACATTGGTCGCGCCCGCCTTCTCCAGCCCGACGACGCCGCCGAGGACGATGGCATCGGCCAGCGACATCGAACCGCGCAGCCCGTTCAGCGTATCGATCACCTTGGCAAGCGCCGCGGGCTCGTTGACGTCCCAGTCCTTCTGCGGCGCAAGCGCGACACGCGCGCCATTGGCGCCGCCGCGGAAGTCCGACTTGCGATAGGTGCTCGCCGAGGCCCAGGCGGTCTTGACCAGCTGGCTGACGGTCAGGCCGCTGTCGGCGATTTTCGCCTTCACCGCCGCGACGTCGGTATCCGACGGCTTCGAACCGGCCGGGATCGGATCCTGCCAGATCAGGTCTTCGGCGGGCACTTCGGGGCCGAGATAGCGAACCTTGGGACCCATGTCGCGGTGGGTCAGCTTGAACCACGCGCGCGCAAAGGCATCCTTGAACGCTTCATGGTCGTCGCGGAACCGCTCGCTGATCGCGCGGAATTCGGGATCGCGCTTCAACGCCATGTCGGCGGTGGTCATCATCGTCGGCACCTTCTTGCCGGGGACATGCGCGTCGGGCGCCATATCCTCTTCCGTCTGGCCGATCGGCTGCCACTGGTTGGCGCCCGCCGGCGACTGCACCAGCTCGTAATCATAATCGAACAGCAGGCGGAAATAATTCTCGGTCCATTCGCGCGGCGTGTTCGTCCACGCGCCTTCGATGCCGCTGGTCACCGTATGCTCGCCGATGCCGCCGCTTTCGTGGGTGCTGACCCAGCCAAAGCCCTGCGCGGCGAGGTCGCCGCCCGAGGGTGCATTGCCCAGCAGCGACGCATCGCCATTGCCATGCGCCTTGCCGAAAGTGTGGCCGCCGGCAGTCAGCGCGACGGTCTCCTCCGAATTCATCGCCATGCGATCGAAGGTTTCCTTCATATCGCGCGCCATACCCTCGTCATCGTGCGGGTTGCCCTGCGGCCCCTCGGGATTGACGTAGATCAGGCCCATCTGGATCGCGGCGAGCGGGCCTTCGATCTCCAGCCCCTTGCCCGGATCGATGCGCGTCTGGACGCCTTGGTTCACCCACTGGTCCTCGCTGCCCCAATAGATGTCGCGTTCGGGCTCGAACACGTCGGCGCGGCCGCCGCCGAAACCGAAGACCGGGCCGCCCATGCTTTCGATCGCGACATTGCCGGCGAGGATGAACAGGTCGGCCCAGCTGATCTTGTTGCCGTATTTCTGCTTGATCGGCCACAGCAGGCGGCGCGCCTTGTCGAGGTTGCCGTTGTCGGGCCAACTGTCGAGCGGCGCGAAACGCTGCTGCCCGCTGTTGGCACCGCCGCGGCCGTCGGCGGTGCGATAGGTGCCCGCGGCGTGCCATGCCATGCGGATGAAGAAGGGCCCGTAATGACCATAATCGGCCGGCCACCAAGGCTGGCTGTCGGTCATCAGCGCGGTCAGGTCATCCTTCAGCGCCTGATAATCGAGCGACTTGAACGCCGCAGCATAGTCGAAATCGGCACCGTGCGGATTCGAAGAGCCATTGGGGCCCAGGATCTCGGTCGCCAGCATGTCGGGCCACCAGTCCTTGTTGGTCTGGCCGAGCAGGGCGCGGACACCGCCGGGCTGGTGGACGGGGCAACCGCCACCGATGGGGGTCTGGTCGTTCATGCAGTCTCTCCTCTTTATGGATGTTGTGCGATCGTGATGCGGCCGGATGACGGGCGCATGACGCAGCGGCGGCGGAAGGGCCTCAGGGGACTGTCGGCGCGGGCAGGCGTCGAGTCGATGGCGCATCCTTTCATTCAGACAGGAGGAAGGTACGCCGCGGGAGCCAATCGACCTAAACGAATAAGCTGAATTCAGTCATCGAATGAACCGATCAACGATGACGCGGGTTGCGACGGCGACGAGCCGCCCGTCGCGGCTTCGCCACGCTCCGGCGAGGCGACGCAACATCCTGATTTGGCAGGGGTTGCTGAAGGGTCGTGACCTGACCCCGGGCCGCGGCAGCAGGAGAATGAAAGTGGCTAACAAGCAGCAGAACCAGCAGGGTGGCCGTCAGCCCGACGGCGACCGTCAGCAGGAACAGCAGGGCGGCCAGAATCGCCAGCCCGGAAGCGAGCAGCGGCCCGATCAGGACCGCAACAAAAGTCCGCAGCAGCGCTGATACAGGCTGCACGAGAATGGGCCGCCCCTCGCGGGAGCGGCCCTTTTCTTTTGCCCGCGATCAGGCGGTCAGAAGCTGACCTTGATCGTCCCGCCCCAGGTGCGCGGATCGCCGGGGGTGCCGGCGATCAGGCCGACATTGCCCGGCGCGACCTGCAGCAGCTCGATATAGTTGACGTCGAACGCGTTGCGGACCCATCCGAACACATCGATGCCGTCGCCGCGGAAGCCGACGCGGAAGTTGGTCAGCGCATAGCCCTTCACATCGGTATAGATCGACGGCGATGCGTTCGAATTCCAGTGCGAACGGTAATTGCCGTCGACGCCCAGATAGACCTGCCCTTCCTTCGCGAACAGCGTGACCGGCACGTTGGTCTCGGCGCCGTAGGAGAAAGCCCATTTCGACACGCCGGGCAGGCGCTGGCCCGAAATATCGCACTGGCGCGGGCTCAGCCCCGGGACGCCCGGCACGCTCGGCGTCTGGTTGCCGGTGACGAAGGTGCCGCCCGACAGTTCGGGCGGGCACGGCGCGCTGGTGAACTTCTTGTATTTCGCGTCGGTATAGGCGCCGTTGGCATAGGCGGTGAAACGATCGCTGGTGCGGATCTTGAAGTCCGCCTCGACACCTTGCGAAACGACCTTCTCCGCATTGGCCAGATAACCGCGCACCGTCCCGAACTGTCCGCCGTTCACCGTCGCCTGGAAATTCTTGATCTCGGTCCGGAAGGCGGTGAGGTTGAAGGTCGCGAGACGGTTCAGGAACTGGGTCTTCAGCCCCACCTCGAAGTGGTTCACCGATTCCGGCTTCACCGTGCTCGCGCTGAGTACAGGCTGGTTGTTGGTGTCGAGCGGCAGGCCGTTCTGGTTGATGCCGACCGTCTTGAAGCTCTTCGCATAGGTCGCATAGGCAAGGACATCCGGCGCGAGCTTGTAATTCACGTTCAGATCATAGCTGAAATTCCAGTCGCTGACCGACGGGGTGGTGAGCTGCGGCTGATAGACACCGCACTGCGCGGTGAGAACCGCATTGCCCTGCTGCGCCGCGGTGCTGCAGCTCGTGATCAGTTGCCCGGCACCCGTCGTCACGACGCGCTGGTAAAAGCCTTCCTTCTTGTCGTAATTGATGCGGATACCCGGCTGGATCGTCAGCTCCGGCGTCAGCTTGTAGCTGAGCTGGCCATAGAGCGCCGCACTGTCCGACTTCAGATATTGCGTGTTGGTCGCGGTCAGGCCGTTCAGCACTTCGGGGCGGTTATAGACATTGTTCGGATCGGTCGATGGCGCGAGACTGTATCGCGTCGCGTCGATTCCCTGCTGCTCGGTGCCCTGCGTGTCGATGCGTTGCTTGAAGCCGAACAGGCCGACGACGAAATCGAGCTTGTCGCCCTCGTAATTGTAACGGAATTCCTGGCTGTACTGATCCTGCTGCGACGGGTTCTGCGACTTGGCCACGACCGAGGCGCCGGTGAAGTCGCGGTCGTTCTCGGGCTGCCAGTCCCAGAAGCGCCACGCGGTGATCGAGGTGAAAGTCCCCGGACCGACGTCCCATTTCACGCGCAGCGACGCGCCGCCGATCTTGTTTCCCGCGCTGAGGCTGGCGTCGATGTCGGTCAGGCGATCATAGATGTTCCGGCTCGGCACGATGTAATTGTAGTTCGGGTTGGCTGCCTGCAGCCGCGCGATGATTGCATCATATTGGCGGTTGAGAGCGCGCTGCGTCGTGCCGACGCGTACGAAAGCGGTGCCGCAACATTCGGGATTCTGGCGGCTGTAGTCGCCCGCGAGCGTGATCGAGAGATCGTCGTTGGGTTCGAACAGCAACTGGCCGCGCAGGCCCAGATTGTCCTGCTCGTTGATCCAGCGGTCGGTCCGGGTGTTGAACAGCGTGCCGCGGCGGCTGGTCGTGGCGATCGCGATACGCGCAGCGACCTTGTCCGACAGCGGACCCGAAACCGCGGCCTTCGCCTGGCGGTAATTGAGATTGCCGACCGTCACTTCCGCACGACCCTCGAAATCGAAGGTCGGCTGGTTCGTCGTGATGTTGATCGCGCCCGCAGTGGTGTTCTTGCCATAAAGGGTGCCCTGCGGCCCGCGCAGTACCTCGACCTGGTCGACGTCGAGGAAGTCGAAGGTCGCAGCGGCGACGCGCGAGTTATAGACGTCGTCGACATAGATGCCGACGCCCTGTTCGAAGCCGTCGCTGGTGAGGCCGAAGGGCACGCCGAGACCGCGGATGTTGACCGAGGTGTTGCGCGGATTCGACGTGTAGACCTGCAACGTCGGCGCGAGCTGCTGCAGCTTCACGACGTTG
>Ga0209257_1004437_pt1 | contig 10867 bp, 9 predicted proteins | sample AraplaCvi_mCL_r2_FD_184277 | JGI IMG/M metagenome (GOLD analysis project Ga0209257, IMG submission 184277) | Arabidopsis root microbial communities from North Carolina, USA - plate scrape MF_Cvi_mCL_r2 (SPAdes) (version 2) | ecosystem: Host-associated > Plants > Roots > Endosphere | place: USA...
GACCAGTGCGGATCGAAGTGCTTGCGCAGCAGCAGGTGCGGCAGTTCGGCGATCACCCAGTCCGGTTCGATCGCCGCATTGGTCAGGCCCCATACCTTCTGCGTATCCAGCAGGGTGGCGGCCAGCAACCACGGCGGCGGCCGTTTAGCCATCACCGAGCCGGGGAATGGCAGGAAGCGGCGCTGGCGCGGGGCCAGGAAATCGCCCTTGTCGCTGCGATGGCCGATCTGGGTCGGCAGGCCAGCGATCAGTGCACGGTGCAGGGTCTGGTAGGCCGCGGCACGCACGCGCTCGCTGAAGGCATTGCGGGCCTCTACGGCCGCTGCGGGGGCGGCGGGCACGACTGTGGCAGCCGGCGGTTCGGTCTTGCCCTCGCGGGCCAGGCGGGCGGCGCGATGCTGCTGGCCACGGGTCGCCTTGGCCTTCTCGGCATCATCGCGCACGGGCGCAGGGGCCGACGAACCGGCCAGCAACGGCGCCATCGCACTGTCCACCGGCTCTTCGCTCCAGCCCAGCTCTTCGCACAGCACCCGCAGCTGGCGGTGCAGCTCGCGCCATTCGCGCATGCGCAGGAAGCCGAGGAAATGGCGATCGCACCAGCCGCGCAGCTTGGATTGGGTCAGGTCTTCGTGGGCTAGGCGATAGCCCTCCCACAGGCGCAGCACTCCGACGAATTCAGAGCGCCCATCGGCAAACAGCGCGTGTGCGTTGTCAGCTGCGGCACGCGCTTCGGGTGGGCGTTCGCGCGGATCCTGGATGCCCAGGAACGACGCAATGACCAGCATCGGGCGCAGGCAGCCCTGCGCCTGCGCGGCGACCAGCATGCGGGCCAGTTTCACATCCACCGGCAGGCGCGCCATCTGGCGGCCGATCGGGGTAAGCCGGCGATCGTTGTCGATCGCGCCCAACTCGCCGAGCTGCTGCCAGCCATCGGCAATGGCGCGCTCGTCGGGGGCTTCCAGGAACGGGAAATCCTCGATCCGGCCCAGGCCCAGCTGCAGCATGCGCAGGATCACCCCGGACAGGCTGGAGCGGCGGATTTCCGGATCGGTGAACTCGGCGCGCGACTGGAAATCCGCTTCCGAGTAAAGCCGATAGCAGATGCCTGCGGAGACGCGACCGCAACGGCCCTTGCGCTGGTTGGCGCTGGCCTGCGAAACCGCCTCGATATGCAGCCGGTCCAGCTTCTGGCGCGGGCTGTAGCGCTTGACCCGGGCCAGGCCCGGATCGATCACGTAGCGGATGCGCGGCACCGTGAGCGAGGTTTCGGCCACGTTGGTGGCCAGCACGATGCGGCGTTTGCTGCCCGGGTTGAACACCGCGTCCTGGTCCTTCACCGACAGCCGCGCGTACAGCGGCAGCACTTCGGTTTCGCGGTATTTACGTCGTTCCAGCGCCTGGTGCGCGTCGCGGATTTCGCGTTCACCGGGGAAGAACAGCAGGATGTCACCGCGCGGGTCGAGCCGGGTGATCTCATCCACCGCCGCCACCACCGCATCGTTGACGGTGCGCTCGCCATCGCGGCCGCCGTCCTCATCGCCAACGCCCTCGCCTTCCAGCGGGCGGTAGCGTACTTCCACCGGGAACGTGCGGCCTTCCACGCTGATCACCGGCGCATCGTCGAAGTGCTGGGCGAAGCGCGAGGTATCGATCGTCGCCGAGGTGACGATCAGCTTGAGGTCCGGGCGCTTGCGCAGCAGCTGCTTGAGGTAGCCGAGCAGGAAATCGATGTTGAGGCTGCGTTCGTGCGCCTCGTCGACGATGATCGTGTCGTACTGCGACAGCCAGCGGTCGCTGCTGATTTCGGCCAGCAGGATGCCGTCGGTCATGAACTTGATGCGGGTATCGTCGCCGACCCGGTCGGTGAAGCGCACCTGGTAGCCGACCGTAGTGCCCAGCTCGGAGTGCAGCTCCTGCGCCACGCGGGTGGCCACCGCACGTGCGGCAATCCGTCGCGGCTGGGTGCAGCCGATCATCCCGGCCTGGCCGCGGCCGGCGGCCAGGCACAGCTTGGGCAGCTGGGTGGTCTTGCCCGAGCCGGTTTCGCCCGCGATGACCACGACCTGGTGTTCCCGGATCAGCGCGGTGATGCGCTCGGCTTCACGCGCGATCGGCAGGCTGTCGTCCAGACTGATCGACGGCTGGTTGAGCGCCCGCGCCTGGCGTCGCTGCACCGACGCGTGCAGGGCCTGCTGGAATGCCGCCGCCACGCCGGCATCGGCCGGTTTGGCCCGCCAGCGCGAGAGCATGCCGAGCAGACGACCGCGATCACGGCTCATGGCCCCATCAATGGCGGCCTGCTGCGAAGCCAGGGACGAAGCATCGGGTTGTTTGATAGCGGTCATCAATCGGATCGTTTAGAACTTATGAGTACAACTGAAGGTTAGTCTGACTTATTGTGAAGGCCATCCCATCCAACACGAGGATTTCCCCCATGGCGAAGACCAAGACCCCGGCCAAACCCAAGGCCACCAAGCCCCAGGGCGCCAAACTGAAGCTGTCAGCAGCGGCGCCCTCGGCCCCGAACATTGATATCGGGATCAAGGAAGCGGATCGCAAGAAGATTGCCGAGGGCCTGTCGGCCTTCCAGGCAGACGCGTTCACGCTTTACCTGAAGACCCACAACTTCCATTGGAACGTGACGGGCTCGATGTTCAACTCGCTGCACCTGATGTTCGAGACCCAGTACACCGAACAGTGGGCGGCCCTGGACGACGTGGCTGAACGCATCCGCGCCCTGGGCTTCAACGCGCCGGGCTCCTACCGCGAGTTCGCCGCCCTGACCTCGATCGCCGAGGAACCGGGCCTCACCGACAGCGCGGACTGGCGTGAAATGGTACGCCAGTTGGTCGCCGCCAACGAGGCCGTGTGCCGGACCGCCCGCAAGGTGCTGGACGTGGCCGACGACGCCGACGACGCCCCGACCGAAGACCTGATGACCCAGCGCCTGCAGACCCACGAGAAGTACGCCTGGATGCTCCGCTCGCTCCTCCAGTAACGCCGGCCCCGTTCCCCCGATGCTCCATCGGGGGAATTCCGGACGGGGAACGCTCCCCGGAACCGGTAAACTAGCGCGATGTCTTCCCGCCCCGCGCACGAACTGCTGCACCGCATCTTTGGTTACGACGATTTCCGCGGTCCGCAGCAGGCGATCGTCGAGCATGTCGCGGCCGGTAATGACGCGCTTGTGCTGATGCCCACCGGCGGCGGCAAGTCGCTGTGCTACCAGGTGCCTTCCCTGCTGCGCGAGGGCACCGGCATCGTCATCTCACCGCTGATCGCGCTGATGCAGGACCAGGTGGAAGCCCTGCGCCAGCTGGGCGTGCGCGCCGAATACCTGAATTCGACCCTGGATGGCGAAACCGCCGCCCGGGTCGAGCGCGAGCTGGCCGCCGGCGAGCTGGAACTGCTGTACGTCGCACCCGAGCGGCTGCTCACCGGCCGTTTCCTGTCCCTGCTGGCGCGCAGCCGCATTGCCCTGTTCGCCATTGACGAAGCCCATTGCGTCTCGCAGTGGGGCCACGATTTCCGGCCTGAATACCGCCAGCTCACCGTTCTGCACGAGCGCTGGCCGGACGTGCCGCGCATCGCGCTGACCGCCACCGCCGACCCGCCGACCCAGCGCGAGATCGCCGAGCGGCTGGACCTGACCAATGCCCAGCACTTCGTCAGCTCCTTCGACCGGCCCAACATCCGCTACACCGTGGTGCAGAAGGACAACGCCAAGCGCCAGCTGCTGGATTTCCTGCGCGGCCACCGCGATGAAGCGGGCATCGTCTACTGCATGTCGCGGCGCAAGGTCGAGGAAACCGCCGAGTTCCTGTGCAAGGAGGGCATGAACGCCCTGCCCTACCACGCCGGCCTGCCGGCCGAGGTGCGCGCGGCCAACCAGCGCCGCTTCCTGCGCGAAGACGGCATCGTGATGTGCGCCACCATCGCCTTCGGCATGGGCATCGACAAGCCCGACGTGCGCTTCGTGGCGCATACCGACCTGCCCAAGTCAATGGAAGGCTACTACCAGGAAACCGGCCGCGCCGGCCGCGATGGCGAACCGGCCGAAGCCTGGCTCTGCTATGGCCTGGGCGACGTGGTACTGCTCAAGCAGATGATCGAGCAGTCCGAGGCGGGCGAGGAGCGCAAGGCGCTGGAACGCTCCAAGCTCGACCACCTGCTGGGCTACTGCGAATCCATGCAGTGCCGCCGCCAGGTGCTGCTGGCCGGGTTCGGCGAAACCTATCCGCATCCGTGCGGCAACTGCGACAACTGCCTGCAACCACCCGATGCCTGGGATGCCAGCGTGGCCGCGCAGAAGGCGCTGAGCTGCGTGTACCGCAGTGGCCAGCGCTTTGGCGTGGGCCACCTGATCGACATCCTGCGCGGCGGCGAGAACGACAAGATCCGCCAGTTCGGCCATACCGAACTGAGCACCTACGGCATCGGCAAGGATCTTGATGCCCGCACCTGGCGCAGCGTGTTCCGCCAGCTGGTGGCCGCCGGCCTGCTGGAAGTGGACAGCGACGCCTACGGCGGCCTGCGCCTGACCGACGGCAGCCGCCAGGTGCTCAAGGGCGAGCGCAAGGTGATGATGCGCCGCGAAAGCCCCAGGACCCGCGAACGCGAGCGCGGCGGCCAGCGCACCGGCCTGTCGGTGCTGCCGCAGGACCTGGCCCTGTTCAACGCCCTGCGCGGCCTGCGTGCCGAGCTGGCGCGCGAGCAGAACGTGCCGGCCTTCGTGATCTTCCACGACAGCACCCTGCGCAACATCGCCGAACAGCGCCCCACCAGCATCGACGCGCTGGGCCGCGTAGGCGGCATCGGTGGCACCAAGCTGTCCCGCTACGGCGAGCGGCTGGTGGAGATCGTCCGCGAAGAAGGCTGATGCGCGCGCGCCCAGCCAGACCCACGTCCAACGTTGAACCTGCCGTTCAGGCACGGGTGCGTGGGGGGCGCTTTGGCGTTATGGTGGCGCCCATGTCCGCCGGTGGCCTGCTCCTGCGAGTGGTATTGATGCTCAGCCTGTTACTCAACGGGCTGAACGCGGCCATGGCCGGGCCCATGATGCTGGCGATGGCCACGCCCGCCGCTGCCGAAGACGCACCTGCGCCGCCCTGCCATGGCCAGGAGCATGTCGCCATGCACGGTGCCCCGGCCGAACCACCGGCCCAGGCACCGGACGACAGCGAGCACTGCAGGATCAAGGACTGCCTGCGCAACTGCGCCCAGCAGCCCAGCCTGACCGTGCAGATCGCCTGGATCCCCGTACCGCCACCGCCGTCGCCGGTGCTGCTGCAGGTTGCCCACCCGTCCCTGCCCAGCCCGCCGCTGGACCGCATCACCCGCCCTCCCATCGCCTGAGCCCGCGTTCGCCACGAACGCCTGCGTAACGCGATGCCGTGCTGACGCACGCGCGTCCTGCCGGCACCTGCGCGTGCCCCTCGGATCCGATTCGGAGTTGCAATGTCACACCCCTCTTCCCCCGGCGCGGGCGCCCCGCCCGTACCGTCGCGACGCCTGTTCGTGCAGGGCCTGGCTGCCGGCGGCGTGGTTGCCGGCCTGGCAGGCGCCGTGCCCGCGCGCGCCCTGGCCAACGCCGCCCCCCGCGTGGTCACCGCCCCGCAGGTGCTCAGCGGCCAGCAGTTCCAGCTGAGCATCGGCGAATCACTGGCCAACTTCACCGGCCGCACCCGCCCGGCCATCACCGTCAACGGCAGCCTGCCCGCGCCGATCCTGCGCTGGCGCGAAGGCGACACCGTCAACGTGCGCGTGGCCAACGCCCTGCAGGGCCACCCCACCTCGATCCACTGGCACGGCATCCTGTTGCCGGCCAACATGGACGGCGTGCCCGGCCTGAGCTTCAACGGGATCGCCCCGGGCGAGGCCTACCAGTACCGCTTCACCCTCAAGCAGTCCGGGACCTACTGGTACCACAGCCATTCCATGTTCCAGGAACAGGCCGGCCTGTACGGCGCGCTGATCATCGACCCGCTGCAGCCGGCCCCTTACCGGTTCGACCGCGAGCACGTGATCCTGCTGTCGGACTGGACCGACATGGACCCGGGCGCGCTGTTCCGGCGCATGAAAAAGCTCGCCGAGCACGACAACTACTACAAGCGCACGCTGCCCGATTTCCTGCGCGACGTGCGCCGCGATGGCTGGAGCGCGGCCACCGCCGACCGCGGCATGTGGGGAAGGATGCGGATGACCCCCACCGACATCTCCGACATCAACGCCCATACCTACACCTACCTGCTCAACGGCACCGCCCCGGCTGGCAACTGGACCGGGCTGTTCCGCAGCGGCGAAAAGGTGCTGCTGCGCTTCATCAACGGCGGTTCGATGACCTACTTCGACGTGCGCATTCCCGGCCTGAAGATGACCGTGGTCGCCGCCGACGGGCAGTACATCCACCCGGTGAGCATCGATGAATTCCGCATCGCGCCGGCGGAAACGTTCGATGTGATCGTCGAGCCCACTGGCCAGGATGCGTTCACCATCTTCTGCCAGGACATGGGCCGCACCGGCTACGCCGCCGGCACCCTGGCCGTGCGCCACGGGCTGCAGGCGCCGATCCCCGCGCGCGACCCACGCCCGCTGCTGACCATGAGCGACATGGGGCATGACATGGGCGGCATGGGCCACCACATGAAGGGCATGGAAGGCGGCTGCGGCGCCAACATGGGCCACGGCGGCCACGGCAGCGTCGGCAAGGCACCGCGCCACGCGCCGAGCGAGAACGGCAACCCGCTGGTCGACATGCAGAGCGCGGCCACCGAGCCCAAGCTCGACGACCCGGGCATCGGCCTGCGCGACAACGGCCGCCAGGTACTCACCTATGGCGCCATGCGCAGCCTGTTCGAGGATCCGGATGGGCGCGAGCCGTCGCGCGAGGTCGAACTTCACCTCACCGGCCACATGGAAAAATTCAGCTGGTCGTTCGATGGCATTCCGTTCGCCAGCGCCGAACCGTTGCGCCTGAACTACGGCGAGCGCATGCGCATCGTGCTGGTCAACGACACCATGATGCAGCACCCCATCCACCTGCACGGGGTGTGGAGCGACCTGGAAAACGCCGACGGCGAATTCCAGGTGCGCAAGCACACCATCGACATGCCGCCCGGTACCCGACGCAGCTACCGCGTGCGCGCCGATGCGCTCGGCCGCTGGGCCTACCACTGCCACCTGCTGTACCACATGGAAGCAGGAATGATGCGCGAAGTGAGGATCGAAGAATGAAGATGCTCACCGTTGCCCTTCTGAGCGCCATCGCGGGGCCGGCGTGGGCGCAGTCGCATGCGCACGCGCACACCGATGCAGCACCCGCGGCTGCACCGGCCGCGGTCGACCATTCGAAGATGGACCACTCGAATATGGACCATTCAACGATGGACCATTCGACCATGGATCACGGCGGCGTCGACCACGCGCAGATGGGTCACTCGACGATGGATCACGCCGCCATGGGCCATGGCGCCGCGCCGATTGCACCGCGCGAACCCATTCCCGAGGTCACCGACGCCGACCGTGCGGCCGCCTTCCCGCCCATCAACCATGATGCGATGGAGCACGCACCCAACGTGCACAGCCTGCTGCTGATCAACCGGCTGGAACACTGGGATGGCCAGCACGGCACCGGCCAGGCCTGGGAAGCCAGCGGCTGGGTCGGCGGCAACATCAACCGCCTGTGGGTACGCAGCGAAGGCGAACGCAGCGGCGGGCGCACGGAGTCGTCCGATCTCGAAGTGCTGTACGGGCGCAGCGTGTCGCCGTGGTGGGACGTGCTGGTGGGCGTGAAGCAGGATTTCCGCCCCGCGGATTCGCGCACCTGGGCCGCGTTCGGCATCCAGGGCCTGGCTCCGTACAAGTTCGAAACCTCGGCGACGGCGTATGTTGGCGAAGGCGGACAACTGGCTGCCACGATGGAGGTCGAGTACGAGCTGCTGCTCACCAACCGCCTGATCCTGCAGCCACTGGTGGAAGCCACGCTCGCCGCCAGGGACGAGCCCGAGCACGGAATGGGTGCGGGCCTGAACAAGGTCGAGGCCGGGTTGCGCCTGCGCTACGAGTTCAGCCGCCGCTTCGCCCCGTACATCGGTGTCAGCCACGAGCGCCTGTTCGGTGACACGGCCGATTACCACCAGGCAGCGGGCGAGCACACCCGTGACACCCGCTGGGTGGCCGGCGTGCGGGTCTGGTTCTGATGGCACTGCAGATCCGCCGTGCAACGCCTGCCGATGCAGAGCTGCTCTCTGCATTGGCCATGGCCACCTACACAGAGACCTTCGGCGATTCGTATCCGCCGCAGGACCTGCATGACTTCCTCGACGCGCACTACTCACCCGCACCCCAGCGTCGTGAGCTGGAAGATCCGCTCAGCGCCGCATGGCTGCTGTTCGATGGGGAGCAGGCAATCGGCTATCTCGCGGCCGGGCCGAACAGCCTGGTCCATGCCCTGGCGACGGAAGGCGATATCGAACTGAAGCGGCTGTACGTGCACGCCAGCCACCAAGGTGGCGGCCACGGCGCACGGCTGATGGACGCGTTGCTGGACTGGCTGGACCAGCCCCGACGACGCACGCTGTGGGTGGGCGTATGGTCGGAGAACTTCGGCGCGCAGCGCTTCTACGCGCGCTACGGCTGTGTGCAGGTTGGCAGCTATGAATTCCCGGTGGGCGAAAGCCGCGACCTCGAATTCATCCTGCGCCGGCCCTGAGCAGGACCGGCGCACGGATCGCGGGGACGATCAGAAATCGAACAGGTCGGACAGGAAGCTTTCTTTTTTCTTCTTGCGGTAGCCCTGGCCATCGCCATAGTGCTGCTGGCCAAGGTGGCGCGTGTCGCGGTGCTGCACCTGAGGGTGGACCTGCTGCGGCGGCGGAGGCGGCGCGGCGGGACGCACCGGCGCGGGCGCGGCCGCACCGGCCGAGCGCTCGATGATCTTGTCCAGCTCACCACGGTCCAGCCACACGCCCCGGCATTGCGGGCAGTAATCGATTTCGATGCCCTGGCGCTCGGACATCACCAGCGCTTGGGTCGTACATACGGGGCATTGCATCGATTTGGCTCCATTCGGGGTCAGATCCCGACTGTACCGTGGCCTACCTGACCCGCGCACAACAGAACAACGTTTGGCTGACGGTTTTTGCACGATCCGCTCACCTTCTGCTGCCCATACTGCCGCGCCTTTCCACCCAAACCCTGCAGGGGAATCCGCGTCATGCTGTTGTCCAAGCGCCATGTTGCACCGCGCGTGCTGTTGATCGAAGACACCGAAGACACCCGTGAACTGAGCCGCATGGCGCTGGAAAGCCAAGCCTGCGACGTGGCCGCCGTCAGCTCGGCCGAAGCCGCGCTGGGCCTGCTGCAGGCCGGCGAGCGCTTCGACCTCGTATTCACCGACGTCTGCCTGGGCGGGCTGAGCGGGATCGAAGCTGCCCACCGTATCCGCCAGCACCAGCCCAGCCTGCCGGTACTGGTCACCTCCGGCCTGCAGCCGGACCGGGTCACCCCGCAGCTGGCCCCAGGGATCCACTTCCTGCCGAAGCCGTATTCGATGAGCGAGCTGCTGGATGCGATCCGCGCCTGCTTCGGCGACCAGGATGTAGATCGGGCGGCCTGAGCCCGGAAGCCGACAGGGCGCGCTGGCCGCGCCCTGCTTTCATCAGGATTTCATCAAGCCCTGCGCATCGTTCGGCAAGTGAACCTCCCTTGCCGGAATCCTGATCATGCAGACCCGATTGCTGCTTGGCACGCCCCTGTTGCTGCTGGCCACGCTCACCGACGTGCGCGCGGATGACTTTGTTACCTGCGAAAGCCGCGACAACCGCTACCAGTCCTGTACTTTGCCCTACGCCGGCTATGTCACGCTGGACCGAAAGTTGTCCGGCGCAGATTGCCGCCAGGGGCGCAGCTGGGATTATGACCGCCGCAATGTGTGGGTCGACGACGGCTGCCGCGCCTCGTTCCGGGTGCGCGGCGATGATCGCCACCATGACCGCGACGACGACAACCATGATGCGAAGGTGGCTGCCGGCGTGCTGGTCGGTGCGGCAATCCTGGGCGCGCTGGTGCACAACGCCAACAAGCAGGACGAGCGCTACGACGATGGCAACTACCAGGGCGCGCGTCATACCTCGTACGTGCCGCAGTGGATGGTGGGCGAGTTCGAGGGCTACAACCCGATGTACAACACCGACATCCGCATGCGCATCGAAGCCGATGGCCGGATGTCGGCACAGGCCAGCGGACAGAACCTGTCGGGCTGGGTCAATGGCGGCCAGCTCAACGTGGGCAGCAGCGTGTTCGACATCAACCAGAGCCGCGATGGCTTCGTGACCACCGAAGTGGGCGATCGTCAGAACGAAGTGCGCTACCGCCGCGTACGCTGAGCGGTGTGTCGGTGCCGGCCTGTGCCGGCACCAACGTCACTTTACCTGCCCGCCACCTTGCAACTCAGGCGCGTTCCATAGAACTCCAGCGTGGCCTCGCCCTGGTGTTCCCAGAACTCCACGCCCTCACGGGTGTAACGGCTGCCACTGGCTGACGGGGCCGCAAACGCGATGGCCTGGTCACGGCCCAACCGAATGACCGCAACCTGCGGGTCAAGCTCGTTGTAGAACACCACCGAGAGCGGCTTGCTGGCGTCATCGCATTGATACTGCGTCGGGGCCGGTCCCGGCCCAGTGGCCGCGGCCAGGCGGAGTTCAACGATGCGGGTCTGGTACGACTCAAGCAGGCAGCGGTTGGCGTCCACCGCCTGCCAGCAGGCATCGCGGCCCTTGATCCAGCCGCGCTGTTCAGCGGCCACGTCAAGCTCGCCCGGACCGGTCTGCGCCGCCTTGTACAGCCCGGCCAGCTCCCGATCCAATGC
>Ga0209257_1004444_pt1 | contig 10859 bp, 7 predicted proteins | sample AraplaCvi_mCL_r2_FD_184277 | JGI IMG/M metagenome (GOLD analysis project Ga0209257, IMG submission 184277) | Arabidopsis root microbial communities from North Carolina, USA - plate scrape MF_Cvi_mCL_r2 (SPAdes) (version 2) | ecosystem: Host-associated > Plants > Roots > Endosphere | place: USA...
ATCCGAACGAAGTGGCCGACGTGTTCGAAGTGCCGCTCGCGTTCCTGCTCGATCCGGCGAACCTCGCCACGCACACGCTCGATTTCCGCGGCCGTCCGCGCGAGGTCTTCGAGTACCGCTATCCCGCACAACGCATCTGGGGCGCCACCGCGTCGATGCTCTACAACCTGCGCCAACGCCTGGAGGCGATCCGATGAGCGACGCGACCCCGAACTGGACCACGCTGGTGTCGGCCGAGGATCTCGCCGCCGCACTCGGTCGCGACGACGTCATCGTCTTCGACACGCGCCATAGCCTGGCCGAGCCCGAAGCGGGCGAGGCCGCGCATCGCGTCGCGCACATTCCCGGCGCGTTCTATGCGCATCTGGATCGCGAACTGTCCGATCACCGCAAGCCGCACGACGGCCGCCATCCGTGGCCGGAGCTCCAGGATTTCACCGCCGCGCTCGGGCGCTGGGGCGTGACGCCGCAGCATCAGGTCGTGGTCTACGACGCGTCCGAAGGCGCGCTCGCCGCTGCGCGCATGTGGTTCCTGCTGCGCACGCTGGGGCACAGGCGCGTCGCCGTGCTCGACGGCGGCTTGCAGCGCTGGCAGTCGCTCGGCTTGCCGTTGGAAGCCGACATGCCCGTCGCTGAGCCCGCGCCGCCGTATCCGGCGACGTTCGATCAGAGCCGCCTGCTCGATGCCGCGCAGGTGCAGGCACACCTGGATGCCGGCGGCCTGCTGCTGGATGCGCGCGCCGCCGAGCGTTTCCGCGGCGACGTCGAACCGATCGACCGCGTCGCCGGCCATGTGCCGGGCGCGCGCAATCGTCCTTATGCGCTGTCGATGCGCGACGGCCGCTTCCGCCCCGCGCAGGAACTCGCGGACGAATTCGCGCAGGTGCTGCAAGGGCGCGATCCGAGCGAGGTCGTGGCGATGTGCGGCTCGGGCGTCACGGCCTGCCACTTGCTGCTCGCGCTGGAACATGCCGGCGTCGAAGGCGCGCGGTTGTACACCGGTTCGTGGAGCGGATGGATCCAGGATCCCTCGCGCGCCGTCGCACACGGCGCGTGATGTACCGATCCAGCCCGTTGGCTTCGAGCGTCATGCAATCGCGCAAGCGGTAACCTGATCGTCATACGCGTCCCCGATCCTTGCGCGATTTCGCACAGGGGGCGTGCGTCATGTCACGCATCGCGGGTTGGTGGGTTGCAATGGTGTTGTCGGTCGCGTGTTCGGCCGCGCACGCACAGGTGGACGCCGAGCGCGTCCGCATCCATGGATCGCAGACGATGGCCGCGCGGCTGGTGCCGGCCGTGGCCGAGTCGTGGCTGCGCGATATCGGCTACCAGGACATCCGGCGCGAACAGCCCAGCGCAACGCTGACGGAGATCCACGCGCAACGCGATGGTCTTCCGGTGATCGTGGAAATCCAGGCGAGCAGTTCCGCACAGGGTTTCCAGGACGTGGTCGACGGCAACGCGCAGATCGCGATGATGACGCGCCGCCCGAACGCGGCCGAACTCGACGCGGGCTGGCAGCTGGGCGATCTCGCCTCGCACGATCAGGAATTCGCGATGGCGCTGGACGGTGCGGCGGTCGTCGTGCACCGCGACAATCCGTTGGCGAAGGTGAGCTTCGCGCAACTGCGTCGCGTGCTGTCGGGCCAGGTGCGCGACTGGCGCGAACTCGGCGGTCGCGGCCAGGTGCACCTGCACATGATCGCCAGCGCGAACTCCGCGCGCGACATGATCGACGAACGCGTGATGCTCGGTTCACCTTATGCGCCGGCGCACCTGCATGCCGATGGCGATTCGCTGGTGAAGGCGATCGCGCAGGATCCGGGCGGCATCGGCTTCGTCACCTTGCGTCAGCCGTGGGGCGCGGACGTGCGTCCGCTGGCGTTGTCCGACGGCGGTCGCGCCATCGCGCCGACGCGCCTTGCGGTGCAGAGCGAGGACTATCCGCTCTCGCGCCGCTTCTATCTTTACGGCAGCCAGATGATGGGCGCGCTCAGCCGCAGTTTCGCGCTGTACACGATGGGCCAGCGTGGCCAGGACGCGGTGACGCGCGCGGGGCATTTCGCCGTGACGCTGCGTCCGGGTTACGCGCCGCCGACGCTGTTCGGCCCTGCGGAATACCGCGAACTCGTCGGCAACGCGACACGCCTTCCGCTGAGCCTGCGCTTCAACCTCACCGGCAACAACGAAAGCGGCGTTGCGGCCAGCGTGTACGACAGCCGCTCGGTGCGCGACATCGATCGCATCGTGGCCTTCATGCAGCTGCCGGTGAACCGCGGCCGTCGTCTGCTGGTGGTGGGCTTCGCCGACATGGTCGGCAGTTCGGTCGCGTCCACGATGATGAGCAACGATCGCGCGGACCTCGTCGCGCACGAACTGATGGCGCGTGGATTGCCGGTGATGCATGCCCGCGGCGTTGGCGCGCAGGTGCCGCTGGTGGCGTCGGGGACGCCGTTCGCGCGTTATCGCAACGAGCGTGTGGAGATATGGATGTTGTAGATCGCGACACGTACGTAGCCTGGATAAGCGAAGCGCATCCGGGGTGGGCGTGGACAGGTCCCGGGTGCGCTTACGCTTACCCGGACTACGAGAACCGCGGCGCTTACTTCCCCAGCTTTGCGACCAACGCCTTCAACGCCGCCTGGGTCGACGGATCGCTCCACGCCGCGATGAACTTCGGCAGCTGGATGTTCTCCGGCTGCATCGCGGCGACCAGGTCCGCGCGTGCGATCGCGCGGGTCTGGCGCATCACCGGCTGCGGCAGCTTCAGCAACTGCGCGAGCCATTCGCGCGCGCGTGCGTTCACCTGATCGAGCGGCACCAGCTCATCGACCAGGCCGATGCGTTCGGCGCGCTCGGCTTCGACCATGTCGCCGGCCACGACGAGGCGCTCGGCGCGATACGTGCCGACCACGCGCTGCATCAGGTGCAGGATGCCGGCCGGCACCACGAGGCCGACCTGCGTTTCGTTCAAGCCGATGCGGAAGGGCTTGGCCGGATCCTCGCTCCGTGCCATCACGCGATAGTCGCAGCACAACGCCAGCACGCAGCCGCCAGCGGGCGCATGGCCGCCGATCGCGGCCACGACTGGCACCGGGCATTCGGCGATTGCACGCGCGGCGAGGAAGAAGCGCTCCCATGCGGCCATCAGCGCGTCGCGATCGTCGCCGAGCGAGAGCAGGTGCGGCACGTCGAGCCCCGCCGAAAACACCTTCACGCCGCCGCCGAGCACGATGCCCTGCGCGCCGGAATCCACCGCTTTGGCGAGCGCATCGACCAGGTCGTTGCAGAGCTGCGGATTGAGTGCGTTGACCGGCGCGCGCGCCAGGCGCAGTTCGACGATGCCGTCGGCGGAATGGGATTCGACAAGACTCATGGGCGTCTCCTGCAATGAAGCGCGACGTGAACGGCGCCCGGCGGCGTCAAGGCCGCGCGGACAGTGGCAGGTATCATAGGCCCATGAACGCGACCCGCCTCCGCCTCGGCCTGCTGGCCCTCACGCTCGCCGCATCGTCCGCGGCATCGGCTGCCGATTGCAGCCTCAAGATCGTCGATGGCTGGGTGCGTCTTCCGCCCGCGGCGATGCCGATGATGGCCGGCTTCGGCCGCATCGAGAATCCCTGCACGAAGCCGGCCACGATCACCGGCGCGAGCAGCGCGGCGTTCGGCGAAGTCGATATGCACGAGACGCGCGTGGTCGATGGCGTAAGCCGCATGCGCGCGGTGCCGGAACTACGGATCGCCCCGGGCCAGGCGGCCGTGTTCAAGCCCGGCGGCCTGCACCTGATGCTGATGGAGCCGGGCGCGGCGCTGAAGCCGGGCAGCAAGGTCGCCATCGAGTTCAAGCTCAAGGATGGCGGAAAGGCGCTGGGCGAATTCGTGGTGAAGAAGGCGGGCGAGTAGGGCGCTGCCTTCCTTCTGCCTGCAAGAAAACGGCGCCGATTGGCGCCGTTTCTGTCTTCCGGATAGGTAAACGCGCGGGTTACGAACACGCCTCGCGCACCGCCACCGGAAGTTCCGCCGCACGCCCGGTGCCGCGATCGATCCACACCATCACCACGTTGCCGTCGCAATACAGCACCGACTCGTCGTGCGCATCGACGATGCGATGGCCGATGCTGACGCTCGTGTTGCCAAGACGCTCGACGAACAGTTCGATGTCGACTTCCGCCGGCCATTCGATCGGGCGGCGGTAGTTGAGATGCGCGGCGGCGACGACGGGCGCGACGTGGTCGTCCAGTCCCTGTCCCGGCACGCCGAGCATCCAGCGCAGGCGCGCTTCCTCGAGGTAGCTCAGGTACTTCGAGTTGTTGACGTGGTTGAACGCGTCCAGGTCGCGCCAGCGCACGGAAAGCGGGACGCGGATCAGCGCGACGGGCGCTTCGTTCGATTCGACGGCCGGTGCCTGCGGTGCAGGCGCGGCGGCGGGCGCCGCGCTTCTGGTCGCCTTCTTCGCCGCCGGCTTGCGCTGGCGGGTGGTCGTCTTGCGGGCCTTCGGTGTTGCTGTATCGCTCATGCGGCTTATTTCTTCTTCTTGGTATTCGCTTTCGCGGTCGTCTTCTTCGCCGCCGCCTTCGTTGCCGCCGGCTTGGAAGTCGCCGTCGCCTTGCCATCGGCCTTCGCCGCCGCCGGACGCGCCTTGCGCGCGGGCGCCGCGGGCTTGGTGTCCAGCAACGGCGCAAGGAAGCGACCGGTATGCGAGTTCGGCAGCGCGGCGATCTCCTCCGGCGTACCGCACGCGAGGATCGTGCCGCCGCGATGGCCGCCCTCCGGACCGAGGTCGATCACCCAGTCCGCCGTCTTGATGACGTCGAGGTTGTGCTCGATCACCACCACGGTGTTGCCGTCGTCGCGCAGGCGATGCAGCACGGTCAGCAGGTGCTCGATGTCGTGGAAATGCAGGCCGGTGGTCGGCTCGTCGAGGATGTACAGCGTGCGGCCGGTATCGCGCCGCGAGAGTTCCTTCGACAGCTTCACGCGCTGCGCTTCGCCGCCGGACAGCGTGGTCGCGCTCTGGCCCAGCTTGATGTAGCTCAGGCCCACGTCCATCAGCGTTTCCAGCTTGCGCGAGATCGCCGGGATGTTCTCGAACAGGTTCAGCGCATCCTCGACGGTCATCTCCAGCACGTCGTTGATGTTGTAACCCTTGTAGAGGATCTCCAGCGTTTCGCGGTTGTAGCGCTTGCCGCCGCAGACATCGCACGGCACGTACACGTCCGGCAGGAAGTGCATCTCGACCTTGATCAGGCCGTCGCCCTGGCATGCCTCGCAGCGGCCGCCGCGCACGTTGAAGCTGAAGCGGCCCGGCGAATAGCCGCGCGCACGCGCTTCGGGCACCTGCGCGTACATCTCGCGCAGCGGCGTGAACAGGCCGGTGTAGGTGGCCGGGTTCGAACGCGGCGTGCGGCCGATCGGCGACTGGTCGATGTCGACGACCTTGTCCCACAGCTCGATGTTCTCGTGGTCGCGGTACGGCGCCGGCGTGTGCGAGGCGCCGTTGAGTTCGTTTGCGGTGATCGCGAACAACGTGTCGTTGATCAGCGTCGATTTGCCCGAGCCCGACACGCCCGTGACCGCCGTGAACAGACCCGACGGAATCGCGAGATCCACGTTCTTCAGGTTGTTGCCGGTCGCGCCATGCAGGTGGAAGGTCGTCTTCGCATCGGGCTTGTGGCGCCTGGTCGGCACCTCGATGCGGCGCTTGCCGGACAGGTACTGGCCGGTCAGCGAACGCGGCGCCTTCAACAGATCGTTGAGCGTGCCGTGCGCGATCACTTCGCCGCCGTGCACGCCGGCACCGGGGCCGATGTCGACGACGTAATCGGCCAGGCGGATCGCATCCTCGTCGTGTTCGACGACGATGACGGTGTTGCCCAGGTCGCGAAGGCGCGTGAGCGTGCCGAGCAGGCGTTCGTTGTCGCGCTGGTGCAGGCCGATGGACGGCTCGTCGAGCACGTACATCACGCCGACCAGGCCGGCGCCGATCTGCGAAGCCAGGCGGATGCGCTGCGCTTCGCCGCCGGACAGCGAATCGGCCTTGCGCTCCAGCGTGAGGTAGTCGAGGCCGACGTCCACGAGGAAGCGCAGGCGGTCGGAGATTTCCTTGACGATCTTGATCGCGATCTCGCCGCGCCAACCGGGCAGGTTGAGCGCCTTGAAGAACGCCAGCGCTTCGTCCACCGGCATCACGACGATGTCGGGCAACGGACGCTCGGCGACGAACACATTGCGTGCGGCGCGGTTCAGTCGTGCGCCGCCGCAGTCGGTGCAGGCGCGTTCGCTGATGTACTTCGCCAGTTCCTCGCGCACCGCGGCCGATTCGGTTTCGCGGTAGCGCCGTTCCAGGTTCGGCACGATGCCTTCGAAACGATGCTTGCGCTGGCTGCGTCCGCCGGCTTCGGTGAGGTAGGTGAAGGTGATGGTTTCATCGCCGCTGCCGAACAGCACGGCATCGCGCGCCTTCTTCGGCAGCGATTGCCACGGCGCGTCGACGTCGAACTTGTAATGGCGCGCCAGCGACTGGATCAGCTGGAAGTAATAGGCGTTGCGGCGATCCCAGCCGCGCACCGCGCCGGCCGAGAGCGACAGCTCCGGATGCACGACCACGCGCGAGGGATCGAAGAACTGCGCCACGCCCAGGCCATCGCAGGTCGGGCAGGCGCCCACCGGCGAGTTGAACGAGAACAGGCGCGGTTCCAGTTCCGGCAGCGAGTATTCGCACACCGGGCAGGAATACTTCGACGAGAACAGCAGCGGCGCGGCTTCGGAATCATCGAGCGACATCACCTGCGCCATGCCGTCGCCGAGCTTCAGCGCGGTCTCGAAGGATTCGGCGAGACGCTGCTTGATGTCCTCGCGCGGCTTGAAGCGGTCCACGACCGCTTCGATGGTGTGCTTCACGCGCAATGCCAGCGGCGGCACGGCGTCGATCTCGTGCAGCACGCCGTCCACGCGCACGCGCACGAAACCCTGCGCGCGCAACTGTTCGAACACCTGCGCGTGTTCGCCCTTGCGTTCGCGGATCACCGGCGCCAGCAGCATGTAGCGCTGCTCGCGGCCGGCTTCGGTTTCGCCCAGCGCGACGACCTGGTCGACCATCTGGCTGACCGTCTGCGCTTCCAGCGGATAGCCATGGTCGGGGCAGCGCGGCGTGCCGACGCGTGCGTAGAGCAGGCGCAGGTAGTCGTAGATCTCGGTGATCGTGCCCACCGTCGATCGCGGGTTGTGCGAGGTCGACTTCTGCTCGATCGAGATCGCCGGCGACAGGCCTTCGATGTGGTCGACATCGGGCTTCTCCATCACCGAAAGGAACTGCCGGGCGTAAGCCGACAGCGATTCGACGTAGCGACGCTGGCCTTCGGCGTAGATCGTGTCGAACGCGAGCGAGGACTTGCCCGAACCGGACAGGCCGGTGATCACGATCAGCTTGTCGCGGGGAAGGTCGAGGTCGATGTTCTTGAGGTTGTGCGTCCGCGCGCCGCGGATGCGGATGTAATCCAGCGCCATCGGTTGCCTGTATGGGGAGGGTCGCCGCCGCGGAGCGCGGGGCGAACAGAGGAGCGTATCGACAGGCGAACATGGGGGCAAATGCCCGGAACCAAAGCCGCGCGGGAGACGACGTGGAGCACGGTTCAGGTGTGTTCCACGCGGGGTTGCTGAACGAGTCGTGCGCGGCGCGCGGTGCTCCCTCCCCTGCGAATGCAGGGGTGAGGAGGGACGCTTGCGCGCCACTAGCGCGCGTCCTGAGGAACGCCATCGGGCCGTGCCCGATGGCCGTGGGGCGTGCGGTCGCGCCCGGTTCGAGCGTGACGGGCCCCGGGTGCGCTTCGCTTACCCGGGCTACGAGGCAAGGGGTTACAGCAGCCGGAAGGCCGCCGCGTCGCCGTTGCCCGCCTGGGCGGTGGTCTCCAGCGCGGCGGGGCTGACGCCGTTGACGATCAGCTGGACCTTGATCGCCTCGGCACGCTGCTGCGCCAGCGAGGGATCGTCCGCCGCCGGGCCGGCGATCTGCAGTCGTGTGCCGTCGCCGGAGGCCTGGATCACCTGGGCGGCCTTGCTCAGCAGCGCGAGGCTGTCGGGCGCGACACGCGCGCTGCCCGGCTCGAAGCGGATCGGCGTCTGCGTCACGGCCTCGTTCAGCGCCTTCACCAGCGGTGGGCCAGAGGTGCCCGGCTTCACTTCGGCCAGCACGGCCGAGGCCGCATCGACCGGCGCCCCATCGCCCACGCCCTGGAACAGGCCGGTGTAGGCGTAGCCCGGATAAAGCAGCTCGGCGCGCGCGAGCAGCGCCTTGCGGTCGTCATCGCCGGCGTGGCCGTGCAACTCGATGCGGCGGCCTTCGAACGACACCGCCGCATTGGGCTGGGTGAAGGATTCGAGGAACTTCGGCAGCGCGTCCTGCCATGGCGCCGGCCGCGCGCCGCGATCGACCTTGAGCTCGCCGGAGACGCGACCGAACGCGCGACGCAACGCGGCTTCGATCGACTGCCGCGCGGCATCGCTGCCGACGACGCCGTCGTAGCGCACGGTGCCGTTGTTGTTGACCAGGTTCAGGGTCGCGTCGAACTGCGCGACCGGTTCGGCGGCCGTCGGGGACGACGCCTGGGTATTGGGGGTTTCGCGATTGCAGGCGGCGGTCGCGACGACGGTCGCGATCAGCAGCATCGGGACAAGACGGACTGGCTTCATGGGCACTCCATCGCGGGGGCGGGAGGAAGGGCCCGGCGGACCGGGCCCTTCCCGTTTCTGCAGCAGCCTTGGAACGGCCGTTTACTTGTGCGAGGCGTAGTCGATCTCGACCGGATCGGCGCACTCCTGCGTGCCGTTGTTGCACAGCTTGTAGCTCATCGTGCCGCTACCGATGATGCGGAACGTATCCGTCGCCGTGCCTTTGTTCTTCACGGTCTTCAGGATCGCGCCGTTGCGGTAGATGTCGATGTTCTTCTTGCCGTGCGTCCAGTTGAGCGTGACCTGGGTGCGGTGGTTGGCAAGCTGGATCGCATCGGCTTCCACCGAACGCGGCCAGTTGGCGTCGACGAAGCTCGGATACAGCGACACGCCCGTGGCCTTGCTGAAGCCGCGGATCGTCACGTACCAGGTGCCGCCCTGCGGGGCCGGGAAGAAGCAGTTCTCGTTGTTGCCGGCGCTGTACGGACGGCAGTCGTACGAGGTCGTGGTCGGCTCCGCGCCGCGACGAACGTACAGATCGGCATCGCCTGTTCCGCCGTACATCGCGAACAGCAGGTTCGAGGCGCCGTTGGGCACGAGCAGCTGGTAGCGCACCGTGTCGTTGGCGAGCACTTCGATGCCGGTGACGGTGACGCCGTTGGTCAGCTCCGTGGCCGGCGGCGGTTCCGGTGCCGGCGGCACGTCCGGCGGCAGCGGTTCGTCGCCCTTGGCTACGGCCACGGCGTAGCGCGCGTCGATGATGCCGGCGCCGCACCACTGGTTGTAGCCGCATCCGCCCGGGAATCCGCCCGACGCATACGCCGTGTTTTCGAGGATCTTCTTGATCTGGTCGGGCGTCTTCGGCGTCGCCGCGGCCGACTGCATCAGCGCGATCACGCCCGCGACGTGCGGTGCCGACATCGAAGTACCGGCGTACCACGCGTAGCCTTCGGCCCCCTGGCCCTGCGCGCCGAGGTTCAGCGTCGACAGGATGTTGTCCGCGGCCGGCGTGTAGCCCGAACCGCCGGGCGCGGCGACGTCGACGACGTTGCCGTAGTTGGAGAAGTCGGAGATCTCGCCGGTCGGGCCGACCGATGCGACGGTGATGACGTCGTTGCAGCTCGCGGGCGAGTAGTTGGCCGCATCCGCCGACGAGTTGCCTGCCGCCACGACCACCGTCGTGCCGCGCGCCTTCGCCGCGGTGTACGCCGCCTGTTCGGCGACCGAACACGCACCGCTGCCGCCCAGGCTGAGGTTGATCACTTCGGCCGGCGTCGCATTGGCCGGAACGCCCGCAACCGTGCCGCCCGACGCCCACGTCACCGCATCGATGATGTCGGACTCGTAACCGCCGCATTTGCCGAGCACGCGTACCGGCTGCACTTTCGCGCCGAACGCCACGCCGGCCACGCCTGCATTGTTGTTGGTCGCCGCCGCGACGGTGCCCGCCACGTGCGTGCCGTGCCAGCTGCTGTCCTCGGGGATGCCGAAGATGTTGCATTCGCCGTCGTGCCAGTCGCCCGGATCGTTCGGATCCGCGTCGCGTCCGTCGCCGTCCACGCTCACTTCGGTGTCGATGATGAAGTCGTATCCCGCAACGGTCTGCGAGTTGAGTTCCGAATGCGGCGTGATGCCCGTATCGAGCACCGCGACGACGACGCCGTCGCCGGTCGACAGGTCCCATGCCGGTTCGACGTTGATGCCGCCCGGGCCATTCTTGTAGTGCCACTGCTGCGCATACAGCGGATCGTTGGGCACCATCAGCGGCTTGCGCAGGCGATCGGGTTCGACCGCGAGGACGTTGGGATCCTTCATGATCTCCAGCATCAGCTGCTTGGTGGCGACGCTGTCGAGCTTGCGATCGGTGCGGATCAGCGAGCTGCCGGTGGCCAGGGTGCGCATCGGCGCGATGCCGACGTTGAGGTTCTTCGCCGCGGTGGCGAACTGCTGTGTCGTCGCGGCCGCGCTCAGGCGCTTCGCGCCCTCACGGTAGGTGACGATGAAACGGTCGAATTTCTGCGGCTGCTGCTGTGCGGCCTTGGCGGCTGCAGGCGAAAGCGTCGAGACCTTCACCTTGTTGGCGACGGGGAGCTTCCCGCCGGAATAGGCCGCGGGGGCGGCGATGAGCGCGGTGGCGATGGCGAGGGCGGTCCACTTCAGGGTGCGTGCTTTGCGAGTCATGACAACGT
>Ga0209257_1004446_pt1 | contig 10855 bp, 10 predicted proteins | sample AraplaCvi_mCL_r2_FD_184277 | JGI IMG/M metagenome (GOLD analysis project Ga0209257, IMG submission 184277) | Arabidopsis root microbial communities from North Carolina, USA - plate scrape MF_Cvi_mCL_r2 (SPAdes) (version 2) | ecosystem: Host-associated > Plants > Roots > Endosphere | place: USA...
CGCAACGGCGCCAACCCGCAGTCGGCGATTTCCGCCGGCTTCGAGCACGCCTGGCACACCATCCTGGACTCCAACGTGACCACCCTGATCGTGGGTATCGCGCTGCTGGTGTTCGGTTCCGGTGCGGTGCGCGGCTTCGCCGTGGTGCACAGCCTGGGCATCCTGACCTCGATGTTCTCCGCAGTCTTCGTTTCGCGCGGCGTGGTGAACCTGTGGTACGGGCGTAAGAAAAAACTGCAGTCGCTGTCGATCGGCACCGTCTGGAAACCTGCGAACTAAGGAATAGAGATGGAATTTTTCCGCATCCGTAAAGACATCCCGTTCATGCGCCACGCGTTGGTCTTCAACGTGATTTCGGCGCTGACCTTCGTGGCGGCAGTATTCTTCCTGGCTACCAAGCAGCTGCACTTCTCGGTGGAGTTCACCGGCGGCACCGTGATGGAAGTGAAGTATGCACAGGCAGCCAACCTGGAAAAGGTCCGCGAGACCCTGACCGGCCTGGGCTACCACCCTGAAGTGTCGAGCATCGACACCGCGCGCGACGCACTGATCCGCTTGCCGAACGTGGCCGGCACTACGGCAGCCGATACCGCTGCCAAGGTTTTCGGCGAGTTGTGCAAGGCTGAACAGGGCACGGTCAAGCAGATCGACCAGGTGACCGACAAGGGCGCCCACGAAATGAAGAGCGCCTGCGTGCACGCCGACGGCTCCGAAGGCGTGTCGCTGCAGAAGGTTGAATTCGTCGGCCCGCAAGTCGGTGAAGAGCTGGCGCAGAACGGCCTGAACGCCCTGATCATGGTGGTGGTGGGCGTGATGATCTACCTGGCTATCCGCTTCGAATGGAAATTCGCAGTGGCAGCGATCGTCGCGAACTTGCACGACGTGGTGATCATCCTGGGCTTCTTCGCCTTCTTCCAGTGGGAATTCTCGCTGACCGTGCTGGCCGCGGTGCTGGCAGTACTGGGTTACTCGGTCAACGAATCGGTGGTTATCTTCGACCGAATTCGCGAGAACTTCCGCAAGCAGCGCAAGATGACCGTGCATGAAGTGATCGACAACGCGATCACCTCCACCATCTCGCGTACCATCATCACCCACGGTTGCACCCAGATGATGGTGCTGTCGATGCTGTTCCTGGGCGGCCCGACCCTGCATTACTTCGCGATCGCGCTGACCATTGGTATCTGCTTCGGTATCTACTCTTCCGTGTTCGTTGCTGCTGCCGTGGCCATGTGGCTGGGCGTGAAGCGCGAAGACCTGATCAAGCCGGTCAAGGAAAAGGACGAAACCGACGGCGCTGTGGTTTAAACAGGCGCCGCTCTAAAAAAAAGCAGCCGTGAGGCTGCTTTTTCTATTTGCACTGATGTCGTTATGCGCTTTCGCGCGCCATCAGCGTGAAGCCAAGGTCGATGCGGCGCGCCGGCACGTCGTTGCCGCGGATGGTCGCCAGCAACAGGTTGGCGGCTTCAAAACCGGTCTGGTAGCGCGGTGTGCCGACCGTGGTGACCGAAGGCTTCATCCAGGCCGATGCCGGCAGGTCGTTGAAGCCGCAGATCGCCAGCTGGTCCGGCACCTTGATGCCGCGCCGCTGGCACTGGAAGATGGCGCCATGCGCCAGGTCGTCGTTGCAGCAGAAGATCGCATCGAGCCCCGGCATATTGGCCAGCATGCGGCCCAGCAGTTCGGCGCCGAGCGCGATGGTGGATGGATCAGGGCACATCAGTTCCAGCATCGGGTCGGCCAGGCCTGCTTCCTCCATCGCCTTGCGGTAGCCATCGCCGCGTTTCAGGGTACGCTCATCGAGCTGCGCCGCCATGTAGCCGATGCGCTTGCGGCCCTTGTCGATCAGGTAGCGCGTGATGGTGTAGCCCGCGTCCTCCTGCGAGAAGCCGACCGACATCGCGCCCGGTTCAGAAGACAGGTCCATCATCGACACCACCGGCACCCGTGAGGTGGCCAGCATCTGCTGCACGCGCGGGCTGTGCGTCAGGCCGCACAACAGGATGCCGTCCGGGTTCGACTGCATATAGGTCGCCAGCAGCTTCTCTTCTTCCGCATCCGAGTAGCGCGTGTTACCGATCAGGATCTGGTAGTTGCACGGATCGAGCGCATCCTGCACGCCGGCCAGAACGGCGGTGAAAACTGTATTTGCCAGCGATGGCACCAGCACCACGATCACTTTCGACTGCGCCGAAGCCAGGGCGCGCGCGGCGCGGTTCGGCACATAGCCGAGGTCCTGCACCGCCTTCTCGACGCGTTCGCGCAGGATGGCCGATACCAGCTCCGGCTGGTTGATGGCACGCGAGGCCGTCATGGGCGCGACGCCGGCGAGTGCGGCGACATCGGACAGCGTCACTTTGCCGAGTGCACGGCTCCTGGTGGAAGGGCTCTTGGTTGGGGGATTCTTGGTCATTTTCCGATTATAACTATGTTAAGCTGCACGCCTCTTAAAATGGGGAGCAGCAATGAGCCGTACCGGCCGCCTGTTCCAGCTCATGGATGCCATGCGCGGCAGCCGCCGTCCCGTGACGGCAGCAGCGCTGGCGGAAAAGCTGGGTGTATCCGAACGCACGATTTACCGCGACATGCAGACCCTGGCCGAACTTGGGGCGCCGGTGGAAGGCTCGGCCGGCCTTGGCTACCTGTTGCGCAGCGGCTTCTTCCTGCCGCCGCTGATGTTCGACACCGACGAACTGGAAGCGCTGGTGCTTGGTGCGCGCTGGGTGCGCCGCCAGGGCGACCCGACCCTGGCGCAAGCGGCGGCCAATGCGCTGGCCAAGATCGCCACCGCAACGCCGAAGGACCTGCGCGACGACATGGCCGATACCAGCCTGTGGGTACCGGTGATGCGCGACACGCCGGAGCATGACGCATTCGTGCAGCCTGCGCGTGAAGCAATCCGCCGCCAGCAGAAGATGCGCATCCAGTACAAGGATGAAACCGGCTCCCCGTCCGAACGCACCGTATGGCCGTTCGCGCTGGCCTTCTTCGACGGCCGCCGCGTGCTCGCCGCATGGTGCGAGATGCGCAAGGCGAATCGCCACTTCCGCATCGACCGCATCGCGCATGCCCAGGCACTTGCAGAACGCTATCCGGCACCCCGCCACGAATTGCTCAAAGTCTGGCGCGAAGAAAACGCAATCAGCGAAGACTCCTGACAGGAACTGTCAGGAGGCCTTGGTTACGATAGGCGCATTCGATCAACCCACCAAGGAGTTTAACGATGCGCCTCTATCACAACCCACTGTCCTCCAACGCCCGCCGGGTATTGCTGACTGCAAGCCAGCTTGGCATCAAGCTGGAGGAAGTCTTCATCGATCTCGGCAGCGAAGCCGACCGCAAGCGCCTGGGCGAGGTGAACATCTGCGGCAAGGTACCGGTGCTGGAAGACGATGGCTTCCTGCTGTGGGAATCCTGCGCCATCATGCAATACCTGGCCGACAAGGCCGGCGCCAGCGACATCTATCCAAATGACCTGCAACAGCGCGCCGACGTCAACCGCTGGATGTTCTTCGCCGCCCAGCACTTTGCACCGGCGATCGGCATCCTGACCTGGGAGTACCTGTGGAAGAAGTTCGTCACCGGCCAGGACCCGGACCCGGTCGAGATCAAGAAGGGCGAAACGTTCGTGCACCAGCACGCGGCAGTGCTCGACAAGCACTTGGCCACGCGCCAGTGGCTGAGCGGGGACAGGCTGACGCTGGCCGACTTCGCCGTTGCTGCGCCGATGATGTATATCAGCCGTGCGAAAGTTCCGGTCGAGCAATACCAGCACCTGCTGGCCTGGTTCGTACGCATCCAGCAGCTGCCTGCATGGCAAGAGACCGAGACCCCATGGCCTTTTTAAGGCTTGTGTGAGTTAACGCACAGAGTGTGGCCAGTCCGGAACATAAGATGGAACCGTCTCTTTCAGGACATCCCTAGTTTTGGACTTGGCCCACTCTCCGGAGTGGGCGTTTTTTTTCTGAGAGCGACATCATGCAATCGATCCCCGTACTGAATTCCACCATCGCTTACCGCGAACTCGGCGAGCGCAGCTCGCACGCTGTCATCTTCTTGCACGGCAATCCTACGCATTCCTTTATCTGGCGCGACATCATGCCGCACGTGGCCGCCAAGGCCTGGTGCCTGGCGCCGGACCTGATCGGCTTCGGCGCCTCCGGCAAGCCCGATATCGCCTACAGCTTCCTCGAACACGCCGCCTATCTCGAAGCGTTCCTGCAGCAGATGGATATCGAAGAGTTCACGCTGGTTGGCCAGGACTGGGGCGGAGCACTGGCGATTCACCTGGCCGCACGCTATCCCGCCAAGGTGCGCGGCGTAGCGCTGATGGAATTCGTGCGCCCGAGTCCCACTTGGGAAGACTTCCACCCGCTCGAGCAGGCACGCGAACGCTTCAAGCTGATGCGCGCGCCGGGCAGCGGCGAAGAGTTCGTGCTGCAGCAGAATTTCTTCATCGAGCAGATGCTGCCGAAAGGTTCGCTGCGCGCGCTGGCAACGGAGGAGATGGACGCCTACCGCGCACCGTTCCCAACACCTGAATCGCGCAAGCCGATGCTGGCTTTCCCGCGCATGATGCCGATCGCCGGCGAACCGGCCGATGTGTACCAGCTGATCGAACGCAACGAAGCGATCATGGCGACGGCCCAGTATCCGAAGCTGATCCTGTTCAGCCCGAACGGCGTGCTGACGCCGCGCCCAGTGGCCGAACGCTACGCCGCGAAGTTTGCAAACTGCAAGCTGGTCGAACTCGGCGAAGGCACGCACAACATCCAGGAAGACCACCCTGAAGCCATCGGCCGCGCCATCGCCGCATGGCTGCCTTGATGAAAGTCGGGGTCAGCTCTGGCAATCCGCCAAAATGGCGGATTGCCAGAGCTGACCCCGACTTTCAACCGGAGAGCAATGTAAGCATCCAACAGTCCGTGCGCACGGCTTCATCCGTGCTTGCCCTTGCCTGGCAGACTCAGTAGCATGGCATCATCAGACAAGGGGATGGATATGCGAACATCTGCACTTCCCACGCCAGAGCAAGTCGACCGCTGGCAAGCCATGCGTCAAAAGGCCTTCAAGGCTGTTCCTGATGGCGGACGCACCATCACCTACCTTGGCAAGAAATTCCACGTCTACCCGAATACCTTCTGGCCTTTCCTCGACAGCCAGCCGCTGGTGCGCAACTTCCGCATCAAGCCCGGCGAGAGCGTGCTTGATGTCGGCACAGGGTCCGGAGTGATCGCGATCTTCGCCTGCTACCAGGGCGCATCGCGCGTGCTGGCGCTGGACGTCAATCCGGCCGCGATCCGCAGCGCGCGCCACAACCTGAAGGCGCACGGCTTCGAGGGCGTGATGGAAGTGCGCCGTTCCGACCTGTTCGAGAAGGTCGGCGATGAACAGTTCGACGTCATCACCGCCAACCTGCCGTTCCGCGACAAGCCGGCCCACGATGTGGTGGCGCGTTCTCAATGGGATACGGACTTCCGCACCAACACGCAGTTCTTCGAGCAGGCTGCGCGCTACCTGAAGCCAGGTGGCCGCATCTACTTCGCTCACTCGAACTTCGGTGCGGTGGAAGAGGTGCGGCGCCTGGCCAAACAGGCCGGCTTCAGCATCCGGCTGATGGCCCGCAGCGCGGCCGAACGCGACCAGGAGCGCCAGTTCTTTGCTTTCCTGATCAAGCCTGCGGCAAGTCATGGACGGGCTGATTGATACCATCCGCCAGCTGCGGGCGGTGCCGCACGCGGCCTGGCGCACGCAGGTGAGGCGCGTCGCAGTCATCCTCACCAGTTCGCGTTCGGGATCGACCCTGTTCAAGGCGGTGCTGGCGCGCCACCCCGGCATCGCCAGTCTCGATGGCGAGGCGGAGCCTCTCCTTGCTTTGAGCGGCAACGGTTTCGGCTACGATCCCGCATGCGGCAGCGACGCCATCGCGCGCCTGCACAATGCCGACACGCTGGCCGACGAAATCTTCGACAGCCTGACCGTGCCGGAAGGAGGCATCGCGCCTTTGCCGGAATTGAGGGCGCGCTGGCGCAAGCGCCTCCTGTTGCAATTCCCCGCGCTGTTCGCGCAAGCGACGGCTTATGCCCAGATGGAGCGTGCTCTCGACGAAGCGCTGCTGTTCAGCCAGGCCGCCAATCCACCAAGCGAGCAGGAAATGCAGCGCGCCGTGCTGGGCGCCGTGTTCTGGCGCGAGCCGTGGCGCCGCGACTACTACGACGGCGGCCAGGGGCCGGGCGAGCGTCGCCCATTCAGCGAAGCGGCGAAGATCGAAGAACCGCCCTTCGTCTCGCCGGCCATGCATGCCAGGCATTTCACCGAAGACGACGCTGCGAGCAAGGTGCTGCTATTCAAGACGCCTTCCGATGCCTACCGCCCCGGCTTCTATGAGCAGTTGTTCCCGCAGGCGCAGGTGCGCTACCTGCACCTGGTACGCAGCGTGGCAGCCTGCGTCAATGGCCTGATCGACGGCTGGCTGTCGCCGGTGGGCTTCCATGCGCACGACATGCGAAAGTACGGCGTGTCTTTGGCGATCGGCGGCTATTCGGAACAATGCGTGGGCGGTGAACGCTGGTGGAAATTCGACCTGCCGCCGAACTGGCGCAGCTTTATCAACGCGCCACTGGAAGAGGTGTGCCTGAACCAGTGGCTGTCCTGCCACCGCCATATCATCGACAGCGGCATAGCAGCGCTGCCGGTGCGCTTCGAATCCTTCCTGTCCGATCCGGCGGGAGTGCTGGAGCGGACTTGCGAATGGCTTGGCCTGCCGCCGATGCCACAGCCGCCCGAGTTGCCGGTGACGATGGCGACCGAGGCCCCTGCGCCGGGCCGCTGGCGCAAGCGCAGCAGCCAGCTGCTGCCGCTGGCACGACGGGCGGAGGTGGCCGACATGATGCACGCGCTGGGCTATGGCGCGGCGCCGGAGCAGTGGCAATGATCCGCCGGCTGCTGGTTCCTTACCTGATGGGCAAGCGGCGCGATGGCCTGCAGCGCGTGCAGATGATCGACTCCCAGCCCTGGTCCTTACTCCAATCGCCGCAATCGACCGCCACTGAACTGGTGGACAAGGATGAACAGATGCGCAGCATGGGACGCGTCTATGCCGTGCTGGCCGGGCATGTCGAAGCAGCGGTGGCGGCGGGCGACCTGCCGGTCAGCATTTCCGGCGATTGCGTGTCGACCATGGGCGTGATGGCGGGCCTGCAGCGCGCCGGCCGCGAACCGCAACGCATGCTGTGGCTCGACGCCCATGGTGATTTCCATACCTGGGCCACCACGCACACCCAATACCTGGGCGGCATGCCGCTGGCGATGCTGGTGGGGCGCCAGGACCGGCGCCAGAACCGGCGTGACAGCATCTCGGCGCTGCGCGACGCGATCGGCGTGCGGCCCTATCCGGAAGAACTGGTGCTGCTGTCGGACGCGCGCGACCTTGATCCCGGCGAAGACGTCGCATTGGCGCGATCGGCTATCGTGCGATGCACGCTGGACCAGGTGCTAGGCAACCTGTCGACGCACGAAACGCTCTACGTGCATTTCGATACCGACGTGCTGGACGAAGCCCAGCGCATGCCCGCACTCAAATACCATGTGCCGGCCGGGCCGCGTGTGGAAGAGATGGCGGAACTGTTCCGCTGCCTGCGCGATTATCCCTTGGTTGCAGTATCGGTGTCGGCGTGGCATTCGGAACTGGACGCAGGCGACCAGGCGGCCCGCATCTGCCTTGAGCTGCTGGACGAGCTGCTGCCTGGCGCGCGCAGCACGCCGCGCGAGCGCAACTCGGCCAGTACCAGTTCGACGCAATCGTCCAAGCTGGCGCGTGCAGTATCGAGCGACAGTTCGGGCGCCAGCGGGGCTTCGTAAGGAGCGGATACGCCGGTGAATTGCGGCACCTCCCCGGCACGTGCGCGGCGATACAGGCCCTTGACGTCGCGCTGTTCGCACACTTCCAGCGGGCATTTGCACCAGGCCTCGATGAAATCGCAGTCGGCCTGCATGGCGCGCAGCCGGGCCCGGTCGGCGCGCAGCGGAGAGATGAAAGCGGCCAGCACGATCATGCCGGTGTCGGCGAACAGGCGGGCGGCTTCGCCGGCACGGCGCAGGTTTTCGCTGCGGTCTTCAGGAGAAAAGCCAAGGTCGGCGCACAAACCCTGGCGCAGGCTGTCCCCGTCCAGCAGCGCGACCTGGCAGCCGGCATGGAACAAGCGTCTTTCGACGGCGCGCGCCAGCGTTGTCTTGCCGGCGCCGGAAAGGCCGGTGAACCAGACCACCGCGCCGCGATGGCCGTGCATTTCCTCGCGCTCGCGGCGCGATACGTGTGAGGAGTCCATGATGCGACTATATACGCGATGCAGGAGGCCAGCATGCGTACGGTATTGATCGTAGGCGCCGGTTTTTCTGGTGTAGCGTGCGCGATACAGATGCTGCGCCTTGCAGGGCGGCAGCCAGTGCGGGTGCTGCTCCTGAATCGCAGCGGACGGCTGGCGCGCGGCATGGCGTATGGGACGCAAAGCCCGCAGCACCTGCTCAACGTGGCGGCGGCCAATATGAGCGTGCTGCCGGAAGACCCGGATCACTTCGTGCACTATGCCGGAATGCGCGACAGCCGCGTGACTGGCGGCTCCTTTGTCGCGCGCAGCGTGTACGGCGACTACCTGGAATGGGCGCTGCGGCAGGCGCAGGATAACGCGCCGCGCCATGCTTCCCTCGATTGCATCAGCGGTAGCGTAAGCAAGCTGCGAGCGGTGCCCGGCGGGCTGACTGCCGTGCTGGAAGATGGCCGCTGCATCGAAGCGGACCGGGTGGTGCTGGCCTTCGGGCACCTGCCGGCACCGCCACCTGAGGTGGGACAGGGCCGCTTGTCCAGCAGTGCGCGTTATGTGGCGGATCCGTGGCGCGGCGACTTGCTGTCCACGATCGGCCCGCATGATCCGGTGCTGTTGTTGGGCACCGGCCTGACGGCAATCGATATCGCGTTGCAGCTGCTGCGCCGCAATCCGTCGCAACGCGTGCATGCACTGTCGCGCCACGGGCTGCTGCCGCAGCCTTACAAGCCGCCATCCGGGCATTTGGCAGGCCGCACGCTGCTGCGCGACGAAACGCCGACAGTCCGCGCCGCCATGCACGCGTTCATGGGGCAGGTGGAGCGCCTGGAAGACATGGGCCTGGACTGGCACGATGCGCTGGCTGCCTTGCGCCACCAAACCGCGGGCATCTGGCAAGCCTGGCCTGCCGCTGAGCGGCGCCGCTTCCTGCGCCACGTGCGGCCCTATTGGGACGTACACCGGCACCAGTTGCCGCCGGCGGTGCAGCAGGAATTATCGGCGGCACTGGGGCACGGCGCGCTGCGCGTGAGCGCGGGCCGCGTGATGGGCATGCGCGACGAGGCGGAGCTGGCGGTACTGGCCGTGCAGCCGCGCGGCAGTGAAGCAAGCATTGAGCTGCGTGCCGCCTGGGTCGTCAACTGTACGGGGAGTTGCGCCAGTCCGCGCCGCGCGGCCGTGCCGCTGGTACAACAGTTATTGGCAGATGGCTTGATGCGCGTCGACGCGCTCGGCCTCGGCGTCGAGACCGGTGCCGGCTGCGCCGTGCTGGGGGCGGACGGGCAGCCTACGCCGGGCCTGTATTACATCGGCCCCTGGCTCAGGGCCGGCTTCTGGGAAGCGACAGCGGTGCCGGAACTGCGCCAGTTCGCCGCTGCCATCGCCCGCGCGTGCATGTAAATGCGCAAGAAATGTCCGATTGCCGGAGCTGACCCCGACTTTTATCAGTGAAGCAGGGCGGCGGTGAGCGATTTCACTTCTTCCGCCGACTCTTCCATGATGGTGGCCAGCGTGCCGTCGCCGACTGCGAAGTCGATGGTGCTGGCGGCGGCTACCGAAGTGGCGCCCGGGCGGGCGTGCAGCGGCGAGGCGATCGGGGACAGGTCGTTGGCCAGCAGCAGCGTGTCGCCCAGGTTCTCCGGCGGCAGGGCGCGCATGCCTTCCCACATGGCTTCCACGCCCTTCATCACGTTCTCCGGAATCATCAGCTTTTGCAGCACGCCGCGGCCGATCGGCACTTCGCCGTGGGTGGTCCAATCTTCCGGATCGCCTTCCATCGCCTCGGGGTAGGCTTCGGCTTGCGACAGCATGTAGAAGCCGCCCACTTCGTGCACGATGCCGGCAAACATGGCGGTATCGGGATCGATGTGGGACACGCGCCGTGCAATCACCTGCGCCAGCGCCGCCACGTGGGCGGTGTGTTCCCACAGCTGGTTGGCCTTGGCCTTGAGCAGGGGATTGCGGATCTTGGTGCCGAGCTGGCGCACGATCACCGAAGTCACCAGCGACTGCAGGGTGCGCACGCCAAGGCGCTGCACCGCCGTCTTCACGCTGGAAATCTCCATGCCGGAACGGTTGTAGGCCACCGAATTGGCAATGGCCACCGTGCGTGCCGCCAGCAGCGGGTCGGCCTGCACCAGCTTGGCGGCCAGGTCGATATGGCAATTGTCGTCGTTCAGCGCGCGCTGCAGCTTGATCGACGCGTCGATATTGGTGGGGAATGTGAGCTCACCGCGGCCCGCTTGGGCTGCAATTGCTTTGAAGGCTTCCAGTCTGTCCATGCGAAAATTATAAGCACAAATTGCCCTGCGGAACTAGGACAGGGTGGTTAATCTGATGAAAAAACTGGCGATGCGTCCAGCTTAGCCTTCACCGAAGATGGCGTCGCACCCTTCCACGGTGCCTTCGACATCTCCCAGTTCGTCGACCAGTTCCAGGTCTTCGAGTTCTTCCACAGCATTGGTAAAGCTGTTGTGCTTGGTGGCGCCGATCAGGCGGTAGATGTCACCGTCTTCATTGCGGATGCCAATCAGCAG
>Ga0209257_1004450_pt1 | contig 10851 bp, 12 predicted proteins | sample AraplaCvi_mCL_r2_FD_184277 | JGI IMG/M metagenome (GOLD analysis project Ga0209257, IMG submission 184277) | Arabidopsis root microbial communities from North Carolina, USA - plate scrape MF_Cvi_mCL_r2 (SPAdes) (version 2) | ecosystem: Host-associated > Plants > Roots > Endosphere | place: USA...
CGAGAGGCAAATGATGGGCGCGACCCTTCCCATCGGTCGCCGCAGGTTCTTGGCCGGCGGCGCCGCGGTAGGGATGACTACGCTGTCGCCGTTATCCGCGCGTGAGGCCGTAAGACCTCAATGGGCCGACATCGGCGGTCACAAGCTGCACTATGCTACCGCGGGCAGCGGCCCACTGGTGATCCTTCTCCATGGCTGGGCGGATACGCACCGGACGTGGGAGCGGCAGCTTCCGGTGTTGGCATCAGCCGGCTTCCGGGCTCTCGCCGTCGACCTGCCGGGCTGCGGCCTCAGCAGCGCGGGCTCCGTATCGTCGCTTGATCCCCCGACGATAATTGCCGCCCTGATCGAATCGGCGGGCTATTCGGAGGCTGCGGTCATCGGGCACAACCTGGGCGGCGTGATCGCGCGTCAGCTTGCCCTGCGATATCCGGACCGGGTCAGCAAGCTTGCTCTGATAGGCTCCGTTCCGGTAGCATGGACAGGCGACGACGCGTTTCTCGCATATGTCCGGCGCGAAAGCTTCGTCGCGAAGGCGAATGCCGACCCGGCCTGGGGCGTGGCCTTCTTTCAGCACCACCTTGACACAGTCCATGATCGGGCGGACGTGATTTCCCGTTCCCTGCGCCCGGGCGAGGTTAGTGCTATGCCACACCGAAACGTCGGCGCGCATGCGCACCACTGCTACCAATCCTATGGCAGAACCGGATTTGCTTCGCTTCGCCTGATGGCATCCCGCGTCGCTGATAGTTCGAATGCCAAGCTCGCTGCCTTGCCTCAGCCTGTCATGGTGATGCTGGGAGAGTTCTGCCCGCTGAATATATTTTCTCACCCGGGCGCAGTGTTGGAGTATGCCCCGCGCCTTGACAGCTGGGATGTCGTTGCCGGTGCCAATCATTACGTTCATCGCCAGCAACCCGGTCCCGTGAATCAAACGATTGTCGGATTTCTCCGTTCGTGAAATGCGTCCCGCATCCGTGGGGCATCAGCCAGTGCCGCCCGTCGCGAGAGCGAGGCGCGTGAGCCTTGCCCATCGCGAAAGTCTTCTGCAGGCGGCACCGGGCGACAAGTGGTGGGCGACATCGCCATCCTCGCGCGGCCCGTCTCCGTCATGGTTTCTCGGTGACGTGCCGATGCGGCGTTTGACAATAAACTCTGCGTCGCGGCCCGTGGCCATACCGCGATACGCGGCCCGCCGCACGAGCAGCACATGCCAAGACCATTCGGGATCCAGCGAGGTCCAGCGGGCGTGATTTCGATGGCGCACGGGAGTGGATATTGCGGAACGTCCCCGTATAGCCGATACGATCAGACCGCAAACCTCCACCCCATGATAAGTGACCTTACATGACCCGCATGACCGAGCAAAAGTCACCACGGCGCAAACGATTGACCCGCGAGGAAAGTCGCGAACAAACGCGGTCACTCATCTTGGAAGCGGCGACCGAGCTCTTCATGGAGCGAGGCGTAAGCGGGACTTCGGTTGAGCAAATTGCAGAGCGCGCCGGTTTCACGCGGGGCGCATTTTACAGCAATTACGAAGACAAGCACGCGCTCGTCGTGGAATTGCTGAAGCGTCGCCAAGCGGCCCCAAGCATCGATTTGAACAATTTCCGCGATGAGTTGAGCGTATGGCATCGACGCCGCGAGAAAAATTTGGCCGGTTGGTTCACGCTAAGGGTCGAACTTATCCTGTACGCGCTGCGCAACCCGGAAGTTCGCGAGCTTCTCGCCGGGAGAGAGCGCGATGTGTGGTCCACCCTGTCGCGCGGCATCGAGAGCGAAATCACGAATGCCGGCAAGCCGTTGGCCGGTCAGGCAAGGTTGCTCGGCCTGATATTGCATGCCCTCGATGACGGCCTTTTCATTCAGCGATTGCTCCGGCCGGAGGACGTGACGGAGGAAGATATCGGGGCGGCGGTGGAGACGTTGCTGCACTCGTGGGGCATTGCCCCTGGAAACGAGGTGGAGGCAACACCCCACGCCGAAAATGCGAGAGCCGAAATCAGAAGATCGCCCTCTGCGAAACCGACTGCTGCGGTAAAAAAGGGGGCCTAGTCGACGCCGCCCAGCTCACGGCGGCCGCACAATCGCGAGATCAGGCGTTAGACACGCAGGCGGCGATCTGGCGCAATTCCAAGGGTCCGGTGCAAAAGCTTACTTCGCTGTCGACGCGCCGCAGGCAATCCGTTCCAACATCGCCCAGCGGTTCAATACCAACCGCTGGAACTGTGTATGCCAAATAATGGCGAGCGCATATCTTGTACGATTGCATGGGAATCGGGCTCGGTGCGGCTACGGAAGCGTTCGTCGGCAGATTCCCGCGCAGATTCTGAACCAGCGGCTTCGTTTCGCTCGCGAGCCTTAGATAGGCCGCCCGATGAGGTTTGTTCGGTTGCGCCCCGAACACGACTACGAACAGGCTATCGGGAACAATAATCCTCGTCTCGTGCCGGAGCACCGAGAAACCGCTGCGTGGCGGCGTAAAGCTCGTCCTTGCCCCGTTCCAAGTGCATGAGATGCGTGGCCCGCGTAATCTCCACCATTTCCACGCATTGAGCGTTTGTGAGCTGATCTCTCAGCCCTTTCATGTCGGCATCCGGGCTCGTTGTATCCCATTCTCCGCGGATGATCATTGTCGGCGCGCGAATGTCTTGGGGAGAATAGGAAAGTCTCCCTCCCCAAGCCGCCTTGATGTCAGCTGAAGGTCCCCCAGGGACCTTGACAGCATGTGGTGTGCGGGTTTTGCTTTCCGGATCGGATGCAAGATAGGCATCCGCCCAAGCCGGAAAATATTCTTCGAGTAAAACCCTCGGTTCTCTCGAAGGGGCGGCCCCAACAAAACGCGCATGCTGCTGGGCGGCGGTGACCAACTCCCAGGCCGGCGTGGTCTCCGCTGTCGATCCGCTTCTCATCCCGATCGGTCCAAAAAGAATGAGGCTGCGAACCAACTCGGGGTGCTTGCCCGCGAAGAGCCCGGCGGGAATAGTTCCCCAAGAGTGAGCGATAATGTCGACGGAGCGGGCTCCTGTCGAACGGATGATGAACCGTACGGCCCGCTCTATTTGCTTTGCCGCGTCGGGCGCGCGGCCAAGGGGTTTGCCGGAAGGTGTGGCGTCCGACATTTCTGGATAACGTTCAGAACCGCCGTAGCCGGCGAAATCGAGAGCGAAGACATCGAAGCCCGCCAAGTTCAGATTATCGGCCCAAGACACGCCTTCGAATTTGAACATCACGGACAGAGCCGAGGGAAATGTCGCTCCATGAACATAAAGGACAGGACGCGAACGATCTCCGGTGTCAGGCAATTGCTCGCGAAGGAGCAGTCGGGGGCTCCAGAGTTCGGTGCCCTCGGCAGTTCCCTCCAGGTGATGAGAGATCGACTCGGCCGCTTCGGCCGAATTTCCAACAAGCATAAGAAAAATTCCAAGAACAAAGTTTCGCATAGTGCCTCCGCGACGCTCTTTGCACGTCGCCAGCGACCGACGTTACGGCTTCGACCGTAGTATCCGGCATCCGGCTCGTGGTAGGTGAATTCATGCACGAAGGACCAGATATCGCGCGCCTCGCCGCGCTCGCGGGTGACCCGGCAAGGGCGAACATGCTCCTGGCGCTGCTTTCAGTGCCCGCGCTGACCTCTGGGGAACTTGCCGCTCATGCCGGAGTCACGCCGCAAACGGCAAGCGGCCATCTCAAACAGCTGGAATCTGCGGGACTACTCCGGCTGCGCTGCCAGGGGCGCCACCGATACTATTCGCTGGCAAATGAAATGGTGGCCCACTTTCTCGAGACGATGCTCTCGGCAGCCGGCGTTCTCGGATTTGACAGGTCGCGCGTTGGACCCAAGGATGAAGCAATGCGCCGCGCACGCACGTGCTACGATCATATGGCCGGTGCAGTAGCAGTGAAGCTCTTTGAGCGAATGGGTGACAGGGCAATGCTGCAGTGGGATGGGGATGTCCTTAAACTCACCGATAAAGGCATCGCGGCGTTCGAGTTGTCAGGTATAATCCTGGACAGCGGCGCGCAAAGAAGGCGTCCGATGTGCTTGCCGTGTCTCGACTGGAGCGAACGTCGGCAACATCTCGCCGGGTCCGCCGGGGCTAGTCTGCTAAAGCATTTCCTCGATGCCCATTGGGTTATTCGGAGCGGGCGAGCGCTGCAGATAACACCGGTCGGTGAACGAGAGTTTCCGAAGCTGTTCGCGGACAGCTAGTCGCCTCACCGACAATGCCCATCACAGAGTAAGCGGCCGCATATTGCTCAACCTGCCGGGCTCGCGGCTCAAGGCTACCCTGAGCGGCAAATGTTGGTCACGTTCCTTAGGCGCTTCTTGGATGGGGGGCAAAGGTCGAGGTTGAGAGCGACCACACCTGCTCGAAGCCACTGGCGCGTCTTGGAACGTCCGCTCTCTCTATTTGATCTCCAAAAGCTGATAGTCTCCAAACGGCCACTTCCAGGCACATGTCAGGCAAGCAGTCGCCTCATGAAATAGACCCGGAACAGGTCGAGTAGCGCTTCGGCCGTCTCGTTGTCGTTCGCATGCGCGACGACCAGCAACCCGCCATCGGATGCCGGCGCGAACTCGAACGGGTGGAGTCCAGTCAGCCTGAGTCGGGCGATGTCGAGCCCGTCGCGCCGGAGCGACGCATGCGCGGCGTCATCGATGGCAAGCCCGATCCAGATCCCGGCGCTGCGCGCCGCGAGATCCTTGAGATCACCATGCTCGCACGCGATCAGTAGCTCGGCCCTGCCGTCCATTGCATATCCCCTGTGCGCGCTCTCGCGCGTCGTCGATGAGCCGAAACCGCAGACCGCCCCGTCTGCGAATCCGGCGATTGATCCGATGCTCTTTGCTCCGGTGGCGCACGTCTGACCATGTCATTTTCGATGAAATGTTCCGTAAAAATTATTCAGCCGCCGTCTGTCGCCTTGCGCCGCCCGCGACCATCCCGGCGCTGGAGTGAGCCGTCTGGTCGGGCGCGATACGGCGCGCAACGGCCGGCCCTTCGCTTTTTTCCCCGCCCGCTGCACGGGCTCCTCGCGCTGCCGCGTGCCGCGGCCAAAAAAGTTCGGTCCGTCCGTCCTCCGCTGACGCTCCGGCCCTGCGGGTGCGCGCCGTCTCCATGCGCCCGTCCTTGTCCTGCTCACGCTCCGGGGACGGTCTCCGGCAGCGATCAAGGAGACGAACAATGGCAGCTATCGGCTTTGTGAGCGGCACCATCGAAAAAGGCTTCGTTGGCCAGCTCAAGACCCTCTCGATCCGCGCGAGCATCGAGATCAGCCCCAACCGCAGCAAGGGCAACGACGTCCAGCCCGATTTCCGGGTCTTCTCCGAAGGCGTCGAGATCGGCGCCGGCTGGGTCCGCACCGGCGAGGTGTCGGGCAAGACCTATGTGTCGCTGAGCCTCGCGGCACCCGAGTTCGGACCGCGCCGGCTCTACGCCAACCTCGGCCGGGCAGCCGGCCAGGACGATGACGACACCTACGCCGTCATCTGGAACCCGGCCGACTGACGGCCGGACCCCGCGCCCACCGAGAGCGGGCGCGGGGGTCACCCTTTTCGTTGTCACACCGTAATATTCGGCTAGGATTCATGCACATGAAAACCGCTCTCGATCATCTTCCCGGCAGCAAGCAGCAGGATCTCACGCGTATCGTCGAAATCCTCTTCGCCGAGTTCGAGGACGCGACCGCGCTCTCGACCCAGAAATGGAAGAAGCAGGGCCGCATCCTCAAGGTCATCCTCTACGGCAGCTACGCCCGCGGCGACTGGGTCGCCGATCCCAAGGGCGGTTACTACTCGGATTACGACATCCTCGTCGTCGTCAACGACGAGCGTCTGACCGATCCGGTTGATTACTGGTACAAGGCCGAGGACCGCTTCCTGCGCGACTATGGCGTCACGAAGAAACTATCGGCGCCCGTAGGGCTTATCGTCCACAGCCTCACCGACGTGAACCAGCAGCTGTCGCGCGGACGGCCCTTCTTCATCGACATCGTACGCGACGGGATCGTGCTCTACGAGCTCGGGACGCAGGCTTTCGATACGCCGAAGCCACTTACGGCCGAGGAGGCGAACGAAGAGGCCCGGGTATATTTCAAGCAATGGTTCGCAGGTGCCTGTGAGTTCCTAGATGGCGCCAAATACTTCATCTCTCAGGGATACAACAATCGCGCGGCCTTCCTTCTCCATCAGGCCACCGAGCATTTCTATCACACCGTGCTGCACGTACTGACGCTCTACTCGCCGAAATCGCACAAGATCAATTTCCTGCGCGACAAGTCCGAGGACATCGCGCGCGACCTGATCCCGGTCTGGCCCCGCGACAGCAAGTTCGGGCGCCGCTGCTTCGAGCTCCTGCAGCAGGCCTATGTCAACGCGCGCTACTCGCCACACTACAAAATCAGCGGCCCGGAGCTCGAATGGCTGGTCGAGCGCATCGAGCTTCTGCAGGCCGAGGTGAAGGCGATCGCCGAGAAGCGGCTCGCGGACGGGGCCGGGTCGTGACCGAGGTCGCCGAGGCCGTCGGCGCCACGCCGGACCGCCGCATCGCGTTGCTGATCGACGCCGACAATGTCTCGCACGCCAAGATCGGCGCCATGCTCGCCGAGCTCTCCAAATATGGCACCGCCAACATCCGCCGCGCCTATGGAAACTGGGCGAGCGACGGCCTTCGCGGGTGGAAGGGCAAGCTCCACGATTTCGCGATCCGGCCGATCCAGCAGTTCGACTATTCGCAGGGCAAGAATGCGACCGACATCGCGCTGGTGATCGACGCGATGGAATTGCTCTACACCCAGAAGCTCGACGCCTTCTGCCTCGCGTCGAGCGACGCCGATTTCACGCCGCTCGTCATGCAGCTGCGCGCCAATGGCCACGAGGTCTACGGCTTCGGCGAGCGCAAGACGCCGGCCCCCTTCGTCAACGCGTGCACTGCATTCCTCTATCTCGACAGTCTGGGCGGGGAGGGCGAGGCGGCCGTCTCGGCCGTCGCGGCGGACCCGGCGCCCGTGCCCGCCGCCAGGGCGAAACCGGCGGCGAAGGCCAGGCCTGCAGCGAAGGCGCCGGCAGTTCCCGTCGCCGACAAATCGCTGGCAATGGACACCAAGCTCGTGACGATCCTGCGCGGCGCCGTCGAAGCTTCGGCGCGCGACGATGGCTGGGCGCTGCTCTCGGCCGCCGGCAGCGCCGCAAAGCGGCAGGCGCCGATCGATCCGCGCAACTATGGCGCGAAGAACTTCCCGGCGCTCTTCGCGGCGACCGGGCTCTTCGAGATCGTGCCGGCCGGGAACGGCCAGAGCTATGTTGCCGACAAGCGAAACAAGGATCGCGCCAGGAGTCCGGGCGACTAGCGGGCGGGGCGGCAGTATCGCTGTTGTCGCGCGTGTTCGGCGGTCCGCGCTATTTGATGCCGATATGGACCATTCTCTTTCTTTCGCGATCCGCCTGAAAAACTCCTGACTTCGGGGTCTTAACGTGGGTGGGGGTCTGTCACGCGGTTTTGCGCCGACTGCTGCGGGACATTATGGTTGACAGCCCGCCTGCCGGTCGATTGCTATTGCCTTCTCTTGGGGGAGGGGTTCCATGACAGGATTTCGTTCGGCTCTCGCGGCGCTTGCCATGCTGAGCCTGCCTCTGGCCGGATGCACGACGCTCAAAGTCCATCCCGCGACCAGCAACGCGGCGTCCCGGCAGGGCATCGCCTATTTTCTTCCCTTCTCGCAGTTCGAGACCAGGGTCACCTGGGCGGCGAGCTGCGACGAGGCCACGAAGGAGCTCTCGCTGACCCCGAAGATCGAGGCGACGGCGAAGAACGGGCCCGATCCCGCCGCCCTCTTCGTGATCGACTATGCCTCGCTGTCGGCCTTCACCAAGACCAGCTCGGTGAAGGTCGATTTCTACGACTCCGGCGCGATCAAGTCGATCAACGCCGAAGCCGACGACCGGACCGCCGAAATCCTCACCAAGACCGTCTCGGCTGTCGGCAAGGTCGCCAAGCTGCTCGTGACCGCCGGGTCCGACAAGGCGCTCTGCTCGGCCGAACTCGTCAAGCGGCTCGGCGAGGCATCGACCGCCAAGGCCGATGTCGAACGGCTCACCGGCGCCCTCGCGAAGCATACCCGCGACCTCGAAGCATCGAGCGCACGCGTGACGCGCGCCGGCGCGGCGATCAGCCGCTCGCTTCGCGACACGCACGACACCGCCATCAACACCGTCGTCGCGGCGCAGATCGATCTCGATACCGCCAAGGGCGTGCTCGAGGAGAAGACCGGGCAGGTCAGCCATTCGGCGACCCTGCTGTTCCCCGACAGCAGCTCGGTCGTCGCATCGACCAAGGGCCTGCAGATCCCTGCGGCGACGCTGTCCGAATGGATCGCGCGGAAGGTCGATGCCAACCAGAAGCCGGCCGAGGACGATGCCCAATTTGCGACCCGCGTCGCCGGCTTCGCCAGACAGAGCGCGATCTGGCTGGAGCTCGCATCGGCCACCGGGCTCGTCGATCCGGTCAAGGCGAAGGCCGTCGCCGCCTCGGGCAGGCCGGGCGACACCGCGCTCAAGGACGCCGCCGAGCCCGGGCCCGAGGCTGGCATCCGCTACCGCGTCGGCGTGCCGGCGATGCTGCGCGCCTGCAAGGGCGGGCCCTGCACGCCCACGGACCTTGCCGTCGGTGAACTCGTGAAGGCGCTGCCGGTCACGCTCCTCAACCGCGACACGACCTTCTTCCTGCCGTTCCACAGCAAGGCGTTCACCAACGGCGCGCTCTCGGCGAGCTTCGCCGAGAACGGCGTCCTCACCAGCGCCGGCTACGAGCAGAAGAAGGCCGCGGGCGAGGCGGTGGCCGGCGTGCTCGATTCGCTCGCCACCGAAATCTCGGCGGTCGTCGAGGCGGACCGGGCGAACTCCAAGTCGAAGCTCCAGAAGCTCGAAGAGGAGATCAAGCTCGCGAAAGCCGAGAAGGATCTGGCCGATGCCAGGGCGGCACTCGACGGATCGGACGACGACGTCAACAAGGATGCGATTGCCGCGCTCGCTTCGGACACCGCCCTCAAACAGGCGCAGGTCGCCAACATCAACGCCGATATCGCCGTGCGCGAAGCACAGGCCAGACTCGCGGGGTCCGGACCGGGGACCTGATCGGTGCGGCGGCGTAACCGCCTCGCGATCGATGCGCCGGTCAAGGCGCGCGACCTTCGCTTCATCCGGCGGGCCGAGCCGATCAGGCTGTCCCCGCTCTCGCCCGAATTCGAACCCTGGGTCGAAATGTTCGGGATCGACGATGTGCCCGAAAAGGCGAGCTGGATCGGCCGCCCCGAACTTGCACCGGTGTCGCAGCAGATCCCCTACGCCACCTGCCTCGCGCACGCGCTATGCCGGCTTCAGGAAACCCTGCTTCGCAAACAGGGGGCTCGCCAGCCGCTCGATGCCGACATGTTCCACCAATGCGTCACGGGAATGAACTGCACGACCGGGCAGCCCGATCCGGCGACGCACGTCCGGTTCTTGCGCGACGAGGGCGCCCCTGCGGCTACGGGTTCTTTCAAGCCCGACGACAGCTGTCCCGTTCCGCTCCCTCTCCAGTCCCGTTGCAACCGCGCCGTTCTCATCATGAGCGCCGACCAGGCCCGGGAAACCATCTCGCGGCACGCGCCGGTGATCGCGATCATGACGGCGGCGAACCGCTTCGCTGCCGTCAAGGATTTCGAGATCTACCGCGACACCGGTACAGACGACGATCTGCACCATGCCTTGCTGCTGGTCGGCTACGACGACACGGCGCAGTGCTGGGAGGTGCAGAACAGCTTCGGTACCGGTTGGGGCCGAAATGGCTTCGGGCGCATCGCCTATGGCAGCTGCCGCATTATCGCGGGCGCGTCGAACCCGGGATTCGCGCTCTATTGAGCTAGAGCGCGCCGGGCATCCCGATCGTCTTCGGCTGCCCGCCGACAAAGTGCTCGGCTATGATCGTACCGAACAGATCGGGTTGCACCGGAGCCGCCAGCACCGCCGCGCTTCGATCGCTGCGCCCACGGCCTGACGATAATGAACCGTTGCATATCGCTCGGCGTCCTCGAACCCGAGCGGCGCCCATTCATCGCCGGGATAACAGGCGTCGTAGATCGCGCGCGCCGCGGCGCGCAGCAGGGTGTCATGCTGCAGCATCGTAAAAGTCCGTCGAAGTCGAATCGCCGCGTCTTACGGCAGCGATGAATAGAACATAAGTGGAACATGTTCGCAAGCCGGGGTCGTATTCGGTCCATGGCGAATGCGACCCTCCCGGGGCGTCGCCGGTTTCGACATCACACCGGCACCAGGCGGCGCGATGAAGCGCCGCGCGTCGGAGGTGCTTTGTTATGACCGACATGATTGGCGGGGACGCAAATGCGCGCGCCGCGGAGGCGCGGCGAGGCTCGCCCTATCTCAGCCCCGACCAGGCGGCTTTCTACCTCGGCGTCTCGCCGCGCACCCTTCAGGAATATCGCACCGCCGGGACCGGGCCGCGCTACCGGCGGCACAGCCGCCACATCCGCTATCATATCGACGATCTCGACGCCTGGTCGCGCAGCGTCGGCGAGGCGGGGCCCCATGTCTAGGGCGCCCATCCGCATCGTCGGCCGCGCGCTGCGCGCCGCACGGGAGCGGCGGTGCCGACGGGTTGGTCCGGCCCTGCTCCTGGCCGGGCTGGCGGTATCGCTGATGCTGACCGTAGCGGCCCCGCCGCGCCCGCGTCTGCTGTGGAACGCGAGCGCGAGCGCGCCGGTCGGGCTGTGGCGCGTGTCGCCCAGTGCAGCGGTCGGCCGCGGCGACATGGTCGTCGTGCGTCTGCGCTCGCCCTGGCGCGAGCTCGC
>Ga0209257_1004453_pt1 | contig 10845 bp, 10 predicted proteins | sample AraplaCvi_mCL_r2_FD_184277 | JGI IMG/M metagenome (GOLD analysis project Ga0209257, IMG submission 184277) | Arabidopsis root microbial communities from North Carolina, USA - plate scrape MF_Cvi_mCL_r2 (SPAdes) (version 2) | ecosystem: Host-associated > Plants > Roots > Endosphere | place: USA...
CGCGGTAGACGTAATGGCCGGCCTGCCCTGGGAGCTGAAAATGCCTAAGCTGATCGGCGTTAAGCTGACCGGTAAAATGAGCGGCTGGACCTCCGCCAAGGACGTGATCCTGAAAGTGGCTGGTATCCTGACCGTAAAAGGTGGTACCGGCGCTATCGTAGAATACTTTGGCGAAGGCGCTGATAGCCTGAGCGCTACCGGTAAAGGCACTATCTGTAACATGGGTGCGGAAATAGGCGCTACCTGCTCCGTATTTGCCTATGACGAGAAAATGGCTGCTTACCTGAAAGGCACCAGCCGTGCGGATATCGCTGCACTGGCAGACGGCGTTAAAGAACACCTGCGCCCGGATGCTGAAGTATATGCCGACCCGGCTAAATACTATGACCAGGTAATTGAGATCGATCTGAACGAACTGGAACCTTATGTGAACGGTCCTTTCACGCCGGATCTGGCATGGCCGATCTCCAAATTTGCACAGGCTGTAAAAGAGAACAACTGGCCGGAAAGACTGGAAGTAGCCCTGATCGGCTCCTGCACCAACTCTTCCTACGAAGATATCTCCCGTTCTGCTTCACTGGCCAAACAAGCCATTGATAAGAACCTGGAAGTAAAATCTGAGTTCACCATCACCCCCGGTTCTGAGCTGGTACGCTTTACCATCGAAAGGGACGGTCTGCTGAACACTTTTGACCAGATAGGCGGTGTTGTACTGGCGAATGCCTGCGGCCCCTGTATCGGTCAATGGGCCCGTCATATAGACGATCCTAACCGTAAGAACTCCATCATCACTTCCTTTAACCGCAACTTCGCAAAACGTAATGACGGCCTGGCCGCTACGCACGCGTTTGTAGCTTCTCCGGAAATCGTAACGGCGCTGGCTATTGCAGGCGACCTTACCTTCAACCCGCTGAAAGACAAACTGAAGACCAAAGACGGTAAAGAAGTAATGCTGGACGAGCCTACCGGCTTTGAACTGCCCAGCAAAGGCTTTGATGTAGAAGATGCCGGTTACCAGGCGCCTGCCACTGACGGTAAGGGCGTACAGGTGATCGTATCTCCCACCAGCGACCGCCTGCAGTTACTGGCGCCTTTTGCTGCATGGGAAGGTACTGACCTGAAAGGCCTGAAACTGCTGATCAAGGCGAAAGGTAAATGTACTACCGACCACATCTCCATGGCAGGCCCCTGGTTAAAATACCGCGGTCACCTGGACAATATCTCCAACAACATGCTGATCGGCGCAGTAAATGCGTTCAACGATAAAACTGATAACGTAAAGAACCAGCTGACCGGCGAATACGGCGCTGTACCGGCTACCCAACGCGCTTACAAAGCCCAGAACATCGGTTCTGTGGTAGTAGGCGACGAGAACTACGGTGAAGGTTCCAGCCGTGAGCACGCAGCTATGGAGCCCCGTCACCTGGGTGTCAGGGCTATCCTGGTGAAATCTTTTGCACGTATCCACGAAACCAACCTTAAAAAGCAGGGTATGCTGGCGCTTACTTTTGCCGATAAGGAAGATTACGAAAAAGTACAGGAAGATGATACCATCGATATCGTTGGCCTGACAGAGTTTGCTCCGGGCAAAACCCTGACTGTGGTCCTGAACCACAAAAACGGCAGCAGCGATGCGATCACTGTAAACCATACCTACAATGAACAACAGATCGAGTGGTTCAAAGCGGGTGGTGCGCTGAACGTGATCAGGTCTGAATTTGCGAAAGCTTAATCAGCTTAATGTATAAATGAAAAAGGGCGGCTTAATGCTGCCCTTTTTTATTATCTATTTTATTAGTTCTATTATTTCCAGGTTACTGATATTCCCCTCGTGCAGATCAAAGCGTACCAGGGTTTTCACCTTATGCCAGCCCTGCTGGCCACAGGCCCCGGGATTGATATGCAGCAGCTGCAGTTTAGGATCGGGCATCACTTTCAGGATATGTGAATGCCCGCAGATGAAGAGCTTTGCAGGATGTTTCAGCAGCTTTTCCTTTACGCCGGGCGCATACTTACCGGGATAGCCGCCGATGTGAGTGATGAACACCCCTACCCCTTCCAGTGTAAAATACAGGTCTTCCGGGTAGCGGATGCGGAGCTCTGCCCCATCAATATTACCATATACCGCACGGAAAGGTTTAAATGCCTCCAGCTCATCGGCCAGGGTGGTATTGCCAATATCGCCGGCATGCCAGATCTCATCTACCTGCTCAAAGTATTTAAACACCTGCGGGTGCAGGTAACTATGCGTATCCGACATTAAACCGATCTTTTTCATAAGCAGCCTGACAATTAGAAAATAACAAAAGTAATTGTTATTATTTTACAGATTATAAAGCTGTTTATCCATGCATCCATATACCGATATCACCGGCAGATTATTGATCTGTTGTCCAGACCGGCCCGGCATTGTAGCCGGGGTATCGCAATTCCTTTTTTCTCACGGCGCCAATATACTGGATGCCAGCCAGCACAGTACAGACCCGCGGGAAGGGCTTTTTTTCATGCGCATGGTATTTCACCTGGAGAACACCGGTATGAGCAGGGAAGAACTGGAGCAGGCGTTCAAAGAAAAGGTGGCCTTGCCACGGCAAATGGAATGGCGTATTGACTATACAGATCAGCGCAAAAAGATGGCGATCATGGTATCGAAGTATGACCATTGCCTGGTAGAGCTGCTCTGGCGCTGGCGCAACGGCGAACTGGCGGTGGATGTGCCGCTGGTGATCTCCAACCACGACCACCTGCATAAAACGGTGGCCGATTTCGGCATTCCGTTTTACTACCTGCCTGTAAATGCCGCCAATAAAGCGGAACAGGAGCAGCAAGCTATTTCATTGCTGCAGCAGCATCAAACAGATTTCATTGTACTGGCCAGGTACATGCAGATACTTTCTCCCGGTTTTGTGAGCACTTTCCCCGGGCGGATCATCAATATACATCACTCCTTTCTGCCTGCTTTTGCAGGGGCCAGGCCTTACCTGAACGCCTATACCAGGGGCGTAAAACTGATAGGCGCCACCGCGCATTACGTAACAGACGACCTGGACGAAGGACCGATCATTGAGCAGGATGTGGCCAGGGTAAGCCACCGGCATGCAGTAGACGACCTGGTATTACTGGGCCAGGACATTGAAAGGCAGGTATTGACAAGAGCGGTGAAAGCGCATATAGAAGAAAGAGTGATTGTACATGGTAATAAGACGATCGTGTTTTAAATAAATGGCTGCTTAGTCCTTTGCCCGCCGTACCTGCAAATATATCGTTAACTTTAGTTCTCTGTAGCGTATGTGGGAAACTCTACATCAATACCTTGAGAAGCAATGCGATACGATTGCGGAGCTCCTGCCTGAGATTGGAAAAAAGGCGGGCAGGAAGGAGGTGCATAAACTACGTACATCCATCAAAAGAGCACGGGCTTGTGTTGCGCTTGCCCGGGACATTACAGATAATGCTTTCCAGGGGAAAAGGTATGTACGGCTGCTGAAAGTACTGCACCAGTGTGTGGGCGCTACCAGGGACCTGGACCTGCAACAGCAGCATCTGCGCCGGTATATCCGGCAGAACCCGCAGTATTTCCGGATCCTCTACCTGTTGCTAAAAAGCCAGCAAGGGGCAGCAGAACGACAGGCACAGACCATCGCAGCAGCCTTTCCCGTAAAGTTTATAAAAGCTTTGCCGGAACAGCTGCGAAAAAAGCAACTGGATCAGGCATCACAGTCTTCCCCCAAACAAATAAAAACTTACCTGCAGGAGCAGTTTGCCGCCATTGCAGCACCTGCTGGGGATGTAACACCGGATCGCTGGCACGATGTGCGGAAGGATGTGAAACGCCTGTACTATCACCTGGAAATGATGGCACCTATATTGGGTGAAAGCGGGGCCCTGAAAAGGATGATGGGCTTTGCCGACAAAGCCGGCTCACAGCTGGGCGCCTGGCATGACCTGGTGGCTTTCCGGCAGTTTGTAAACGATAGTACCCGTCTCATGAAGAATATGGGCGTTAGCATACCTAAAGGCGCAATGGCGCTCTGCAGGCAAATAACCGTGGATATACGCAAAGAACTGCAGCAATGCCGCTTATTATTACAGCAAAAGCCGGATGTCAGTCTTGTATAATGCAGGCTGTTATGATAAGTAATGCTGCACTGCTTCATAGATCAGCGCAGCGCCCAGCTTAGCAGTGCGGGCATCAATATCCAGTGTAGGATTCAACTCTGCAATATCTATCCCGGTTACTTTACCGCTTTGAAGAATAGTACGGTAACACTCCATAAAAATGCCGCCCGGCAAAATACCGTTAAAGGCAGTGGCGCTTACCCCCGGTGCAAAGGGCGCAGCAAAAGTATCGAGATCTATGGTAAGGTATACATGGTCTGTTTGTTCCAGCATGGACTGTATGGCGGTATGCAGTGTAGCTTTATCCTGCATATGAAAGGCGTCTGCAGGTACCTGCTGTGCGCCTAACTCGGTGGCTATACGAAATAACTGGGGCGTATTGCTGTGTTGCTGTATACCCAATGCCAGGTAATTATAGGGGATCTTCTGTTGTTTGCAATCCTGCGCCAGCTGCCAGAAACTGGTGCCGGAACTGGGCCCGTCAGGGCCGGGTATCCGCAGATCAAAGTGAGCGTCAAAATTAATAAGGCCGGCCTTTGGCGATGTTGCCTGCTGTTGCAGGAACTTATATATACCACGTACATGGCCATACGTAATTTCATGCCCACCGCCGAGCAGTACCGGCAGGTAGCCGGCAGAGAGGATGCCCAGCACGGCTTCGCTCAGTACTTCCTGTGCAGCTTCGAGGCTGTTATCGGGACATTGTACATCCCCTGCATCTACCAGCAGGCTATCGGCCTTGAAATGCACCGGCAACGGAGAACAGGCGCGGCGCAATGCCAGCGGCCCCTGTGCGGCCCCTACCCTGCCTTTGCTGCGCCGCACGCCTTCATCGCAGGCAAAGCCCAGCAGTGCTACGCCTTTCTGTCCGGCGCTGAGCCTGGGCAATGATGCCTTCGAAAGATCGTGCAGCTGTATGCGCTGATGCCATCGTTGCAGTTCGGGTTCTGTGCCATCTACCCGGCCGGTCCAGGCGGGAGAAGCGGTAGCCTGGTAATAATTGCCCGTAGCGATCTTGCCTGTGCTTATCATAACAAAACGTTTAGTTGATCATAACACCTTTCTTCCATACCATGGTGGGTTTCATTTTTCCCTGGTAATAGAGCAGGTCGCGGTAGTCGCCACTGGGATATGCCTGCATGTCTGCGGTGTAATGCAGTCCCAGTTCGCCGGTATGGCGCAATTGTAATACCGGAGCGGCCCTTACGGTGAGTGCAGCCAGTGTTTCAGCCATAGACAGCTTTTGCGCGGCGCTTAATACAGCGGCCTGTAAAAGCAGGTCGCCCATGGGCGCGGAGCCAGGGTTCCAGTCGCTGGCAATTACCAGGCTGGCGCCTTCATCCAGCAAACGGCGGGCCGGTGCGTAAGGCATGCCCAGGCCTAATGAAGCGCCGGGTAATACTACGGCTGCGGTACCAGAATTAGCCAGTAACATGATCTCTTTATCGCTGCTTGCTTCCAGGTGGTCTGCAGACAAGGCCCCTACTGCGGCGGCTACTTCGCTGCCACCGGCGCTGAACTGATCTGCATGCACGGTAGCTGCAAATCCCATAGCGATGGCCTTTTCAAGGAATGCACGGGCAGCTTTCGGAGTAAAAGCAGTTTCTTCTATGAAGATATCTATCCGGGCAGCCAGCTGTTCTGCCTGTACCACGGGCAATAATTCAGCCAGTACCCAATTGAGGTATTCGGTTTCGGTACCCTGGAAATCCTTCGGCAGCATATGCGCGGCCAGGCAGGTAGGTACCAGGGTAGCGCGGGTGTGGAGGGAAGCGCTTTGTATAGCCTGGAGCATTTTCATTTCATTCACCATATCCAATCCGTAGCCGCTCTTTACTTCTATGGTAGTAACCCCTTCTTTCAGATGGCGGTTGGCGCGGGCCACCGTATTTTCAGCCAGGGTAACGTCATCGGCCATACGCGTTCTCATAACAGAGTCCCAGATACCGCCACCGGCGCGGGCGATTTCCAGGTAGCTTTTGCCAGCCACGCGCATGGCGTAGTCGCGGTTGCGGCTGCCGTCATAACAGATATGCGTGTGGCAGTCGATAAAGCCGGGCAGCAGCACCATGGGCTTGTCAATAAAATGTACTTCACTTTGCGGGTACTGCAGGCGCAATGCTGAAAAGCGCCCCATATCAGTGATAACGCCATCTGTAACAACAACGCCGCCTTGTTCTATCACCGGCAGCTGTTTATCCTGTAAAGGGCCTTTTAACGGCAGGCCACTCATGGGAAGGATCTGGGTGAAGGGACCGATCAATAACATATCAATAGCTTTTAAATACTGATACCGAATTTATCTCCCCATTCCTGTGCTTTTTCATAGCCGGCATCCGCATGGCGGAAAATGCCCAGGGCAGGGTCATTGAACAACACTCTTTTAAGGCAGGCTGCTGCACGGTCTGTTCCATCTGCCAGCACTACCATACCTGCATGCTGGGAGTATCCCATACCTACGCCGCCGCCATGATGGAAGGATACCCAGGTAGCGCCGCCGGCAGTGTTCGACATCAGGTTGAGCAGCGGCCAGTCAGACACTGCATCGGAGCCATCTTTCATGGCTTCTGTTTCACGGTTGGGAGAAGCTACGGAGCCGCAGTCCAGGTGATCGCGGCCAATCACGATGGGCGCTTTCACTTTGCCGCTTCTTACCAGCTCATTAAAAATGAGGCCGGCCTTTTCCCTTTCACCAAGGCCCAGCCAGCAGATGCGGGATGGCAGGCCCTGGAAGGCCACTTTTTCCTGCGCCTGTTTCAGCCAGTTGATCAGGGCGGTGTTTTCCGGGAAGGCTTCCATCAGCGCACGATCTGTGGTATAGATGTCTTCCGGATCGCCTGAGAGCGCTACCCAGCGGAAGGGACCTTTGCCTTCGCAGAACAGCGGACGTATATACGCGGGCGTGAAACCGGGGAAGTTAAAAGCATTGGCTTCGCCACCTGCTTTGGCAAACTCCCGCAGGTTGTTGCCATAGTCGAACGTAATGGCGCCGCGGCTTTGCAGCTGCAGCATATAGCCTACATGGCGGGCCATGCTTTTCAGGGAACGTTTTTCATATGCAGCAGGATCGCTTTTACGCAGGGCCGCTGCGTCTGAAAGCGAGAGCCCGTTGGGCACATAACCGTTCACCGGATCATGGGCAGATGTCTGGTCTGTGAGTATATCCGGCGTGATATTATCCCGCAATAATCTTTCCAACAGATCGCCCGCATCGCTGACGAGGCCAACAGAAAGCGCTTCACCACTGGCTTGTGCTGCCTTCACCCATTGTATGGCCTCTTCGTAAGAGTGCGTCATGCGGTCTATATACTTCGTGTCTAAACGTTTTTGAATACGGGCGGGATCCACGTCTGCGCCCAGGAACACTGCGCCGGCCATAGTAGCCGCCAGGGGCTGAGCGCCCCCCATACCGCCCAAGCCTGCTGTTACCAGCAGCTTCCCTTTCAGGCTGCCGTTAAAATGCTTGCGGCCGCATTCCACAAAGGTTTCGTAGGTACCTTGTAAAATGCCTTGTGTGCCGATATAGATCCAGCTGCCGGCAGTCATTTGCCCGAACATCATCAGGCCTTTGGCGCGCAGCTCATTGAAATGCTCCCAGGTAGCCCATTTAGGCACCAGGTTGCTGTTAGCCAGTAATACCCGGGGGGCCTGCGGATGCGTGCGCACAATACCTACGGGTTTGCCCGATTGCACCAGCAGGGAATGATCTTCATCCAGCTCCAGCAGCAGGCGGATGATCTTTTGCAGGGCTTCGCGGTTGCGGGCTGCCTGACCTATACCGCCGTATACCACCAGTTCATCAGGGTTCTCTGCTACTTCGTGATCAAGGTTATTGAGCAGCATGCGCAGCGGCGCTTCAGTTTGCCAGCTCTTGGCGTGGAGTTGTGTGCCGCGGGGCGCTTTATAATGCGGATGGGACGCGTAGGTGTTAATAAAGTCCAAACTGGTCATGATAAATGCCGTTTAAGGGTAATTGATGTATGGTGGCTACGTCGTTGGATAAACGAACGAAGGATTGATCGGTGATGATAGTGTGCAGGGCGCGGATATCGTCTGCAAAGATGCGGTCCTTTTTGGCGAAGGATACTTTCTCCCTGACGTAACTGTGGCAGGCTTCGAGGATGGGACCTGATTTGAGCGGACGGCGGAAATCAACCGCCTGAGCGGCATACAGCAGCTCTATTGCCAGAATGTATTCCAGGTTGCTGATCACCTGGTTCAGTTTACGTGCGCTGATAGAGCCCATAGACACATGGTCTTCCTGGCCCAGTGAGGTAGGCACACTATCAGCGCTGGCAGGAAAGCACAACGTTTTGTTCTCTGTGACAAGGGCAGCCGTGGTATACTGCGGGATCATAAAGCCGGAGTTCAAACCCGCATCTTCTATGAGCAGTTTGGGCAGGCCGTAGCGCCCTTCAATCATCATATAGCAGCGCCGGTCTGATATGTTACCCAGTTCTGCCGCTGCAATGGTGGCGTAGTCCAGCGCCATAGCCAGGGGCTGTCCGTGAAAGTTGCCGCCGCTGATGGTATCATCTGCACTGAAGATGATGGGGTTATCTGTTACGGCGTTCAGCTCGATAGTCGTTAATTCCATCAAATGCTGCCAGGCCGTACGGGAAGCGCCATGTACCTGCGGCATACAGCGCAGGGAGTATGGATCCTGTACGCGGCCGCAATCTACATGGGCGGCCATAATACCGGAGTTTTCCAGCAGCAGTTTCAGGCGCTGGGCTACCAGCTGGTTGCCCGGGTAAGGCCGGATGGCATGCAAACGTGGATCAAAAGGCTTAGCGGTGCCCATCAGTCCTTCCAGCGATAAAGCGCCGATAACATCTGCCGCTTCCAATGCATTGTGGAAACGTTGCAGGGCTTTTACGGCAAAGGAGAGAATGAACTGCGTGCCGTTGATCAGGGCCAGGCCTTCTTTAGGGCCCAGCACTACCGGCTGCATACCTTCCTCCTGCAGGGCTTCTGCAGCCGGTGTGATGCGGCCCTTATACCATACGTGGCCAAGGCCGATCAAAGGCAGGAAGAGATGGGCCAGCGGGGCCAGGTCGCCAGAGGCGCCTACAGATCCTTTCTCAGGCACCAGCGGCGTAATGCGCTGTTCAATATGCCAGAGAATGCGTTCCAGCGTAGCGGGGGCGATGCCGGAATAACCCTGTGCCAGGGACTGTGCTTTGGTGATCAGCATGAACCGGGCTACTTCCTCCGGGATGCTATCGCCTACGCCTACACTATGGCTTTGCAGGATGTTATACTGCAAAGCCCTGGTATCTTCCTCAGAGATCCTGGTATCGCACAGGGGGCCAAAGCCGGTATTGATACCGTATACCACGGTATGCCGGGATACAATGGTCTGTACGTGGTCGGAACTGGCTTTGATCTTGTTAAGGACTTCGGGCGTGAGGATCGCCTTTTTACGGCCGGCGGCTATATTCAATACGCAGCCAACCGTTAGCTGATCAATACCGTATCTGAATGCTTCGCTCATTTTGGTGTATGTTAATGCGGTAAAGGTTATGGGTTTACAGGTTGCCTGCGGGGCAGGCGTGCGGAGATCCGCATGGATAGCGGCGTTTGTTGCACCGCCTGTTCTACCTGGGCTATGCCTTCCAGCAGCAGTTTACTCTGCTTATGGGCGGAGGCCAGTTCTGTCATGGCTGTGGTGATGGCTTCCCAGATGGGTTGCACCTGTTGCAGCAGCTCCTCTCCTTTCTTTGTAAGCGCTACCAGCTGCCGTCTGCCATCCTCCGGACAAGGGGCTGTTTTCACCAGGCCTTTCTTGCGCAGGCTGGTCACCAGCTGGCTAACGGCAGAATGAGACACCTCGAGGGTATCGGCAATATCTATCAGCGGCATGGGCTGCTTTTTGGAGAGCACATAGAATACCGGGAACCAGCTGGCATCGAAGGGAATGCCTTCCTGTTCATATACCTTGTTCACTTCCATGAGGAAGTATTCACTTAAGCGCCGGAGGCGGCTGCCGAAAACAAGGAAGCCTAAGGACTGGTAGAACATAATAGTTAGCAGTTAGCAATTGGCTGTTAGCAGTAGCTAAAAGCGGATGGTACAAAATTATATAAGCACTTATATATTTAGATACAAATTTAGGGAAATTATCATCCCGGCAATCAGATCCGGGAAAGAGATAATTCCCCCTTAAGCTTTTATACGGTCCATGGGCTGATAGCTAAAAGCTGTCCTTAGGATCTTTTTACGTCGAACCATACGGGCGAGGTATCGGTTACTTCGCCGTTGTAGTTGATGCTCAGTTCCTCGCCTTTTTTGATCTCGCGACGGGTTTTGATACTCATGGTGTCCGCGTCGAAGTCCATTTCGTACTCACAATTGGGGTCGTAGGAGTGATTGTAGATAGAGCAAAAACCGAGTGCAACGCAGGAACGGGTTTCCCTGACTCCCCACAGGAAGATGTAGTTGTGCAGCTTGGTTTTGTCCACTATCTCCGTATCATCATAAGATAATACGATCACAGGAGATACCTCAATGAGTGTACCGGCAGGTATTCTTTCTTTTGTGAAGACGCCTCTGCCCTTTTTCTTCGTCTTTTCAACATATAAGTACGGCTTTATCATAGCACTCGCTCTGTAAGTCTGGTATAATTTAAGAAGCGTAAAATAAAGGTAAAGCAACAAGTTATCAAAATCAGGCGTAAAAATTTTAGGTTTGCGCCCGGAAAAAGATATTTTCGGCCTAAACCTT
>Ga0209257_1004460_pt1 | contig 10837 bp, 8 predicted proteins | sample AraplaCvi_mCL_r2_FD_184277 | JGI IMG/M metagenome (GOLD analysis project Ga0209257, IMG submission 184277) | Arabidopsis root microbial communities from North Carolina, USA - plate scrape MF_Cvi_mCL_r2 (SPAdes) (version 2) | ecosystem: Host-associated > Plants > Roots > Endosphere | place: USA...
GCGGCCTGACTGCGATCGACACCGCGACCGAGGCCATGGCCTATTACCCGATCCAGGTCGAGAAATTCCTGCATCGCTATGAAACGCTCGCGACAGAGATCGGCGAGGCGGCCTTGCGCAGCGAATGGTCCAAGGCCGAGACCGAGATTGCCGACGAGTTCATCAACCATGCCAAGACGATCCGCCTGGAGCGCGAACGCGCGAAGGCGGCGAATGAGAAGCCGAAGCTCTCCGATCTCATCAACCAATGGGGCGGTGTGACACTTGCCTATCGCCGCCGGCTGATCGATTCGCCCTCTTACACCTTGAACCATGAGGAGGTGGAGAAGGCGCTGGAGGAGGGGATCCGCTTTGCCGAGACGCTGACGCCGAGCACCATCGACGTGGACCAGATGGGCCATGTCGAGGCGATCCGCCTGAAGGATGCGGAGGGCAAGGAGCATGTGCTGCCCGCCCGTGCGGTGCTGGTCGCCGCGGGCACCAAGCCCAACACCGTGCTGGCGCGCGAGGACGCGGAGAACTTCCCGCTGGACGGCCAGTATTTCCAGGCGGTCAACGACGCCAATGAGGTGGTGAAGCCGGAACGCGTGGCCAAGCCCGACGAGGTCCGCGTGATCACCCGCTATCGCGCGGACGGCCGCGCCATCAGCTTCTTCGGCGATCTCCATCCCTCCTTCGCCGGCAATGTGGTGAAGGCCATGGGCAGCGCCAAGCAGGGCTGGCCGGTGATCCAGGCCGCGCTCGATCGCCTGCCGGCAACGAACGCCCAGGATCACGCGGTCTTCCTCGCCGATCTCAACCGCCGTCTACGTGCCAAGGTGCGCGCGGTCAACCGCCTGACGCCGACCATCGTCGAGGTGGTGGTCGAGGCGCCGCAGGCCGCGGCCAATTTCGCACCCGGCGAGTTCTACCGGCTGCAGAATTTCGAGACCCTGTCGCAGCGCACGTCGGATACGACGCTGACCATGGAAGGCCTGGCGCTGACCGGAGCCTGGACCGATCTCGACCAGGGGCTGGTCGGCCTCATCGTGCTGGAGATGGGCGGCTCGTCGGATCTCTGCGCCTGGCTGAAGCCCGGCGAGCCGGTGATCCTCATGGGCCCGACCGGCACCCCGACCGAAACGCCTGCCGGCGAGACCGTGCTGCTCGCGGGGGGCGGTCTCGGCAATGCGGTGCTGTTCTCGATCGGCCGCGCGCTCCGCGCTGCCGGATCGCGGGTGCTCTATTTCGCCGGCTACAAGAAGCTGATCGACCGCTACAAGGTGGCCGAGATCGAGGCCGCGGCCGATGTCGTGGTCTGGACCTCGGACGAGGCGCCGGGCTTCGCGCCGTCGCGGCCGCAGGACAAGACCTTCGTCGGCAATATCGTCGAGACCATGCTGGCCTATGCCGAAGGCCGGCTCGGCGAGACGACGATTCCGATGCAGGACGTCGATCGCATCATCGCCATCGGCTCCGACGGCATGATGGCGGCCGTCGCCCGCGCCCGGCACGGCGTCTTGCAGGAATATCTGAAGCCGCATCATCACGCGGTCGGCTCGATCAACTCGCCGATGCAATGCATGATGAAGGAGATCTGCGCCCAGTGCCTGCAGTCGCACCGCGATCCGGTCACCGGCCGCGAGACCGTGGTGTTCTCCTGCTTCAATCAGGACCAGAACCTGGACGCGGTCAATTTCGACGCGCTCCGTTCGAGGCTGCAGCAGAACCGGGTTCAGGAGAAGCTGACCGTCGCCTGGATCCGCCACGCCCTCACCGAAGTGGCGAAGAGCGAGCGCAAGACGGCGTAGGGCTGCGAAATACGGCAATCGCCCATATACTCAAGTATAGCTACGATTGATCGACCCAGTCGATGATATTGTCCCGGAAAGGCAATTGGACCGGCGCGCTCCCGAGGCGCAGCATAACGGAGTATCCAACTGCCGGTCACAAAGGGAGATTGTCATGGCGGCTGAACGGAAATGCCCGATGGGGCATGGTGCGCGGGCCTATACGAATGCGGATTGGTGGCCGAACCAGCTGAAGCTTTCGGTGCTGCACCAGCATTCGCCGAAGTCGAGCCCGATGGATCCGGGTTTCGACTATGCCAAGGCGTTCAAGTCGCTCGACCTCGATGCGGTCATCAAGGATCTCCGCGCGCTGATGACGGATTCCCAGGATTGGTGGCCGGCCGATTTCGGCCATTACGGACCGTTCTTCATCCGCATGGCCTGGCACAGCGCCGGCACCTATCGCGTCGGCGACGGCCGCGGCGGGGCGGGCTCCGGCACCCAGCGCTTCGCGCCGCTGAACAGCTGGCCCGACAATGCCAATCTCGACAAGGCCCGGCGCCTGCTCTGGCCGATCAAGCGCAAATACGGCAACAAGCTCTCCTGGGCCGATCTCCTGATCCTGACCGGCAACGTCGCGCTCGAATCCATGGGCTTCAAGACCTTCGGTTTCGCCGGCGGCCGCGAGGACGTTTATGAGCCGGGCGAGGAGATCTTCTGGGGCCCGGAAGGCAAGTGGCTGGCCGATGAGCGCTACAGCGGCGACCGCGAGCTGGCGGCACCGCTGGGCGCGGTGCAGATGGGCCTCATCTACGTGAACCCGGAAGGCCCGAACGGCAACCCCGATCCGGTCGCGGCCGCGCGCGACATCCGCGAAACCTTCGCCCGCATGGCGATGAACGACGAGGAGACCGTCGCCCTCATCGCCGGTGGCCATACCTTCGGCAAGACTCATGGCGCCGCCGATCCCGGCCAGCATGTCGGCCCGGAGCCGGAAGGTGCCGGCCATGAGCTCATGGGCCTCGGCTGGAAGAACAGCTTCGGCAAAGGCCATGGCGCCGACACCATCACCAGCGGCCTCGAAGTCACCTGGACCTCGACGCCGACGCAGTGGGGCAACGGCTTCTTCGAGAATCTTTTCCAATACGATTGGGAGCTGACCAAGAGCCCCGCCGGCGCGCATCAATGGACGCCGAAGAACGGTGCCGGCGCCGGCACGGTGCCGGATGCGCATGATCCGAAGAAGAAGATCGCGCCGTCGATGCTGACCACCGATCTGGCGCTCCGCTTCGATCCCGCCTATGAGAAGATCTCGCGGCGCTTCCACAAGAATCCGGCGGAGTTCGCCGATGCCTTCGCCCGCGCCTGGTTCAAGCTGACCCATCGCGACATGGGTCCGATCCAGCGCTATCTCGGCCCCTTGGTTCCGAAGGAAGTGCTGATCTGGCAGGACCCGATCCCGGCGGTCGATCACAAGCTGGTCGATGAGAGCGATGTCGCAGCGCTGAAAGCGAAAGTCCTCGCCTCCGGCCTCGGCATATCGCAGCTCGCCTCCACGGCCTGGGCTTCGGCTTCCACCTTCCGTGGCTCCGACAAGCGCGGCGGCGCCAACGGGGCGCGCATCCGCCTCAACCCGCAGAAGGACTGGGCGATCAACCAGCCGGCCCAGCTCCAGAAGGCGCTGGCGAAGCTCGAGGCGATCCAGAAGGAGTTCAATCTCGCCCAGGGCGGCGGCAAGAAGATCTCGCTCGCCGATCTCATCGTGCTCGGCGGTTCGGCAGCGGTCGAAGCGGCGGCGAAGCAAGCCGGCTTCGACGTGAAGGTCCCCTTCACGCCCGGCCGAATGGATGCGACCCAGGAGCAGACCGATGTCGACTCCTTCAAGCACCTGGAGCCGACCGCCGACGGCTTCCGCAACTATCTCCGCGGGCCTCAGCGTCTGACCCAGGAGGAACTGCTGCTCGATCGCGCCCAGCTGCTCACGCTTTCGGCGCCGGAAATGACGGTGCTGCTGGGTGGCTTGCGGGTGCTCGATGTCGGCCAGCCGGCCCAGGGCGTTTTCACCAGCCGTCCGGAGACCCTGAGCAACGACTTCTTCGTCAACGTGCTCGACATGGGGACCGAATGGCAGCCCTCCTCGGCGCCGGGGATCTATGAAGGCCGCGACCGCAAGACCGGCGCGGTCAAATGGACCGGCACCGGAGTCGATCTCCTGTTCGGCTCGAACTCGCAGCTCCGCGCCATCGCCGAGGTCTATGCCGCCGACGATGCCAAGGAGGCCTTCGTCCGCGACTTCGTCACCGCCTGGACCAAGGTCATGAATCTCGACCGCTACGATCTGAAGAAGTAAGGGCAACAAGCCCGTTTCGCGCCTGCCGGCGATCGCCTAACCTCTGCCCAAAAGGTGGAGGTTAGGCGATGCTCAAGTTCTTCTTCGGTCCCCGTTCCTGCGCCCTTGCATCCCATATCGCGCTGGAAGAAGCCGGCGCGAACTACGAGGCCGTGCGCTTGGATCTCGTCGCCGGCGATCAGAAGAAGCCAGAATACCTGAAGATCAACCCGAAGGCCCGCGTCCCGGCGCTGGTCACCGATCGCGGCGTGCTCACCGAGAATCCGGCGATCCTCGCCTATATCGCGCAGACTCATCCGGCGAAGAAGCTGGCGCCGCTCGACGATCCTTTTGGGTTCGGGGAGATCCAGGCCTTCACCGCCTATCTCTGCGCGACGGTGCATGTGGCGCATGCCCATGGACGGCGCGGCTATCGCTGGGCGGACCAGCAGTCTTCCTATGACGACATGAAGCGGAAGGTGCCGGAAACCATGGCCGCCTGCTTCGACCTGATCGAGCACGAGATGTTCGAGGGGCCCTGGGTCGCCGGGGCGGATTTCTCCATCGCCGACCCCTATCTCTTCACCGTCTCAAGCTGGCTGGAAAGCGATGGCGTCGATCCCAGGCGCTTCCCAAAGGTCCTGGACCACCGCAGCCGCATGGCCCAGCGGACCGCAGTGCAGAAGGTCTTGCCGTTGCACGCCTAACCGATTGATATTAGGCCACAATCACGCATACGGCGCATTCTCCGTCATTAGCATCCGTTATGCCGCGATGCAAAAAGAATGGTTTGAAAGCGACGCCCAAGCCCACATGATAAGCGCCGGAGTTAGTGGGGCTTAGGGCCGGTCGCGGATCGGCCAGGGCCCGTCGCCGGCGTCGCAGTGGGAACAGTTGCGCGCCGCTAGCAATAGTTCGCCTGAACCCGAGGAATCCGCCGTGGCCCAGATTGCCGCCAAGCCCAACCTGCTGATCGCCTGTGGCGCCCTCGCCCAGGAGATCGTGGCGTTGCAGCGGCTGAACCACTGGGAAGACCGGCTGGAGGTCACCTGCCTGCCGGCGATCTGGCACAACACCCCGGAGAAGATTCCGGAAGGCGTCCGCCAGAAGATCAAGGCGGGCCGGCAGAAATACGACCGCATCTTCGTTGCGTACGGGGACTGCGGCACCGGCGGAATGCTCGACGAGGTCCTGAAGGACGAGGGTGCGGAGCGGATCGAAGGGCCGCATTGCTACGAGTTCTATTCCGGCAAGGCGGTGTTCGACCGGATGATGGACGAAGAGCTCGGTACCTTCTTCCTGACCGATTATCTCTGCCGGCATTTCGACCGGCTGATCTGGAAAGGCTTCGGCCTCGACCGCCGGCCGGACATGAAGGATATGGTCTTCGAGCATTACAAGAAGCTGGTCTTCCTGGCGCAGATCGAGGACTCGGCTTTGACGGCGCAGGCAAAGGAAATTGCCCAACGTCTCGGCCTGGAGTTCGAGTATCGCCTGACCGGCTATGGCGAGCTCGCCACCTTCATGGCGACCGCCGCGAAGGCGGCAAAAACTGGGGCCGCAAAAGCACACTGAGGATTTGAGAACATGGCGCAGTTGATCGTCGTCTACTGGCGGGACATCCCGGCCCAGGTGATCGTGAAGAAAGGCCGCGAGGCCGCAAAGGTGCAATTGAACGAGCGCTTCGAGAAGGCGATCGACCGCGCGGCCATGAAGGCCAATCTGCGCGACACCGACTCCTATCTTGGCGAATGGCGCCGCGCGACGCCGGTCGAAGTCGGCGACGATCTGCAGGCCATCGCCGATGCCAAGGCCAAGGAGATCGAGACGGAGTTCGATGACGCGAAGCTCGCGGCGCTGGTCGATGCCGGCGGCCTCGCTGTCGAGAAAGCGAGCTGATCCGCGATGTACGCCGTCCGCCTCTGGTCGGTCCGCCACGCCCGTGGCCTCAACCGATTCTACAACGCCTTCGAGAGGGCGCTGGTAGCGCTCCATCCGCTCTGGAACCGGATCGGCTACGAAAAGCTCGAAGCGCCGTTCCAGAAGCTGGAGCAGGCCTCGAAGGGCTTTCTGTTCGATTGCCAGATGTGCGGGCAATGCGCCCTTTCCTCGACCGGCATGTCCTGCCCGATGAACTGCCCGAAGACCCTGCGCAACGGCCCCTGCGGCGGCGTCCGCCCGAACGGCCATTGCGAGGTGAAGCCGGAGATGAAATGCGTCTGGGTCCAGGGCTGGCAGGGTGCCGCGCAGATGGATGAGGGGTTGGAGAAGATCCGCAATGTCCAGCTCCAGGTCGATCACAGCATCAAGGGCAGGTCGGCATGGCTCCGCGTCGTGCGCATGACGAAGAAAGTCGGCGAGTTCGCGCCGAAGCCGGTCAAGGCGCCCGCGGCGAAACCGGCCGTCCCGAAGGCTGAGGCTACTCCGAAGGCGGAGAAGGCGGCATGAACCCGGACCTGCCCCCGCATTACGATCCGGGCGCACCGCTTCCCAGCCTGCCGGGTCATTCTTCCGGTGGGCGGCTGGAGCGCATTCTCCGTTCCGGCCGTTTCGCCGTTACTGCCGAGCTCAATCCGCCGGATTCCGCCGATCCCCGCGATGTCTATGACCGCGCCCTCGTTCTTTCGGAGGTCTGCGACGCGATCAACGCGACTGATGCCAGCGGCGCCAATTGCCACATGTCGTCCGTCGGCATCTGCTCGCTGCTGACCCGGGCGGGCTATGCCGTGATCATGCAGATCTCCTGCCGCGACCGGAACCGGATCGCCATCCAGGGCGACGTGCTGGGTGCGGCCGCCATGGGGGTGCAGAACATCCTGTGCCTCACCGGCGACGGCGTGCAGGCCGGCGACCAGCCCCAGGCCAAGCCGGTCTTCGATTTCGATTCGACCTCGTTGCTCAACTGCATCCGCACCATGCGGGACGAGGGCAAGTTCCTGTCGGGCCGGAAGCTGACCACCCCGCCCCAGGTCTTCCTCGGCGCCGCCGCCAATCCCTTCGTTCCGCCTTTCGAATGGCGCGGCGTCCATATCGCCAAGAAAATCGCGGCCGGGGCGCAGTTTATCCAGACCCAGTACTGCTACGACGTGCCGCTCCTGCGCCAATTCATGGAGAAAGTGCGCGAGAACAAACTGCATGAAAAAGCGTTCTTCCTGGTCGGCGTCGGGCCTCTGCCGTCGGCCAAGACCGGGCGCTGGATGAAGAACAACGTGCCGGGGGTGCATATTCCGGAGCCCGTCCTGGAGCGGATCGAGAAGGCCAAGGACCAGAAGGCCGAGGGCAAGCAGCTCTGCATCGATCTCATTCAGGAGATCAGCGAGATCGAGGGCGTCGCCGGGATCCACGTCATGGCCTATCGCCAGGAGGAGTTCGTGAACGAGATCATCCACGCCTCCGGCGTCATGAAGAACCGCAAGCCGCGGCGCGCCCCGCAGCCTGCAGAACCGAAACCGGCGCTCGCCGCCACCGCCAGCTAACGAGAAGGATTTCGACCCCATGACCGATACCGTCATCAGCTCCGCCACCAAGGAAGTGGTCATCGGCTTCGACCGGCCGTTCTGCGTCATCGGCGAGCGCATCAACCCCACGGGGCGCAAGCTGCTGGCGGCCGAGATGGCGGCCGGCGACTACAGCCGCGTCAAGTCCGACACCCTCGCGCAGGTCGAAGCGGGTGCGCATATGCTGGACGTCAATGCCGGCATCCCGATGGCCGACGAGCCGCGGATCCTGGCCGAGACGATTCAGTTGGTGCAATCGCTGACCGATCTCCCGCTTTCGATCGACTCCTCGATCGTTGCCGCGCTGGAAGCCGGCCTGGCGGCCTATAAGGGCCGGCCGCTGCTGAATTCGGTCACCGGCGAGGAAGAGCGGCTGGAAGTGATCTTGCCGCTGGTGAAGAAATACGACTGCGCCGTGATTGCGATCTCCAACGACGAAACCGGCATCTCGGAAGATCCCGACGTGCGGTTCGAAGTGGCCAAGAAGATCGTCAACCGCGCCGCGGATTACGGCATCCACTATTCCAACATCGTGGTCGACCCGCTGATCATGCCGATCGGCGCGCTTGGAAACGCGGGCCAGGCGGCTTTCAAGCTGATCCGCCGCCTGCGCGAAGAGCTGAAGGTCAATACCAGCTGCGGTGCCTCGAACATCAGCTTCGGCCTGCCGAACCGCCACGGCCTCAACCAGGCCTTCTTGTCCATGGCGATCGGTGCGGGTATGACCAGCGCCATCATGAACCCGCTGCATGCCGAAGAGATGACTGGAATCATGGGCGCCGACACGCTGATGGGCCACGACGCTCATTGCGCCGCCTGGATCCGCAAGTTCCGCGAGCCGGCGCCGGAAGGCGACGCCGCTTCCGGCGCCCGCGGCCGGCGCGAACGCACCGGTCGCCGCGGCGGCGGCGGTGCCGCGCCGGCGACCAACGGCGCGGCGACAGTTTAAAAGTTCTGGGAGAGATCGAGCGACCCCTCATCCCGGCCTTCTCCCGCAAGGGGAGAAGGGGATTTTTCGCCGCTGCCGCGGCAGGACTCGATATAAGGCCCTCTCCCCTTGCGGGAGAGGGTTACGAAGGCTTGGTGAGCCGAAGGCGAACCTAGCCGGAGTTGGGTGAGGGGTCGAAGACTCCTTCAAGTGGAGTTCGACAGTTGGATCAGACCGAGACCAAGACGACCACGAACGGCAATGGCAACGGCAATGGGCATGACAACCCGCTGATCGTCTTCATGCCGTCGGGACGGCGCGGCCGGTTTCCGGTGGGTACGCCGATCCTGCAAGCGGCGCGCTCGCTCGGCGTCGATATCGATTCGGTCTGCGGCGGGCGCGGCATCTGCGGCCGCTGCCAGGTCGTGGTCTCGGAGGGCGAGTTCGCCAAGCTCGGCGTCACCTCGAAATCCGATCATCTGTCGGACTTCTCGGCGGTCGAGCAGCGCTACGGCGACAAGCGCGGGCTGAAGCCGGGCAGGCGTCTCTCCTGCTCGGCCCATGTGCTGGGCGATCTCGTGATCGACGTGCCCTCGGACAGCCAGGTCCACAAGCAGGTCGTGCGCAAACGCGCCGAGATGCGCACCATCGAGCTCGACCCGATCATCACCCTGCATTATGTCGAGGTTGCCGAGCCGGATATGCACGACCCGACCGGCGATCTCCAGCGTCTGGAAAAGGCGCTGAAGGAGCAGTGGAAGCTCGAGAATCTCGATTGCGACATCCGTGCGATCCAGGGTCTCCAGCAGGCGCTGCGCAAGGGCGAATGGAAGGTCACCGTCGCGGTCCATCTCGGCAAGCAGATCACCGCGGTCTGGCCGGGCTTCAACGACAAGGTCTACGGGCTTGCTGTGGATGTCGGTTCGACCACCATCGCCGGCCATCTCTGCGACCTTGCGACCGGCGATGTCGTCGCCTCGTCGGGCCTGATGAATCCGCAGATCCGGTTCGGCGAAGACCTGATGAGCCGCGTCTCCTATGTCATGATGAATCCCGGCGGCGACGTCGAGATGACCAAGGCGGTGCGCGACTCCCTGAACGATCTTGCCGCCAATGTGGCGAAGGAAGCCGGCTGCTCGGTGGAGTCGATCCTCGAATGCACCTTCGTCGGCAACCCGATCATGCATCATCTCTTGCTCGGGATTAATCCCATCGAGCTCGGCGGCGCGCCCTTTGCGCTCGCGACCGACGGGCCGGTGCAGATCTGGGCGACCGAGATCGACCTCAAGATCCATCCCAATGCCCGCATCTACGTGCTCCCCTGCATCGCCGGCCATGTCGGCGCGGACACGGCGGGAGTCATCCTCTCGGAGAGCCCGCACGAATCCGACGAGATGACCTTGATCGTCGATGTCGGCACCAATGCCGAGATCGTACTCGGCAACAAGCAGAAGCTGCTTGCGGCCTCGTCGCCGACCGGTCCCGCCTTCGAAGGCGCGCAGATCTCCTGCGGCCAGCGCGCGGCACCGGGTGCCATCGAGCGCGTGCGCATCGATCGCGCGACATTGGAGCCGCGCTTCAAGGTGATCGGCTGCGATCTTTGGTCGGATCATCCGGACTTCAAGGCGAAGGCCGAAGGCCTCGGCGTCACCGGCGTCTGCGGCTCCGGCATCATCGAATGCCTGGCCGAGATGTATCTCTCCGGCATCATCACCCAGGATGGCGTGATCGACGGCGCCATGGCAACAAAGTCCCCTCGGGTGCAGCAGGAGGGTCGCACCTTCACCTATCTGCTGCATGACGGTGAGCCGCAGCTCAAGATCACCCAGAACGACGTGCGCGCGATCCAGCTGGCCAAGGCGGCGCTCTATGCCGGTGCGCGCTTGCTGATGGACCGCATGGGCATCGACAAGCTCGACCGCATCACGCTCGCCGGCGCCTTCGGCAGCCATATCGACGTCAAGTACGCGATGGTGCTCGGCATGATCCCCGATTGCGATCTCGCCAAGGTCACCAGCGCCGGCAACGCCGCGGGCACCGGTGCCCGCATCGCGCTCTTGAACCGCGCCTCGCGCGACGAGATCGCGCGCGTGGTGAAGCAGGTCGAGAAGGTCGAGACCGCGGTCGAGCCGAAGTTCCAGGAGCACTTCGTCGGCGCCATGGCGATTCCGCATAAGACCGCCGCCTATCCACACCTCGCCAAGGCGGTGAATTTGCCCGCACCCAAAGCTGCCGCGCCGATCGATGACGGCGATGGCGGCAGGCGTAGGCGCCGCCGCGGTTAGCCTTTCCGGAGGCGCGCCTCCCGAAGCTC
>Ga0209257_1004473_pt1 | contig 10805 bp, 16 predicted proteins | sample AraplaCvi_mCL_r2_FD_184277 | JGI IMG/M metagenome (GOLD analysis project Ga0209257, IMG submission 184277) | Arabidopsis root microbial communities from North Carolina, USA - plate scrape MF_Cvi_mCL_r2 (SPAdes) (version 2) | ecosystem: Host-associated > Plants > Roots > Endosphere | place: USA...
CTTGCCTATGCCGCCTATCGAAGGGTTGCAGCTCATCTGGCCGAGCGTCTCGATGTTGTGCGACAGCAGCAAGGTCTTGCAGCCCATGCGGGCCGAAGCCAGGGCGGCCTCGGTGCCGGCATGGCCGCCGCCGACCACGATCACGTCAAATTCTTGGGGGTAAAACATGGTCAGGCTTCTATCAGTTCGGTTTTCAAACCCACGGCCTGGGCAGCTGCAGCCTGGCGCTTGTCGGCCGTCACAAACAAATCCACGCGGGCTGCCTGTGCCGTGCCAATGTGCAACGCGTCCATACCGTGCAGCGCCGCCAAGCGCATCGCAGCAATCGCATAACGTTCAGCCTGCCCCGTCAATGGCATCACCGTCAACTCATCAAAGTCCGCGTGAATGACTGCCAGCACACGGCTATATTCCTCCTCCGTAAAAGAACCTTCGCGCCATTGACGTGTCAATGCAGAGGCCACCTCCGTCTTGCAATGCACGGCAGCGGTAACACCGCTGGCCAATGCCTGCAGCGCCAGAACCCGGTCAACACCTGCCTCACCGCTATAGCGCTTGAACAGCGCCGAAGCATCAAACAACACATTCATCACCAGCCACCTTCGCGCTCTTCGATGATCATTTGCGCACCCGATTTGGCTGGCGGCTTCAGGTAACGCAGCGGTTCGATAGGCCGCTTCCAGCTCGGGACTTTGGCCGTGTCTTCTGTAGCTTTCAGGGGCACCAATTCGGCCACCGGCTTGCCGTGCCGGAGTATGCGCACGGTTTCGCCTTGTTCGACCAGGTCAATCATGGCCGATGCATGGGCACGGAATTCACTGAGAGGAATGGTATGCATTTTGTACAAAATTCAATGTTTTGTACATTTTAGCGGGTTTGTGCTTGCAAGGCGCTTCGCACGCAGTTTTTCACCCTGCGGCCTGTGGTGAAATCGGGCGCATGAACGCCCCCCAAAAACTCCTTATCTTCGCCGGCAGCACCCGCCAGAATTCCTACAACCGCAAGCTGGCCCATGTCGCGGCCACCCTGGCGCGCGCAGCCGGCGCCGAAGTCACCCATATTGAATTGGCCGACTTCGACATCCCCATGTACAACGCCGACCTCGAAGCCAAGGGGACGCCGCCCGACGTCATGAAGCTCAAGCAGATCATGTACGAGCACCCGGCCTGGATCATCTGCTCGCCCGAATACAACGGCAGCTACACCGCGCTGCTCAAGAACACCATCGACTGGGTGTCCAGCCCCGTCAAGAGCGACCCGGCCTGGCACGAGGGCTTCAAGTCTTTCAGCGGCAAGGTGGTGGGCGTGCTCAGCGCCTCGCCCGGCGCACTGGGCGGCCTGCGCTCGCAAAGCCACCTGGTCCCGCTGCTGCTGAACGCGCAATGCTGGATCGCGCCCAAGGCCTTTGCCCTGGGCCGCGCGGGCGATGCGTTTGACGCCGAGGGCAAGCTGGTCAACGAAGCCAGCATCAAGAACGTGCAGGCGGTGATCGACCAGGTGCTGTTCGCCTCGCAACGCCTGGCAGCATGAGCGCGCGCCCAGGCCGCTGGTTGTGCAGTCTGGTGGCCTGTTGCCTCGCCTCATGCACTTATGCCATGGACGTGGAGATCAGGGAGCCCTATATCTTTCTGTCGGGCAAGGTGACCGGCAATGAGCAACGGATCTTGCAGACCGCGGTAGAGGAACACCCCGGCATCACGACGGTGGTGCTCAAAAACTCCTCCGGCGGGGACGCCCGGTCCGGCTACGCCACCGGCGAATACATCCGTGAAAAAGGCCTGGCAACCTTGCTATCGGGCTATTGCCGCTCTTCCTGCTCACGCATGTTTCTTGGCGGCAAAACACGCGCCTACTCCGACGACCAGCCTCTCGACAAAACCGCCGTAGCCTTCCATGGCAACTACGCGCAGGACGGCAGCCTGCAGCAGGCACGCATGCCGGCGCTGAAAGCCTGGATCATCAAATACAGCGACGGCAAAGCCAATCCCGAGTTGGTAGAGCAATGGGTCAACCTGTCCAACCGGAACGGCTTCGCGTATTTCTATCACCCCCAAGTGCCCGGCATCGGCCCCGAGGGCGTGATGCTGTGCCAGGGAAGCGAAGACCCGAAGCTGCGCAAGGAGCAGTGCGCAAAACCTGAGCAGGGTAACGCGCTGGCCAACGGGATCGTGACAACGCTGGAGATCGCGAAGATACCCCGGTGACCGTCGCATTAATTCGTGGCGAGCGTACGTGCCCGCTCCATCGCCCTGGCCCTGGTCACTGCCAGTTCCTCAGGCGCCACCAATGTCGGCGCGGCGCTGATTTCCGCCTCGACCGCGATATCCAGAAAGCGCAGCCAGCGCCGCATATAGGGCTTCTGGAAATCTGAATCGTCCTCGTCAGGCTGCAGCGGATAAGCGCCGGCGCTTGAATACACCAGCGTCGCACTTTTGCCGGGTAGCAGGGCCTGGTAACCCGCCTGCCGCGACCAGGACCAGTTCTGCCCCGGCAAGGTCACCACGTCAATGAAATGCTTGAGCCGGTAAGGGATGCCGAAATTCCACATCGGCAGGCTGAAGAGGTAGCGGTCGGCCGCGTTAAAGCGCTGCGACAGCGCCACCGCGCGTGCCCACAGCGCCTGCTGCGGCGCCGTCGCGTTCTGCGCGCGCAGCACGGCGAACTTCGCGGCAATCATGTCGGCGTCAAAGGGCGGCAAGTCGATATCCCAGACATTGAGGATGTCCACCGTGTCTTCGGGGTGCGCTTCGCGCCAGGCATCCAGCCAGGCGGCGGCGACCGTGCTCGACGTTGATGCGGACTGCATGGGCGAGGCTTCGATATGGAGCAGATGGGTCATGGGGTTTCTCCGTGCTGGGGGCTCATCACGCTGTGCCGTCCAGCAGGCGCAGGCCCACCATGCCGGCCACGACAAACGCCACGCACAGCAGGCGTAGCGGCGTGGCGCTCTCGCCCATCCAGAGAATGCCGATCACGGTGACGCCGACCGAGCCTATGCCGGTCCAGATCGCGTAGGCCGTGCCCACCGGCAAAGTCTTGACGGCATGCGTCAAAAAGAAAATGCTCGCGCCGGCCGCGGCCACGCCCAGCACGCTGGGTAAAAGCCGCGTCCAGCCTTGCGAAGATTTGAGGAGCAAGGCCATCGCGATTTCGACGATGCTTGCGGCGAGCAGGTACAACCAGGCCATGGAGAGTCTTTCTCGGGTAAGGGGATTGAGGGTTAAAGATGGAAGAGCCGCCAGCTTAGGTTTACGATCACCCGCAGACAAGTACGCACCTTCTGGTAACCATGACAATTCCCGACGACGCCTCCGCTGACGGCTCAACTGTGTTTAGCCAGGCCTGCCCCTCGCGCCAGGCACTGGAACTGGTCGCCAGCAAATGGGCGTTGCTGGTGATTCCGGCGCTGGCCGAAGGCCCGGTGCGCAACAACGAACTGATGCGCAAGATTGAAGGCATCTCGCAAAAAATGCTGACGCAAACACTCAAGGAGCTGGTGCGCAACGGCCTGGTGCTGCGCTTTGACCGGCAGACCGTGCCGCCGCATGTGGAATACCAGCTCAGCACCCTGGGCCAGTCCCTCAGCAAAACCCTGATCCCGCTGGACAACTGGGCCGAGCGCAACCACCAGAACCTCAAGGCCGCACGCGAACGTTTTGACGCATCTTTCAACTAGGCGCTTGACCAGACAGGGTTAGCCTCATTAGCGGAATCACGTAGCGGCCGCCCGCTCGTACGGTCCTATATTGAGTCCACAACAACGATACGGAGACATCCATGAAACAAGCCACGAACACGCGCCGCGGCGCATTGCAGCTGGGCCTCAAGGCCGGCGGCGCAGCCGCCGCCATATCCGCCTTTCCCGGTCTTTTGCTCGGCAGCGCCCACGCGCAAAGCAACTGGCCCAACAAACCGATTCGCCTGCTCGTGCCCTTCGCACCCGGCGGCAGTTCTGAAATCGTCGCGCGCTCGGCCGCCAACGAGCTCGGCAAAAGCCTGGGCCAGAACGTCTTCGTCGAGAACAAGCCCGGCGCCAGCGGCAACATCGCGATGCAGGACTGCGCGGCCTCCACCGACGGCCACACCATCATCCTGGGCCATATCGGCACCATGGCGGTCAACCCCTTCATCTTCGACAAGCTGCCCTTCGACACCAACAAAGACTTCAAGCCCATCTCGCTGCTGGCCAAGGTGCCCAGCCTGTACGTGATCAATGCCAATGTGCCGGCCCACAACCTGAAAGAGTTCATCGCGCTGGCCAAGTCCAAACCCGGCCAGCTCAACTACGGCTCGGCCGGCAACGGCAGCGCCGGCCACCTGGCGTTTGAATACCTGAAGATGGCCACCGGCATTTTTGTGCTGCATGTGCCTTACCGCGGCACCGGCCCGCAGCTCACCGACCTGCTGGCCGGCCGGCTGGAAGCCGCCAGCGTGGGCGCGCCCGCCATCCTGGCGCACATCAAGTCGGGCAAGCTGCGCTGCATCGCCACCGGCACCAAGGAGCGCCTGCCCCAGCTGCCCGACGTGCCCACGGTGGCCGAAAGCGGCTACCCGGGTTTTGAGATGACACAGTGGTACGGCCTCAATGCACCCGCCAACATGCCGCAGGCCCACATAGACCGCATCGCCGAGGCCTGCGGCAAGGCCATGCGCAACCCGCAGGCCACCGAGCGCCTGCGCGGCGACACGGCCCAGCCCGTGGGCGACACGCCGGCACAATACGGCGCCTTCATCAAGACCGAGCAGGCGCGCTGGAAGCTGGTCGCCGAACGCGCGAAAATCAAGCCTGACTGACGCGCCTCCAACTTCAACCACGAGCGATCCCCATGAACTGCCGCCCCGGCTGCGGCGCCTGCTGCATTGCCCCCTCCATCAGCTCCGCCATTCCCGGCATGCCCCTGGGCAAGCCGGCCGGCGTGCGCTGCGTGCAGCTTGATGACACCAATGCCTGCCGCATTTTTGGCCAGCCCGAGCGGCCGGCCGTGTGCGGGCAGCTGATGCCTTCGGCCGAGATGTGCGGCGCCAACGCCGCGGCGGCGCTGGCCTGGCTGACGCGGCTGGAGCGGGCTACCGCGCCGCCCACCATCCGTTGAAGAGCGGGCCAATCAAAGTGTGCTGTTGTGGTGGGCGACCGTAAGACGTCGCAAAGATGTGGCCTGCTAAACGCCCCACCATAAAATCCATTCACTCCGCCGGCGCCATGGTCAAAGCTCTGTTCACACACACAAAATTCTGTTTAGCAATCGTTGGCTTGGTGACTCTAGCCAGCTGCAGCGAACCAGCAGAAATCCCGCATGCAGCAACGTTGGATCGGACAGCGCTCATGGCGATCGTATTTCCGAACTGGCAGGAATCCGACGGTCAAGCTGTTCAGCCGATTGAACTGCCCATGAACGGTGGCAGCAAAGAGGCCCCAGCCGAAACCAAAACCAATTCGGAAATTCTTCCGCTCTACGTGGTGAAATTGAGTGAGTCTCATGCTGTGATGCTCACACAAGCACTTCCGGTTGACAGCAGCGGAGAGGCGCTTGCCTGTCACGCGTGTCCGGGATATGTCGGCGCCTACTCCTTCACCCGTGACCCCAGCGGCTGGCGACTCACCGCGCGGCAGGACGCCGTTGCGGAAATCGGGGTCAACGGCAGCTTGGGTAAAACCCAAATCGTTCGCGTTGGGGAAAACGGATTCTTGTTCACGGCAGACTGGGGCAGTTGCTGGCAGGGATACTGTGGTCACTGGTTGGCGCTATTGGGTTTGCAGCCTGATCGGGCGATACCGTATGCCCCACACTTAATGCTTTCAGCGGAGAATACGGGTGCTCATGAAGAGTGCGGGTCCAGCCCAGTTCCTGCCGTTATCAGCGACCCTGCCCACCAGTGTTTCGACGTAAAGGGCATTTGGAAAATCCAGGGCGACCGGCTTGTCGCGAACTTTCTGGGGCACCGCACTGACTTGGACCCTGAGGGTAAGCGCCTTCCAAAAAAGACCGTCAAACAGCAAGCGGTTTACCGCATTGAAAAAGAAAGACTTGTCCTTGAGAGCGGTGAAAACCCCGTACCCAGCGATTGGTAGCAGGGCTTGAATATTTGGAGAAAACCGCGCTGTTTTTGAACACGAACGCACTTCAGCCCGGCGCATCGCTGAGCGACTTCAAGCGCGCTGCCGAGTTGATCTCGATGCGCCGGTAACGCAGATCCACCGCGCCCAGCGCCACCAGGGCCTTGAGCTCTTTGGACAAGGTCTGGCGCGAGATGCCCAGCATCATGGCCAGCGCCTCTTGCGACACCGGCACCACCGGCCGCGCCTTGGGCGCCAGGGTGGCATCACCGCGCGACAGCAGAAGCAGGCGCCGCGCCACGCGGGCGCGGGTTGAGCGCAGCGCCGCGTCTTCCACCATGCCGTAAAGCGAGCGCACGCGCGCAGCCAGCAGCGCCGCAATCGCCCGGGCAAACGGCGCGCCCTCCATCAGCGCGGCAAAAGCCGGCTGCGGCACCACCAGCACCTCCACCGCCGACTGCGCCGTGGCGTCATGTGTGCGCGGCTCGCCGTCCATCAGTGAAATTTCGCCTATCCAGTTGCCCGCCTCCAGCACCACCAGGATGGCCTCGCGCCCGTCTTCGCGCAGCGAGGAAATTTTCAGCAGCCCGCCGAGCAGCCCATAAAAACCGCCCGGCGCATCGCCCTGGCGAAACAGCATTTCGCCGGGCCGCAGGCGCAACACCTCGCTGGAGGCCAGCAGCGCCTGCCGGTCCGCCAGCGGTAGCGCGCCAAACCACGGGTTGGTCGACATGCGAGCCATCATGGAAGGCAGCGAAAGTGTCGCGGAAACGATAGGCATGTGACCAATTGTCAAATTTTTGACAGTTCCCCGTCAAGCACCCACGTATCGTGGGCGTATCGGGCCCCCGAGCCCGCCCTTTTCGTCAAACACCCCGGAGACAAACCCCATGCACATCCCCTCCCTCAAAGAAGTCGTCAGCGCCGAAGAATGGCAATTGCGCTGCGACCTCGCCGCCTGCTACCGCCTGGTCGCGCTCTACGGCTGGAGCGACCTGGTGTTCACCCACATCAGCGCCAAGCTGCCCGAGTCGGTCTCCGGCGCCGGCAACCATCACTTCCTGATCAACCCCTACGGCCTGATGTTCGACGAGATCACCGCCTCCAGCCTGGTCAAGGTCGACGGCCAGTGCAACAAGGTGATTGACTCGCCCTTCCCCGTCAACCCCGCGGGCTTTGTGATCCACAGCGCGGTGCATGAGGCGCGCGCCGATGCCGGCTGCGTGCTGCACACCCACACGCGCGCCGGCGTGGCCGTGAGCGCGCAGCAGTGCGGCGTGCTGCCCATCAGCCAGCAGTCGACCTTTGTGCTGGCGTCGCTGGCCTATCACGCGTACGAAGGCGTGGCCTTTCGCGATGAAGAGAAGCCGCGCCTGCAGGCCGACCTCGGCAAGGCCAACTTCCTGATGCTGCGCAACCACGGCCTGCTGGTCGTGGGCAAGACGATTGCCGACGCCTTCCTCAGCATGTACACCTTTGAGAACACCTGCCGCATCCAGCTCGACGCGCAGGCTGGCGGCCCGCTGACCGAGGTCAACCCGCTGATCGTCAAGGGCGTGGCCGAAGCCATGCGCGTGCAGACCGGCGGCATGGGCGGAGCGTTTGTCTGGCCCTCGCTGATCCGCAAGCTCGACAAGCTCGATGAAGGCTACAAGTCATGAGCGGCGGCTCACCCATCGTGGCCCAACTGCTGATCGCCGCGCTCGCGCTGGTCATGCTGGGCCTGGGCCTGACGCTCAAGGTTGAGGATTTCACCCGCCTGCTCAAATACCCCAAGGCCGTGATCGTGGCGCTGGTGCTGCAGGTCATCGTGCTGCCGGCGGCCTGCTACGCCATCATCGTGCTGCTCAATGTGCCGCCGCTGTTCGCCGTAGGCCTGATGCTGCTGGCGGCCTCGCCGGGCGGCATCTCGGCCAACCTGTTCAGCCACCTGTTCGGCGGCAACGTCGCGATGAACATCTCGCTGACCGCCATCAACACCCTGCTGTCCATCGTCACCATGCCGCTGATCGCCAACTGGGCCATCAACACTTTTGCCAAAACCGGCCAGGTCGTGCCGCTGCAGTTCGGCAAGGTGGTGGAGGTCATCGTCATCGTGCTGGTGCCGGTGGCCATCGGCATGTGGCTGCGCACCGTGAAGCCCGGCTGGGCCGCGCGCAGCGAAAACCCGACCAAGGTCTTCAGCATCATCGTGCTGGTGGTGGTGGCGGTGGGCGCCGTCGTCAAGGAATGGCAGGCGCTCAGCGGCGGCTTCGCAGCCATAGGCCCGGCCGTGCTGGCCTTCAACCTGGTGAGCCTGCTGGCGGGCTATTACGTGGCGCGCGCGACGGGCCTGGACAAGCCCATCTCCACCGCCATCAGCTACGAGATCGGCATCCACAACGCGACGCTGGCCATCTTCATCGCGCTGGCCGTGCTGAACAACTTCCAGCTGGCCCTGCCCGCGGCGATTTACTCCTTCAGCATGTACCTCACGGCCACGCTGTTCGGCTTGCTGGTGTTGAGGCGGCAGAGCGCACCGGTGGCGGCCGTCCAGCCCCAGTGAACACGGTGGCGCCGGGCTGCTAGACGCTGACCACCGTCAGCAAGGGCGGCGCCTGCACGGCGCCGGGCGGGCGCGGGGGCATGTCGCCTTCGTCCACCGTCAGCTCCTTGCGGGTCATGCGCACGTCGCCGAAGATGGTGGCAAAGGCCACGTCCTTGGCGTCGCGGCCCGTGCCCACGCGCACCAGCCGGTCTATGGGTGCCATGCGCGTCGGGTCGAAAATCACCCAGCGGCCTTCCAGCCAGGCTTCGAACACCGCATGGAAGTCCTGCGGCGGCTCCTCGAAGTGCACATAACCGACGACCAGCCGCGCCGGGATGTTGAGGGCGCGGCACATGGTGATGCCCAGGTGGGCGAAATCGCGGCACACACCCGCGCGCTGCACAAACACCTCCTGCGCCGAGGTCGTGGAGTCGCTGAAGCCGGGCAGGTAGTTGATCGATTCATGGATCCAGCTTTCGATCGCGCGCACGCGGCCTATGCCGGGCGGCAGCTGGCCGAACAGCTGCTGCGCCGCGCGACTCATCACGTCGGACTCGCAATAGCGGCTGGGCATGAGGTAGCGCAGCACATCGTCCGGTACGCCGGTCACCGGTGTTTCATCCAGGTGCAGCGGAATGGGTGTGGGGTGCAACTCGACCCGCGCGCGGTAGTTGACCGACAGCACCCCCCGGGGCGCATCCAGGCGTATGAAGCGGTTGCCGCTGCGCTCGTCGCAGAAGTTGCGCACTTTCATGCTGGGTGTGATGGTCAGGCGCTCCTCCACCACATGGTGGCCGTCGTGGAAGGCTGTCTCGATGTTGAACAGAAAGTGCGCCGGACTCTCGACCTGGTATTCCAGCAGGGATTCAATCAGTGCGGTGTGCATGGATCATCCGTGAATGCCGTCAAAGGCGGGTGCGGTGGTCGGTGACGCCGCGCGCCGGACTGGCAAACCAGTTCTGGCAGGTCACGAACACAATGCGCGCGGCGCGCTCCATCACGTCAGCCGAGGGCTGGGCCCGCCTGCGCGCGCGCAAGCGATTGATCAGCAGGAACTCGGCAATGCTGGCCTGGAAGGTGATCTTGCGTTTCGCGACAGGCTCGGGCGGGAGCGCAGGCGCGCGCGACCCCGACCAGGGATGAAACAGCCGCTGCCGGAATCGCGACGCCATGGACGCCGGCGCCGCGGGCGCAAGAGTTGCCTTCGGCAGGGACATCTACTTCATCACCTTTCTCGCCGCACCCACGCCCAGGGCGGCCAGCACGACAAAGATGACGGCCAGGATCAGGAACAGCCCGAACAGGATCTTGGCGATACCGGCGGCGCCTGCCGCCACACCGCCGAAGCCCAGGGCACCGGCAATCAGTGAAATCAGCGCAAAAATAATCGCGTACTTGAGCATGTTGGCCTCCTGTGGAAGGTAAGGCGGCCCGGTTCATGCGCGAAACGGCATGGCAGCCGGGGGCCGGAGCTATGCGCCGCAGAGAAGCACCGCAGCGAGCCTCCATGCTAAAAGCGCACGGGAGCGGTCCCCATCAGCAGCGCCCTCTTGCCGCTGTAGGACAAAGGCGCAGCGCCACAATATTGCTATGATTTTGCTAGCACGACAGCGCCAGGGCAGTGCGCCTGCGCTTATTTGCCGAAGAGGCTGCGAAAGCCTTCGCCCACACGGTCGCCGAGGTTGGCGCCGGCGCCGGTGCCCACGCCGGGCAGCAGGGCCGTGCCTATGGCCGCGCCCAGCAGGGCAGAGCGCGACAACGTGACTTCGGGGTTGTCCAGCGTTCCGCCTACCGTCAGCGGCACGCCCACCGCGCCGCCGATGGCGCTGCCCAGCTTGCTGTCGCCCGCCACGTTCACACTCACGCGGCCGCTCAGCGCCTTGGCCGGCGAGATGGCGACATTGCCGGTCGCGCTCAGCGCGCCCGAGCTCGCCACCAGGTTGGTCAGCTGCGCCGACTTGCCCTGGGTGTTGACCTGCCCGGCCAGGGTGTCCAGGGCCGTCTGGCCGCCACGGCTCAAACCAATGGTCTTGACCGCCTTGGCCAGGTCCAGGCCGTGGATCACCGCGTCACGCACCGTGAAAGTCGTCTGGCTCTGCAAGGCCTCCACCAGCGCACCCGTGGTCGCGGCCCGCGCATGCAAGGTGGTGGAGGCCTCGAGCCGGCCCGTCAGCGACTTGCTGGGCGCCGTCAGCGCCGACACCTCCACGTCCTTGGTCTGCA
>Ga0209257_1004479_pt1 | contig 10794 bp, 7 predicted proteins | sample AraplaCvi_mCL_r2_FD_184277 | JGI IMG/M metagenome (GOLD analysis project Ga0209257, IMG submission 184277) | Arabidopsis root microbial communities from North Carolina, USA - plate scrape MF_Cvi_mCL_r2 (SPAdes) (version 2) | ecosystem: Host-associated > Plants > Roots > Endosphere | place: USA...
CAAGATTTCCGCCCGACAACATCGCGATGGTCTCCTCGCCGGTTTGCCCGGCGCGATCGAACCACAGCTCGGTCCCCGCGCCGGTCACTCGCAGCACGGCGAAGCCGTCGCCGGGGTGGTCCACCCACGCGCCGACAACGCATCTCAGGCGTTGACCGTCCTGGCCGTCGAACTCGAAGGCTTCCGGTGCGGCGAGTTCCTCCTCGGCGGTGATCGCGAACGGCCACGGCGCGTACAGCGCCGAGCTGTGCACCGAATGCACATGCACCCGCGAGGAGTCATCGCCTCCAACCGCCGAGATCTCCACGCTCGCCCAGCCCGAGCGGTGCTCATCGCCCGACAGGAACACCAGGCCCGACGCGCGATGCCGCCACACCTGGCCGAGCAGCTCATGCAGGCTGTGCGGATAGCCATCCCAGGCGTCCGAGCGCAGGCAGCTGGATGCGTGCTCCACCGTCGTCCGCTTGCGCGGCAGCGGCAGCGAACCGCTCATCACGAAACGCGGCCGGCCCGCGCTGCGCGCCAGCCACTCGCCGAAGGCATCCCGCTGCGCGACGGACCAGATCCGCGCCGTCGACCAGTTCGCGACGCGCCGGGCCTCGCGCTCGCAGCGCGCATCGGCGATGAAGAACGCCGCCCCGCGCCAGTCGAAGTCGTGCCACAACAGCCCGGGTCCGCCCACGCGCGCTCCGGCTTCCCATCGATGCTCCCAGGCCGCCTGCCGGGCCACCTCGAACCACGGCCCGTGGCCGTCATGACTCGCACCCGGGCTCGGCTCCCAGTTGTCGACGATCTCGTGGTCATCGACGCCATGGACGACGCGCGCCACCGTCGGCGGCAGCAGCCGCGCGGGGCCCGCCTTGAACTCGCCATAGCCGCGCGCGTAGCGCTCGACGCCGCTGCGCGAATCCGCCAGGCCGCCGCTCGCATCCGCGTAGATCTGGTCGCCGGCGAAGAGCACGAGCGAGCACGCCCGCCCTCGCGCCGTCGAGCGCGTGAATCGATGCAGCCGCGCCAGCGACGCGAGCGCGGGCCCGGCTTGCGAGGCGTCGAGCTCCCAGCCGGGGCTCACATCGAGCAGGCCCGGCGGATATTGGCAGGCGGCCAGGGCGAAGCAGACGCCGCCCGTGTCGGCCGCCGCGGCCTGCGCCTCTCCTGGCGCGGGCACGAACCCATGGGCCCAGCGATGCGGCGGCAGGTCGAGCAGCTCGTCGAGCGCGCCTTCCACTTGCGCGCGCAATTCCTCCTCGCCGAGTTCATGCATCACGCCGTGATGCTCGCCCTCCATCGCGAGCGCGCGCGGCTCCAGGTACAGCGCCAGCAGCAGCAGACCGTCCATCGCGATGGCGGGGAGGTCATCGCCCCCGTCCTCCGCGACCGGCATGCTCGCCGCCGGCGCGGGAAAGGCCTCCACCACCTGCGAGCCTCGCCAAGGCGCGCCGGGCTGGCCAACGCCCGGCGGCACGAATGCCTCGATGCGCCAGGGCAGCGGCAGGCGCTCGTAGTCCCATCCGCCGCGCCAGCGCATCGGCACCCACAGCAGCCAGTGCGGCCAGCCGCGTTCCGGTCTCAGCGCCGTCAGCACCGGCACGCGGCCGCCTTCGGGCGCGCCATGCTCGACACGATGACCCGGCGCCTCCGCGCTGATCAGCAGCGCGCTCGGCGCCAGCCTGCGGAAGATCGCGCTCATGGCTGCACCTCCTCGGCCAGGAAGGCCAGCACGTGCGGGAACACCTGCGTCGCGACATGGCGCCCGATCAGGCAGTCCTGATGGCCATGCCCCGCGATCACCCGGTAGCGGTAGCGCCCCGGCGCCGCCTGGTCGTAGTAGTCCTTCAGCAGCTCCGCGCTGTCGGCGCTGCACAGGCCGTTGTCCTCGCCGTGCAGCGACAACACCGGGAAGGCCTTCAGCAGCGCCAGGCTCTTGGCCAGGCTGTCCAGGTAGACGCTCGCGCCCTGCCAGTCGGTGATCTCGTGGCAGCGCGCGAAGTGGATCGCCTGCGCGACCGTGTCCATGTTCAGCGGCCCGAAGTGGTCGTCGATGAAGTCGAACACCGCCTGGTCCACATTGCCAATCGCGAAGTCGCGCCCGTAGAGCAGGTCCATCCGGTGCCGCGTCGCCGTCCACGGCGTGCGCCGCATGCGCCATGGCGGCCAGGGCGGCGGGTTTTCCAGGTCGAACTCGTCGTCCGGGTACGGCAGGCTCGACAGCAGCCGGTCCAGGAGCTGATCGGCCAGCGCCGGCGCGCCCGCGGGCCGGAAGCTGAAGTCGCTCATCGGCAGGTAGGGCCGCACGTATTGCATCAACACGCCGCGCAGGCTGTTCGTCGGCGACATCACCATCAGCGGCGTCACCTGCGAGATCACCAGCTTCTCGATGCGGTCGCGCAGCTTCGCGCGCAGCGCATAAAAGCGTTCCCACGGCTGCTCGCGCGGCTCCAGCAGCGCCATGTGCAGCATCACCGAGCCCATGCAGTGCGCGAACACGGCCAGCCGCTCGCGGCCGGTCTCGCGCAGCACGCGGTCCACGGCCAGCGGGATGTCGTTGAACGCCGCCTCCTCGAAGGTCCAGGGCAGCTTCGCGGTGGGCTGGCCGGCGCTGGTGCGCATGTCCACGATCCAGACGTCGTAGCCGGCATCCCACAGCAGCTTCGCCGGGCCCGGCCGCACCGAGTGATGCGCGAAGGTCGTGCCGCTGGCGCTGTAGCCATGGATCATCAGCACCGGCATGCCGCCCGGGCGCGCATAGCGCGTGAGCCGGATCAGCACCGGCTCGTCGTCGTCCGCGCGCGGCGGCCTGGCGCTGTAGCCATGGATCATCAGCACCGGCATGCCGCCCGGGCGCGCATAGCGCGTGAGCCGGATCAGCACCGGCTCGTCGTCGTCCGGGCGCGGCGGCCGGTCCAGGTCCTGGCGCTGCGCGCCGGCATCGCCCCAGCGCCCGGCGGCCATCTCCGTCACCGCCGGCTCCGGCAGCCCGGGCACGGCGCCGGGCAGGCGCGAGACGCGCCGCGCCGGCGCCTCGTCGGGCTTGCGGAAGGTCCAGGCATGCAGGCCCACCGTCATGCGCGCGATGTAGGCCATCAGCGCGCCGATGTCGCGCACCGCGGACGGGATGTCGCGCGCCTGCCGGATGCGCAGCAGCGGCAGGCGCTCGCGGGCCAGATGGTGCAGGTCCAGCGTCAGCGTGATGGCGCGCTCGCCGGGCAGCGGCGCCAGCCCCGCCACCGGCTTCAGCATCATCCGGCTCAGCTGCGTCCAGGGGTTGCCGCGCCGCGTGTAGCTGATGCGCTTGCAACCTTCGAGGCCGTGCAGGCGCAAACCGGCCGCCCACTCCGGCAGCACGGCGTCCGGGTCGATGCGAACCCGGTAGCGCATCAGGCGCGCCTCGCCCGCATGGCCGGAAAGGTGCCAGGCATTGATGGCGCGCTCGCGCAGGCCCGAGCGCGCCGCGCCCGGCGCCTTCGGCGGCGTGCGGCCGGCGGCCCAGTCGGCCAGCCCCTGCCAGGGTCAGCCCCTGCCAGCAGTCGCGCACGCCGCGGTTGAGCGCCCAGGCCCACAGCCCGCGCGCATGCCGGCGCAGCGGGCCGGACGCCTCGCGCTGGAACAGCGTCAGCTCGCCCTCGGCCAGCGGCGCGGTGAACAGCGCCCGATCGTCGCCGCGCTCCTCATGCGACCACAGCCGGCCATCGCCGGGCTTGGGCCCGACCACCTCGAAGCGGCCGGAGCGGGTCTCGCGCGCCTCGAACACGCGCAGCCGGCTGCCTGGCGCGACGATCAGCCGCCGCTGCGGTCCTGGCCGCAGCAGCTCCACCACCGCCTTCGGGCGATAGGTCACGCACAGCTCCAGGTACTTCACCGGCGATCCGGGCGCGCCCTCCCATCGCACGAAGCCGCCGAGGCGCTCGCGCACCTCGATCACCGTGGGCGACGCGGGGGAGCCGGGCGCGGCGTCGCGCGACACATCCCGGAACACCGGCCGTTCGCGCTCGCGCCTGAGCGCCACCGGTAACGGATCGCCCAGGCCCCAGGCCTGGACGAGCCGGTCCAGCGCCCGCAAGGCGAGCGCGCTGATCGTCAGCGCCGGGTTGATCGCGAGCGAGCTGGGCACGATCGCGCCGTCGAGCACGGCCAGTCCCTCATGCACCTGCGTGCCGTCGCCCGCGAAGACCTGTCCGATCGCGTTGACGACGCCATCCGTGCCGCGGTCCCCCATCGCGCACCCGCCCAGCGGATGCACGCTGATCATCGGACCGCGCGCATCGTTGAGGAAGGCCATCTCCGCCGGCAGCAGCTGCCACAGGGGATTGCGCAGCAGCCGCGCGCCCTGGCCGCGCAGGCGGCGCTCCAGCGCCTCGTGGCGGCGCAGGATCGCGGGCTCGTCGCGCAGCCCGGGCCATTCGACCTGGAGCCCGCCCGATTCCTCGAAGCCCTCGCGCCGCACCAGCCGGCCCGTGCCGCTGTCGTGGCCGATGATCGCCAGCGGCAGGTAGCGATCCGTCACCGACGGACGCACCGCGAAGGGATCGGCGAAGTCGTCGCGCTCTTCATGCGGACCGGCGTTCGGGCGCGCGAGCGCATCGAGCGTCGCCGCCAGCGCGAAGCTCTCGTCGAACAGCGGCCGCAACGCGCCCGGCACCGCCAGATCCTCGATGACGTGATCCGGTCCCGCGTCGAGGACGCCGGTGATCGTCGGTCCGACCTGCCGCGCGGCGGCGGGCTGGTCCTCGTCGGCGACGGCGTGGACGGCGCGCGGCCCGTCATGACCGACCGCGATCACGTCGCCATTGGCCGAAAAGCCCTGCCCCAGCATCCGCGACACGGTCAGGCCGCGCGCGCGGGAGCGCATCAGGACCTCGGTCGATCCCAGGCTGCCGGCCGCGAGGATCACGCGCCGCGCGAGCACCTCGAAAGGCTCGCCCTGGCGGCCGCGCAGCAGTTCGTCGGTGTGCTGGACCCAGACGCGCCAGCCGACACCCGGGACCGGTTCGAGCCACTCGACGCTCGCGCCGCAGACCAGTTCCGCGCCCTGCCGCCACGCCTGCAGCAGCAGGCCGGTGTCGAGCGACTGCTTGGCCTCGTGGTTGCAGCCGGTCGCGCAGTCGCCACAAGCGATGCAGGCCCGGTGCCGCCACGCCGCCGCGCCGCGCGGCCCGTCCTCCATCGCGACCTGGATCCGCGCCGCGCGCGTGCGCGACCCGTCGAGCGCCTTCAGCGCCTCGAGCCGGCGTGGCTTGAATTGCGGCGCGCGAGCGCGCAGGCGCTCGATGGTGTTGTCGCCCGCCTCGTCCCGCACGCCGAGCAGGCGCTCGGCGCGCTCGAACCAGGGCGTCATGTCCTCGTCGAGGAAGTCCTGCGGCCAGCCCGGCGCGCGCAGCACCGAGGGATCGGGCCGCTCCATCACGCCCGCATTGATCAGCGAGCCGCCGCCCAGTCCGTTGGCCAGCGCGACGCACACGTCCGGCCCCAGCCGCAGATCGAAAAGGCCCTCGCGCCGCCCGCTCGGCGCATCCGCGCCGCTGCGCGCCAGACGCACGTGGCCCGGCAGGTCGGCGAAGCGGCTGGGGAACGCGCCGGGCAGGTACTCGCGGCCGCGCTCCAGCACGACCACCTCGAGCCGGCGTCCCTGCGCACTCCGCCGCCCGGCCAGCGCATGCGCCGCCGCGGCACCGCCATAGCCGCTGCCCACGATCAGCACGTCCACGGCGGACGGACCCGGCTCGGGCGTTCCAAGCCGCGCGGCCATCCAGTCCTCCAGGGGCCGCGACAACCAGCGCGTGCCCCGCGGGCGCTCCCGGGCCGGGCCAGCGGCGTCAGGCGGGACTGGCGGCGCCTCCGCGAATGGACGTGACATCGGAACCCTCCCTGCGCTGGTCGGCCAGCGCGGCTTGCATCGCGTGGATGAGCAGGTCTTCGGTGACCGGCTTGTGAAGCAGCGTGAGTCCGGCTTCGTGAGCTTCGCGCAGCCGTTCGGGCGCGGTGTCGCCGCTGATGATCAGGGCCGGCAGGCCCGGGAAGGCGCTGCGCAGCGAGCGCACGGCGCTGATGCCGTCCTCGCCGCCGCGCAGCCGCAGGTCGGTCAGCAGCAGGTCCGGCTGCTGACCCATGCTCTTGAGCAGGCCCTCGCGCGTGCTGCCGGCCAGCAGCACCTGGCAGCCATGCGCGCTCAGCAGCGCGTGCATCGCCACGCGCACCGGCTCCTCGTCGTCGATCACCAGCACTCGCACCGGCGGCAGCGCCGGCCCGCGGCGCGGCGCGGCATCCGGTTGCACCTGCGCGATGTCCGCGGCGGTCACGTTCAGCATGAAGCTCGACCCATGCCCGGGCGCCGAGCGCAGCGCCAGGTGCAGGTCCAGCAGGTCGACCAGGCGCGTGACGATCGACAGCCCCAGGCCCAGGCCCTTGGCGCGATCGCGCTCCGGATTCCCGACCTGATAGAACTCCTCGAAGATGCGCTGCTGCTCGTGCTCGGGAATGCCCATGCCGGTGTCGCGCACCGACAGCCGCCAGACCTCTTCGTCCTGGCCGCGGTGGACCTCGATGGCGACCTCGCCGCGCATCGTGTACTTGATCGCGTTGTCGATCAGGTTGCGCACGACACGCTCCAGCAGCACCGGGTCGCTCTCGACGCAGGCCTCCGGCGGGCAGTCCAGCCGCAGCAGCAGATGCTTGCGCAGGGCCGCGGGCTGGAACTCCCGCTGCAGCCGCGCCAGCCAGGGCTGCAGCGCGAAGACCTGGTTGTTCACCGGCACGACGTTGGCGTCCAGCTTCGAGATGTCCAGCAGCGCGTCCATCTGCGACGACAGCGACTGCAGCGCCAGGTTCATCTGCGTCACGATGACGCGGCCCTCGTCGTCGAGCGTGCGCTTGTCCAGCGCCGCGCCAAACAGCGAGAGCGTGTGCATCGGCTGGCGCAGGTCGTGGCTGGCCGAGGCCAGGAAGCGCGTCTTGGCCGCCATCGCCGACTCCGCCTGCGACAGCGCCTGGCGCAGCTGCTGGTTGTTCTTCACCTGCTGCAGGCGGATCAGGACGGATTCGGCGAACACGCGGTAGGTGTCGCGCGCCAGACCGGTCAGGATCAGGCCGAAGAAGATGATCAGCGCCGACAGCACCCAGTCCAGCCAGCGATGCTGGGTCCCGGCCTGGTGGAACAGGCCCCAGGCCAGCGCGGTGGCGATCGTCACCGGCCACAGGAACACCTGCAGCACGACGCGGTGGCCGGCGGTCGTGGCGACCGCGCCGGCGCACAGGCCCAGCAGCACGATGGTCTGCACCATGCGCTGGAAATCGCTCAGGAAGGGCGCCGCGGCCAGCGAGGCGCTGAAGACCAGCCCGTTGATCAGACTCAGCCCGACCGCCCAGCGCAGGCGCTGCTCGAGCGGGCGCTCATGCATCTCCGGCAGGCGGCCCAGCACCGCCCAGCGCGCGGCCAGCACGGCATACACGACGGCGAGCCAGCCGTAGGCCAGCCAGGGCGACATCACGTTGGCCGCCATCACCGCCATCGCCAGCGCGGCGATGCTCACCGGATACGGGACGCGCCGGCCCTGCTTGCCGATCAGACGGAGCAGTTCGAGCTCGACGCTGGCCTGCTCGGCGCTGCGCTCACCCGGCATGACCGCCGCCATGGCCGGTGGAGACAGCGCCTGGCCGCTGCCGCGAGGGGAGATGCATGAGAGGTGTAAAGCTTGTTCTGGCGCGGCAATATATCTTGCCGGTCCTCTCCTCCCAAGCGTGACGCCTAGGCGATGGCGCCCATTCGATAGGGGCGCGCGCGGCGCAGCGCCCGGAAGCGCAAAACCGCCCGCGGAATCGCTAAAAAGCGAAGCGCGCATAAAACTATGCCGACCACCGCCACCCTTTCGGGCTTTGGTAGGTCGGCATAGCACTCCTCCCCTTGATCACGACGCTGAGGTCCAGGCAGCGCGCGATCGGTGCCCAGTATGCAAAGCCATCGAGGCTGCCGATATCCCCCTCAAGAGGGAGTCACGCAACCATTTCAGGCCATGCGAAGACGCGCGGGCGCTTGTTCCTCGCGCAGCAACTCCTCGAGCAGCGCCAGGTAGTACCCCAGCGGCGGCGTGCGCATGCCCGGCCGCTTGGCGAGATCGTCCCAGCGGCGCAGCTGCAGCGAGGCGCTCGCATGCGGATGCGCCATGAACACCAGCCGCTCCTGCGCGTTCATCGGGCCGCCCTGCAGCGTCAGGCTGTGGCGCGATGCGTCCGAGAGCGCCGGCCCATAGGCCGGATCGGTGGCGACCAGGTAGCGTTTGGCCGCGACATGCAGCCGGATCGGCTCCAGCACATCGGGCCCCAGCCCGCCGGCGCGCAGCAGCGGCAAGGCGGTCAGTTCATGCTCGTCGTCCCGCAGAGGGGCCGAGGAAGCGCCGTCCATCAGTTGCCCGATGTCATGGAGCAGCGCAGCGGCTACAAGGCTATGCTCCGCGTGCGCCCACTCGGCCAGCTGCGCGCATTGCAGCGCATGCTCCAGGGCCGTGACGGGTTCCCGGCGCTCGTCGCCGTACTGCAGGTGACCGCGGCGGTTGAACACCGCTTCGATCTTGGCGATCAGGTCCATGACGAATCCTCGACGTCGCTCCCAATTCGGAGCGCTCGCAGTCTCGACTCGGCCGATGACGGATCTATGAAGCGTCGCCGGGGTCCGCATTCAAATCGACTGAACAGTGGCCTCAGTTCCGATGAATCGACGACGCAAGCCGCACACGGACACTTCGAACCGAACCGGACGCGCTGGCGTCCGCCGGTGCCTTCCCAGGACGCCCCAGGACGCGAACCCGCCATGACCACGCTGAACGACAACGACAACGCCCACGATCCCGACGCCGCGCCGACCATGCCGGCCGAGGCCGACATCGCCGCGCCCGCCCCCGTGCCGATGCCGGTGCTCAAGACCCGTTACGACGGCGTGGCGATGGCCTTCCACTGGGTGCTGGCGATCGCGATCATCGGCACCTTCTCGGTGGGCTGGTACATGGCCGACCTGCCGTTCTCGATGACGCGGCTGAAGCTCTTCAACTGGCACAAGTGGGCCGGCGTGACGATCCTGGCGCTGTCGGCGCTGCGGCTGCTGTGGCGCCTGGCCCACCGCCCGCCGGCGGACCTGCCGATGCCGGCCTGGCAGAAGCTGGCCGCGCACGCGGTGCACTGGCTGCTGTATGCCGCCTTCTTCGCGGTGCCGCTGAGCGGCTGGGCCTACAGCTCGGCGGCCGGCTTCCCGATCGTGTGGTTCGGCGTGCTGCCGCTGCCCGACTTCGTCGGCAAGGACAAGGCGCTGGCGGAGACGCTGAAGGAAGTGCACGGCTTTTTCGCCTACGGCCTGGGCCTGCTGGTGCTTGCCCACCTTGGCGCCGTGGTCAAGCACGTCGTCCTCGACAAGGATGGCCTGTTGCGCCGCATGCTCCCGGGCCGCGGCTGAGCGCCGACGCCCCGATCGAACAACACCTGACCCCATCGCTCCCGACTCCGCAGAGGACCCCATGACCGCACGACTGGCCACTCATCTCTCGATCACCGCCCTGTCGGTGCTGAGCGCCGCCTTCATCCTGGCCGCGCCGGCGATGGCGCAGACCAAGCCCGCCGCAGCCGCGGCGGCCGCCCCGGCCGGCGCCGCGAAGCTGGTGCCGGCGCAGAGCGACATCGCCTTCACCTTCCGCCAGATGGGCGTGCCGGTGGAGGGCCACTTCAAGAAATTCGACGCCCAGCTCGCCTTCGATCCGAAGAACGCGGCCGCGGGCAAGGTGTCGCTGGCGATCGAGCTGGCCAGCGCCACCATCGGCGACGCCGCCACCGATGCCGAGCTGGTGAAGCCGGAATGGTTCGACACCAAGAAGATCCCCACGGCGACCTTCCAGAGCACGTCGATCAAGACGCTGGGCGGCGGCAAGTTCGAGGTGGCCGGCAAGCTCACGATCAAGGGCCAGGTGCATGACACCGTGGTGCCGGTGGCGCTGACGCAGGCCGGCGGCACGACGACCGCGACCGGTGCGTTCGCGATGAAGCGCCTGGACTTCAAGATCGGCGAAGGCGAGTGGAAGGACACCTCCATCGTCGCCAACGACGTGCAGGTCAAGTTCAAGCTGGCCATCGCCGGCATGGCGCCGCTGTGAGCCGGCTGCTGCGCTGACGGAGATTCCCGACTTTTTCCAACCGGTCCGGGTCCTCGCCCGGTTCCATTCCTCACTGTTCGACAGGACCCCACCATGATGAAGAAAGCCCTGCTGCTGGCCTCCCTGATCGCCGTCGCCGGCCTGGCGCAAGCCGAGACCGCGACCTACGCGATCGATCCGACGCACACCTACGCGACCTTCGAGATGCGCCATTTCGGCACCTCGACCAATCGCGGCCGCTTCGACAAGAAGGAAGGCTCGGTGCAGCTGGACAAGGCGGCCAAGACCGGCAAGGTCGAGATCACCATCGACATGGACAGCATCGACACCGGCTTCTCCAAGTTCGACAGCCACCTGAAGAGCGCGGAGATCTTCGACGCGGCGAAGTTCCCGACGGCCAAGTTCGTGAGCTCGAAGTTCAACTTCACGGGCGACAAGGTGTCGTCGATCGACGGCGAGCTGACGCTCAAGGGCAAGACCGCCCCGATCACGCTGAAGGCGGTGAACTTCAACTGCTACGACAACCCGATGCTCAAGCGTGAAGTGTGCGGCGGCGACTTCGAGACGACCTTCGACCGCACCCAGTTCGGCGCCGACTACGGCGTGGCCTACGGCTTCCCGAAGGACGTGAAGGTCGTGATCCAGGTCGAGGCGATCAAGCAGTAAT
>Ga0209257_1004488_pt1 | contig 10769 bp, 9 predicted proteins | sample AraplaCvi_mCL_r2_FD_184277 | JGI IMG/M metagenome (GOLD analysis project Ga0209257, IMG submission 184277) | Arabidopsis root microbial communities from North Carolina, USA - plate scrape MF_Cvi_mCL_r2 (SPAdes) (version 2) | ecosystem: Host-associated > Plants > Roots > Endosphere | place: USA...
CATCGCCGAGCTGGAGCGCTGCGTCGGCGAGCTGGGCTTCGTCGGCTGCAACCTGAACCCGGATCCCTCCGGGGGCCACTGGACCAGCGACCCGCTCACCGCGCGCTCCTGGTATCCCTTCTTCGAGAAGATGGTGGAGCTGGACGTCCCGGCGATGGTCCACGTCTCCGGCTCGTGCAACCCCAACTTCCACGCCACCGGCGCCCACTACATCAACGCCGACACCACGGCCTTCATGCAGTTCCTGGAGGGCGACCTCTTCAAGGACTTCCCGACCCTGCGGTTCATCATCCCGCACGGCGGCGGGGCCGTGCCGTACCACTGGGGTCGGTATCGCGGCCTGGCCGACATGCTGAAACGGCCGCCGCTGCGCGAGCATGTGATGAAGAACGTCTTCTTCGACACCTGCGTCTACCACCAGCCCGGCATCGACCTGCTGTTCAAGGTGATCGAGATAGAGAACATCCTGTTCGGCTCAGAGATGGTCGGCGCGGTGCGCGGCATCGACCCCGAGACCGGCCAGTACTTCGACGACACCAAGCGCTACGTCGACGCCCTGACGATCCCGGACGCCGACAAGGCCAAGGTGTTCGAGGGCAATGCGCGGCGGGTCTATCCGCGGCTCGACGCCATCCTGAAGGGCCAGGGCCGATGAGCCCGCCTGCCTTCGTGATGGATGCGGGCTGGCGGGTCTGGCACCCCTCCCCGGCGAAGCCCGCATTCCAGGTCCCGCCGGGCGCGGTGGACGCGCACTGCCACGTGTTCGGGCCGGGCGACGTCTTCCCCTATGCACCGGGGCGGAAGTACACGCCGTGCGACGGGTCGAAGGAACAGCTCTGGCGCCTGCGCGACCACCTGGGCTTCAGCCGCAACGTCATCGTCCAGGCCACTTGCCACGGCGCCGACAACCGCGCCCTGCTGGACGCCATCGCCCATTCCGACGGCCGCGCCCGCGGCGTGGCGACGGTGAAGCGCGACGTGAGCGCCGAGGAGTTGCAGCGCCTCCACGACGGCGGCGTGCGCGGCGTGCGGTTCAACTTCGTCAAGCGGCTGGTGGACCGGCTAGATCCGGACGAACTCACCGAGATCGCCGCGAAGATCACGCCGCTGGGCTGGCACATCATCATCTATTTCGAGGCGGCCGAGCTGGAAGAGCTCTCCGACTTCTTCCTGGCCCTGCCGACGCCGCTGGTGGTCGACCACATGGGCACGCCGGACGTGGCCCAGGGCGCGGACAGCCCACTGTTCGACCGGTTCATGACCTTCATGGCCGCGCGCGACGACATCTGGTGCAAGGTCACCTGCCCCGAACGGCTGTCGAAGGAGGGCCCGCCCTTCTATTCCGACGTGATCCCGTTCGGCCGCCGGGTGGTCGAGGTCTTCCCCGACCGCGTGCTCTGGGGCACCGACTGGCCGCACCCGAACATGAAGACCCACACGCCCGACGAGGGCCAGTTGGTGGACTTCATCCCGCACATCGCCCCCACGCCCGAGCTGCAGCGCAGGCTCCTCGTGGACAATCCCATGCGCCTCTACTGGGCCGACTGAAATGACCGACAAGCCCTATCACGACATTCCCGGGACGATCGTGTTCGACGCCGAGCAGTCCCGCAAAGGCTTCCACCTCAATCAGTTCTGCATGTCGCTGATGAAGGCGGCGAACCGTGAAGCGTTCAAGGCCGACGAGCGGGGGTATCTGGACCAGTGGCCGATGACCGAGGCGCAGAAGCAGGCGGTGCTCGAGCGCGACTGGAACGGCATGCTCGAGCTGGGCGGCAACATCTATTTCACGGCCAAGCTGGCCGCGACCGACGGCCTCTCGTTCCAGCAGGTCGCCGCCATGATGAGCGGCGTCAGCCAACCCGAATATGCCGCGATGATGCTGGCCGGCGGCCGCTCCGTCGAAGGCAATCGCTCGAAGAAGGAGCCGCGCTAGTGGCGAGGATCACCGCAGGCGTCAGCACCAGCCACGTACCGGCCATCGGCGCCGCCCTGGACAACGGCAAGTCGGGGGACGACTACTGGAAGCCGGTCTTCGCCGGCTACGATTTCTCGAAGGAATGGATCGCGCGGGAGAAGCCCGACGTGGTCATCCTGGTCTTCAACGACCACGCCACCGCCTTCTCGCTGGAGCTCATCCCGACCTTCGCCATCGGCTGCGCCGAGAGCTATGCGCCGGCCGACGAAGGCTGGGGCCCGCGTCCGGTGCCGGTGGTCAAGGGCGACCCCGACCTCGCCTGGCACCTGGCGGAGAAGCTGATCCAGGACGACTTCGACATGACGATCATCAACAAGATGGACGTCGACCACGGGCTGACGGTGCCTCTGTCGCTGATGTTCGGCCAGCCGCAGGAGTGGCCTTGCAAGGTGATCCCCCTGGCGGTGAACGTCGTCCAGTTCCCGCCGCCGTCGGGCAAGCGGTGCCTGGCGCTCGGCCGGGCGATCCGGCGCGCAGTCGAGAGCTATCCCGAGGACCTCAAGGTCATGGTCTTCGGCACCGGCGGCATGAGCCACCAGCTGCAGGGGCCGCGCGCCGGCCTGATCAACAGCGAATTCGACAACGCCTTCCTGGACACCCTGGTCAACGATCCCGAAGCCCAGGCCGCCGTGCCGCACATCGACTATGTGCGGGAGGCGGGCTCCGAGGGGATCGAGCTGGTGATGTGGCTGATCATGCGGGGCGCCCTGTCGGACGAGGTGCGCCAGGTCCATCGCTTCTACCACGTGCCGGCGTCGAACACGGCCGTGGGACACCTGATCCTGGAAGACACGGGAAGCTGACGCCGGAGGGACTCGCGCCGCGCCTCAGGCCGCCAGTGGCTCGGCGGCGCGGGCTCGGTATTCGCGGGGCGAGCAGCCCGTCCGCTCCTTGAAGACGCGCGCGAAATGCGTGGCGTTGTTGAAGCCCCAGCCGAAGGCGATCTCGGTGATGGTGCGCTTGCGCCAGGCCGGATCGACCAGCTGCTTGGCGGTCTCCTCGAGCCGCCGGCGCAGCACGTAGTTGGAGACCGTCTCGTCCTCGCCCGCGAAGATGATGTGCAGGTAGCGCGGCGAGATGCCGAACGCCGCGGCGATGGAGCGGGCCGAGAGCTCGGGGTCCCGCAGGTTGGCCTCGATGTAGCGGCGGATGTGCAGACGGCGACCCACGGTGACCGCGGAATCCGCGATGAGGCCCAGGCCAAGGCCGGCGGAGAGGCATGAGGTGGCGAGCAGGTCCAGGACGTTGCCCGCGATCGATGCGGCCGCTTCCGCCGGGATGAGCCCCGCCTGGCCCTGTTCCCAGAGGCTTCGCATCATGATCGAGGTCGTGGCGGTGAGGCCGCGATCACCCGAGAGTTTGACGCACAACATCTCGGCCGGCGCCGGGATCCGCTTCTTGAGTTCGCCCGCCTCAACGGCCAGCACCAGCGTGCTGCACCGGTCGCGGTAGTCGAGGGTGTAGGGGGCGGTGCTGTCGCAAATCACCATGTCGCCCGGGCTCAGCACGCACTCCCGACCGTCCTGGGCGACCGCCAGGCGACCCTCCATCTGCAGATGCAGGAAATAGCGTGCGCGGCGCGCGCGGGCGGCGCCTCCCGCCGACATCTGGACGCGGGCCGGCAGCGAGGAGACGACGCCCATCCGGCACGCGCCGAGCTCCAGCACGCTGACCTCGGCGTCGAAATGATCTGGCGAAACGGGCGTGGTTTCTATCGGCGTATGGAACGCGGCGAAGACGCCGTCCCAGTAGCCCACCTTGGCCCGTGCCGGGAGGCCATGTGTCCCGTAGCGCATCATGACCCGCTCCCAATGACCGGCGTCTTTCGCTGCGCCGACCTTGCGTGCATAGTAACAGATGATCAGTATTACATACAATAAGCCGCAAGAGCTCGGCCGCAGGTTGGAAGGCCACGAACGTCTTGCGGAGGATGACTCGATCGCTGATATCGCCAGCGGGCGCTGGACGCCCACGACGAGAAGATCTTGGAAGGCGGGCGCAAGCTGCGGGTATGAGCAAGGCCGTGGATGAGATCGGCGACGACGCCCTGGCGGCTGACGACAAGCTCGGCGGGCTGGACGACATCGTGGGCGTGCACCTGCGCCTGGCGCACAACGCCGTCTACCGCCACTTCATGGACAGCCTTGCGCACCTCGAACTCACCCAGAAGCAGACGTCGGTGCTGTGGCTGATCGACGAGACGCCCGGGATCGCCCAGATCGACCTCGCCGCCCGGCTCGACATGGACCGGGCGACCATGATGGCGATCGTCGACCGGCTGGAGGCGCGCGCCCTCGTCGCCCGCAGCCGCTCCAAGACGGATCGCAGGCGCCAGGACCTGCACCTCACGCCCTCGGGGACGGAGGTGCTGGCCGAGGCGCGCGCGGCCGTCGCCCGCCATGAGACGTGGCTGAAGAGCTGCATCGGCTCGCCCGCTGAGCTGGCCGATTTCGTCGATCGGCTGAAGCGGATCTACCGCTAGGCCCTGGGTTCTCCGGCGACGCGTTCGCAGTTCGCGTCCGGAGCAGCGCCCCAGTCTGCGCCCGATAGGCTTGCCTCAACGTACGAGGAGGAGCCGCCGCATGGACGCCGGCCAAGGCATCGCATCGGTGGAGGCCCGGCTCGCGACCCTGGAGGCCCAGGTCGCGCGGCTGGAGGACGTCAACGCCATCCGGCGGCTGCACCACCTCTACGGCTACTACATCGACAAGTGCCTCTACCGGGAGACCGTCGACCTCTTCGCCGAGGACGGCGAGGTGCGGTTCTTCGGCGGGATCTATCGCGGCAAGACGGGCGCGCGGCGGCTGTACGTCGAACGGTTCCAGAAGAATTTCACGGGCGGCATGAACGGGCCGGTCGACGGGTTCCTGCTCGAGCACCTGCAGGCGCAGGACGTCATCGACGTCGCGCCCGACGCCCGGACGGCGCAGGCGCGGTTCCGGGCCTTCATGATGGCGGGCCGGCACAAGGACCACGGCGGGCCGCGCCAGTGGTGGGAAGGCGGCCTCTACGAGAACACCTACGTCAAGGACGGCGGCGTCTGGAAGATCAAGGTGCTGGACTACCGGCCCCAGTGGCACGCCGATTTCGAGACCGGCTGGGCCCATACGAAGCCCGCCTACCTGCCGTTCCCGAGCAGGACCCTCGCCGACGGCGATCCGCTCGGCCCTGACGAACTGATCCCCGACGCCTGGCTCTGGCCCGAGCACAAGGTGGTCCCCTTCCACGGCCCGCATCCCGTCACGGGCCAACCGATCACCCCTGAGGTCGCGGCCCGATGAACCCCACGCTGAGCGACAAGCCGAAGTTCCCCGAGCTCACGATGTTCATCGACGGCGAGCGCGTGAGTGTCGGCCATCGGCGCACGCACCGGCTGGTCAATCCGGCCACCGGCGCGACGTTGGGCGAGTTGCCCCTGGCGGACACGCAGGACCTGGACCGCGCACTCGCCGCGGCGGCGCGGGGCTTCGAGCGCTGGCGGCAGACCCCGGCCGAGGCGCGTGGAGCCGTGCTGAAGGGCGCGGCTGCCCTGCTCCACCAGCGGTCCGAGGACATCGCCCGCATCGCCACCGCCGAGGAAGGCAAGACCCTCGCCGAGGCGCGCATCGAGGTCCATATCGCGGCCACCCTGTTCGAATTCTACGGCGAGGAGGCGCGGCGGACCTATGGCCGCGTGCTGGTGCGCCCGACGGGGCGCCGGTCGCTGGTGATCAAGCAGCCGGTCGGGCCGGTCGCGGCCTTCGCGCCCTGGAACTTCCCGATCGGCAACCCGGCCCGCAAGCTGGGCGCCCCCATCGCCGCCGGCTGCTCCGTGATCCTGAAACCCGCGGAAGAGGCGCCCGGGTCGGCCTTGGCGGTGCTGCAGGCGCTGCTGGACGCGGGCCTGCCCGCCGACGTCGCCCAGATCGTGTTCGGCGCGCCCGACGAGGTCTCGCGCCACCTGCTGGCCTCGCCCGTCATCGCAAAGCTGAGCTTCACGGGCTCAACGGTGGTCGGCAAGCACCTGATGAAGCTGGCCGCCGACCGCTGCATCCGCACGACCATGGAGTTGGGCGGCCATGCGCCGGTGCTGGTGTTCGACGACGCCGACCTGGACCTGGCGCTGGATCTGCTCGTGACGTCGAAGTCGCGCAACGCCGGGCAGGTCTGCGTCTCGCCGACGCGGTTCTTCGTGCAGGAGGGCGTCTACGACCGGTTCGCCGGCGCCTTCGCCGAGCGGTTCGCCGCCCTGCCCGTGGGGGACGGCCTGGACCCGGCCAACCGCATGGGGCCGATGGCCAATCGCCGGCGGCCGAAGGCGGTGGAGAGCCTGGTCGCCGACGCCGTGGCCCAGGGCGCGCGGGTGGTGACCGGCGGCGAGCCCATCGACGGCCCGGGGTGGTTCTGGCGGCCCACCGTGCTCGCCGACGTGCCGACCTCGGCGCGGGTCATGAACGAGGAGCCGTTCGGTCCCATCGCGCTCATGGCGCCCTTCCGCGACTTCGACGAGGCGATCGAACAGGCGAACCGCCTGCCCTTCGGTCTGGCGGCCTATGCGTTCACCCGCGACGCCAAGCGCGTGATGCTGCTGGGCGACGCGATCGCCAGCGGCATGGTCGCCATCAACACCACCATGATCGGCGCGGCGGACGCGCCGTTCGGCGGGATCAAGGAGAGCGGCCACGGGGCCGAGGACGGGCCGGAAGGCCTCGACGCCTGCCTCGTCACCAAAGCGATCCACCAGGGATGAAACCATGACTCAGCAACCGAAGACGGGCGGCGCCCAGGGCTACCTGCGCATCGCCACGGAAGAGGCGTTCGCCCCAGTGGAGATGATGCGGCGCTACCGCCAGCTGCTGGCCGACGGCTACCCCGATCCCGGCTTCCAGTCGCTGTGGGGCTTCTATGCCGGCAGCCCGTCGCCGCGGGCGACGCAGATCATGGAGCGGCTGCAGGACCTGGGGCCCCAGCGCATCGCCGACATGGACGCGCGCGGGATCGACCGGCAGATCATCGCCATCACCGCCCCGGGCGTGCAGGTGTTCGACCGCGACACCGCGGTCGGCCTGGCGCGGGACGCCAACGACGAGCTGGCCGACGCTTGCCGACTCTACCCCGACCGCTACACCGGCATGGCCGCCTGCGCGCCCCAGGACCCCGGCGAGGCGGCGAAGGAGATCGAGCGGGCGGTCACCAGGCTCGGCTTCAAGGGCGTGATGATCAACGGCCACACCAACAGCGAGTACCTCGACGCGCCGAAGTTCCTGCCGATCCTCGAGGCCGCCCAGGCGCTGGACGTGCCGGTCTACGTCCACCCCACGACCATGCCGCCGGCGATGATCCAGCACTTCCTGGAGTCCGGCCTGGACGGCGCGGTCTACGGCTTCGGCGTCGACACCGGCCTGCATGCGCTGCGGCTGATCGTGAGCGGCGTGTTCGACCGGTTGCCGAACCTGAAGGTCATCATCGGCCACATGGGCGAGGCCCTGCCCTTCTGGCAATACCGCATCGATTGGATGCACCAGGCCGGCGTGCGGTCCGGACGCTACGAGTTCCTGAAGCCGCTCGAGAAGAAGGCCAGCGACTACCTGCGCGACAATTTCTACATCACCAATTCGGGCGTCGCCTGGGAGCCCGCGATCAAGTTCACCCAGGCCACCGTCGGCGTGGACAACACCCTCTACGCCATGGACTACCCCTATCAGTGCGAGGTCGACGAGGTGGTGGCGCTGGACGCCATGGACATGGACCTTCAGACCAAGCGGAAGTTCTTCCAGATCAACGCCGAAAAGGTCTTCAAGCTCTGAGGCTCGGCCGGCGTCCCTAAACGGGCAGCGGGGCGGTCGGGCGGCCGGCGCCCGGCAGGGTCTTGCGGGCCAGGTCCTCGGCCGTGTGCCAGTTGCCGTGCAGGCCGGTGCGCAGGCGAACCGGAAGCTTCACGGTCGCCACAGGCCCCTCGTCGACCGCCAGGGCGTCGAAGATCAGGAGGTCGCTGCGCCGCTCGTCCAGCCGGCTGCACACCGCGACGAGCCAGCCTTCGCCCTCGCCGGCGCCGCCCGGCACGAACGCGGGCTCCTGCAGCGACGAGGTCGGTCCGCACCAGTACGCCCGCGTCCGCCCGGTGGCGTGATCCACGTGGCCGAGGGTGTTCATGGTCAGGCCCGCCATGCTGAGGCCCGGCACGTCGAACGGCTTCGAGAAGTCCTGCGCCAGCATCCAGCCGTGGCGGTACGGCAGCGTCGCGTGGCGGTCGTCGATGCGCGGGAACTCGCCCATGAACGGGGCGAGCCGCTCGCGGCTTTCGAACGCATCACCGTTCGAGGCCATGTCGACCGTCCAGCGGGTCAGGTGTGACGCGGCCTCGCGAGGGTTGAACGGCGCGCCGTGCACGTCCGGGAAGAACGGGAACATGTTGTTGGCCGCCTCCGGGGTGTCGAAGCAGATCTTCGTCCCGTCGTTGAAGGCGTTCATCACGTGGCTGGCGAACAGGTTCGGCGCGGTGAACCAGCGGATGTCGGAAGCCTCGCCGTCGCGTGGCAGCACCCCCAGGTGGACCGGCAGCGTCCGGTCGAATCCGAAGTGCGGCATGCCGCGCTCCAGGCGCTCCCATGACCCCACGATCGGCACGACATGGAAGACCGCGTAGTCCTGGGTCACCCCGAAGTCGTGCATCATGCAGTAGTAGGGAAGCTCGAACGCAACCTTGCGCTTCACCTGTCCGTCGGGGGCGATCTCCCAGTAGACCATGTCGCGGGTGCAGAGCCCGCCCGCCCCGTAGCTGAAGGCGACCATGTCGCCGCTCACCGGATCGATCTTCGGGTGCGCGGTGAAGGTGGGCGCATCGACCCCGCCGCCGAAGTCGTAATAGCCCTCGGTTTCCAGCGTCTCCGGGTCCATGGCCACGGCCGGACTGTCCTCCTTCAAGGCGAACAGCTTGCCGCCGAAGGCGATGGCGTTGGTGTTGGCGGTGCCGCGATACCTGCCGGCCACGCGCGGGTCGTCGGTCAGCGGGTTGCGGTAGGCGCCGAACAGGCCCTCGCCGGCGGCCGCTTCCAGCTGGAACTTGTCGGTACGCACCCAGCGATGGCGGAAGTCCACCTTGCCCTCCTTGATGCGGAACCTGGAGACCGCGCCGTCGCCGTTGAAGGCGATGTCGTCACCCAGCCGCGGGGGCATGTGCGGGTCGGGCTGGACGCGGAAGAACGCGCCGTCCAGGTCGGGCGGGATCCGGCCTTCGACCTCGCAGTCCGCGATGTCGGCCTCCCACCGCTCCGGCCGGTTCAACCCGGTGAAGCTGGGCGTCTCTGGGAACCTGGCCATCGTCGCTTCCCTCGTCTTCCGCCGAGTCGTTCTGGACCCGCGTTGGGAGGCTCGCCAGAGCCGAGGGGCGCGGGTTCCCTCGGCCCTTCGAGATTGTTCGCCGCGAGTGTGCTTGCGGGTCAGGCCGCGCGGGTGCGCCAGCCTTCGGCGTACGCCTCGCGCGCGTCGCGGGCGTAGGGCACGGGCGAGACCTTCACGCGCACCTCGAGCTGCTTGTGCCGCTCGGCCGTGGGCTTGCGGGTGCCGCCGTCCTCCTCGCCCCAGACCAGGGTCAGCACTTCGCCTTCCTGGATGTTCGGATCGACGACGCCCAGCGACAGAGCCTGGCGCTCGTTCGCGGAGTAACCGCCGAACATGGAAAGACCGACGACGTCGCCGCGCTGGTTCAGCACCTTGTCGAAGCTCGACGAGCCGTAGTTCGCGATCGGCAGGTCGAAGAACTTGTAGACGTCGCCGCCCGGCTGGAACAGCGAGGCGTAGATCTTGGCCATGTCGTCGGCGTGCCACGCGAAGGTGACCTTCCGGCGGTGCGGCTGGTCCGCGAAGTTCTTCTTCAGGTCGTCGGCGCCGATGAAGTCGTGGTCGAACTTCACGAAGGGCCCGTAACCCAGCTCGTAGGGCGTGGTGTAGTAGTCTTCGATGTTCTTCGAGACGAAGCTGCCGGCGATGGAGCCCGTGGCCTCGTAGCTGTTGGCGGGCAGCCACTCGCGATAGGTCTTCATCCGCTCGTCGGTGTAGACGGCGGGCAGCGGCGAGGGGATCCAGCCGGACTCCAGGGTGTTGGAGGCGTAGGCGCGCGAGCCCACCGGGATCAGGCCGAACTCCTTGCCCGCTTCCAGGATGATCTCGCGGATCTCGAGGTACTCCTCATACGGCCCCCAGATCTCCAGGCCCGGCTCGCCCGCCATGCCGTGGCGCAGGGCGCGGACCTTGCGGCCGCCGATGTTGATCTCGCCCATGAAGAAGAACTTGATGTCCGGAACCGGCCCGCCGTTCAGCTTCTGGATCACGTCCTTGGCGCGCGGCCCCTGGATCTGGAAGCGGTAGTGGTGGCGGGTGACCGGCCGGCCCATGGGGTGCGAGGGCGAGCGGTCGTCGCGGCGGAGGCTGACGTTCCACTTGCCGTCCTTGGCCTGGAACTCGATCCAGTTCACCGTCGGGGCCCGGCCCACGAACAGATAGGACTCCTCGGCCAGGCGGAACAGGATCCCGTCGCCGATCACGTGGCCGGAGTGCGCCAGCGGGACCATCTGCTTGGCCCGGTTCACGGGGAAGTTCTTGAACGTGTTGATCGTCAGATAGGACAGGAACCGGTCCGCGTCCGGCCCCTCGACCAGCATCTCGGCCATGTGGTGCGACTGGTCGAACAGGATGGCGCCGTTGCGCCAGGCGATCTGCTCGTCGCGGAAGTTCGAGAACTCCGAGGGCACCACGGGATAGACGTAGGCCCCGATCTGCGAGTTGCGCAGCATGTCGACGGGATTGCCCGCCG
>Ga0209257_1004489_pt1 | contig 10759 bp, 9 predicted proteins | sample AraplaCvi_mCL_r2_FD_184277 | JGI IMG/M metagenome (GOLD analysis project Ga0209257, IMG submission 184277) | Arabidopsis root microbial communities from North Carolina, USA - plate scrape MF_Cvi_mCL_r2 (SPAdes) (version 2) | ecosystem: Host-associated > Plants > Roots > Endosphere | place: USA...
TGGGCCGCCTGGCGATTGCCGCGCCCGAGGCGCTGCGGCGGCTGGCCGGCGAGCAGAGCGGCGCGGCCGTGCAGTGGTTCAACTTCGACCAGCTCGACGACAAGGACGGCCAGCCCGGCCTGATCTCACGCCGCAAGGCCTTCCTGACCGAGTACCAGGACGCCGCCTACGCGTCGCGCTATGAGGCGCTGGTGCAACGCGTTCGCGCGGCCGAAGCGGCGCTGGGCGACGCCGGCAAGGGCCTGCGCCTGACCAAGGCGGTGGCGCGCTATTACGCGAAGCTGCTGGCGATCAAGGACGAATACGAGGTCGCGCGCCTGTACACCGACGGCAAGTTCGAGGCCGCGCTGAAGGCGCAGTTCGAGGACTGGGATCACCTCAGCTTCCACATGGCCCCGCCGCTGATCGCCAAGCCCGGCGCCGACGGCCGCGCGAAGAAGGTCGAGCTGGGCTCGTGGACCTTCAAGGCGCTGAAGACGCTGGCCAAGTTCAAGGGCCTGCGCGGCGGCGCGCTGGACCTCTTCGGCAAGACCGAGGAACGCCGCATCGAGCGCCAACTGATCCGCGACTACGAAGCCCTCGTCGATGAGCTGCTCGCCGGCCTGAGCGCGGAGAAGCTGGACATTGCGATCAAGCTCGCCCGGCTGCCGGAAGGCATCCGCGGTTACGGCCACGTGAAGCTGGCCAACGTCGTGACCGTGCGCGCGCAGTGGAAGGATCTGCTCGACCGCTTCCACGGCCGCGCGGTCGAGGCGCCCATCGCCGTCGTGCCGCTGGCGAAGGCGCCCGAACGCGTGAGGGGCGTGGCCGAGCTGTGAGCGCCTGATCCTCTCGCGCCTCCGCGCGGGGGCTGCAAGTGTGAAGTAGCGCAAAGGGCGCAAGCACCGCTGGACACCGTTGACGCGCGGGCGGCATGCTTGCCCCATGCCACGGTCCCCGCTCCCGCCTCCCCTGCCCCTTCCCTTGCGCCGGCGCACGCTGCTGCTCGGCGCGACCGCGTCGGCGGCGCTGGCCGCCTGCGGCGGCATGGCAACGGCGCCCGACGTGCCAATGGATGCGGCGCAGCGCCTGCGCGCCGCCAATCGCATCGGCTGGGGCGCGACGCAGGCGCAACTCGATGAGATCGAGCGCCTGGGCTGGGGCCGCTACGTCGAGCGCCAGTTGACGTCAGACCCGAAGGCGCCGCTGTCCGCGCCGATCCAGACCCGCATCGACGCGATGGGCATCAGCCAAGGCGACGTCGCGATGCGCGTGTGGGCGGCCGAATCGTTCCGCCGCAATGGCGACAAGGGCGCGTCCGAAGAAGAGCGGGCCGCCGCGCGCAAGGCCTATCAGGACGCGCAAGGCCTGGCGGCGCGCGAGACCGGCGAGCGCCAGCTGATGCGCGAGCTGTACTCGGAGCAGCAACTGCTCGAGCACCTGTCGTGGTTCTGGTTCAACCACTTCAACGTGCACCAGGGCAAGCGCGACATCCGGCTGATGCTCTCGGACTACCAGGACCGCGCGCTGCGGCCGAACGCGCTCGGCTCGTTCCGCCGGATGCTGGGCGCGGTGGCCCGCCATCCGGCGATGCTGCGCTATCTCGACAACGACCAGAACGCCGTCCGTGCGATCAACGAGAACTACGCGCGCGAGCTGCTGGAGCTGCACACGATGGGCGTGGACGGCGGCTACTCGCAGCGCGACGTGCAGGAACTGGCGCGGGTGCTGACGGGCCTGGGCGTTCGCATCGATCCGGACCCGGCCAAGGTCGCGCCGAAGTTCGAGCACCTCTATCGGCGCGACGGGCTGTTCGAGTTCCACCCGGCGCGCCACGACTTCGGCGACAAGCAGCTGCTCGGCCACACGATCAAGGGCCGCGGCGTGGAGGAGCTCGACGAGGTGCTGGACCTGCTCGTGGCGCAGCCGGCGACCGCGCGCTTCGTGAGCCGCAAGCTGGCGGTGTTCTTCCTCAGCGATCAACCGCCGCCAGCCACCGTCGACGCGATGAGCGCCGCCTTCCTGCGCACGAAGGGCGACATCCCGGCGACGCTGCGGCCGCTGCTGTTCTCGCCGCAGTTCGCGTCCGCCGAGCCGCCGAAGTTCAAGGACCCGCATCACTACCTGCTGTCCAGCCTGCGCGCCGGCTTCGAGCAGCGTGAGCTGCAGAACGCGCAGCCGCTGCAGAACTGGCTCAAACGGCTGGGACAGGGCCTCTACGACAAGCAGACGCCGGACGGTTATCCGATGACGGCGGACGCGTGGAACAGCCCGGGGCAGATGACGCAGCGCTTCGAGATCGCGCGCCAGATCGGCGGCGGCGCGGTGGCGCTGTACCGGCCCGACGGCACGAACACGCCGGTGCCGATGCCCGACCTGCAGCCGCTGCGCGCGCGCCTGGAGCCCACGCTGGCGGCCGCGACGCGCGGCGCGCTGGCGCAGACGAACTCGCCGCAGCAATGGCTGACGCTGCTGCTGTCCAGTCCCGACTTCATGTACCGCTGACCATGCAAAGACGTTCTCTTGTGCAAGCCTTCGCGGCGGCGCCGCTCGCACTGTCGGGCGCGCGGCTGTTCGCGGCCGGCGCGGACCGGCCGCGCTTCCTGCTGGTGTTCCTGCGCGGCGGCTACGACGCGGCGAACCTGCTGGTCCCCATCGGCAGCAGCTTCTATTACGAGCAGCGCCCGCGCATCGCGATCGCGCGTCCCTCGGCGTCCGACGCCGCCGCGGCGCTGCCCTTGAACGCGGACTGGGGCCTGCACCCGGCGCTGCGCAACAGCCTGTTCCCGCTGGCGCAGGCCGGGCAGGCGCGCTTCATCCCGTTCGCCGGGACCGAGGACCTGTCGCGCAGCCATTTCGAGACGCAGGACAGCATCGAGCTCGGCCAGCCGATCGGCGGCTCGCACGACTACAACTCGGGCTTCCTGAACCGCCTCGCGAGCGAGCTCGACGCGCAGCAGGCGCTGTCGTTCACCGACCAGTTGCCGATCGCCTTCCGCGGTCCGGCCCGCATCGCCAACGCGGGCCTGCGCGAGACCGCGCGTCCGGCGGTCGATGCGAAGAGCCGCGCCCTGATCGCCAGCATGTACCAGGGCCAGCCGCTGGGCTCGGCGGTGCAGGAGGGCCTGGCGCTGCGCGAGGAACTGGCGCGCGATCTGTCGCCGGACAAGATGAAGGCCATGACCGACGCGGCCGGCCGCAACGCGATCCCGGCCAAGGGCTTCGAACTGGAGGCGCGCCGCATCGCGACGCTGATGCGCGGCCGCTTCAGCCTGGGCTTCATCGATGTCGGCGGCTGGGACACCCACGTCAACCAGGGCGGCGCGACCGGCCAGCTCGCCAGCCGTTTCGAGGAACTCGGGCGCGGGCTGGCGGCCATCGCCGATGAACTCGGCCCCGACCTCTGGCGCCAGACCACCGTGATGGTGATCAGCGAGTTCGGCCGCACTTTCCGCGAGAACGGCAACCGCGGCACCGACCATGGCCACGGCAGCGTGTACTGGCTGCTCGGCGGCGGGCTGGCCAGCGGCGCGCCGGTCGCCGGCGACCAGATCGCGCTGACGGCGGGCTCGCTGTTCCAGAACCGCGACTACCCGGTGCTGAACGACTACCGCGCGGTGCTCGGCGGCCTGTGGCAGCGCCAGTTCGGGCTGTCGGGCGAGGCGCTCGCGCGCGTGTTTCCGGCCGTGCGGCCCAAGGACTTGCGCCTGGTCTGAGGTTTGCCGGGAGGCAAAGCCCCCAGGCCGCACAAGCGCTTGCGCGGCAACTTTGCAGATGAGAGAAGTTCTCATCTACTCTGGTCATGGTCATTCGTTTGACCCCTGAGCCGGACCGTCGAGCCTGCCTGCAACGAAAGCCTCCTGATGAACAAGCCAACCCGCATCGAACGCGACTCCATGGGCGAGGTCGCCGTCCCGGTCGACGCGCTGTACGGCGCGCAGACGCAGCGCGCGGTCGAGAACTTCGCGATCAGCCGCCAGCCCATGCCCGAGCGCTTCGTGCGCGCGCTGGTGCTGCAGAAGGCCGCGGCAGCGCGCGCCAACATCGCGCTGGAGCAGTTGCCGCCCGACATCGGCCAGGCGATCGAGCGCGCGGCGACGCAGCTGCTGCAGGACCCGGACCTGATGAACCACTTCCCGGTGGAGATCTTCCAGACCGGCTCGGGCACCAGCTCGAACATGAATGCCAACGAGGTGATCGCCACCGTGGCGACGCGGCTGATCGGCAGCGGCGCGGCCAATCCGCTGACGGTCAGCCCGAACGACCACGTCAACGCGGGCCAGAGCAGCAATGACTCGATCCCGACCGTGCTGCACATCAGCGCGGCGCAGGCGCTCAATGGCGAGCTGCTGCCGGCGCTGGACCTGCTGGTGCAGACGCTGCAGGACAAGATCAAGAGCGACGGCCATCACGTCAAGACGGGCCGCACCCACCTGATGGACGCGATGCCGCTGCGGCTGGGGCAGGAGCTGGGCGGCTGGTGCGCGCAGATCGACGCGCGGCGCGCGCAGCTGCGGGCGCTGCTGCCCTCGGTGTGCGAGCTGGCGCAGGGCGGCACGGCGGTGGGCACCGGCATCAATGCGCATCCGGACTTCGCGGCGCGCTTCTGCGAGGAGCTGTCCTCGCTCACCGGCCTGAGCTTCCGGCCGGCGCCGGACTTCTTCGCGGCGCTGTCGGCGCAGGACACGGCGGTGGCGCTGTCGGGCGCGCTCAAGGGCCTGGCGGTGGCGCTGATGAAGATCGCCAACGACCTGCGCTGGATGAACTCGGGCCCGCTGGCGGGCCTGGCGGAGATCGAGCTGCACGCGTTGCAGCCGGGCTCGTCGATCATGCCGGGCAAGGTGAATCCGGTGATCCCTGAGGCGGTGACCATGGTCTGCGCGCAGGTCATCGGCCACGACGCGGCAATCACGGTGGCGGGGCAGTCGGGCAATTTCCAGCTCAACGTGATGCTGCCGCTGATCGCGGCCAATCTGCTGGACAGCCTGGCGCTGCTGGCGGCGGCCGCGAAGGCGCTGGCGGAACAGGCGATCCGCGACTTCAAGGTCAACACCGAGGGGCTGCAGCACGCGCTGGCGCGCAACCCGATCCTGGTGACGGCGCTGAACCGGGAGATCGGCTATCTGAAGGCGGCCGCGATCGCCAAGCGCGCCTATGCGGAGAAGCGGCCCATCGTCGACGTGGCCGAGGAGATGACCGAGTTCGACCGCGCGGCGCTGCTGCAGATGCTGGATCCGGCGAAGCTCACCGATGGCGGACTCTGACGCGATCGCCGCGGCGCACCGGGTGCTGGCGCGGCGCCAGCGGCTGCGCCAGGCGGCCGGGTTCGCGATCCTGCTGATCGGCGCGGCCTTGCTGCTGCGCGAGGGCTGGCTGTGGATGCGGCCGGGCACAGGCACGGGCTCGGGTCAGGGGCGATCGGTGATCGTGATGGCGCTGGAGGCGGGCCTGCTCGCCGCGGCGGCGACCGCCTTCGGCACGCTGCCGGCGCTGGGCACGCACCGGCTGTCGGCGCGCGGCCAGGATGCGCTGATGGGCTTCGGCGCCGGGGTGATGCTGGCGGCGTGTTCGTTCTCGCTGATCGTGCCGGGCCTGGAGGCGGCGCGCGCCCACGCGACGGCGACGGGCGCGGCGGCTCAGGTGGCGCTGGCGGTGCTGCTGGGCGCGTGGGCGCTGATGGCGCTGGACCGCTGGCTGCCGCACGAGCACTTCATCAAGGGCCGCGAGGGCATGGACCCGACACGGCTGCGGCGCACGACGCTGTTCGTGATCGCGGTCACGCTGCACAACCTGCCGGAAGGGCTGGCGATGGGCGTGGCCTTCGCCGCGAACGATCCGCTCGCGGCGGCCAGCCTCAGCCTGGCCATCGCGATCCAGGATCTGCCCGAGGGTTTCGTCATCGCGGTGGCGCTGATGGGGGTGGGCTATTCGAGACGCAAGGCGCTGCTGCTGGGCGCGGCCTCGGGGCTGGTCGAGCCGGTGGGCGCGGTGCTGGGGGCCTGGGTGGTGTCGGCCTGGCCGCTGCTGCTGCCCTGGGGCCTGGGCTTCGCGGCGGGGGCGATGCTGTTCGTCATCAGTCACGAGATCATTCCCGAGTCGCATCGCAAGGGCCATGAGCGCTGGGCGACGCAGGGGCTGATGCTGGGGTTCGCGCTGATGATGGTGCTGGACACGGCGCTGGGCTGAACCGGCGCCACGCCCGGATCAGCCGCGCAGCGCGTGCGTCTGCCAGAAGGTCCGCGCCTCCTCCAGCGAGCCGTTGAAGGTGTCCCGGTCGACCGGGCCGAGGCCGGGCATCTCATGCGGACCGGGGCCCCGCGTGCCATCGGTGTACTGCAGGAAGGTCCAGCGCTCCCAGATGTCGCTCAGCCAACCGAAGTCCGACGAATAGAACGCCTGCCACAGCGGGCAGCGGCCGATGTCGCCCAGCGGGTGGCCCGCCGACAGGGCGCCGAGCATCCAGTAGCCGCCGTAGAGCACGGGATAGACGCCGGTGCGCTCGTGGAACCCTGCGATCAGGGCCACGAGCTGATCCTGCGTCATGGTCCCCTGCGACGCCAGCGGATTGGGCTCCCAGTCGATGCAGGGCAGCACGCCGTCGCGGCCCGATGCCGTCAGCGTGCCCAGGAACAGGTCGAGCTGCCGGTCCACCGGCTCGGCGGTGCAGAAGTGATAGGCGCCGAACAGCAGACCCAGCGATCGCGCCTGGCTGGCGCGCTCGGCGTAGGCGGGATCGACGAAGGACACGCCCTGCGTGGCCTTGTGCATCAGGCCGGCCAGCCCCGCATCGCGCGCGGCCGCGAGGTCGACGCTGGGGTTGTGGTGGCTCAGGTCGACGAAGGCGTTGAGGCCGGGAACGGTGCTCATGCGCCGCACCCGCCTGACTGAACGGCCAATGCCGGACTCGCGCCCAGCGTCAAGGTGGCCGGCGTGTTCAGCGGCAGCGGCCGGTTGACCGGCCCGTGGCCGAAGAGCTTGTCGGCCCGCAGCACCGGGATGCCCCGCGGGTCGAGCGCGTCGGCGAAGCGGCGCTGGAGATAGTCGAACTGGGTCTGCACCAGCGGTGGATTCGGTTTCCCGCCGGTTTGCACCCAGTCGCCGAACATCACTGCGCTCGCCTCGATGATCAGTGGGGAGTAGAGGAAGCCATCCAACAGCCGCGACAGCTCGCCGGGTCCGTTGGCGACCGACTCGATGAACACCACGGCGCCGCGCGTGTCGGCCGTGAAGTCGATGCTGCCCTTGAGCGCGGACAGCAGCAGGCTGTTGCCGCCGATCACCCGGAGCCCCTCCCGCACCTCGGGTCGCGAGGCGGCCGCGTTGAGCGCGGCCAGCGGGTAGGTGGGCACCGGACATTGCCCGCGCAGCACCGCCAGCATCTCGACGATGGGATCGCGATTCCATCCCGGACCGATGTCGCCGTTGGCGCCCAGCTCGATGCCGTGCAGCGTGGGCCAGCCCCAGCTGTGATTGAAGAACACGTGCAGCGCGGTGACGTCGCTGTATCCCAGAACGGGCTTGGGCCGTGCCGGCTTGCGCATGGCCTGCAGCAGCGGCATCAGCTCCGAGGCCCAGCCGCCGCCCATGATGGCCCACACAGCCTGGGAGTCCGAGGCATGGAGCGCCTGCTCGATGAAGGCGACGCGCCGTTCGGCGGTGTTGGCGGCGAGCAGCGGCTCGGTGGGATCGATCAGGCCATCGGGGATGCGGACCTTCAGGTCGGTGCCCGCGAAGTAGGCGCGGATCGCGGCGATGGTGGCCTCGGGATCGGGCGGTGGCGAGGAGGGGGCGATGACGTCGATGGTGTCGCCGGGTTGCAGGAAGACCCAGGTCGGGGGAGCGGCGGAAGTGGCGGTCATGGGTGAGCTCGGACCGTGATGGAAGACGCGGTCAGTGCCCGGGCGCGAAGCGGGGTTCCGGCGCGGTGCCGGGGAGCGTGAGCGGAGGCCGGGCGCGCCGATCGACGACACGCGCAACCCGTCACGCGGAGTCCCCGGTTGATGGGCTCGCTGGCGCGCACCGGCCGCCGTTGCCCGTCACCATCGGGGTTCACACGCGATGCGCGGTCGGCAGGCCGGCCGCGCCCTCCGCCTCGTCGATGTCTTCCTGGAAGTCGCAGGTCCCCATGAAATCGGTGCTGTTTCCCGCCCTCCGTGCCACGTTCGCCAGCGCGTTGCTCCTGTCCGGCCTGGTGGCTCAGGCGGCCGGACTGACACCGCTGGAACAGCGCTGGATCGCCGGCATGACACCAGTGCTGCAGCACGCCAAGGGCGAGGGCATGCCGGTGGACATCGTGGTGCAGCCGCAGGACGCGCCGGAAGCCGCGCCGCTGGCGCTGGGGTTCCGGGACGGCCGCTGCAAACTGGTGCTGAGCCTGCGCGGCAATCCGGAAGGCGAGGCCACGATGCAGCGCCTGCCGGCGGGCCTGGAGGACGGCGCGCTGGAGCTGATGGCGGCGCACGAGCTGGGTCACTGCCGCCGCTACCTGGAGGGCGCGTGGTTCAACCTGCCGGCGGGATTCACGGCGGCTCCGGCCCCGGAGGGTTTGAGCGCGGATCTGCAGCGCGCGTTTCTCTCGATGAAGTCGACGCGGCGCGAGGAAGGTTATGGCGACCTCGTGGCGCTGAGCTGGACGGCGCAGCGTCACGCGGCGCAATACGCCGCGCTGCATGCGTGGCTGAGCGCGGAACGCGGGCGTGACCTGCTGCCGGGCAGCCACCACGACACCTTGACGTGGCTCAAGCTGGCTCGAGATCCGAAAGCGCTGGGAAGCGCGCCCTCGATGTTCGATGCCGCGCTGCCGGTCTGGCAAAGCGGGCTGAACGCCGAGGAGGAATGAGCCGGCTCGGACTCATTCATTTGAACGACTGAAGGCGGACGCCTTCCACCGATATCGGTGGGTGAACTGGCGGATATTTGTTAGGCAAATATCCCAGAACATGCACGGCGAATTCATTCCTAGACTGGTCTGGTTTTCTCGACAGTTCAGGAATGGCAATGAAGATCCTCGCTACGGTTTTGACGGCGTTCATGGTGATGAATGCCCAAGCGGCGACAGAAAAACCTGCATACACCCCCGCGCCGAATCCTCACGTGCATCTCAGTGGAGATGCCTTGGTCGTCCGCGACGCCATCCTGACCGAACAACTGGTCAACGAAGCGCTCTCGCTGCTTGATGCCAATCCATCCATTGAAAGGCTCTGGCTGATCGACGTGCCGGGCGGCATTGGCGTTTCGGGTGCGCGGCTGGCGTGGCGCGCTCAGGAAATGGATGTCTTCGTCGCCGGCGGCTGTTATTCCGCCTGTGCCGACGTCGCTCTCTCCGGCCGAACGCTGAACGCGGTTCCCTGGAAAGGGAAACTCATGTCCGCGCTGATCATTCATGGCGCCTTCACATTCCATGGTGAATGGCTGACCCGCTCGACCAACAATCTGACCCGCTATGCGGAAAGGCTGGAGCCCATCAGCCGCAAGGATATTGATATAGCTGTGTCGTTCCCATATCCCACGGGGGCAGGGCTTTTCATTTTCACGGATGGTTCAGTGCGTGCGGCCCAGGGCGAGACGGTACTGCTCTGCGAGTATTTCCCGAGCAGGTGTCGACCCATCGAGGTGTCGCTGAAGCAGATCCGGATCTCGACCTCGGAGCTGCCCGTTCCTGCGGCGCTTGCGCCTGCTTTCAACTCGGATTGAAGGTTCTCAACATCGGGAACCCCTGCGTCGCGCGGCTCCGAGCGAGCGTCACCAGCAAGCCTTCGGGCGTCCTGTCGAGTTTGAGGATCTGCCGACTCGGTCAGGGATCGACGAGGGGAGACTCCGCTACATGTTGTCGGATCTGCGCACCTACGACGTGATTTCAAGAGAGACTGGCCCGATGCCGATGCCGACACCGCCGCTTTCCCAACCATGAGAAGAACTCTGCTCCGGCGCTGGGCCGCCGTCTTGGTGGCAATCCCCATCGGAGCTTTCGCCGGGGAAGCCTTCGCATCCGGGAGCGCGGTAGCCTGCGCGCCAGAACGCCTTCGAGTAATAGCCGATGTCTGGCATGGCGTGCGGTGGCACGGACTTGCAATGGCAGTTCCGGGGATCGGGTGGGAGCAGCGAATGGCTGAGGAACTCGAAGCTCTCTGCGCGCACGATCGCGACGCTGCCGATGAGGCATTCGCTCGCCTGGCTGGCTCAATGCGCGACATCAACGCGCGGATTTCAAGGCCCGTAGACATCACGCAGCACCAAATGCCGCGAGACGTTCAGCGCATGACTCGGGCCGCTGACGGTGCTTGGATCTTGCGGCTGCCGCAGGACCAAGCGCTTTCAACTGCTGAGGGGCGTCTTGATGAGGATCTGGAGCAAGCGCTTTCCGCACTCGAAAGCCGTTCTGATGTCTCCCAAATCATTCTGGATCTGCGCCCGCTTGGCGATCGGCTCATGGTCGACGAGACCAGTCTTCAAGAGGTGCTTTCTCGCCTCATGACGCAGCCGCTGCGATTGCCGGCAGTTCAGCACGCGTTTCGCGGTGGCTTCGACGTAGCCCATGGCATGGACGGTATGTCGTCTGGCATGCGCCTCGAAGGCGGGCGGGATTTGGCAGCCAAGCGCCCTGGGCGCGCGCTTCGCATGAGCATCGTGGCTGACGAACGGACCGTCGTCACGCGAGCGGCGTGGGCGCTGATTCAACAGCGCCGGGCCGAGCTGTTCATCTCCGGCTCGGGAGATCCGCCTATGGTGGGAGAGATGGAGGCAGTCGCGGTCGGGAATGGCCGGGAGTTCCGCTTCACGA
>Ga0209257_1004496_pt1 | contig 10745 bp, 9 predicted proteins | sample AraplaCvi_mCL_r2_FD_184277 | JGI IMG/M metagenome (GOLD analysis project Ga0209257, IMG submission 184277) | Arabidopsis root microbial communities from North Carolina, USA - plate scrape MF_Cvi_mCL_r2 (SPAdes) (version 2) | ecosystem: Host-associated > Plants > Roots > Endosphere | place: USA...
CGCGGTCGGCGGCGCAACGCGCGCCGGCCAGGTAGGCGTGGTCGCCGCCGCTCACCTCATGCCAGGACAAGGCCTGCGCCACGTCGGCGCCGGCATAGGCCTGGCCCAGGCGCGCAGCCCAGTTGGCGAAGCCCCAGCCATCCATGACCAGGTGGTGGGCGCAGCCCACGTACCAGAACTCATCGCCGGCCAGCTTCAGCAGCGCGGCGCGGAACAGCGGCGCATTTTCCACCGGCATGGAGCGTTCGAACAACTGCGCCAGCCAGGCCTCGGCCGCCTGCCGCGGCGCCGCTTCGGCGCTGAAGTCATGCAGCGCCAGCCCGGTATCGCGCTCGGGGCTGATGTACTGGGCCGGCTGGCCGTCCTGCTGCACCACGCGGATACCGAAGGCGTCGTGGGCCGCCACCAGCGCGGCGTGGGCCTGCGCCAGGCGCGCCGGGTCGAGGGCGCCGAAGCGGATATAGCCGCCCACGTTGTACAGCGGGCTGTGCGGATGGTGCAACTGGTCGTAATAGATGTCGGCCTGGGTCAGCGTCAGGGCGAACGCGGCTTGCACGGTCATGTGTGTCATGGTCTGGGACTCGCAGGAAATGGTTCAGGCGGCGGCCGGCAAGGCCATGGCCTGGCGCCGCTCTTCGGCGCTGACGGTATGGGTGCGCGCGACGCGTCCTTCCTCCATCACGACGATCCGGTCGGCGACGTGGAAGTAGCGGTCGTCGTGGCTGATGACCACGATGGCCTTGTTGCGCGCTTTGAGTTCAGGCAGCAGACGGTGGTAGAACACCTGCTTGAAGACGGGATCCTGGTCGGCCGCCCATTCGTCGAACAGGTACAGCGCCTTGTCCTCCAGGAAGGCGACCAGCAGCGCCAGGCGCTTCTTCTGGCCGTCGGACAGGGCCAGCGTGGAGAAGCGGCCATCCTTGACGCTGACCTTGTGCTGCAGTTGCAGCAGGGCCAGGTATTCGTCGATGCGCTCCTGCATGCCGATGCCGCCCACGCCCAGCAGGCGGTCGAACAGGTGGTAGTCGGTGTAGATGGCGCTGACCTGTTCGCGGCAGGCCAGCAGGCTGTCGCGGTCCAGCAGCGTGTCGCCGAAGCGCACCGCGCCCTGCTGCGGCAGGTAGTGCAGCGTAATCAGCTTGGACAGCGTCGACTTGCCGGAGCCGTTGCCGCCGACCACGAACACGATCTGGCCGCGCGCCAGTTCCAGGTCGACCGGGCCAAGGCGGAAGCCCTCGCCGTCGCCGCGCGCCGCGTGCTGGTAGCAGACGCCTTCGAAGCGCACGCTGTCCCACTGCAGCGCCGGACGCTCCGCTTCGTTGGCATCCTCCTCCGGCAGCTCCGCCAGGATCTGGTTCACCTTGTTCAGCGAGACGCGCGCCACCACGATCTGCGGGATGTAATTCAGGATGCTGGTGACCGGGCCGGTCACGTACAGCAGGGCCATGATCACGCCCAGCAGCTCGGTGTTGCTGACGGCGTGATAGTTGATGAAGATGTAGGTAATGGCGCCGATCACGAAGAAGCTGATCAAGTCGCCGTAGTTCATGGCCGCGCGCACGATGGTGAAGCCGCGCTTGTCGAGCTCCAGGATCTGCTGCTCATTGGCCAGCAGCAGGTCGCGGAAGAAGGCATGGCGCTTGCGCGCATTGAGCTTGAGCTCCTTGGCACCCTGGATCAGGCCGCGGATCGATTCCTGCAGCTCGTCGGCCACCTGGCGCGAACGGGTGAAGTAGCGGTTGCCGAAGAACATCGGGACCTGGTAGCTCACCACCCCGAACACGATGGCGCCCATCACGAACCAGAACACGGCGGCATTCATGTACAGCAGGAAGCCCAGCATGCCGACCAGGGTCACCACCGCGATCAGCAAGTCGGGCAGCATGCGCGCGCCCATCACGATGCGCGCCACGTCGGTGGTCAGGGCCGCGATCAGCTTGGGCGCGCCCATGCGCTCCAGCTCCACCAGCGGCGCGCGCGAGACGCGGTGATAGATGCGGATGCGCAGGTCGGTCGCCACGTCCATCGAAATGCGCAGCAGGCCGATCTGCGACACCGAGCGCGCCAGCAGGATGAAGACGCAGGTGGCAAGGAAGGCGCCGGCAAAGCGGTATTGCGCCACTTCGAAGCCGAGGAAGGTGTACAGCTCGGCGCCGGCGCTGGCGAAGCGGTCGCCGTCCGGCGCCACGCTGTTCAGCACCAGCGGGATCAGCAGCGCGTAGCAGATGCCGGCCAGCGCCCCCAGCACGATCGACAGGAACACCTGGTTGGGCGCCTTGCGGGTGAATGCATCAAACAGTGTCATTTCAGTTTCCTTGCACGGGATTGGGAGTCAGGGCCAGCACGCTGCCCTTGGCGGCATTGGCCTCGGCCAGGCTGCGGTACTGCGTGGCGCCGATCATGTCGTCGTAGTGCCTGCTCAGCGGATGGCCGGACTGGCCGGTGGAATTCAGGTACAGGTGCGGCCCGGCGCCCGGCTCCATCACCTGCCGGAAAGCGGCGCCGAAGCCTTGCACATAGCCTTTCGATGCCTGGAAGCTGGCGTTGGCCACGCTGACTGTGGCTGGCGCGCCGCCGCTGGCCAGCTGGCGGCCGTACACCAGGTCCATCAGCTTGACGTCGCTGAACGGCATGTGGCGGAAGTGGATCGCATGCAGGCTGCCCCAGCGCCAATCATCCATGTCGCTGCCGGCCAGCTTCTGCAGTTCGTCCAGGGCGCTGTCGAGCGACTTGGAGAGGGCCGCATCGCAGTTGCCGGCCACCGGCTGGCGGCACCACAACGCCTTTTGCGCGCCCAGTGCGTCGGCCACGGTGGCCGCGCCGGCGTTGGCCGCGGCAGCGCCGAGCAGGCCTTGCTGCACCTCGTGGTTCCAGAAGCCGCGCAAGCTGGGGCCAAACAGTTCGCGGCGCAGGTGGCTGGTCCAGGCCCAGTAGATGGCTGCCGCCTGGCTGTCCATGCCCATCACGCCATCCCAGCGCGCGAGGTAGGCCAGCGCGCGCTGCTGGCGCTCGTTGCGGCCGTGGTAGGCGGCCAGCAGCGGCAGCAGCTGGCGCGCTTCCAGGTTCAGCAGGTCGCCCTGCATGTGTTCCATGGTGGCCGGTGTCATCTTGCGCCCCGCCGCCACCTCGGCTGCCAGCATCTGTTCGATGCGCGCGGCACGCGCCGGCGGCGCCCAGTCGCCGGTGATGAAGTACGGGTAATCGTCGCCGGCCACCTTGTTGTTGGCCGAGACCAGGTAGCCGCGCTCCGGGTTCAGCGCATGCGGCATGGCTTCCGGCGGGATGTAGCCGGTCCAGCGGTAGTCGCCCGACCAGCCCGGCACAGGCAGGGCGCCCTGTCCGGCGGCGCGCAGTGGCACCCGGCCGGCGCCGGCATAGCCGATATTGCCGGCCTGGTCGGCGTACACCAGGTTCAGTGCCGGTGCCACATGGAAGCGCAGCGCGGCGCGGAAGCTGGTCCAGTCGCGGGCGCGGTTCAGGTGGAAGAACGATTCATAGGTGGTGTCGCCCTCTTCCAGCGCGGTCCAGCGCAGCGCCAGCGGCTGGTCGAAGCTGCCCACCACGTCGCCCACCAGCACGCCGTGCACCGATTCGCGCACCTGGATGCGCAGCGGCGCCACCGGCTCGCGCAAGGTGTGCGGGAATTCGGCGCGCACGCGCACCATCTCGGTCCGGGTCTCGAACTGGCGCCATTCCTTGCCGTCCTGGTAGCGCGTGGCATCGTGCGGATCGATGCGTTCGAAGAACAGGTCCTGCGCATCGGCCATCATATTGGTGCCGCCCCAGGCGATGTCGCGGTTCTTGCCGAACACCACCACCGGCATGCCGGGCAGGCTCATGCCCGCCACCTGCAGCTCGGGGCTGTGCTGGCTGACCGCGTACCACAGCGACGGCAGCTGCAGGCCCATATGCGGGTCGTTGGCCAGCAGCGGCTTGCCGTCGGCCGTCAGGCGCCCCGCGACCACCCAGGCATTGCTGCCCACCGCGCGTCCGCCAACCTGCAATTGCTCCTGCAAGGACTGCTGGACTTGCGACAGTCCCGCCAACTGGCGTCCGGCTTGCTCGCCGGGGCGCACGGTGACCGGCGCCTGCGCCGGATAGCCGGCGTACAGGGATTTCATCTGGGCCGCGTCGAGCACCTGCGCGGCGGCATAGCGCTCCAGCTCCTGGTCCAGGTTGCCGGCCAGCTGCAGCGCGAACAGCTTGACCAGCGCCAGCGAGTCGACCGGTTCCCAGCGCGCCGGCTGCACGTCCAGCGCCAGGAATTCCGGCGGCAGCGCCTGGCCCTGCGCCAGCCAGGCATTGACGCCGGCGGCATAGGCCTCCAGCGACGCGCGCGCCTCGCTGCCCAGGGCCGGCAGCGACTTCTCCGCCGCCCGGTACAGGCCCAGCGTGCGCAGCCAGACATCCTGCTTGACGGTCTTGCGCCCGAAGACTTCGGACAGGCGGCCTTGCGCCATGCGGCGCTGCACTTCCATCTGCCACAGCCGGTCCTGCGCGTGCGCATAGCCCATGGCGAAGTAGACGTCGTGCGCACTGCCGGCGCGGATAGCGACCGCGCCGTCGCGGTCTCGGGTAAGCGTGGTTTCGCCATCCAGGCCACGCACTTGCAGGCGCCCTTCGGCCTGCGCGCGGCTTGACTGCAGGTGCAGCACCAGCGCCGTGGCGCCAGCCAGCAGCGGCAGCAGGACGAGAAGGGTGAAACGGCTTAACAGGGGATAGTTTCGGAACACAATGTGCCTTCACAGTACTTGGTCATGCCAAGCACTGTAAGGACTTGCCGTTTCCCGCAACACTGTCAACATTTACAGCCCGCAGCGCCACGCCGGTGCACAGCGTGTGCGGATCGAGCCAGAAGAAGCGCACCGGCACCAGCTGGCCGCGTTCCAGGCCCGGCGCCAGGTCGGCCGCGCAACGCAGCAGCAGCACGCCGGCTGAAGGCGAGATGGCGCAGGCATGCGCGTCCTCGAAACCGATGTAGCGCCCGAGGCGATGGAAGGCCGCCTTGAAGAAGCTCTCCTTGGCTGAAAACGCCAACGTCAGCAAGGCTTCCTGCGGCAGGCGCGGCGCTCCCTGCAGCAGGCAGCCGAGTTCCTGCTGCGTGACCACGCTGCCCAGCAGCCATTCGCGCGCATCGGCCGCCACCAGCGATTCGATATCGATGCCGACTCCGCCCCACTCCGCGCCCGGCGCAACCATGGCTGCCGCATGGCTGGCCGTGTGGCTGATACTGCCCTGCAGCCCGGGCGGCCACAACGGCTCGCGCCAGGCCCCGCTGTCCACGCGGTGGCCGCGCCAGCCGAACGGCGCCAGCGCGGCTGCGGCACACAGGCGCCCGGCCAGGTACTCGGCCTGGCGCGTACGCACGCTGCGTTGCAGCTCGGGCGGGAACCCGATCGCATGTTGTTCGAACAGGGCCGGCAGGTAGGCGGCCCCGTCATAGCGCCCGAGCACGAATGCGAGCGCCTGCCCGCTGGTGGGCATGCTGTGGGCCGACAGCTCAATGAAGGCGCGGCCCGCGCCTGTCAGGGTATGGGGGAACATGCTCAGCATTACACCGCAAAGGCGGCGCGGCCGGCACTGTCAGTGTTGACAGCGCGTGCTAGAGCAGGCGCAGCATGGCGGCCTTGATAACGCCGGCAGTCTTGTTGGCAGCACCCAGCTTTTCGAGCGCATTGTTGACGTGGAAGTTGACGGTGCGTTCCGAGATATTCATGATCTCGCCCACCTCGCCCGAGGTCTTGCCGTCGGCAGTCCAGCGCAGCACCTCGATCTCGCGCTGGGTCAGTACCGGCGCCTCGAGCGCCGACTTGGCGGACACCAGGCGCGCCATGCCTTCGTGCGCCACCTGCACCAGCCAGGTCATTTTCAGCGACTGGGCGCGCAGCTCGGACTGGCTTAACGGGTCATGCGAACGCGCCAGCGTCAGCAGCCCGCCCACGCCCTTGGCGTCGTAGGACGACTGGGCCCAGCCCACGCGCAAGCCGTGCGCATGGGCATCGTCCCAGAAGGTGGGATTGGCCTTGAAAAGATCCTCGGTCCAGACCAGCGGCAGCACCGATTGCATACCGTGCGCCACGGTCGGGTCAGATGCCAGATAATTCTGTTCGGCATAGCGCTGCTGCCAGGCGCTCGAGTAGTTATTGCGCAGGTAGGTCTTGGGATTGGTCAGCGGCAATGGCATGCGCAAACCATAGGCGCAATAATCGAAGCCAAGGCTGCGGGCGGCTGCCTCCAGCACGGCAAACAGCTGATCTTCTGTCTGGGCAGTCAACAACGCCTGTAGCTGGCTTTCCTGCCAGTCTGAAAAATCCACCTCGCCTCCCTTCCAAAACTGACTTCACGTCAGTGATTCACTTATCGATGATAACGAGAAAATGGCTCCTGTCCGCAGTTTTTTGCAACATTTTCAGCCTGACAACAGAAATACAACGCATGTAACTGTCAAAGTTGACAGTTGCTTTTCCGGGCTGCCCGGCTTCAAATATCGAAACAAGACCCGATGACGGGCAAATTTCCTTCTAGAAAGCCTAGACAACCATGTTTGACACGGCTGATCTCCGCATGCCACTCCAGGCGCTGCAACAGCGTTGCCTGGAGCATTTGATTTCTGGTCTCGACGAAAACGACATGCCTCCGCCCACCGGCGAGGCCGCCATCCCCTGCCCGCTGACCGGCTACACCGAGTGGGTCAGCCAGGATCACCCTGCCCTCACCATCGGCTGGGACTGGGAATTGCAGGCCGGCCTGGACCGGGTCGCGCTGCGCCGCGTGGGCGAACCGCGCAGCAATATCTGCCTCGGCGCGCAGCCTGGCGATGCCTGCGACTGGCTGCAGAGCGATGCCTTGCTCAGTCGCTTTGTCGATGGTTACAATTGGCAAGATGAAACACTGCTGAATATTCAATCACGCTACCAAGCGTGATCCCGCCGCCCCCGCACCGCACCGGCTGTGCGGCAAATGCTTTTCCTTGGCACCAACATGCTAGCTTTATCACACGACGGTTACATCCGCATGACCCTGCTCCAACTGCAGGGCATTCCATTGCAGCACCTGCTGTCCGGCCTGGACGAGGATTGCTCGGCCACGATTGCCGGCTACACAGAATGGCTGAGCGAAGGACAACCCGCCATCACGCTGGGCTGGGACTGGTGCATGGTCGGCCATGCCAAGCTGCAGCGGGTCGACGAGCCGCGCAGCAACCTGATGCTGGTTGACGAGGCCGGCAGCGACCTCGGTTACGACGCCACGTTGGTGCTGCTGGGAAAGTTTGTCGATAGCATGGAGTGGCAAAAAACCACACTTTCCGCCCTGGAAGAGCGATATTCGGGCTGACCCCCTGTGCACAATTGCCCACCCGGACTGTCAGAACTTACAGTTCCAGCGCAGCGTTAAAAATAGTTCAATGACAGCTCACATCAACAGTACTCTTCTTTCCGGAGCAGGGCATGAATCGAATCGCGGGCAGCAGCAACACCATTGGCAAACAACTGTATACGCAAGTCGCACATTACCGCCACAAGGTCTTTATCGAGATGCTGGGCTGGGAGCTGGAAACGCGCAACGGCGAGGAACTTGACCAGTTCGACCGTCCCGACACGCTGTACGTGGTATCGCAGGACGACGATGGCAACGTCAATGGCTGCGCCCGCTTGCTGCCCACCAGCCAGCCTTACCTGCTGGGAGAAATCTTCCCGCAACTGATGAATGGCGCGGGCGTACCGTGCAGCGACGACGTCTGGGAGCTGTCGCGCTTTGCTGCAGTGGACTTCAACAGCCGCACGACCTCGGCGCTGTCGCAGTTCTCTTCGGAAGTTGCAGTGGAACTGTTGAAAGAATCGATTGCCTTCGCGGCTGCCAACGGCGCCAAGCGCCTGATCACGGTGTCGCCCATCGGCATCGAGCGCCTGCTGCGCCGCGCCGGCTTCCGCGCCCACCGTGCCGGTCCGCCAATGATCATCGACGGCCACCCTATTTTCGCTTGCTGGATCGAAGTCGCCTGAGCGCGCCTTCCCACTGACCTACCGGAAATGGCCCGCGGCTACGGCAGTAGTCGCGGGCCTCGGCTTTTCTGGCGCTTGCGTGGCTCCAGGAAAATCGCGCGCGATGGCCCTGCCAGGGCAACCGTGCACGGACTAAGATCTGGTATCACCTTTCGATGCCCGGGCCGTCACCATGAAAAATCTCATCATTGCGCTACTGGTCCTCTTCACCCACATCGATGTCCCGGCCGCCGCGCCTGCAGCGAACGATGGCCAACAGGACTTCAACTGGGAACTGGGAACCTGGGAAACAAAACTGCGCCGGCTCAGGCAACCGCTGGGCGGCAGCCAGGAATGGCTTGAGTATGCTGGCACAACGACCGTCAAGCCGTTGATGGAGAAGCGTGCCAATATCGTCGAATTCGATGTGCAGGGTCCTTCCGGGCGAATCTCGGGAGTATCGCTTCGCCTGTTCCAGCCCGCGACCAGGCAATGGACGCTACACTTCGCAAACTTGGCGAACGGTTCGATGACCGAACCAATGCAGGGCGGCTTCAAACACGGTCACGGCACCTTCTACGGCCAGGACACGCTCAATGGCCGCAAGATCCTGGTCCGGTTCCTGATCATTCCGGTCAGCCCCGACCAATGGCGCTTCGAGCAGGCCTATTCCCCTGATGATGGAAAAACCTGGGAGGACAACTGGATCGCGGTCGATACGCGCCAGCCGGTCCTCCCATCGCGTTAGCGCGTTAGCGCCTTAGCGCTTGCGCGGCGGCGGCAGGTCGGTGCAGACGCCTTCGTAGGCTTCCGCCGCCATGCCGATCGACTCGCCCAGGGTTGGGTGCGGGTGGATCGTCTTGCCGATGTCGATGCCATCGGCGCCCATCTCGATCGCCAGGGCGATTTCACCAATCATGTCGCCGGCGTGGGTGCCGACAATGGTGCCGCCGATGATGCGATGGGTCTCCGCATCGAACAGCAGCTTGGTGAAGCCTTCGTCACGGCCGTTGGCAACGGCGCGGCCGCTGGCTGCCCATGGGAAGTGGCCCTTCTCGACCTTGATGCCCTTGGCTTTCGCTTCATCTTCGGTGATGCCGGCCCATGCCACTTCCGGATCGGTGTAGGCCACCGACGGAATGATCTTCGCATCGAAGTGAGCTTTCTCGCCGTGGGCTGCTTCGGCGGCAACGTGTGCTTCGTGCACCGCTTTATGCGCGAGCATCGGCTGGCCGACGATGTCGCCGATGGCGAAGATGTGCGGTACGTTGGTGCGCATCTGGCTGTCGACGTTGATGAAGCCGCGGTCGGTCACGATCACGCCGGCCTTGTCGGCAGCCAGCTTCTTGCCGTTCGGGCTGCGGCCGACTGCGACCAGCACCATGTCGTACAGCTGCGGTTCCGGTGCCGTGGCGCCGGCTTCGGCTGCTTCGAAGGTGACCTTGATGCCTTCCGGCAGCGCTTCCACGCCGACGGTCTTGGTCTTGGTCATGATGCGGTCGAAGCGCTTCTCGTTGTACTTCTGCCAGACCTTGACGGCTTCGCGGTCGGCGCCTTGCATCAGGCCATCCATCATTTCGACCACGTCGATGCGCGCGCCGAAAGTGCTGTACACGGTGGCCATTTCCAGGCCGATGATGCCGCCGCCGATGACCAGCATCTTCTTCGGCATGAAGCGCAGCTCGAGTGCGCCGGTGCTGTCGACGATACGGTTGTCTTCTGGGACGAACGGCAGCTTCACCACGCTGGAACCGGCGGCGATGATGGCTTGCTTGAACTGCACGACCTTCTTGCTGCCGTCGGCCGCGCTGACTTCGATGTGGTTAGGGCTGAGGAACTGGCCCACGCCCTGCACCACGTTCACCTTGCGCATCTTGGCCATGCCGGCCAGGCCGGTGGTCATCTTCTTGATGACGCCTTCCTTGTAGCTGCGCACCTGGTCGATGTCGATGGTCGGCTTGGCGAAGGTGACGCCGTTCTTGGCCATGTGGCTGGTTTCGTCGACCACGGCTGCCAGGTGCAGCAGGGCTTTCGACGGAATGCAGCCCACGTTCAGGCAGACGCCGCCCAGGGTCGAGTACTTCTCGACCAGCACGGTGTTCATGCCCAGGTCCGCGGAGCGGAAGGCGGCGGAGTAGCCGCCAGGACCGCCACCCAGGACCATCATGTCGCAGGTGATGTCGACCTGGCCGGCGTAGCCGCCAGCCTGCGGCGCGGCCACGGGAGCAGCCGGTGCGGCTGGAGCAGCGGCCGGCGCCGGTGCTGCAGCGGCCGGCGCCGGTGCTGCAGCGGCCGGCGCTGCAGCAGGCGCAGGTGCGGCTGCCGGGGCAGCGGCTGAGCCGGCGGCTTCTTCCACCACCATCAGCGCGGAGCCTTCGCTCACCTTGTCGCCAACCTTGATCTTGAGTTCCTTGATCACGCCTGCGTGGGTCGATGGAATCTCCATCGATGCCTTGTCGGATTCGACGGTGGCCAGCGACTGGTCGACCTTGACGGTGTCGCCAACCTTGACCAGCAGCTCGATCACTTCAACGTCCTTGAAGTCGCCGATGTTCGGTACTTTAACTTCGATCATCGCGGCCTCCTTACAGCAGGATCTTGCGCATATCGGCCAGCACTTCGGCCAGGTATGCAGCGAAGCGGGCACCGGACGCGCCGTCGACCACGCGGTGGTCGTAGGACAGCGACAACGGCAGCATCAGGCGCGGCACAAACTGCTTGCCGTCCCATACTGGCTTCATGGAGGACTTGGACAGGCCGAGG
>Ga0209257_1004498_pt1 | contig 10743 bp, 10 predicted proteins | sample AraplaCvi_mCL_r2_FD_184277 | JGI IMG/M metagenome (GOLD analysis project Ga0209257, IMG submission 184277) | Arabidopsis root microbial communities from North Carolina, USA - plate scrape MF_Cvi_mCL_r2 (SPAdes) (version 2) | ecosystem: Host-associated > Plants > Roots > Endosphere | place: USA...
GGACCTCGGCCCGGAGCGGGCGCACACCTTCCAGTACGGTGTGGTCATCAACCCGCGCTGGGTGCCGAACCTCCAGATCTCGGCCGACTTCTTCAAGCTGAACCTGACGGACGCGGTGGGCTCGATCCCGATCAACACGCTGCTCGGGGCGCTCTGCTACGACGACGCGACCACTCCGGTGGCGTCGAACCGGTTCTGCCAGCAGATCCGTCGTGACGCCAACGGCGCCACCACCGGCACCGTCGGGGGCATCTCCGAAGTCGTCCTGGTCCAGCAGAACGTGGCGGCGACCAAGGTCGAGGGCTGGGACTACGCGGCCTCGTACCACTTCCAGACCGAGGACGTGTTCGGCCGCGACTACGGCGCGATCGCCCTGCGCGTCGACGCGACCTGGATGTACAAGTTCGTGTCGCAGGGCCTGCCCAACCAGGCGTTCACCCAGTTCGCCAACACCATCACCAACGGTACGCCGGAGTGGAAGGGCTCGGCCTCAGCGCGCTGGACGTACGACCAGTTCTCGTTCTCGTGGAGCACGATCTACTTCGGCTCGATGATCGCGAACCAGGTCCAGCAGGCGGGCGTCCTCGACCCGTACAAGACGGGCGACTACTTCCGTCACGACGTCCGCGTCACCTACCAGTTGAACGACGAGATCCGGCTGCGCGCGGGCGTGATCAACGCGTTCGACCGCAAGCCGCCGCGCCTGCCCGAGACCTATCTCGGCACGGGCACGGGCTCGTCGCAGTACGACAACGGTGGCCGGTTCTTCTTCATCGGCGCGAACATGGACTTCTAGGTCGGGGCGGCCGGCCCTCGGGCTCCGGCCAGCTCCCGAAGCGAGCAATGCGAAAGAGCCGCCGGGTCTCCCCGGCGGCTCTTTTCATATCGACCAACCCGTCGGCGGCGGGCTCCTAACCGTCCGGGGCATGCCGGCTCACGGGCGAAGACGGCGGAGCTTCGGGCGCGCCCGGCCCCGCCGCCCGCTGTTATTCCGCCGGCTGCAGCGTCTTGCGGACCACCGCGCCGCCCAGCCGGGCCGTGATGATCTCTTCCGCCTCGCGGACGATGCGGTGGATCAGCTCGGCGCAGGTGGGGATGTCGTGGATCAGGCCCTGGATCTGGCCGGCCGACCAGATGCCGTAGTCCGGATCGCCGGCTTCGTAGACCACCCGGCCCCGCGCCCCGGCCACCAGGTCCTTCACGTCCTCGAACTTGGCGCCGCCGGCCCGCTCGATGGCCACGACCTGGTCGCTGACGGCGTTCTTCGCCACGCGGGCGGTGTTGTGCATGGTGCGGAAGATCAGGTTGGTCTGCCGCTCGTCGTTGGCGACGATCTGCTCCTTCACCTTCTGGTGGATCGGGCTCTCGACGGTGGCCATGAAGCGGGTGCCCATGTTGATGCCCTCGGCGCCCAGCGCCAGGGCCGCCACCAGGCCGCGCCCGTCGCCGAAGCCGCCCGAGGCGATCATCGGGATCTTCACCTTGTCGGCCGCGGCCGGGATCAGGATCAGCCCGCCGACGTCGTCCTCGCCGGGGTGGCCGGCGCATTCCAGGCCGTCGATCGAGATGGCGTCGACGCCCATCCGCTCGGCCGACAGGGCGTGGCGGACCGCGGTGCACTTATGGATCACCTTGATCCCGTGCTCCTTGAAGTGGTCGACGTGCTCCTGCGGCTTGTAGCCGGCGGTCTCGACGATCTTGATCCCGCTGTCGATGATCGCCTGGCGATACTCGGCGTAGGGCGGCGGGGTGATCGCCGGCAGGATGGTCAGGTTTACGCCGAACGGCTTGTCGGTCAGCTTGCGCGCCCGCTCGATCTCGCGGCGCAGGTCGTCGGGGGTCGGCTGGGTGAGCGCGGTGATGAAGCCCAGGCCGCCAGCGTTGGCCACCGCGGCCACCAGCTCGGCCCGGCCCACCCACTGCATCCCGCCCTGGACGACCGGGTGCTCGATCCCGAAGGTCTCAGTGAAGCGCGTCCTGAGCGCCATTGGCTTCCTCCCAAACAGTTGTTCGGGACAGTTGAAACCCCAGACGCAGGGTCAAGCAAGGGCAGCGCGGCGTTGGGACCGCTACTGAATCCCGTTCCGCCCGATCGCGTAGAAGCGTTCCGCGCGCTTGGCCTTCAGCTCCTCGGCCGAAAGGCCGTCCAGGGCCTTCAGCTCTTCCTCGACCGCGTCGCCGACGGCGGTCATGGCGGCCTCGGGATCGGAATGGGCGCCGCCGGCGGGCTCGGGGATGATCCGGTCGACGATCTTGAGCTTCACGAGATCTTGCGCGGTGATCTTCATCGCCTTCGCCGCCTCGCCCGGCGTGCGGGCGCCGCGCCACAGGATCGAGTTGGCGCCCTCGGGCGGGATCACCGAATAGATGGCGTGCTCCAGGATAAGCACCCGGCTGCCGCAGGCGATGCCCAGCGCGCCGCCCGAACCGCCCTCGCCGGTCACCACGGCCACCATGGGGACTTCCAGCAGCAGCGCCTTCTCGGTGGAGCGCGCGATCGCCTCGGCCACGCCGCGCTCCTCGGACGCCATGCCCGGATAGGCGGCCGGCGTGTCGACGAAGCTGATGACGGGCAGCTTGAACCGCTCGGCCAGTTCGAACAGGCGCACGGCCTTGCGGTAGCCCTCGGGGCGCGCATAGCCGAAGTTGTGCTTCACGCGGGTGACGGTGTCGCGGCCCTTCTCGTGGCCCATGACCACCACCGGGCGGCCGCGGAACCGGCCGAGGCCGCCCATGATTGCCTGGTCGTCGGCGAACTTGCGGTCGCCGCGCAGCTCCTGGAACTCCTCGATCAGCGCATCGACATAGTCGACGAAGTGCGGCCGGTCGGGATGGCGCGCCACCTGGGTCTTCTGCCAGGCGTCGAGGTTGGCGTAGGCTTCGATGCGCAGCTCCTGCGCCCGGGCCCGCAGGGACTCCAGCTCCTCGTCCACGCCGCCGCCGGCGTTCTCCGAGAGTTTGGAGAGTTCCTCGATCTTGGCTTCGAGGTCGGCGATCGGGCGCTCGAACTCGAGGTAGTGCGCGGCCATCAGGCATCCGTCCGAAAGAGGCGACCGCCTCGGGAAGCGGCGGAAAGTAGGGCTGAACTGTCCCGCTCACAAGCGGCGAGCCCGAACGCCGGTTCCCCCTACGACGGAACACTCAAGCCTCAGGAGTCGTTTCGCGGGATCGAGTGGACCAGGAGCCTTGAGATGAGACACGTCCTAAAGATCAGTATGGCCTCGGCGCTGGCCCTCGCCACCGCCCTGCCCGTCGCCGCGCAGCAGTACCGCCCGACGCCGGAGTATCAGCGTCAGCAGGAAGTCTATGACGCGCAGCGTTCGCAGTACGAAGACCAGCGCGCGCAGTACGAGGACCGGCGCGAGGACTATCGGCAGACCCGCCGCAACTACCGCGAGGCGCGCCGCGACTATGAGCGCCGCCTGGCCGAATGGAACCGGGCGCAGGTCATCTACGACCGCCGCTATGGTTACGGTTCGTACGCCCGCCTCTATGCGCGCCCCGTTTGGGATCAGAACTACTGGACCAGCAATGAACCGCCGCCCTACGCCGGCTACTATGGCCGTTCCGCCTCGGCGACCGTCGTGCCGTGCGGCAGCCGCAGCAGCCGCGGCGGCAGCGACAACACGGTGGCCGGTGGCGTGCTCGGCGCCCTGGCCGGCGCGGTGCTCGGGTCACAGGTCGCCTCGCGCGGCGCGCGGACCGAAGGCGCCGTCCTTGGCGGCGTGGCCGGCGCGGTGATCGGCGGTTCGATCGGCAACTCGCGCGATAACGCGCGCGACAACGAATACAAGTGCGACAGCCGCGGCCCGTACTTCTCGTACAACGAGACGATGCCGTACCGCGAAGGCCGCAACCGCTACGCCTCGAGCTACGACTATGGCTACTACGAGCGTCAGCGCTGCCGCTTGGCCGCCGCGCCTGTCGACGCCTACGGCCGCGACCTCCGCTACGTCCGCGTCTGCCCGGACGACCAGGGCCGGTATCGGATCACAGGGTAATCAAGTCGGGTGGGGAATGCGCGTTCAAGCTCCGCGCTTGGACCTGAGTTCCCCACCCTGACGGCTTCGCCCTCTGTCCCTCCCCATTAAGGGAGGGACTACTTCTTCCGCGCCAGCGGGTGCCGGGTCTGGACGATCTCGCGCAGGCGGTCCGACGCCACGTGGGTGTAGATCTGGGTCGTGGCGATGTCGGCGTGGCCCAGCAGCTTCTGCACGACCCGCAGGTCGGCGCCGCCCTCCAGCAGGTGGGTGGCGAAGGCGTGTCGCAGCACGTGCGGGCTGACGCGCTCGGGGTCGATGCCGGCGCCGGCGGCGGCCTCGTCCAGCACCTGGGCGAACCGGCGAGGCGTCAGGCGGCCGGCCTTGCCGCGGGAGGGGAACAGCCACGGGTTGGACCGGTCGCCCTTGGGCAGGAACTTCGCCCGCACGCCCAGATACGCCTTCACCGCCGCCCGCGCCGCGTCGTTGAGCGGGGCCAGCCGTTCCTTGCCGCCCTTGCCCTTGACGATCAGGTACGCCGGATCGCGCTGCAGCGCCGCCAGCGGCAGGGCGGTCAGTTCCGAGATCCGCAGCCCGGACGCATAGGCCAGCTCGACCATGCAGCCGAACCGCAGGCCCTGGGCGCCGTCACGGGCGGCCGCGGCGCCGATCAGCCGATCCATTTCCTCGCGGCTCAGCACCCTGGGCAGCGGCCGGCCCTTCCTGGGCGCCTCGACGCGGCGGGACGGATCGTCGTCGCGCCAGCCCTCACCCAGGACAAACCGGTAGAACTGCCGCACGGCCGCCCGGCGACGGGCCGCGGTGGCCGGCGACAGGCCCCGCGCGCCCAGATCCGCGAAATAGGCCTCGATGTCCTCGGCCGTGGCCTCGGCGAGCCCGCGGCCGCGGGTGGCCAGGTAGCCGCCGGCGTCGGTGAGGTCGCGGGAATAGGCCGAGAGCGTGTTACGGGCCGCAGCCCGCTCCACCGCCATCATCTCCAGGAAGGCCTCGGCCCACGCAGCGCCCTTCGAGCTCATTTCAGGCCTGCCAGGCCCTCGAGCACGAACAGACGCGCGTCGTCGGCCAGGCCGACGCGGATCAGGGTGCGGACGATGCGCACGCGGTCGCCCAGCGCCGGGCCCGCGGCGCCGGCGTCGGCGCAGGTCCAGAGCGCGAGCAAGGCCGCCTCGCCGATCCGGCGGCTGTCGGCCGCGGCTTCCAGCGCCAGGTTGCGGCCGGCCGGGGCCTTGCCCTCGGGCGTGGCGAAGGCGGACACCCGGGCGCGGTCCGGGCCCGGCAGGTCGTTGGCCAGGGCGGCGAGCAGCACTGCGGCCGCCTGCAGCCGGGGCTTCGCCTTGGGGTCGGTCGAATCGGCCGCCGCGGCGATCAGGGCGGACACACCGGTCTCGGGCGGCAGGCCGGAGACCACCGCCTGGCCCAGGCCGCCGATCTGGCCGTCGATGAGGCTCGTGTCGAACTTGGGCGGAAGGGGCTCGGCGCCGGACAGGGCGGCGGCGACCGCCGGGCCGGGCTTGGCCGCCGTGGTGTCGAGCTTGAGGCTCTTGGACAGCGCCAGGTCCAGGCCGTTGCGCAGCGACGCCGCGCCGGGCGCGGCGCCCGAGAGCCGGGCGGCCATCAGCCGGCCGTAGACGGCGTCGCGGGCCTGGGCCTGGGCCAGGTCGAAGGTGAGCTGGGCCTGCGCCGTCTGCCCTGCCTCGACCTGGCAGAAGGCGCGCAGGCGCAGCCAGTAGGCGTCGCCCCGCCCGTTGGAGAGCCCCTGGGCGATCGAACAGGCCCGCGCGGCGTCGCCGGCCAGCAGCGCGGTCTCGGCGGCGGCCTGCGCGAGGGCGGCGTTGCGGTCGACTCCGGGCGCCCGGTCCAGGATGCGCGCGGCGGCGCCGACGTCGCCCAGGGCGATCAGAGCGCTGGCCCGCGCCCCCGAGAGCGCCTCGTCGCGGGCCGAGCCGTCCGGCCCTCTCGCCCCGGTGGCCAGGACGCGACGCGCCAGCGAGGCCGCGGCCGGCGACAGCGGTTTCGAGGCCAGCAGCGGCAGCACCGCGCGGGCGGTCTCCACCGGGGTCCCCTGCCACAGGTCGGCGGGCAAGCCGGTGTCCCGGCCAGGCGTCGAGAAGGCGTCTGGAGCGGCGAGTTGGATGACCTGCACCTGCGCCTGGGCGGGCGCCGCCGCGAAGATCAGGAGGCCTGCGAGAAGGGCGATGCGCGACATGGCCGCCAGCTTACCCATGGCCGCACGTTGGCGCGAGTGCGCAGGCTCGTGTAAAGGCTGCGCCGTTGATGGACCGCTACGAACCGCTCCGCCGCCGAACCATCGCGCTTGTGGGCCTCATGGGCGTCGGCAAGTCGAGCGTGGGCCGCCGCTTGGCCAATGCGCTGGGCCTGCCTTTCCGTGACGCGGACACCGAGGTGGAGGCCGCGGCCGGCCGCTCCATTCCCGAGATCTTCGCCGACCTGGGCGAGCCGGCGTTCCGCGACGGCGAGCGCCGGGTGATCGGCCGCCTGCTGGAGGGCCCGCCGCACGTGCTGGCCACCGGCGGCGGCGCGTTCATGAACCTGGAGACCCGGGCCCTGATCAAGGAGCGCGCGCTGTCCATCTGGCTGAAGGCCGACCTGGAGGTCCTGGCGCGCCGCGTCGGGCGCAAGGACAGCCGCCCGCTGCTGGCCGGCAAGGACCCGATGGAGGTCCTGCGCGCCCAGGCCGAGGCGCGGTATCCGGCCTATGCCGAGGCCGACATCACCGTGGAGACCGGCGACGCCGCGCACCACATCACCGTGGGCCAGGTGATCGAGGCCATGTCGCAATACCTGGGCGAGTCCTGCAAATGAGCCGAACCGTTCCCGTGGGCCTGGGCGACCGGGCCTATGACGTGCTGGTGGGCGAGGGCCTGTTGGACGCGGCCGGCCGGCTGATCGCCCCGTTCCAGAAGCGCGGCCGCACGGCCGTGGTGTCGGACGAGACGGTCTGGCGCCTGCACGGCGAACGCCTGACGGCGGCGCTGAGGGCCGCCGGGATCGAGGCCCTGCCGGTGATCGTGCCGCCGGGCGAGCAGACCAAGAGCTTCGAGGGCCTTGCCGACGTTTCCGACCGCCTGCTGGCCCTGGAACTGGACCGCGGCGACCTGGTCACGGCCTTCGGCGGCGGCGTGGTGGGCGACCTCGCGGGCTTCGCGGCGGCGATCTACAAGCGCGGCATCGACTTCGTGCAGATCCCCACCACCCTGCTGGCCCAGGTCGACTCGTCCGTGGGCGGCAAGACCGCCATCGACACCCCGCGCGGCAAGAACCTGGTGGGCGCGTTCCACCAGCCGAGGCTGGTGCTGGCCGACCTCTCGGTGCTGGGCACGCTGTCGGCGCGCGAGATGCGGGCGGGCTACGCCGAGGTGATCAAGTACGGCCTGCTGGGCGACCGGGATTTCTTCGAGTGGCTGGAGGCCAACGGCGCGGCGGTGCTGGCCCGCGAACCGGCGGCGCTTTCCCACGCGGTCGCGCGTTCCATCGAGATGAAGGCCGAGATCGTCGCCGAGGACGAACGCGAGCAGGGCCGCCGCGCGCTGCTCAACCTCGGCCACACCTTCGGCCACGCGCTGGAGGCCGAGACCGGCTACGGCGACGCCCTGCTGCACGGCGAGGCCGTCGGCGCGGGCATGGCGCTGGCGTTCCGCTTCTCCGCGCGCCAGGGCCTGGTCACCGGCCAGGACGCCGAGCGCGCCACGCGCGGGATCGCCGCGTCCGGCCTGCCGACCACCCTGGCCGAGGTCGCCGGCCATCCGTTCGGCGCCACCCGCCTGGTGGCCAGCATGGGCCAGGATAAGAAGGCCGAGGGCGGCCGCCTGACCTTCATCCTCGCCCGCGGCCTGGGCGAGGCCTTCGTCGCCAAGGACGTGGATGCGACCGCCGTGCGCGACTTCCTGGTCGCCGAAGGCGCCCGACCATGATCTGGGCCCTGTTCGCGGCGCTCGCGCCGTCGCTGCTGATCCTGCTGACGCTGTCGGCCCTGCTCTCAGCCGCCGAGACCTCTATGACCGCCGCCAGCCGCGGTCGCCTCCACCAGCTGGAACGCGAGGGCGACCATGCGGCCCGGCGGATCAACCGGCTGCTCTCCAACCAGGAGACGATGATCGGGGCCATCCTGCTGGCCAACAACGTCATCAACATCGGCGCCTCGGCCCTGACCACCAGCGTGCTGTCGGTGGCCTTCCCCGGACCGCTGGGCGCCCTGATCGCCACGGTGGTGATGACCGTGCTGGTGGTGATCTTCTCCGAGATCCTGCCCAAGACGCTGGCCATCGCCCGCGCCGACGACGTCGCCCGCACGCTCTCGATCCCGACCTACTGGGTGGTGCGCATCTTCGGCCCGCTGGCCGACGGGGCGCAGTGGGTCGTGCGCCTGACGCTCAGGCCCTTCGGCATCAAGCTGGACGCCGGGACGGACGTGCTGGCCGCCCACGAGGAGATCCGGGGCGCGGTGGAGTACCACCACTCCGAAGGCCTGGTGGAAACCCGCGACCGCTACATGCTGGGCGGGGTGCTGGACCTGGGCGAGATGGACGTCTCCGAGGTCATGGTCCACCGCCGCTCCATGGAGACGGTGGACGGCTCCATGAGCCCGCGCGAGATCGTCGCCGAGACCCTGGCCAGCCAGCACAGCCGCGTGCCGATCTACCGCGACGAGCCGGAGAACGTGGTGGGCGTCCTGCACGTGAAGGACCTGCTCAGGGCCATCACCGACGCCGACGGCCGGATCGACGAGCTGGACGTGGGCGCGATCCTGCGCGAGCCGTGGTTCATCCCCGAGACCACCACCCTGAAGGACCAGCTCGCCGCCTTCCTGAAGCGCCAGAACCACTTCGCCCTGGTGGTGGACGAATACGGCGCCCTGCAGGGCCTGGTCACCCTGGAGGACATCCTCGAGGAGATCGTCGGCGAGATCGAGGACGAACACGATGTGGTCGCCGCGGGCGTCAAGCCGGCCGAGGGAGGCGGAGTGATCGTCGAGGGCTCGGTGAGCATCCGCGACCTCAACCGCGCCATGAACTGGGACCTGCCGGACGACGAGGCGGTCACCGTCGCCGGCCTGCTGATCCACGAGGCCGAGGCGATCCCCGAGGTGGGCCAGACCTACACCTTCCACCGCCACCGCTTCCGCGTGGAGGCCCGCAAGGGCGCCCGCATCACCTCGCTGAAGGTCGAGCCCCTGCCCCGCGAAGACGACGGGGAGTAGTCGCCTTCGCGAAGGCGCGTCAGCGCCGCCAGCGGCCGCCGCCGAGCGGGCTCAGCCCTCGCGGTAGTAGGGCTCGACCGGGCCTTGCAGTTTCATGGTCAGCTGGTTCCCGTGGCGGTCCTTGGAGGCGCCGACGGCCAGCCGCACCCAGCCCTCGCTGACGCAGTATTCCTCGACGTTGGTCTTGTCCTGGCCCTTGAAGCGCACGCCCACGTTCCGCTGCAGGACGTCGGCGTCGTAGTAGGGGCTCTTCGGGTCCACCGACAGGCGGTCGGGCAGGGCCGGAGGTGTCTCTTCGCTCATGGCGGGGAGTTCGCATAGACGTGGGCCGTATTCAAGGCGCTGCCGCGGGCTCCGCCTGGGCGGCCTCCAGCGCGGCGGCCAGCCGGGCCATCACCGCCGGGGTCAGGGCGCGCCCGTGGTCCGGGTCGATGGAGAGGCCCTGGATGCTGACGCCGGCGAACAGCGTGCCGACCTCCGGATCGCGCATCCGCTCCGACAGGCCGGGGAGGTGCTCGTCGAGGAACGCCAGGGTGCGTGGGTCCTCCATCAGCTCATGGATCGGCGTGTCGAGGGTGTATTTCGGGTGCGGCCTGGCCGGCGCGGCGGCCGGGGGCGCGGCGGGCTGGGCTGCCACCGGACCCGTCGTGAACACCAGGGCCGCAAGCGCCAGGGCGACTGTTCGCATGGTCGTCTCCTCCCTTCGCCAATCTACGCCCGAGGGCCGGCGGGCGGATTGCCAAGCGCGTTTCAACCCTGTTCAACAACGGCCATGAAACTCGCCACTGCCGCGCTTGCGGCCCTGCTCGCCGCCTCGCCCGCCATGGCCGAAAAGCTCTCCGCCCAGCGCATCTTCGAAAGCCCCGACATCTCCGGCCCCCGCGCCCGGGGGGTGAAGCTGTCGCCGGACGGCAAGTCGGTGACCTACATCAAGACCCGCGCCGACGATCTCACCATCACCGACCTGTGGATCGCCGACGTGGCCGGCGGCGAGCCGCGCCTGCTGCTGGACGGCAAGCAGCTGGCGCCCGCCGAGCGCGAACTGTCCGAGGCCGAGAAGGCCCGCCGCGAGCGGGCCGGCGTCGCCACCCGCGGCGTGGTCGACTACGACTGGGACGACCAGGGCAAGGCGATCCTGGCCCCTGTCGAGGGCGACGTCTGGGTCTACGACGTGGCCGCGAAGAAGGCCCGCCAGCTCACCAAGTCGCCCGGCGACGAGATTGACGCGAAGATCTCGCCTCGCGGCGGCTTCGTCTCCTACGTCCGCGACGACAACCTCTATGTCACGCCCACCGCCGGCGGGCCCGAGCGCGCCCTGACCGAGGGCGGGACCGAGCTGAAGAGCTGGGCCACCGCCGAGTTCATCGCCCAGGAGGAGATGGACCGTTCCACCGGCTACTGGTGGAGCCCGGACGACAAGGCCATCGCGCTGGCCTTCGTCGACCAGACCGGCGTCGACATCGTCGACCGCCCCGAGGTGAACGCCACCGGCGCCCGCGTCGTGCCCCAGCGCTATCCCCGCCG
>Ga0209257_1004503_pt1 | contig 10732 bp, 4 predicted proteins | sample AraplaCvi_mCL_r2_FD_184277 | JGI IMG/M metagenome (GOLD analysis project Ga0209257, IMG submission 184277) | Arabidopsis root microbial communities from North Carolina, USA - plate scrape MF_Cvi_mCL_r2 (SPAdes) (version 2) | ecosystem: Host-associated > Plants > Roots > Endosphere | place: USA...
GGTCGACGACATCGACCACCTGGGCAACCGTCGCGTGCGTTCGGTCGGCGAAATGGCCGAGAACGTGTTCCGCGTGGGCCTGGTCCGCGTCGAGCGCGCGGTCAAGGAGCGCCTGTCGATGGCCGAGAGCGAAGGCCTGACCCCGCAGGAACTGATCAACGCCAAGCCGGTGGCCGCCGCGATCAAGGAGTTCTTCGGTTCCAGCCAGCTGTCGCAGTTCATGGACCAGAACAATCCGCTGTCGGAAGTCACGCACAAGCGCCGCGTCTCGGCCCTGGGCCCGGGCGGCCTGACCCGCGAGCGCGCCGGCTTCGAAGTACGCGACGTGCATCCGACCCATTACGGCCGCGTCTGCACCATCGAGACTCCTGAAGGTCCGAACATCGGCCTGATCAACTCGCTGGCCGTGTACGCGCGCACCAACAGCTACGGCTTCCTGGAAACCCCGTACCGCAAGGTCGTGGCCGGGCAGATCACCGACGAGATCGAATACCTGTCGGCGATCGAGGAGAACGAGTTCGTCATCGCCCAGGCCAACGCCCTGCACGATGACAGCAGCCGTCTGACCGAGCAGTTCGTGCCGTGCCGCCATCAGGGCGAGTCGCTGCTCAAGCCGCCGGGCGAAGTCGACTTCATGGACGTGTCGCCGATGCAGACCGTGTCCATCGCGGCCGCGCTGGTTCCGTTCCTCGAGCACGATGACGCAAACCGCGCGCTCATGGGCGCCAACATGCAGCGCCAGGCGGTACCGACGCTGCGTGCGCAGAAGCCGCTGGTCGGCACCGGCATCGAGCGCGCCGTGGCCCGCGACTCCGGCGTGACCGTCAACGCGCGCCGCGGTGGCGTGATCGAACAGATCGACGCCGCGCGCATCGTGGTCAAGGTCAAGGAAAGCGAAATCGGCGACAGCACCGACGCCGGCGTCGACATCTACAACCTGATCAAGTACACCCGTTCCAACCAGAACACCTGCATCAACCAGACCCCTCTGGTGAACGTGGGCGACGTGATCGAGCGCGGCGACGTGCTGGCCGACGGTCCCTCGACCGACATCGGCGAGCTGGCCCTGGGCCAGAACATGCTGATCGCGTTCATGCCTTGGAACGGCTACAACTTCGAAGACTCCATCCTGCTCTCCGAGCGCGTGGTGGAAGAGGATCGTTACACCACCATCCACATCGAAGAACTGACCTGCGTCGCGCGCGACACCAAGCTGGGCCCGGAGGAAATCTCCGCCGACATCCCCAACGTTTCCGAGCAGGCGTTGAATCGCCTGGACGAATCCGGCGTGGTGTACATCGGCGCCGAAGTGCGCGCCGGCGACATCATGGTCGGCAAGGTCACGCCGAAGGGCGAAAGCCAGCTGACCCCGGAAGAGAAGCTGCTGCGGGCGATCTTCGGCGAGAAGGCCTCCGACGTTAAGGACAGTTCGCTGCGCGTGCCCCCGGGTATGGACGGCACCGTCATCGACGTGCAGGTCTTCACCCGCGACGGCATCGAGAAGGACAAGCGCGCCCGCCAGATCGAGGAAAACGAGATCAAGCGCGTCAAGAAGGACTTCGACGACCAGTTCCGCATCCTCGAGAACGCGATCTTCGCGCGCCTGCGTCCGCTGCTGGTGGGCAAGGTGGCCAACGGCGGCGCGGGCCTGAAGAAGGGCGACAGCATCACCGACGCCTACCTGGACGGGCTGAAGAAGGCCGACTGGTTCGCCATCCGCATGAAGGACGACGACGCCTCCGACGCCATCGAGCGCGCGCAGAAGCAGATCCAGGCGCACGAAAAGGAGTTCGAGCGTCGCTTCGCCGACAAGCGCGGCAAGATCACCGCCGGCGACGACCTCGCCCCGGGTGTGCTGAAGATGGTCAAGGTGTACCTGGCCGTGAAGCGCCGCATCCAGCCGGGCGACAAGATGGCCGGCCGTCACGGCAACAAGGGCGTGGTTTCGACGATCGTTCCGGTCGAAGACATGCCGTACGCCGCCGACGGTCGCACCGTCGACATCGTGCTGAACCCGCTGGGCGTGCCTTCGCGTATGAACATCGGGCAGATCCTGGAAGTGCATCTGGGCTGGGCCGCCAAGGGCCTGGGCCACAAGATCCAGAAGATGCTCGACGCCCAGGCCAAGATCGCCGACCTGCGCAAGTTCCTGGACCAGATCTACAACCACGATCTGAAGCTGGGCGAACAGCGCGTCAACCTGGGCGAGTTCAGCGACGATGAGCTGCTGAAGTTGGCTGGCAATCTGACCGACGGCGTGCCGATGGCCACGCCGGTGTTCGACGGCGCGGCCGAGGCCGAGATCAAGCACATGCTTGCGCTCGCCGACCTGCCGATCAGCGGCCAGACCCAGCTGTACGACGGCCGCACCGGCGAGGCGTTCGACCGCCAGACCACCATCGGCTACATGCACATGCTGAAGTTGAACCACCTGGTGGACGACAAGATGCACGCGCGTTCGACCGGTCCGTACTCGCTCGTCACCCAGCAGCCGCTGGGCGGCAAGGCGCAGTTCGGCGGCCAGCGCTTCGGCGAAATGGAAGTCTGGGCGCTGGAGGCATACGGCGCCGCGCACACCCTGCAGGAAATGCTGACGGTCAAGTCGGACGACGTGCAGGGCCGCAACCAGATGTACAAGAACATCGTCGACGGCGAACACGAGATGGTCGCGGGCATGCCGGAATCCTTCAACGTCCTCGTCAAGGAAATCCGCTCGCTGGCCATCAACATGGAGTTGGAAGAGTAAGGGCGGGGAATGGGGAATCGGGGATAGGGAGTCGCAGAAGCAACCACAGACTGCGATTCACCGAAAGCCCGTCTCCCCGCTTCCATCCATTCCCGATTCTCTATTCCCGATTCCCGTCTCCAACGGAGAAACAAAATGAAAGACCTACTGAACCTCTTCAACCAGCAGCGCCAGTCGCTGGACTTCGACGCCATCAAGATCGCGCTGGCATCGCCCGATCTGATCCGCTCGTGGTCCTTCGGCGAAGTGAAGAAGCCGGAAACCATCAACTACCGTACCTTCAAGCCCGAACGCGACGGCCTGTTCTGCGCCGCCATCTTCGGACCGATCAAGGACTACGAGTGCCTGTGCGGCAAGTACAAGCGCATGAAGCACCGCGGCGTGGTCTGCGAGAAGTGCGGCACGGAAGTGACCCTGGCCAAGGTGCGCCGCGAGCGCATGGGCCACATCGACCTGGCCTCGCCGGTCGCGCACATCTGGTTCCTCAAGTCGCTGCCCTCGCGCATCGGCCTGATGCTGGACATGACCCTGCGCGATATCGAGCGCGTGCTGTACTTCGAAGCCTACGTGGTCACCGAGCCGGGCCTGACCCCGCTCGAGCGCCGCCAGCTGCTGACCGAAGAGCAGTTCATGACCGCGCGCCAGGAATACGGCGACGACTTCGACGCCGCCATGGGCGCCGAGGCGGTCTACGACCTGCTGCGCACGATCGACCTGCAGTCGGAAATGGTGAACCTGCGCGAAGAGATCGCCAGCACCGGTTCGGAAACCAAGCTCAAGCGCCTCACCAAGCGCATCAAGCTGGTCGAGGCCTTCCTGGAATCGGGCAACCGTCCGGAGTGGATGGTGATGACCGTGCTGCCGGTGCTGCCGCCGGACCTGCGTCCGCTGGTGCCGCTGGACGGCGGCCGCTTCGCGACCTCCGACCTCAATGACCTGTACCGCCGCGTCATCAACCGCAACAACCGTCTGCGCCGCCTGCTGGAGCTCAACGCCCCGGACATCATCGTGCGCAACGAAAAGCGCATGCTGCAGGAATCGGTCGACGCCCTGATGGACAACGGCCGTCGCGGCCGCGCCATCACCGGCACCAACAAGCGCCCGCTGAAGTCGCTGGCCGACATGATCAAGGGCAAGCAGGGCCGCTTCCGCCAGAACCTGTTGGGCAAGCGCGTCGACTACTCCGGCCGTTCGGTGATCGTGGTCGGCCCGTACCTCAAGCTGCACCAGTGCGGCCTGCCGAAAAAGATGGCGCTCGAGCTGTTCAAGCCGTTCGTGTTCGCCAAGCTGCAGCGTCGCGGCCTGGCCACCACCATCAAGGCCGCCAAGAAGCTGGTCGAGCGCGAAGAAGCCGAAGTCTGGGACATCCTGGAAGAAGTCATCCGCGAACATCCGGTGCTGCTGAACCGTGCGCCGACCCTGCACCGTCTGGGCATCCAGGCATTCGAGCCGGTATTGATCGAAGGCAAGGCCATCCAGCTGCATCCGCTGGTCTGCACCGCGTTCAACGCCGACTTCGACGGCGACCAGATGGCCGTGCACGTTCCGCTGAGCCTCGAGGCCCAGCTGGAAGCGCGCGCGCTGATGATGTCCACCAACAACATCCTGTCGCCGGCCAACGGCGAGCCGATCATCGTGCCGTCGCAGGACGTGGTGCTGGGTCTGTACTACATGACCCGCGCGCTGGAAAACAAGAAAGGCGAGGGCATGGCCTTCGCCAACATCGCCGAAGTCAAGCGCGCCTACGACAACCGTGCGGTCGAACTGCACGCCAAGGTCAAGGTCCGCATCACCGAAGTGACCACCAACGACGACGGCAGCAAGTCCAGGCAGGCCAGCATCGTGGAAACCACGATCGGCCGCGCGCTGCTGGCCGAAATCCTGCCGGAAGGCCTGCCGTTCGCGCTGGCCAACACCGAGTTGAACAAGAAGGCCATCAGCCGTCTGATCAACTCCAGCTACCGCATGCTGGGCCTGAAGGACACGGTCGTGTTCGCCGACAAGCTGATGTACACCGGGTTCGCGTACGCAACGCGCGCCGGCGTCTCCATCGGCATCGACGACATGCTGATCCCGGTCGAGAAGAAGGGCATCCTGGGCGAAGCCGAAGCCGAAGTGCTGGAGATCCAGGAGCAGTACCAGAGCGGTCTGGTCACCGCCGGCGAGCGCTACAACAAGGTGGTCGACATCTGGTCGCGCACCAACGAGCGCATCGCCAAGGCGATGATGGACACCATCGGTACCGACAAGGTGCAGAACGCCAAGGGCGAGACCATCAACGAGAAGTCGATGAACTCGCTGTACATCATGGCCGACTCCGGCGCCCGTGGTTCGCAGGCGCAGATCCGCCAGCTGGCCGGCATGCGCGGCCTGATGGCCCGTCCCGATGGCTCGATCATCGAGACGCCCATCAAGGCGAACTTCCGCGAAGGCCTCAACGTGCAGGAGTACTTCAACTCCACCCACGGTGCCCGTAAGGGTCTGGCCGATACCGCGCTGAAGACCGCCAACTCCGGTTACCTGACCCGTCGCCTGGTCGACGTGGCCCAGGACGTGGTGATCACCGAGGTCGACTGCGGCACCAAGGAAGGCCTGACCATGACCCCGATCGTGGAAGGCGGCGACGTGGTCGAGCCGCTGCGCGAGCGCGTGCTGGGCCGCATCGTGGCCGAGGACGTGTTCCTGCCGGGCAACGACGAAGATCCCATCGTCACCCGCAACACGCTGCTCGACGAAGCGTGGGTGCAGAAGCTGGAAGACGCCGGCGTGCAATCGCTGAAGGTGCGCTCCACCATCACCTGCGAATCCGACTTCGGCGTGTGCTCGCACTGCTACGGTCGCGACCTGGCCCGTGGCCACATCGTCAACATCGGCGAAGCGGTCGGCGTCATCGCCGCCCAGTCGATCGGCGAGCCCGGCACCCAGCTGACCATGCGTACCTTCCACATCGGTGGTGCGGCTTCGCGTGCGGCGGCGGTGGACAACATCACGGTCAAGACCACCGGCTCGATCAAGTTCAACAACCTGAAGTTCGTCGAGCACGCCAACGGCCACCTGGTGGCGGTGTCGCGTTCGGGCGAACTGTCGGTGCTGGACGGTCACGGTCGCGAGCGCGAGCGTTACAAGCTGCCTTACGGCGCCACCATCACCGTCAAGGACGGCGCGGCCATCAAGGCCGGCCAGTCGGTCGCCAACTGGGACCCGCATAACCACCCGATCGTGTCGGAAGTGGCCGGTTTCGTGCGCTTCGTGGACTTCGTCGACGGCATCACCGTGATGGAGAAGACCGACGACCTGACCGGTCTGGCCTCGCGCGAGATCACCGATCCCAAGCGCCGCGGTTCGATGGGCAAGGACCTGCGCCCGGTCGTGCGTATCGTCGACAAGGCCGGCAAGGACCTGAACATCCCGGGCACCGATCTGCCGGCCCAGTACCTGCTGCCGCCGCGCTCCATCGTCAACCTGCAGGACGGCGCCGCCGTCGGCGTGGGCGACGTGGTCACCAAGGTGCCGCAGGAAGCGTCCAAGACCCGCGACATCACCGGTGGTCTGCCGCGCGTGGCCGACCTGTTCGAAGCGCGCAAGCCCAAGGATCCGGCGATCCTGGCCGAGCGCTCGGGCATCATCAGCTTCGGCAAGGACACCAAGGGCAAGCAGCGCCTGATCATCAAGGACACCGATGGCAGCGAACACGAGGAGCTGATTCCCAAGTTCCGCCAGATCATCGTGTTCGAAGGCGAGCACGTGGCCAAGGGCGAAACCGTGGTGGACGGCGAACCGTCGCCGCAGGACATCCTGCGCCTGCTGGGCGTCGAGCCGCTGGCCGCCTATCTGGTCAAGGAAATCCAGGACGTCTACCGCCTGCAGGGCGTCAAGATCAACGACAAGCACATCGAGGTGATCACCCGCCAGATGCTGCGCAAGGTCGAGATCACCGACGCCGGCAACACCAAGTACCTGCACGGCGAACAGGCCGAGAAGCAGCGGGTGCTGGAGGAGAACGTCAAGATCCTGGCCAAGAACGAGCTGCCGGCCAAGTACGACCCGGTGCTGCTGGGCATCACCAAGGCCTCGCTGGCCACCGAGTCGTTCATCTCGGCCGCTTCCTTCCAGGAAACCACCCGCGTGCTGACCGAGGCTGCCGTCCGCGGCACCCGCGACAACCTGCGCGGCCTGAAGGAAAACGTGATCGTCGGCCGTCTGATCCCGGCCGGCACCGGCCTGACCTACCACGCCAGCCGTCGCCGCAACGCCTCGGGCCTGACCGAGTCGGAGATGGAAGCCCTGGTTTCCCCCGCCCCGGCCGAGACCCCCGCAGCCGAGCCGGTGGCCGCCGTCGAACCGGTTGCCAGCAGCGAAGAGTAAGCAGCACCAGGCCCTCCCGGCCATGGCCGGGCAGGGTAGCCAAGCGTCGTATTGATGAAAGCCGGGGCGCAGGAAGCGCCCCGTGTTCCGGCCCAGGAGGGCCAGCAGGCTGGACCCGTCGGTTGACGGAGTTTTAACCTGCCAGCTATACTTTCCTGTCTCGGCGGGCCGTCATGCGGCCTGCCGTCATTTTCACGCACAAGGCTCCGGCCTTACATCCGAAGAATCCATAAAGATGGCAACGATCAACCAGCTCGTCCGCAAGCCGCGGCAGGCCCCCACCTACAAGAGTCAGTCGCCCGCGCTGGACAAGTGCCCGCAGCGTCGCGGCGTGTGCACGCGCGTCTACACCACCACCCCGAAGAAGCCGAACTCGGCGCTTCGCAAAGTGGCCAAGGTGCGCCTGACCAACCAGGAAGAAATCATCAGCTACATCGGTGGTGAAGGCCATAACCTGCAGGAGCACTCCGTGGTGCTGGTGCGCGGCGGCCGCGTCAAGGATCTTCCGGGTGTGCGTTACCACACCGTTCGCGGCTCGCTGGACGCCTCGGGTGTCGCCAAGCGCCGCCAGGGCCGTTCCAAGTACGGCGCCAAGCGTCCGAAGTCCTGATCACGCGCGTTTCGCCCCGTCGAAACGCCAAACCACAGATTTGAATAGGTAAGTAGACCATGTCGCGTAAAGGCTCAACTCCACAGCGTACCGTCCTGCCGGACCCCAAGCACGGCAGCCACACCATCGCCCGTTTCATCAACATGGTCATGTACAGCGGCAAGAAGTCCGTCGCTGAAAAGATCGTGTACGGCGCCATGGACGTGATCAGCGAAAAGAACCCCAACGCCCTCGAGCTGGTCGAGAAGGCGCTGGACAACATCTCGCCGACGGTCGAAGTGAAGTCGCGTCGCGTCGGCGGCGCCACCTACCAGGTGCCGGTCGAAGTGCGTTCGTCGCGCCGTCTGGCGCTGGCCATGCGCTGGTTGATCGAGTCGGCCCGCAAGCGCGGCGAAAACTCGATGCCGCGCAAGCTGGCGGCCGAACTGCTGGACGCCTCGGAAAACCGCGGCGGCGCCATCAAGAAGCGTGAAGAAACCCACCGCATGGCGGAAGCGAACAAGGCGTTCGCGCACTACCGCTGGTGATTTGCCCCCGGTCCGCCGGCGCTGCGTGTACCGCTGGCGCCTTGAAAGGCGGACCTATAGGCACCATTTAGGTGCTCTTGCGACGGTAATCGCCGCATGACGAATCCGAAGGCCGCCCACGGGCGGCGTTCGGCCATCCGCAAACACAAAAACAAAGAGAGACTGTCGTGGCTCGCACCACTCCCATCGAGCGTTACCGCAACTTCGGCATCATGGCCCACATCGACGCGGGCAAGACCACCACGTCGGAACGCATCCTGTTCTACACCGGCGTCAGCCACAAGATCGGTGAAGTGCACGATGGCGCCGCGACCATGGACTGGATGGAGCAGGAGCAGGAGCGTGGCATCACCATCACCTCCGCCGCGACCACCGCGTTCTGGAAGGGCATGGACAAGTCCATGGCCGAACACCGCTTCAACATCATCGACACCCCAGGCCACGTCGATTTCACCATCGAAGTCGAGCGCTCCTTGCGCGTGCTCGACGGTGCGGTGTTCGTGCTGTGCGCCGTCGGCGGCGTTCAGCCGCAGTCCGAGACCGTCTGGCGCCAAGCCAACAAGTATTCCGTGCCGCGCATGGCGTTCGTCAACAAGATGGACCGCACCGGCGCCAACTTCGACAAGGTCGTCGAGCAGCTGAAGAGCCGCCTCGGCGCCTACGCCGTGCCCATGCAGGTGCCGATCGGCGCCGAAGAGGGCTTCGAGGGCGTGGTCGACCTGCTGAAGATGAAGGCGATCCACTGGGATACCGCCTCGCAGGGCACGACGTTCGAATACCGCGAAATCCCGGCCGAGTTGCAGGACAAGGCCGTGGCCGCGCGCGCGTTCATGGTCGAAGCCGCTGCCGAAGCCACCGAAGAGCTGATGGACAAGTACCTCAACGAGGGTGAGCTGTCCGAAAGCGAAATCATCGACGGTCTGCGCCAGCGCACCCTGAAAGTGGAGATCGTGCCCGTGTTCTGCGGCAGCGCGTTCAAGAACAAGGGCGTGCAGGCCATGCTCGACGGCGTCGTGCACCTGCTGCCGTCGCCGTCCGATCGTCCGCCGGTTGCGGGCATCGACGAGAACGACAAGGAAGACACCCGCCCGGCCAACGACACCGCTCCGTTCTCGGCGCTGGCGTTCAAGATCATGACCGACCCGTTCGTGGGTTCGCTCACGTTCTTCCGCGTCTACTCCGGCGTGCTCAATTCCGGCGACGCGGTGTACAACCCGGTCAAGTCGAAGAAGGAACGCGTCGGTCGCATCCTGCAGATGCACTCCAACGAGCGCAGCGAGATCAAGGAAGTGCGCGCGGGCGACATCGCCGCCGCGGTGGGTCTGAAAGACGTGACCACCGGCGACACCCTGTGCGCGCAGGACCACATCATCACCCTGGAGCGCATGGTGTTCCCGGAACCCGTCATCTCGATGGCGGTGGAACCGAAGACCAAGTCCGACCAGGAAAAGATGGGCATCGCCCTGGGCCGTCTGGCGCAGGAAGATCCCTCGTTCCGCGTGCGCACCGACGAAGAATCCGGCCAGACCATCATCGCCGGCATGGGCGAGCTGCACCTGGACATCCTGGTGGACCGCATGAAGCGCGAGTTCAACGTGGAAGCCAACGTCGGCAAGCCGCAGGTGGCCTACCGCGAAACGATCCGCAAGGGCGTCAAGCAGGAAGGCAAGTTCGTGCGCCAGTCGGGCGGTCGCGGCCAGTACGGCCACATCGTCATCGAGATGGAACCGCAGGAACGCGGCGTGGGCTTCACCTTCGAGAACGCCATCGTTGGCGGCGTGGTGCCGAAGGAATACGTCACCGCTTCGGGCAAGGGCATCGAAGAAGCCATGAAGAGCGGCCCGCTGGCCGGCTTCCCGGTGGTGGACGTTGCCATCAAGGCGGTCGACGGTTCGTTCCATGACGTCGACTCCAACGAAATGGCGTTCAAGGTCGCTGGCTCGATGGCGTTCAAGGAAGCTTTCGCCAAGGCGAACCCGGTGTTGCTCGAGCCGATGATGAAGGTCGAGATCGTGACGCCCGAAGATTACCTGGGCGACGTGATGGGCGACGTAAGCCGTCGTCGCGGCATCCTGCAGGGTCAGGAAGACAGCCCGTCGGGCAAGGTGATCGACGCGATGGTTCCGCTGGGCGAAATGTTCGGCTACGCCACCACGCTGCGCTCCATGTCGCAAGGTCGCGCCACCTTCACGATGGAATTCGACCACTACGCCGAAGCGCCGGCCAACATCGCCGAAGCGGTCGTCAAGAAGAACTAAAGCCGCGATTGGTGATTCGGGATTCGTGATTCGAAAAGACACGAATCCCGGTTCTTACCAATCACTAATCACGAATTACGAATCACAAGGTAGAAGACAATGGCAAAGGGTAAATTCGAACGCACCAAGCCGCACGTGAACGTGGGCACGATTGGTCACGTTGACCACGGCAAGACGACGCTGACGGCGGCGCTGACGAAGATCGGTGCGGAACGTTTCGGTGGCG